>Ga0207416_1002290_pt1 | contig 21456 bp, 19 predicted proteins | sample PaiPotPPM11metaG_FD_184107 | JGI IMG/M metagenome (GOLD analysis project Ga0207416, IMG submission 184107) | Iron sulfur acid spring bacterial and archeal communities from Banff, Canada, to study Microbial Dark Matter (Phase II) - Paint Pots PPM... ...
GGCGATGTAATCCTCCACGACGTGCTCGCTGAGCGGCATGGCGGGCAGCGCGACGGCTGGTTCGGCGAACAGCTCGTCGCTCAAGTGCGGCGCGAGCAGCGGCAGCGCGTCATCGGTCTTGGCGGAGGCCGCGCGCCGTGCCGTGCTGATCCCGATCACGTCGAGCCGCCGCGCCGCCCATAATGCGGCGCGCCGGTCGAGCCCGAGCGAGCGGAACGCATCGGCTTCGGCGAGCCGCTCGATGGTGAAGCGCGAGACGCCGGCAATGGCGGCAAGCCGTTCGATGGAGGAAAAGCCGTTGCCGCGTGCGGCGATGAGCTTTTTCAATTCTTCCTCGCCGAGTCCGTTGATGAGGCGGAAGCCGAGACGCACCGCGTGCTTGCCTTCGGCGGAGGCCTCCAGCGTGCAATCCCAATCGCTGAAATTGACGTCGGCGGCACGGATCTCGACACCATGCTGGCGCGCATCGCGCACGAGCTGCGCCGGCTGGTAAAAACCCATCGGCTGGCTGTTGAGGATGGCGGCGCAAAACACGTCGGGATAGCGGCATTTGATCCACGCCGAGGCATAGACCAAAAGCGCAAAGCTCGCGGCGTGGCTTTCGGGAAAGCCGTATTCGCCAAAACCTTCGATCTGGCCGAAGCAATGCTCGGCAAAGTCGCGGTCGTAGCCGCGCGCGGCCATGCCATTGATGAACTTGTCGCGGAACAGATGGACGTTGCCGGTGTGGCGGAAGGTGGCCATGGCGCGGCGCAGCCCGTCCGCCTCGTCGGGCGTGAATTTCGCCGCCGTAATCGCGATCTGCATCGCCTGTTCCTGGAACAGCGGCACGCCAAGCGTTCGTTTGAGAACGTCTCGCAATTCATCGGGCGGTCCGTGCGCCGGCGCTGGGGAGGGATAATGCTCCTGCTCGATGCCGTCGCGTCGGCGCAGATAGGGATGCACCATGTCGCCCTGGATCGGGCCCGGCCGCACGATCGCGACCTCGATGACGAGATCGTAGAAACATTGCGGCTTCAGCCGCGGCAGCATCGACATCTGCGCGCGGCTCTCGACCTGGAACACGCCGACACTGTCGGCGCGCGACAGCATGTCGTAAACCGCGGCATCATCCTGTGGCAGGCTCGTCAGCGAATAATTCTTGCCGTAATGGGCTTGCAAAAGATCGAGCCCGCGCCGCACGCAGTTCAGCATGCCGAGCGCCAGCACATCGACCTTCATCAGGCCAAGCGTATCGATGTCGTCCTTGTCCCATTCGATGAAGGTGCGCTCGTCCATGGCGGCGTTGCCGATCGGCACCATTTCGTCGAGCGGCCCGCGGGTGAGCACGAAACCACCGACGTGTTGCGAGAGATGGCGAGGGAAGCCGATCAGCTCGTCGGCGATTTCGACGGCCTGCCGGATCGCCGGATTTGCCGGATCAAGGCCCGCCTGGCGGATCTGATCGTCCGGCAAGCCGTCGCCGGAACCCCATACGGTTTTCGCCAGCGCCGCAGTGATGTCCTCGGTCAATCCCAACACCTTGCCGACTTCGCGGATGGCACGGCGCGAGCGGTAGTGCACGACGGTCGAGCAGATCGCCGCGCGATGGCGGCCGTAGCGCCGGTAGATATATTGGATCACCTCCTCGCGGCGCTCATGCTCGAAATCGACGTCGATGTCGGGCGGCTCGCCGCGGTTCTCGGAAATGAAGCGGGCGAACAGGAGATTGCTCTTGTCCGGGTTCACCGAAGTGATGCCGAGACAAAAGCACACCGCGCTGTTTGCCGCCGAGCCGCGGCCCTGGCAGAGGATTTCCTTGTCCTGCCGGCGCGCGAAGGCGACGATGTCGTGGACGGTGAGGAAGTAGCGCGCGTAATCGAGTTTGGCGATGAGCGCGAGCTCGTCATCAAGCCGCTTCTGCACATCGCCGGGAATGCCTTCCGGATATTTGTCTTTCGGATAGCGGTCCTGCGCGCCTTGCCAGGTCAGATCGGCAAGATGCTCTTGGGCGGTTTTGCCTTCCGGCACCGGCTCGTCGGGATATTCGTATTGCAGTTCGGCGAGCGAGAAGCGGCAGGTTTTTGCGATTTCGGCGGTGCGGACGATGGCTTCGGGAAAATTTTTGAACAGCCGCGCCATCTCCTCGGGCGGTTTGAGATGACGCTCGGCGTTGACCGTGAGCCCGAAGCCCGCTTGGGAAAGCGTGCACTGCTCGCGCACGCAGGTGAGCACGTCGGCGAGCGGCCGGCGTTCCGGCGCGTGATAGAAAACATCGTTGACGGCGACGAGCGGCGTGTCGAGGCGTTCGCCGAGTTCGGCCAACAGACCGAGCCGGCGCGGCTCGTCGCCGCGATGATAATGCGCGCCGGCAAGGAACGTGCGGTCGGGTGCCGCGCGGGCGAGAGCCGAGAGCTGTTCGGTAAATTCTTCAAACCCTCCCCTGCAGGGGGAGGTATTTGGCACCGCGATAAAAATCTGGCCTTCGCTTGCGCCGAGAATATCCTCGAAGGTCAGATGGCATTCGCCCTTCTTTGCTTTGAGATTGCCTTTGGTCAGAAGCTGGCAAAGACGGCCATAAGCTTTGCGATCCGTTGGATAAGCGAGGGTCTCGAAACCATCGACGGTTACGAGGCGCGTGCCGACGAGGAGCTTGAGGCTTTTGCTTTTTTTCCATTCGTCATAGGCGCGCACCACGCCGGCAAAGCTGTTGCGGTCGGCGATGCCGATGGCGGCAAGGCCAAGTTCGCCGGCGCGCGCGACCATCTCCTGCGGATGCGAAGCGCCGCGCAGGAAGGAAAAATTCGTGGTGACGGCGAGTTCGGCGTATGCGTGCATCTGTGCTCTCACGCGAACAAACTCACGCAAACAGGCCGTGGACGAACCAGCGCGCCGACGCGGTCTCGCGCCCATAGATGCCTTCGCGGAACAGCCAGAAGCGGTGGCCGTCTGAGTCCTCGACAAGATAGTAATCGCGTGTCGGAGCCCCCTCCTTTCCCTCCCCCGCAAGCGGGGAAGGGCAAGGGAGGGGGCGGCGCCACCATTCGCCGGCGATGCGTTCCGGCCCCTCGGCGCCGGTGACCTCATGGGTCACGCCGCGCCAGCAAAATCGCCGCGGCGGGCCATCGGGCACGAGCGCCGTGACCTCGGCCGGCTCGGCATGAGGCAGCAGCAGAAGCGGGCGCGAGTTTTGTTCCGGCGCCGGCCATGTGGGCGCCTTGCCATCGACCGGCGGCAGCATCTCGGCGCGCTCGGGAAGGTGGCTGGCTCTCGCCTCAAAGCGGCGCACGCTCGCCGGACCGAGACGTTGGCGCAGCGCATCGATGAGAGCCGCGCAGCATTCGGTCCGGTTGGCGTCCGCGGCGGCGGCGGGCGTCAATTCGATCTGCCGCGCCGGCATCGGCTCGGCGCGGGTGACGGCAAGCCCGATCGTTTCGAAGCCGAAGCCTGCGTCGCGCGTCGCCGCCAGCGCTTCCAGCTTCAACGCGATGAGCCGCGCCACATGCGCGACGCTGCGCGTCGGCAACGTCAGCGCGATATCGATCGTCTCGACCGCGCCGTCGACATTGTAAAGGCCAAGCCGCAATGCGCGCGCGCCGGCATCGTCGCGGGCGAGCACATGCACAAGCGTCTGCATGAGGCGATTGGCATGGGCAACGATCGCTTCCTGCGTGAAGATCGGTTCGAGCAGATAGCGCAGGCAGTGGTAGACCGGCGGCGCGACGATTGGCACGAGCGGTTCGTCGACGCGGCCGAGCGCCTGATCGATGCGCCTGAGCAGTTCGGTTGGAAAACGCGCGGCGAACGGCGCGCGCGGTTTGTCGAAGAGCGCGCCAGCGGTTTTGAAGCCGAGCCGGCGCAAGAGGCTGCGGGTTTCCGGCGCCAGCCGTAACGCTTCGATGGCAAGCGGCGCCAATGCCGCGGCTTGCTGTCCCGAAGGCAAAACAAACAAAGGCGTTTTGTGAAAGCGCGACAGCGCCCAGGCTGCGCCGGCCGTATCGGCGACGGCAAGCCGCGCCGGCAAGCCAAAATTTTTTCCCAGCCGCGAAGCAAGATCGGCGATGAGCTTTTCCTCGCCGCCGAACAGATGGCTTGAGCCTTCGATGTCGAGGAAAAAACCGTCGGCGCCGTTGTCCTCGTTCCAGGGCGACGCGGTCGGCGTGTAGCGCGTTGCCCACAAGGCAAGCCGCTGCAATGCGGCATCATCGGCGGCGGGATCGGCGTCGCGCACCTGCAAAAATCCGGCTTTCGCCCGCGCGTCGGCAAGCGGCTCGCCAAGCGCGAGCCCCGCGGCCTCGGCGGCTTCGTTCAGGGCGGCGATGCGTGGCCCGCCCGGGGCAGTAACGGCAAGGACAAATGGCCGGTCAGGCGCAATGGATTTTTCGCAATGGTTTTTCGCCTGCGCTGCAAGCGCGCGCAGGATTGGCCAGCGCGGCAGCCAAACTGAAACGATGCGCGACATGATCGTACTCCACTACCCATTGGCCCGGCCGTCCGTTGCGACAGCGTTCGAGTTGCAGATGCCAGCGTGGGTGCATGACGAGGCCGAAGCGGTCGCGCGCGGCTTCCGCCGTGCCGATGCGCCAGCGCGTCGCCGCCGCGCTCGATTCCAGCATTGGCGCCGGGCGCAGCAGAAAAAGCGGCAGGCCCGCATCGGTGGCGGCGAGATGCAGCCGTTGGCTCAATTTCAAATCGAGCTTGTCGATGACGCCTGCGACGGCGGCCGGCGCTTGCGAACGCAACGCCTCCTCGATCGCCCAGAGGGTTTGTTTGCGATGCGCGGTTTCGACCAGGATCAGGCGGCCGGGATCGAGACCGAGCGCGCTCAGGCCATGACCATGAAGCCGGCCATGCGGGCGGCGGTCATAGACCGGCATTACCAAGATGAGGGGGTAAGCCCGCGCGGTCTGTTTCCTCCCCCGCAAGGGGGCAGGGGAAAAATTGCGGCCGAGAATCGCCGCGATGAAGCCGAAGGCGGCCGCGATGCAGCCTTCGGTTTGCGGCACGACTTCATGCAGGGCGCCGCAGGCGAGGCCGCCCTCCGGCAGATGGGAATCAAGCGCGGCCAGGCCGAACGGCAGAGTTTTCCGCAGACCCTCCATCCGGGGCAGCAGCCGGCGCAATTCATCCATCATGGCGGCGCGATTGCGCGTGGCGGAACATGCAGTAATCTGAACCATTTAGCCGTCCCTTGGCGGTGTATAAGCGTGTCGATGTTCTATGTATGTTCAAGATATGTATATTAGAACAAAATAGGAACATTGCCAAGGGCCGAATTGTTCCGGCTACCAGTGATCAGTAGTGCCTAGTCGGGAGCGAGGCGTTGACGAGCAGCGTTTCCGCGCCCTGCTACGGCAAGATTTAAGCAGCACCGGTGTTTGTCTCTTGCCGCCGCGGGTGGCGACGCAATGGAGAAATCGCCGTGGTGAAAAATTTCATCCCGAAATCGATATTTGCGGCGGCTACGCTCGCGGCGGCGATGAGTTCAGGCGTTCCCGCCAGCCAGGATGGCGCCACGAACCATGGTGCGCAGTCATCGAATATGACGATGACGTGACATGGGACTGTAGCTACCCCACGTTCGAGGAGTGCTACCCGAACGTGATCGCGGGCAATAAGGGTTTTTGCAATCCGAATCCTACTCCCGCTGCGGCGCAAAAGCCGCGAAAACGGCACGCACAACGCTGACGGCGATCCGAGTTCGGATCGAACTTACTTTTTCGTACAGTGGCCTTGCTGGTGCAAAAGCCAAGGAGCATACGTCTGGCAACGCGCGCGCAAGGAAGGTGCACCGATGCCCGAAGCCGATAAGGAAGGTGAACGCTACTCCGTCGACCAGCCGCAGCAGACGCCGGGCTTCTTCCTCAAGGGCTCGCATCAGCTCGACTGGGGCATGAAGAACCGCATGGCGCGGGTGTTCGACCCGAGTTCCGGCCGCACCGTGATGCTCGCCATCGATCATGGCTACTTCCAGGGCCCGACCACCGGGCTCGAGCGCATCGACCTTTCCATCGTGCCGCTGTTGCCGAACTGCGACGCGCTGTTCTGCACGCGCGGCATTTTGCGCACCGTCATTCCGGCGGAATGCCAGAAGCCGATGGTGCTGCGCGCGAGCGGGGGCCCCAGCATTCTGCGCGAGGAACTCTCCGACGAGCAGATCGCCATGGACATGGATGACGCGATGCGGCTCAACGCCGCCGGCGTCGGCATCCAGGTCTTCATCGGCGGCGAGTTCGAAACCCGCTCCGTGCACAATATGACCAAGCTCGTCGATGCCGGCCTGCGCATGGGCATTCCGGTGATGGGCATCACCGCCGTCGGCAAGACCATGGTGCGCGACGCCAAATATTTTCGGCTCGCCTGCCGCATCATCGCCGAGCTCGGCGCGCAATATGTCAAGACCTACTATGTCGATGAAGGTTTTGAGACCATCACCGCATCCTGCCCGGTACCGATCGTGATGGCCGGCGGCAAGAAGCTGCCGGAGCTCGACGCGCTGACCATGGCCTACAACGCCGTGCAGCAGGGCGCCTCCGGCGTCGATATGGGCCGCAATATTTTCCAGTCCGACGCGCCGAAGGCGATGATCGCCGCCGTCGCTGCCGTCGTGCACAAGAACTTAAAGCCGAAAGAGGCGTATGACCTGTTCAATACGGTCAAGCGAAAAGGCGCGGGCGGTAGTGAGGTCGTGCGAATAGCGAATAGCGAATAGCGAATAGCGAATAGAAGAAGATTGGTGGCTATTTCACCACTCGCTATTCGCCACTCGCCATTCGCCTCCCCGAATCCACACCGTCACTTCGGCAGAAACTTTTCGGTATAGAGCGTCGACATATCCGGCGGATTGTCGAGGAGCTTGAGATCGCTGAAGGAACGCTTGAGCGTGGCGAGCGATTCCGCATCGAACTTGCAGCCCTTGGTGAACATGCCGACCGTCAGGTCGTAATCCTTCGCCATCACGTTCTCCGAAAATCCGGTGATGGCGGTTTCGATCTTCACGGTTTCCGCCTTATGCGTGCGGATGAAGTCGACTGTCTCGATCCAGGCGGCGACAAATGCGCGGACCGCGTCGGGGTTGGTCTCGATCAGGTGGTTCGAGGCATAAAGCGTACCGGCGGCGATGTTGCCCTCATATTTGGAAACCGGAAACAGCAGGCGGCCCGTCTTATTCTCTTCCATGGAGAGAAACAGCGACGTCACGGCGATATCGGCATCGATCAGGTTAGCGCGGAACGCCGCGATAATACTGCTGGCGCCGTTGCCAATGGATACGCCAGTGACTCCCTGCGGCCCCCATCCCTGCTTGCGCACAAGTTCCTTGGTCAGCCAATCGGTCAGCGAGCCCGAACTGGAGAACCCGATCTTTTTGCCTTTGAGCTGTTCGATCGAATGGATCGGCGAATCCCACGGCACGCCAATCCCGATGAACGGAATCGGCCCGGCGGTTTCGCAGATGGCAGTCATCGGCACCCCCTTGGCAATGAGCGCCATCTCCGTGCCCGCACCGTCGGCGATATCGATGCTGCCAGCCGCCATGGCCGTCGACATTTTGCTGCCGCCGGTAAAATCGACGATCTTCAGGTCGAGCCCGTGTTTCTTGAAGATGCCGAGCTGGTCGCCGACATTGACCGGAATGATCGGGTCCGCGTTCGGCGCCGCCTTGCCGACAGTGAGCGTCGAGCCCGCGGCTGCAATCGACGTGAAGACAATCGGTCCAAGAATAATGGCGAGTGCGGCAATGCAGGTGCCGCGCGGCAAATTCCCGATCATGGCTTCCTCCCTGTAATGCTTGAGAAACGGACGTTAGCCAGCTTACGGCAATCGGGACCATTGCGCGAATGCGCGCAGGCGGGTGCCTGGGCGGCATCGACAGCCGGCAATAACGCCCCGGAGCGCGCGTAGTCGGCGCTTAATTAGCCGTAGCGGCGCTGCGGCGCCGGGCCCATCAGAAACCAGCCGACCGAGCCGGCCGCGAGCGCGCCACCGAGCGTGGCCAACAGCTCTGCCATCCAGGACTGACCGCTGCCGTCGTCCTGCTGCGCGAGCGCGACGACGGAATTCGTCTGCCGGTCGGTGCGGCCGCTTGGCGTGGCCGCGACCTCATGCGGCTCGTCCGCGGCAAGATCGATGGCATTGACGTCGTCCGGCGAAGCGATCTGCACCGTGCGGCCGCCGACCACCATCTCGCTCAAGGCCGATTGGCCGAATGCTGATTGTGCTTGCGGCGTTGCAGCGGCCACGGGGACCGGCACGGGGGCGGCGAGCGCGCTGGTATCGGCCGCCGGCCAAATGCTTGCCGGCGCCGTGTCTGTTGCGGCAGGAGCCGCTGGTTGCGCCGGATGTTCGTTCCGACTGGCGAGGTGCGTCTTCCGGCTGGCGAGGTGCGTCTTCCTGCTGGCGAATCGTCTTGCCGCCTTTGCCAATCTTTTGTGGGCGAATTTTACGTTCGGCTTCGGTTTCGCCTTGCTCGGTTGCAACAGGATCTGCAACAGCGAGATCGGCTTGCCCGGCGAGGTATCGGTAGCGCTCTGCGCAGCGGTGCCCGCCGCCATCATGGCCAATACCGCGCCCGCGGTGACGATGCGAATGATCAGCATTGTGTCCTCCCTTGCCGGATCATGCGCGCACATACGGCACAGGCGGCGTGACCTTTCGGTGACGCGATTGCGGATTTTTTCGCGCAATGCAGCGGCGAAAGGTGGCGCTGTTAACCGCTCCGCCGCATTTACCAAAGCCTCAGCCGACTTCGGTGATCGCTTCAGGGAAATGATGCAGCCGTTCGCCCGGCCCGTTTGGCCCGATCAGATAATTGTCGCAGAACCACGACAGCATGCCGCCGCGCATATAGGTCGGATGCACGACGATGTTCATGTCCTTTTCGATATTCATTGGCTCGTCGTCGCGGATCAGCGGCCGTTCGACGAGATCGTAGCCTTGACCATGGCAGTGCAGGCGTTTCTCCTCCGGCCGGCCGTTGTTGCGCATGAAATCGTTATAGGCCGCAAAGACGTCCTTGCAGGCCGCGCCGGGCTTGAGCAGGCCGAGATTGAATTTGCGCGCTTCGAGCGCGAAGGCGTACTCATCCTGCATCTGTTGTGACGCCTTGCCGACGACGCAGGTGCGGCCGAGCTCGGTGTACATGCCGCCGGGGCCGGCATCCTCGACTAAAAGCGCGATCGCATCGCCGTCCTTGATGACGCGGTTCTGATAGTGGCGCTGGGCGAACTGCGCCGGCTTGCCGGCGGGCATCGAGGCGCACAGATAAATACCGTGCTCGCTGCCGTGGCGCTGGCTGTAGCATTGCGCAATCGCCGCGATGTCGCGGTCGCGCATGCCGGGCTCGACGGCGGCAAATGCCGCGCGCATGGCGCCGTCCTGCATCAGTGCCGCGCGCTTCACCAAGTCCTGTTCCTCGGGACTCTTGATCACCTTGATGCGGTCGACGAGGTCGGAGGCATCGACAAACTTCGTGTTCGAGAAGCGTCCCTTCTGCATGTAATCGACCATCGCAAACGACATCTGATAGGTGCCGACGAGGCCGATGGTGCCGCCGGCATAGGGCGCCAGCGCCTTGGCCGCGAGCTCCGGATCGTAAGGCGCCGTATAATAGCAGGACGAGTAGCTCGGCGTGGTGAACCACTGTTTGACGCCGCGCCGCACGCCGTCGCTGCTGCCGTTGAGATTATTGACGCCGCCGAACGGCCCCTGGCTCACCAGCGTCATCAGATCGTCGCGCGGAAACACCACGGTCAGCGGATAGCCGTTGGTCGCCGGCAGATCGGTAAAATATTTGACGTAGCCGCCCATCTGGTCGCTGTTGTTCTGCATCAACAGCACGTCGACCTTGTCGCGTTCCATGGCGGCGCGCACCGCGGCCCAGCGCCGTTCAAGCTCGGCCGTCGAGATCGGCGTTTGCAGACGTTCGGATAATTCCATTTTCTTCTCCTATCTCGTCATTCCGGGGCCGGGCGCGGTTCGTAGGGTGGGCAAAATCGTCTACTCCTTATGACCGCGTGGGCATTGCGCGTCCACGATTTTGCCCACGCGGACGCACGGTGCTGGCGCAATGCCCACCCTACAAGTTAATGCTCGACCACGTTGACCATGCCGCCGAAATTGCCGGAAAGAAAGCATTGCATGTTGGTTTCGACGGTCGGCAATGCGTAATCGATATAGACGTCGCAAAAGCCGCCCTGGTGGGTGGTGATGATGACGTTCTCCATGCCCCAGAACGGATGATCGGCCGGCAACGGTTCTTCGTTGAACACGTCCAAGGCTGCTCCGCGAATCCGGCCAGACCCGAGCGCATCGATCAAAGCGGTCTCATCGACCACGCCGCCGCGCGCGAGATTGACGAGAAAGCTCGTTGGCTTCATCGCGGCGAGCACGTTCGCATCGACGCTATTGCGGGTTTTTTCAGTGAGCGGCGTCAGCAGCACGAAGAAATCGAATTCGCCAACGACTTTGGCAAGCTCGGCGCTGGTGTGCATGCGATCGAAGCCCGCCACTTGCCGCGGCGATGAACTGACGCCGATGACGCGCATGCCAAAGGCCTTGCATTTCGGCGCCAGCTCCTCGGCGATCGCGCCGATGCCGAAAATGCCGACCGTCTTGTGGTGCAGAAGCTGCGCCGGAAAGCGCGCCCACTCGCGGAGCCCTTGCGCGCGCAGCGCGCGCGGCAGATCGCGCGCCAGCGCCAGCATCGAGGCAATCGCCGCCTCCGACACCGGCGGGCCATGGATGCCATGAATATTGGTGACGATCACATCTTTGCGCAGGGCCGGCCGGTCGATGAGATTATCGACGCCGGTGCCCAGCGCTTGCACCCATTTCAATTTGGCGCCGGCCTGCAGCACATCGTCGGTCAGGCGCGGCGCGAAGGTGAGAAGGATATCTGCGTCCGCGATATAGGGTCCCACCTTGGAATGGTGGTCGACGAGGTTGACACCGAGCTGCGGGAATTTCGCCTTGAGGCGGTCGCGGTACTGATTGTTGAGGTCCGGCGTGAGCGTCAGGAGGATGAGCAGATTGGTCATGAGTGAAGATTTCGGAGCCGCGCCGGCGCGGTGGCGTGGATGGATCGGGAAAGCGCCTTATATCGCCTTGCGTAAAGCGCCGCCAAGGTGGTGTCGCGCAAGCCGGCAAGCTACGCTAGACTGTCGCCCGTTATCCGATTTGGCTGACCAGTCAGGAGCAAACGATGCCTATCTATCTCACGGCGGTGAATTGGGCGTATGTCGGTATATTATCGCTATTCGCGTTCATCGCGGCATTACTCGGAAGTCTCATTTCATTCAGAAACCGTTTGGGTGGCGCCATCATCGCCGGCATCCTCTTTGCCGTGGCGTTCGTGTACTGGACGTACTATCCTCACCCCAACGTTCCCGGGCCGATCAGCGTAGGCGAGATTGCTCCTGTCTCGTCGGCTAACCCAGCGCCCATGAGCCCGGCTCCCGCCAACCCGGTCAGCACAGTGAGCCCGGCGCCCGCGAATCCGGTGAGCACTGTAAATCCAGGGGCCATGAGCGCACCGCCGACAGGCGCAAAGTAGCGAGAGAACCGGCGGCGAATTGGTCCGGCGGTTGACCTTTCCGCCGGCCCCGTTATGCGTAAGTGAAATAGCTGGGAGAAATGGAGCGGTCATGAACAAGGTCTATGCGGACGCAAAGTCCGCGTTGGCCGGGTTGCTTAAGGATGGCATGACCATCATGGCAGGCGGCTTCGGCCTGTGCGGCATTCCCGAAACCTTGATTTTTGCGATCCGCGATTCCGGGGTCAAAAACCTGACCATCGTCTCCAACAATTGCGGGACCGATGGCACCGGCCTTGGCCTCCTGCTCGACACCCGCCAAATCAAGAAAATGGTCTCCTCCTATGTCGGGGAGAACAAAACCTTCATGCAGCAATATCTGGCCAATGAGCTGGAGATCGAGTTCAACCCGCAGGGCACGCTCGCCGAGCGCATCCGCGCCGGCGGCGCCGGCATCCCGGCGTTCTTCACCAAGACCGGCGTCGGCACCAAGATCGCCGAAGGCAAGGATGTCCGCGAATTCGACGGCGAGCGCTACGTGATGGAGCGGGGTCTGGTCGCCGACCTGTCGATCGTGCACGCGTATCTCGCCGACACCGAAGGCAACCTCGTCTATCGCAAAACGGCGCGCAATTTCAATCCGCCGATGGCGACCGCCGGCAAGGTGACGGTGGCGGAGGTCGAGAATTTGGTGGAGCCGGGAAAGATCAATCCCGACCACATCATTACGCCGGGCATCTACGTGAAGCGCATCATCCACGTGCCGAACGCAGTCAAACACATCGAGCAACGCACCGTGCGCAAGCGAGCTTGAATTGTCTTTACCTCCCCCGCGAGCGGGGGAGGCGACGAGCGAAGCGAAGTCAGAGGGGGTAAGTGTTCAACGCTTGCGCAGCGGTTTGGCCGCAAGCCCCCTCCCAACCCTCCCCCGCAAGCGGGGGAGGGCTAAGAAAGAGGAACGATCATGCCCTGGACCCGCGACCAAATGGCGGCGCGCGCCGCGAAGGAATTGCAGGACGGCTTCTACGTCAATCTCGGCATCGGCATTCCGACGCTGGTGTCGAATTACATCCCGAACGGCATGAACGTCCAGTTGCAGTCGGAAAACGGCATGCTTGGCACCGGCCCGTTCCCGTTCGAGGGCGAAGAGGACTCCGACCTCATCAATGCCGGCAAGCAGACCGTCACCGAGCTGCCGACCACGAGCTATTTCAACTCGGCCGACTCGTTCGCCATGATCCGCGGCGGCCATATCGACGTCGCCATCCTTGGCGCCATGCAAGTTGCGGAGAACGGCGACATCGCTAACTGGATGATCCCGGGCAAATTGGTGAAAGGCATGGGCGGCGCCATGGACCTGGTCGGCGGCGTCAAGAAAGTCGTCGTCGTCATGGAGCACTCGGCCAAGGGCGAATCGAAGTTGTTGCAGCGCTGCAACCTGCCGCTCACCGGCGCCGGCGTCGTCGACATGGTGATCACTGATCTCGGCGTCTTCACCGTCGACCGCACCGGCGGCGGGCTGACGCTGATCGAGCTCGCGCCCGATGTGACGGTCGACGACATCAAGGCGAACACGCAGGCGAGCTTCAAGGTCGCCAATACGCTGAAACACTAGTGTCCCTGTTCTGAGGTTCGCTGCATTATGAACCGAACGCTGACTGAGTCATTTCAATGAGTTGTGGGCGAGCTGGTGTTCAAACTGATGCGGCAAACTTCAGATTCAGGACACTAGCGCGCTTCAATCTTTTGTAATCACGATCCTGATCGAGTTGGCCGCGACGCTGCTGAGCTCGACCGTGAACGGCGCCGCGGTCAATTCGAACTTCACGCTCTTGCGGATGCCCGCGCAGCCCAAGGCGCTGCTGAAGGCGCTCGATGTCACCGCGTGACCGGCCTGCTCGACGTCGATCCATCCCTCGGCAGACAGGGTGATCTTGTACGTGCCGGCCTGCGCAGGCGCGGGGACCTGGATGAATCCGGCGAATGTGTCCGGCGATTTCGGCGCGCGTTCCGGCGCCGCCGGCAGCTTGGCGTCGGCCAACGGCAGGAGTGCGAGCGTTGTGGCAAAGGGCAGTGGCCACGCCATGCGATCGCCCGATGCGACCTTGGGCAAATCGGTGCCGTTGAGCGTCGCCCGCTCCTTGTCGAGCGGCCATTTGAATTTGTCGCAGCCGACCGGCTCCTGCGCGAAACAGGGTCCGGCAATCGCGCAGGCGGTGAGGACGGCGATCGCGGTTCTCATAGCTAAGTCCTAGTCGATCGCGATCCTGCGGGGCAGAGCAGTCTGCCAGTGCATCACAGTGTCAGCGGATCAATCACTTCGAGAAAGGGGAAGCGGTGAAAATCAGTGTCCAGCGTGCAGATTTGCTTGATGCCATGCTCGCGCATCAGAATAGCCGTGTGCGCGTCGTGGACAATATTGCCGGCGAGATGCGGCAGCTCCGAAATGACCTCGCGCGCCACATCGATGTGGCGGTGCGTCGGGATAAGAATCCCCAGGCCCGGCGAGGCAAGCAATGTTGTGACAAACTCCCATACCGCCGGCGCAGTCCAGGGTCGAGGCAGGATTCGCGGGTGTGTCGAGACGCGCATGAACTCGTAGATAATCCCCCAGGAAAGGTACCACGCGTCGGGCCGTCGCCGTTGACGGTCAAGCCAATTACGGCAGGGCACATGAAGTCGCGCCGTCGAATTGACCGCGTACACCAGGACATTGGTGTCGACTGCGAACACTATCGATCTTCCATGGCGTCGTAGAGGGCGTCGCGATCAGCGATGTCAACGAGCGGCTCGCCACCGTCAAATGTGGGCAAATCCGGAAGTTTCTGCCGCTTGCGTTGCGGACGAAGCAACAGCCGCAGCGCGGTCTCGACCAGTTCCGACATAGTGCGGCCTTGACGCGCCGCCTCGCGCTTGAGGTCGGCCATCACCGTATCGTCGATATTGAGCGTGGTCTTCATATGGGAAAACATATCACTCGTATGGTTATATGGCAACATGCCGTGGGGTCCAATGTGAGCACGGCCTGCGCCATGCCTGCGGCCGCCTTGCTGCCCGGCAATAACGATGCAACAACCTGCGCCATAAATGGAGAGAAACGCCCATGCGTACCGTCGCACTTGAAGAACACTTCGCGGTCCCGGCACTGGCCGCCCGCATCGGCAAAGATGTCCTCAGCCGCCGCGGCTACCGGCCGCGGACGATGCGTCCCGGTGCCGTAAACCCGCTCGAACTGTTGCCGGAGATCGGCGAGAAGCGGCTGAAGTCGATGGACGATGCCGGCGTCACCGTGCAGGTGCTGTCGAACAGCGGCCCCGGTCCCGATCTGGTGCCCGGCCCCGACGGTATCGCCATGGCGCGCGAGACCAACGATCACCTCGCGGCGGCTATCGCGCGCCATCCGGATCGCTTTGCCGGCTTCGCCGCGCTGCCGATGCAGAGCCCGGACGCTGCCGCAAAGGAGCTGACACGCGCCGTGAAGGAACTCGGCTTCGTCGGCGTGATGGTCCATGGCACCACCGACGGAAAGTTTCTCGACCATCCAAGCTATGACGGCATCCTCGCGGCGGCGGAACAGTTCGACGTGCCGCTTTACATCCATCCGCACATTCCGCCCGAAGCGGTGCGCAACGCGTATTTCGCCGATCTGCCCGGCGGCTCCGGCCGCGTGCTGGAAACCGCAGGCTGGGGCTGGCATTCGGAGACGGCGGTGCATCTTCTACGCATGGTGGTGGCGGGAACGCTCGACCGCCATCCGCGGCTCAAGGTGATCATCGGCCATATGGGCGAAATGCTGCCGATGATGCTGGACCGCGCCGATGTCGTTTTCAAAGCCGACGCCGATCACCTGAAACGGCCGATCAGCCAGACGGTGCTGGACCAGGTCTGGATCACGACCAGCGGCATATTCAACGAGCCGCCGCTGATCGCAGCGCTCCTGACCTTCGGGATCGACCGCATCATGTTCTCGATCGACTATCCGTATTCGGCAAACCAGCTTGGGCGCGACTTCCTCGACCGCATCGCGCTGGCGCCTGCCGATATGGCCAAGCTCACCCACGGCAATGCCGACGCGCTCTTGAAGCTGAAGTCGGTAACTCGCTGAGCCGGCGGCTTACGCAATCGGTTCGCCGGCCGGCAGATCTGCCATGCGCCAGCCCGTAAATGACAGCGGGCGGGTTTGCCGGTATTGACCATTAATCGTCGCCGGGGCGCTGCGTGTCCGCAATCGCAGCGGGTTGAACGTTCATGGACGTCAAAGTCAGCGGGCCGGGCGTCAGGCCGCCGCAGCCGATTGCCGCCGCTGCGCCGGCCGCGTCAGCCGCCGGCGCGGAGCCGCTGAGCCACCGCGAAAAACGCATCATCGTCATCAGCGTGATGCTGCCGGTTTTTCTTGGTTCGGTCGATCAGTCGATCCTGGCCACTTCGCTGCCGACCATCGGCCGCGCGCTCGACGACGTGCACGATTTGCCCTGGCTGATCACGTCCTACCTGATCGCCTCGACCGCGCTGACGCCGCTTTACGGCAAATTCGCCGACATCCACGGCCGGCGCGCCGCGCTGTTGATAGCGCTCGGCATCTACATGGTCGGTTCAATAATCTCGGCGACGTCCATCAGCATGCTGATGCTGATCTGCGGCCGCATCGTGCAAGGCTGCGGCGGCGGCGGCCTGGTCGCGATCTCGCAAATGATCCTGGGCGACGTTGCCGCGCCGAAGGATCGCGCCAAGTACTACGCCTATTTCTCGATCGCGTTCACGACCGCGGGCGGTTGCGGGCCGGTGCTCGGCGGCTGGATTTGCGATCACCTTTATTGGTGGGTGATTTTTTTGTGGAACTTTCCGCTCTGCGTCATTGCCGTGCTGCTGACGCTGACCGTGCTGCGCCGGCTGCCGCGCCATGACCGGCCGCATCGTCTCGACTTCCTCGGTGCAGTCCTCGTCATGGCGGCAAGCTCGTCGTTCATGCTGGCGCTCAATCTCGGCGGCGTGCGCTACCCGTGGCTGTCGCCGCTGGTGCTTGGGCTGATGGGAGGCTCGCTGGTGTTAGGCGCGGGCCTGGTTGCGCGTCTTCTCACCGCGGCCGAGCCGCTCATTCCGGTCGCCGTTCTGGCCGATCCGACCGCGCGGCTCGCTATGGCCGGACATTCGTTCGGTTGGGGCTCAATTCTCGCCCTGAACATTTTCTTGCCGATGTATTTGCAAAGCACGCTCGGCTGGTCGGCGACGGCGTCGGGTTTGAGCCTGATGATCCTCATGGTCACGCTCAACGCCACCGCCGGCGTCTCCAGTCAGCTCATCGGCCGCGTCAAGCACTACAAGCTGTTGCCAAACATCTTCATGGTGCTCGCGATCGGCGCAGTTCTCGCGCTCGCTTATTCGGCGGACGGCATGACTTCGCTTCGCTTCGAAATCATCCTGTTTCTGATCGGCGTCGGCTTCGGACCTACCGCGCCGCTGACGCAGGTTGCGCTCCAGAATACGGTCGCCATCCACCATTTGGGTTCGGCGATCGGCACCATGAATTTCGTGCGCACCCTGATGAGCACCATCCTGGTCGCGGTATTCGGCGCCATCGTGCTGGCGACCGTTCCGATCGGCGGCCCGGCTGATACGCTTGCCCAGCGCGTGCTGGCGGGAACGTCGGTCGCGACTTTCGCCGAAGTTTTCTTCGGCATCGCCGGCACGATGACGGTGGCGCTGATCGCGATGCTGCTGATCGAGGAAAAGCCGCTCGAAGCGACGCTGCCGCCGGCGCGGCGATAGCCTTTAACGCTTGCGCTGACGCCGCAGCGGGGTTCTGAGCAATTTGGCGCGGTTGCGGCGCCCTGTCCCATGGCTGGGGGCCGCGGGGGAAAGATATAAGATACTGAAAATAAACACCTTTCCTCAGGTTTTTGTGGCGGCGTGCATGTCGCCATGGAAATCTTCACGGGGCATTTGAACCTTACGGTCTCGCCCGTGGACCAAATGGATGAGCTGACCTTAGAGCGATGCAGGCACCGGCAGATGAATTGCTGATTGGCCGCATCGCGCGCGATGACCGGCTCGCGATGCAAGTGCTGTTCGCACGGCATCATGTGCGGATTTATCGCTTCGTCCTCCGTTTGATGCGTGACGAGATGCGGGGGAGGACGTGATCAGCGAGATGTCTTTGGACGTCTGACGTCAGGCCAACCGGTTTGAGGGCAGAAGCGCGGTTTCGACTTGGCTCATCGCCATCGCGCGCTTCAAGGCTCTGTCGATGCTGCGCAAGCGGCGCGAGGACGGCCTGGACGACGAGACGGCGGAAGCGATCGAGGAACCTTCGGACAATCCCGCGCTAGCTACCGAGAAGCGCGACAAAGGGGAAAAGGTTGCGACAGTGCCTCGGTGCGCTGTCGCCCGAACATCGGGAGGTGATCGATCTGGTCTACTATCACGAGAAATCGGTGGAGGAGGCAGCCCAGATCATCGGCATTCCGGAGAATACCGTGAAGACGCGCATGTTCTATGCGCGCAAGAAGCTGGGAGAATTGTGCAGAATGGCGGGAATTGATCGAGGTTGGCCGTGAACACAAGCGACAAAAACATCGAGCCCACAGAGATCGAGACCCTACTGCCGTGGTATGCCGCCGGAACGCTGCGGCGTCGCGCCCGTCAGCGGATCGAGGCGGCGCTGCGCACCGATCCGGCTCTCGCCCAGCAAGCCGAACTCGTGCGCGAGGAGCTCGCCGAGACGATTTGCCTGAACGAGTCGCTTGGCGTGCCCTCGGCGCGCGCCATGGACCGGTTGATGGCGGCGATCGACGACGAGACGCTTGCCGCGCGCAAGCGCGACTCGGCACGCGCCATTGCCGCGCGCCCAGCATGCAGTCACGCCGGCTTGGAGGTAAATTGTTACCGCACAGCTTGACCCAAGGGTAAGCTCCGGAATTAGGCCTGTCCGCGACGCAATTGAACCACTGCGCCCCGGGCAGCGACCAATTCTCGGCGGCAGTAATGATGTCGCCATCGGCGCCCACCCCCCGACGCCGGCGCCGATGTCTTAGACCCGCCCGGTTGCGTCCCCACCGGGCGGGTCATCAATTCCAGGGCATCGCTCTCCGTTTGCTTGAAAATCGCGTGGCCGGGCACCGGCGCAGCCGCGATGTCGCGCACGCCCGTTTTCCCTTTACGCCTTTCGTGAACATGCAGAAGATAGCGGGCGTGGGGGAACGTTGTGAGTAGTGAGACCGTCCTCGAAACGGAGGACCTGACCAAGGAATTCGCCGGCTTTGTCGCGGTGCGCTCCGTCAACCTGCGGGTCGCGCGCGGCGGCATTCATGCGCTAATCGGCCCGAATGGCGCCGGCAAGACCACGGTTTTCAATCTACTCAGCAAATTCTTGAGCCCGACGCGCGGACGCATCGTATTCGACGGGCGCGACATCACCGCGCTCAATCCCGCCGACGTGGCGCGGCTCGGCATGGTGCGTTCGTTCCAAATCTCCGCAGTGTTTCCTCACCTCACCGTGCTCGAAAACGTACGCATTGCGTTGCAGCGCCGGCGCGGCGGCTCGTTCGATTTCTGGCGCTCCAAGCGCACGCTGCACGCGCTCGACGATCGCGCCCTGGCGCTGATCGCCGACGTCGGGCTGGCGCCCTTTTCGAACGCGCTTGCGGTGGAATTGCCCTATGGCCGCAAGCGCGTCCTGGAAATTGCAACCACGCTCGCGCTCGATCCGGAAATGCTGCTGCTCGATGAGCCTATGGCGGGCATGGGACATGACGACATCAGCCGCATCAGTGCGCTGATCAAGACGCTTGCCGAAAAGCGCACGGTGCTCATGGTCGAGCACAATCTCAGCGTCGTCGCCAATCTGTGCGACCGTATCACGGTGCTGACGCGCGGCCACGTGCTCGCCGAGGGCGACTACAAGACGGTATCGGCCGATCCGGCGGTGCGCGAAGCTTATCTTGGGACCGGTCATGCCTGAGGCACGCCCGCTGCTCGCCATCGAAAACCTCGAAGCCTGGTATGGCGAGTCCCACGTTCTGCACGGCGTCACATTCGATGTGCAGCCGGGTGAGGTGGTGACGCTGCTTGGCCGCAACGGCGTCGGCAAGACCACGACGCTCAAAGCCATCATGGGCATCGTCGAGACCCGCACCGGATCGGTGCGCCTGGAGGGCCGCGAGCTGACGAAGCTGTCCTCCGACACGATTGCGCGCGCCGGGATCGCCTTCTGCCCCGAGGAGCGCGCAATCTTTTCCAGTCTCGATGTGAAGGAAAACCTGCTGCTGCCGCCGCAGGTGCGTCCCGGCGGCCTCGATCTCGATCGCATTTTCGCGCTGTTCCCAAACTTACGCGAACGGCTCAAAAGCCAAGGCACCAAACTATCCGGCGGCGAGCAGCAAATGCTGGCGATCGCGCGTATCCTGCGCACCGGCGCGCGGCTATTGCTGCTCGACGAGCCGACCGAAGGCCTAGCCCCGGTCATCATCCAGCAGATCGAGCATACCATCGGCACGCTCAAAGCGCAGGGTTTCACGATTTTGCTGGTCGAGCAGAATTTCCACTTCGCCGCGACGGTTGCTGACCGCTACTACGTGATGGAACATGGGCGTATCGTCGACCACTTCTCCAACGCTCAACTAAAGGACAACATGGAGAAGCTGCACGACTATCTCGGAGTCTGATATACGGTACCAAGGGCCAAAAGCCCGCACAGAGGGAGGTATGTAATGCGACACGCAGGCAGATTGGCGTTCACGGTCGCCGCGCTGGCCCTGATCGGCACGGCCGCCCAAGCCCAGGATATCCCCGTCAAGATCGGGGTGCTGACCGACATGTCCAGCCTTTACGCCGATGCCACCGGGCCCGGTTCGGTCGCGGCCGCCAAATTGGCGGTACAGGATTTCAACCCCGCGGCCCACGGCATGAAGGTCGAGATCGTCAGCGCCGACCACCAAAACAAGCCGGACATAGGCTCCAACATCGCGCGGCAATGGTTCGACGTCGACCACGTCGATGCCATTATCGACGTGCCGAACTCCGGCGTAGCGCTCGCGGTGAGCGAGGTCACGCGGGAGAAGAACAAGGTCTTTCTGGTCTCCGGCGCGGCGATCTCCGATCTGACCGGGCCGAAATGCTCGCCGAACACCGTGCACTGGACCTACGACACCTGGATGCTCGCCAACTCAACCGGCAAGTCGGTGGTGAAGACCGGCGGCGACACCTGGTTCTTTCTCACGTCGGACTATGCGTTCGGCCACGCACTCGAACGCGACACCACCGCTGTGGTGCTGGCCAACGGCGGCAAGGTGCTCGGCAGCGTGAGCCATCCGTTGAATAACCAAGACTTCTCGTCGTTTCTGCTCCAGGCGCAAGCCTCGAAAGCAAAGATCATCGGCCTCGCCAATGCCGGGGGCGACACCATCAACGCGATCAAGCAGGGCGCTGAATTCGGCATCGCGGCCGGCGGCCAACACTTCGCGGGACTGCTCGTCTTCATCAGTGACGTCAATGCGATTGGCCTGAAGACCGCACAGGGATTGGTTCTTACCGAAACCTGGTACTGGGACATGAACGACGCCAACCGCGCTTGGACGAAGCGTTGGCAAGCCGAGCGGCCGGGAAAATTCCCAAATATGATACAAGCTGGCATTTACTCGGCGGTCACGCATTACCTCAAATCGGTTGCTGCGCTCAAAAGTGCCGCCGACGGCAAGGCCGTGGTCGCCAAGATGAAGGAAATGCCGACCGACGACCCGCTGTTCGGCAAGGGCTACATCCGCGCCGACGGCCGCAAGATCCACCCGGCCTATCTGTTCCAGGTGAAGAAGCCCGAAGAATCGAAATATGCCGGCGACGATTACATCCTGCGCGCCACTGTCCCGGCGGAGGAAGCGTTCCGGCCGTTGAAGGATGGCAATTGTCCGATGGTCACCAACTGATCTTTTCCCTCCCCCCTTGTGGGGGAGGGT
>Ga0207416_1002292_pt1 | contig 21439 bp, 17 predicted proteins | sample PaiPotPPM11metaG_FD_184107 | JGI IMG/M metagenome (GOLD analysis project Ga0207416, IMG submission 184107) | Iron sulfur acid spring bacterial and archeal communities from Banff, Canada, to study Microbial Dark Matter (Phase II) - Paint Pots PPM... ...
TCGCTCCTCCTCCTCTGTCCGACACCCGGCAGGTATCGGTTGGAGGATTCGGAGGCCGGCGTGTGACCCTCTCTTCATGAAGAGGCCTCCATCAGTGTCAACACTACATCCAAACAGGACACTCTAGACGGCCGGGATCAGAGATCTTCGGGCGAGAGGGTCACGCCCCCGCTCGCGCCGAGCGGTTCTTCAACCCCCGCCCCGCCCGGCGGCACCGAGACGGCGTCGGGCATCGCGGCGAAGCCCGGCCGCTCGGCCGAATGCGCGCGCTTCATGATGTAGAGCTGCCGGTCGGCGGCGGCCATCAGCGCGTCCATCGCGGCGCCGTCGTCGGGCCAGGTCGCGAGCCCCCACGAGAGCGTCATGGCGCGGTCGCCCGGCTGGCCCGATCCGGTCGCGTCGATCCGCTCCAGTCTCCGCAAAATGGTCTCGGCCTGATCGCGATCCGTGTTGGGGAAGAGCAGGATGAATTCGTCGCCGGCCAGCCGTCCCGCGATGTCGTGGACGCGGATGCGGCGCCGCAGCACATCCGCGGCGTGCACGAGCACCGCGTCCCCGATCTGATGGCCGAGGGTGTCGTTGACGCGCTTCAGGTCGTCGAGGTCGACGATGGCGACGCTGAGCGGCTGGGCGTCCCGCAGCGCGCGGCTCAATTCCGCGCCGAAACGCTCGAGGATGGAGCGCCGGTTCGGCAAACGCGTCAGCTCGTCGGTACTGGCGAGGCTGCGCAGCTCTTCGTAGAGGCGGGCGACCTCGATCGCGCCGGCGAGGTACCGCGCGACGACGGTCAGCACGTTGAGATCTTCCGGCTGGAACGCGTCAAGCCCGCTGCGGTGGGCGCTGAGGACGCCGATGACGCGTCCGCGCACCATGAGCGGCGCGTAGATCCCCGAACGGATCTCGTCGTGCTGCCGGTAGACGCGCGCGTCGCCGTGCATATCCGGGACGTACAGCGGCTGGCGCGATTCGATGACGGTCCAGTTCAGGCTGCGGCCGTGCGGGATGGTCAGGCCCTTGTACCCGGCGCGGAGGCCCGCGGCGCCCACGACGGTGACGACGTCCTTGGCCTCGTCGATGAGGCCGACGGAGCACGAATCGAAGCCCGCCTCGTCGCTCAGCATGCCGAGCGTACCGTCGACCAGTTCGCCGAAGCTGAGGACGACCGTCAATTCGGTCGCCAGCCGTGCGAGAAAGGCGAGCGCCTTATCGGAGTGGCCGCGGGACGGCTCTGATCCGGGCCGTTCCTTCATCGCGACACCTCACGCGGTCGAGCCGCCTCGCGATTCTGGAAGCGGCCGGCCCGCCCGGATCGCCGGAACGCAAAGGAGGTCACCAGTTGGTACCGCGACGTTTCATCAAATACCCGTAATACCCGCCGGTGCGCTGAGTGCTGTACCAACGAATTGTGCCCCCGGCATGGAGTAATTAGACGCCGGAGCTCAAAAAACCCGCCGCCCGGGGCCCGTCATCGCGGCGGCTGAGGCCTTCATCAAAATCAAGCACGGTTAGACTTGGCGCCGCCGGACTAATCCGCCGGAGGCTTCGGCGGATCACCTGATCCCCTCACCCACTCGTAGAGCACGTCCGGCTCGCGTTCCTCGTTGCGCGATCCGCCGTTGAGATCGACCACCGTGCATCCGCGGGCTTCGTAGAAGGCGCGGGCACGGGCATTGCGCTGGAAGGCAAACAACCGAAGCCGTCCCACGCTCAGCTCCTTGGCCTTCGCGAGGAGCGCGCTTCCAATACCGCGTCCGTACCAGCCGGGCAGGAGGTAGAGATGATCGAGATGGTCGCGGCCCTCGTTGAGCGCCGCGAACCCCACGATGCGCCGGTCGACGACGGCAACCCACATCCCGCCGGCCGCAAAGACGGGACCGGCAATATAGCGGCGCGTCTCGCCGTCGGTGTGCAGCTCGGGAAGATACGGCAGCGCGTCGCGGCGGGACGCGAGGAACACGTCCGCCACCTCGGCGACGTCCGCGACGGTCGCGGGCCTGAGCAGCGCCGCCGTCATGGGCCGTGTTGGAGGAGCGCCGGCGGCAGGATGCCGGTGAAAAACCGAGGCGGCCGCCAGGAATTGGTGGAGACGACTGGATTTGAACCAGCGACCTCCTGAGTGCGATTCAGGCGCTCTCCCAACTGAGCTACGTCCCCACGCTTGGCACGGGTCACGCACGGCATCGCCTTCGCACGATGGCGCGCCGCCTATTCGCGCGGCCCGTCCATATGAACGGTGTGAGTCGATTATATCCGACGCGGCCCGCAGCCGCAACGTCCGCCGGCGGACCGGCAACCGCGACAAAGCCGCCTACGCGGCGGTGAGCACGTGACGCAGGGCCGGCTCGAGTTCCCCGAAGCGGAACGCATACCCGGCCCCGGCGAGCCGAACCGGTTCGACACGCTGGCTGGCCAGGAGCGCCTCGTCGGCCATCTCGCCGAACATGGCGCGCAGCGCCGCCGCCGGAACGGGGATCAGCGCGGGACGGCCGATCGCGTGGCCGAGGGCGGAGGTGAACTCGCGATTCGTCGCCGCGTGCGGCGCGACGGAGTTGACGGGCCCGCCCAGATCGTCGCGATCGAGCGCGAGCAGGACCGCGCCGACCGCGTCGTCGATCGCCACCCAGGGCAAATACTGCCGTCCGTGGCCGAGCGGGCCGCCGGCGCCGAGCTTGAAGATCGGCACGATCTTGGCGAGGATGCCGCCGCCTCCCGCCAGCACCACCCCGAAGCGCGGATGCGCCACGCGAATCCCGGCCCGGCGGGCCGGATCGGCCGCGGCCTCCCACTCGCGGCACACGTCCGCGAGGAAGCCCGTACCGGGCTCAGAGGATTCCGTCAGGACCTCGTCGCCGCGATCGCCGTAGTAGCCGACGGCCGAGGCGCTGACGAGCACCCGCGGCCGCGCCGCGAGTCCGGCCAGCGCGCGGGCGATCAAGCCGGTGCCGAGCAGCCGGCTCTTCCGGATCGCCTCTTTCTGTTCCGGCGTCCACCGCGACGCGAGCGTCGCCCCGGCGAGGTGCACCGCCGCGTCGACGCCCTCGAGGCGGGCCGCGTCGATCCGCCCGTCGTCCGGCTGCCACGCGACCTCGTCCGGCGCCCCGGACTCGCCGCGAACAAGGCGGACGACCTCGTCGCCGCGGGCGCGCAACGCCGACGCGACGGCCGAGCCGATCAGTCCGTGGGAACCCGTGATGGCGACTCGCATGAGGGCGGCGGTGCACCTCCTTTGGCGGCGGCCGGATCGTTTCCTATCATAACGGAGCGGGACGGCCCGCGAAGGGCGGGGGCCGGCCGCGCGCGAAGGGACGCCGCCGAAGGACCGACGGACCGGCGAGGTGGCGCTGCGATGACAGGCACGATCGTGTCCCTGCATATCTGCCCGCGGGCGGCGGAGTCGATGACGTCCGTACCCGCGGTGCAGGCCGTTCCGGGCCAAGGCCTCGAAGGCGACCGGTACCGCAGCGGGTCCGGCACGTTTTCGACGCCGGGCGGCACGGACCAGGCTGTGACCCTGATCGAAGAAGAAGCCGTCGAGGCGCTCCGCCGCGACTACGAGGTCGAGTTCGACCCGGGCGACAGCCGGCGCAACATCGTGACCCGCGGCGTGGCGCTCAACCACTTCGTCGGCCGCGACTTCCGCGTCGGCGGGGTGACGCTGCGCGGCATCCGGCTGTGCGAGCCGTGCGGGCATCTCGAGCGGGTCACCGGCCGGCGCGTTCGCGCCGGCCTGGCGCATCGCGGGGGCCTCCGGGCGCAGATCCTCACCGGCGGGACGATCCGCGCCGGCGATCCTATCGAGCCGCTCGAACCGAAGTGACGGCGGTCCGTCCGCCCTCCGCCAGCACGCCGCGGAACGTCGCCACGACGACCGGATCGAACTTCGTGCCCGCGCACCGCTCGAGCTCGGCGACGGCTTCATCGTGCGGGCGCGCGGCCTTGTAGGGCCGCTGGTCGACGATCGCCGAGTACGTGTCGACCACGGCGAGAATGCGCGCGAGCAGCGGAATGGCCTCCGCGCGCAGCCCGTCGGGATACCCGCTCCCATCCCACCGTTCCTGATGATGCCGCACGATCGTCGCCACGCGCCGCATCCGCTCGAGCGGCAGCAGGATTCGCTCGCCGATCAGCGGATGCTGCTGCATCGCGAGCCACTCGTCCGAGGTCAGCGGGCCCGGCTTCATTAAAATCCCGTCCGGGACGCCGATCTTACCGATGTCGTGGAGCAGCGCGGCCCACCGCACGTCGAGGACCTCGTCGCGCCCGCACCCGAGGCGCCGCGCGACCTTCTCCGCCCATTCGGCGAGCCGCTCGCTGTGGTCCGCGGTGTACGCGTCCCGGGCGTCCATCGCCCGCGCCAGGGCCAGGACGATCTGAATGTAGGACTGCTCGAGGCTCTCGGACAGCGCTTCGAGCTCGGCGGTCCGCTCCCGCTGCGCCTCGAACAGCCGGGCGTTCTCCACGGCTGCGGCGGCCTGCCACACGAACGTCTGAAAGATCTCCTGCTCGGGTTTCGACCACGCGCGCAGCGCGTCGTAGTAGCACGAGATGGAGGCGATCACGCGTCCCTCGTACATGAGCGGCCAGGAGGCCAGCGCGCGCACGCCTTCCGGTTCGGCCAGCTCGCGCGCGATGTCGGTCCGAGGCAGGCCGGCGACGTCGCCGATCAGGAGCGGCCCGGCCACCGCGATGCGGCGGCCGTCCGGCAGGTCCACGCCGCCGGGCGCCGCGCGCGACGTGCGTTCCGTCCACGCGCGCACGACGTCCGGGCGCAGTACCTTCGCGACGTAGTCCGCGGAGATCCCTTGGCGCCACGCGCACGTGGCCGTCCCGTCCGGCCAGCACAGGTACACGGCCGCCCTATCGGCGCCGCTCAACCGAAGCGCCGCCGACCCAATCTCGGCGGCAACGCCGGCCACGGACATCGACCGGTGCAGCACCTCGTTCAAGGCGACCAGCCGTCCCATTAGCTCGGCGCGCTGGCGCGATTCCCTGAACAGCCGGAGCCCTTCGACGGTAGCGCTGACCTGCCGGGCGACCTCAACCGCGAACGCCACGTCCTCCGGCCGCCACGCGCGCGGACGCGCGGACGCGACAACCACCGCGCCGGTGCGGTCTTCCGGGAGTGCGATAGGCACGACGAGCGACGCGCGGACGCCGAGCCCCCGCCACAAGATCCCGACGGCGCCGCCCGCCGGCCCGTCGACCGCGGCGGGATTCGTCCAGTCTTCGACCACGTGGGGGGCCATCGCCGCCCACCCCGTCTCGCGCAGCGCGGCCGGCAGTTCGGCGCCGAGTCCGAGCGGCAGACCGCGCACCGCCACGTCCTGGCCGGCCCAGATGCCGGCGGCCGAAATGTCGAGCACGGCGACCATCCGCTCGACCGCCACGTCGATCACCTTCGGAAGATCGGGGGCCGCATCGGCGGCCGCGATGATCTCGTTGATCGCCTCGATGCGCAGGGAGTGGCCGCGCGCTTGTCCGGCGGATGTCCGCGCCGGTGCGATGTCTCGCGCGATACCCTGGACGCCGACGGGGACGCCGTCCTTGTACTGGAATCTGGAGCGCACCTCGATCATCACGCGCCGCTCGTCCTTGGTCACGATCTCAAGTTCGTAGGCGGGCGGCGCTGCGCCGGCCGTTTCGGGGTCCATCATGCGCATCGCGTCGCCGAGTGATTCCGGCGCGACGAGACATGCGAGGTTTGACCCGACGAGCTCATCGCGGGAGAAGCCGGTGAGCCGCTCGCCGGCGCGATTGACCGCGGTAATCACGCCGGAGAGATCCGTGGCGTAGATCATGTCACCGGCGTGCTCGAAGAGATCGCGGTAGAACGCGTCGGACGACAAGTACCCGGCGGGCAGGGACACGGTCAATCGTCCTCAGTTATTTGGAATTATGATTGCCGCCGCTGCTGCCACCATTGCCCTGCCCGCCGGAACCACCGCCGTGACCGCCAGAGCCGGACCCTCCATGGGCACCGCTCCCGGACCCGCTTGAGCCACCGGATCCGCTCGAACCGCCAGAACTGCCGGATCCGCTCGAACCGCCGGACCCGCTTGAACCGCCAGAACTGCCCGACCCGCTCGAACCGCCGGAGCCGCTTGTGCCGCCGGAGCCACTCGAGCCGCCGGAACTACCGGAGCCCGATCCGCTCGAACCGCCGGAGCCACCGTGGCTACCGCCAGACCCGCTCGACCCGCTCGAACCGCTGCCGCCGGACCCGCTCGACCCGCTCGAGCCACCTGAACCGGCGGAACCGCCGTGTCCGCTGCCGGATCCTCCCGAACCCGACCCGCTCGAACCACCGGACCCGCTCGATCCGCCGGAGCCAGCACCAGCGCCGCCGCTCGAGCCGCTACCACCGGAGCCGCTCGACCCACTCGAGCCACCGGATCCGCCCGACGCGCTTCCTCCGTTGTGACTTCCGCTCCCCGTGCCGCCCTGCGACCCGCTTGATGCGCCGCTCGAGGACCCAGCGCCCGATTGGCTTCCCGCACCGTTGCTGCTCGCACCGCTGACCGATCCGCTGCCGAGTGATCCACCGGTGTGGCTGCCGCCGGACGTCGAGCTGCCGGCGCCGGTGGAACTACCGCTCGAGCTGCCGCCGGAGGTCGAACTGCCGCCGGAACTGCCGCTTTGCGGGCTCGCACCGCCCGAGCCGCCATGACTGCCACTCGAACCGGACGAACCGCTGCCCGATCCGGTGCCGCTTTGCGATGCACCGGCGCCGGACCCCGTTGAACTACCGCCGCTCGACGATGATGGGCCGGCACCGCTCGATCCCGTCGACCCGCCGGCCGATCCACCCGTAGAAGACCCCCCGCTCGCCCCAGCGGCGCCGCTCGAGGTCCCAGCGCCGGGGCTTGCGCCCGAACCCGAACCTGCATTACCGGACCCCGTTCCGGTGGATCCGGTGTTCGTCGAGCCGCTGCCGCCCGACGTGCCGCTCGATGCGCCGCCGGACAATCCATGGCTCGCGCCGCTCGAGCCGGACGTACCACCAGGAGCACCGCCGGACGTGCCGCCCGAAGCGCCGCTGGACCCGCCGCCGTTCGAACCCTGCTCACCGGGCCCCGACGCGCCGCCCCCGCCTCCAGGAGCACCGGAGCCGCCCGGGCCTGATCCGCCGCTGCCGGGACCCGTTCCGGTCCCGACGAGATCGCTCATCGACACGCCGGTCGGCAAGAGTCCGCCGATGCGCAACTGCGCGGCCCGGCGCGCGGCCACCACCATTGTCTCGGTCTGCGCGGCCACGGGCGCGATGCGCCGCTGCTCGGCCGGCGGCAGCGACTGTGCGATCGAGCTCAGCCACGTCGTTTGACGCTCGAGCGCCGCCGCGGCCCGCTGCACTCCCCGCGGATCATCGTGGCGCGCCATCGCGCGGATCTCGGCCACGCGCTTCCGCGTGACTTCGAGCAGCACCGCGGCGCGGTGCGGCGCGTCGGGCGCGAGATCCACGCGCAGCGTGTCGATCTCGAGCGCAACCGCGTAGAGCGGACCCGATGGCGACGTAGCGCTGCCGAGCCCACGGGCGCCGAGCGCGAACGCCACCATAAGGAGTGACGCGGCGGCCGCCGTGGTGAGCCACCGGCCGGTCCGCCGCCACGCCGTGCGCACGTATCCCTCGAGACCGGGCGCGGCGGGCTTGGCCTGCGAAATCTCGACCGTTGCCAGCAGCGCGCGCCGGACCGCCAGCCGGCTCTCCGGGAGCGGCATCCACTGCACGGACGCCCGAAGCAGCCGCGCCGTGTCGCGCAGCTCGAGCAATTCGAGCGACGGCTCCGCCTCGTCCGGCGCGGGAGCGGCGTCCTTCTCGAGGAGGCCGGCCAGCAGGCGCTCGAGGATCAGCTCGTCAGTCGGGGGCACCGGGGACTGAATCAACCGGCGATGCCTCCTTCCACAGCGAGCGTAGGGCGGTAAGGGCGCGCAGCTGCAGGCTGCGCACCGCCTCCTCGGTCCGGTTCATGATCTCGCCGACCTCGCGCGCGCGCAGACCTGCCACCACACGAAGCAGCAGAACCTGCCGGTGCTCCGGCGACAGCGCGTTCACGCAGTCCCAGAGCGCGGCGCTCTGGAGACGTCCGATCGCGAGTTCCTCAGGATCCTGCTCCTCCACGACCGACGGCGGCGAGTTCCGCTCTTCCACCTTGCGGCGGCGCCAGTGCCGCGACGCCAGGTGGTCCGCAACGCCGACGAGCCAACTGCCGATCTGCCTCGGTTGAGTTCCTTTGCGAAGCGCGGCCAGCGCGATCGCGAAGACCTCGGCGGTCAGCTCCTCGGCGATCTGCGTGCTGCGCAGACGTCCCACGAGGAACCGGAACACCCGAGGATAGTGGCTGTCGTAGAGGTCCCCGAACGCCTGAGGATCGAGCGTCGGCTGCTCTAAGTGGCCCTCATGCCCGTCGAACGGCACGCATCCCCCCGCCGGCCGTCGTACCTATTAATGTGTATGGCAACCCGGTTTTCGTGACGGTCTTCAAGATTATGCACCCGAAAACGCGCGCACGTGTACGATCGTTTGTTTGGGTCGCTCGTTTTACCTGCCGCCGGCGGCCCGGCGGCGCATCGGCGGACCCGGCCCCCCGCCCGCGTCGTATGATGGTTTCATGAGTAGAGACCTCTACCAGGATCTGGCTCAGCCCGCCTTGACCGCCTACCTCGAAGGCGTGATCCCGGCGCGGCCGCCGGTCCTCCAAGAGATGGAAGCGTACGCGGCGGAGCGGCGGTTTCCGATCGTCGGCCCCGTCGTGGGGCAGCTATTCTATCTGCTGACGCGGGCCAGCGGCGCCCGGCGCGTGTTCGAGATGGGCTCCGGCTTCGGGTATTCCACGGCGTGGTTTGCGATGGCCGTCCGCGACAACGGCGGCGGCGAAGTGCACCACGTCGTCTGGGATGAGACGCTGTCACAGCAGGCGCGCGGCTATCTCGGCCGGCTCGGTCTTACGGATGTCGTGCGCTTCAGCGTGAACGAGGCCGTCGCGGAGCTCGACCGGACACCGGGCGAGTTCGACGTCATCTTCAACGACATCGAAAAAGACGCGTACCCCGCGTCCTTCCCCGTCATGAAGGCGCACCTCCGCCGCGGGGGCCTTCTGCTCGTCGACAACATGATCTGGCGCGGCCGGGCGATGGATCCGGCCGTGGACGACCCCGCCACGCGGGGCGTGCGCGAAGTCACGCGGCTCCTCTTCACGGATCCGGACTTCACCGGCGTGATCGTGCCGCTGCGGGACGGCGTGTTCGTCGGTCACAAGGCGCGGTAACCGGCTCCGCGCATGCGCAGCCGCCGCTTCTGGGCGTATGTCCGCCGCCACCGGCGGGCATATGTCGTCGGCTACCTCGGCGGGCTCGTCTCGATCGCGATGGCGCAGTCCTCGCCGTGGATCATGAAGCTGGCCGTGGACGGGATCGGCCGCCACGTCGGCGCCGTCGTGCTGGCCGGGTACGCCGGCGCGCTGCTGGGGCTGGCCGCGGCGGAGGCCGCGGCGACCTACGTGATGCGGTGGTCGATCCTGGCGGCCGCCTACCGGATCGAGACCGGGCTGCGCCGGGAGTATTTCGCCCATCTCCAGCGGATGCCGCTCGCGTTTTTCGAACGCACGCCCACCGGCGACCTCATGGCGCGGGCCGTCAACGACATCCGCGCGGTGCAGCGGTTCGCGGGCGTGGGCCTGATGCGCTCCGTCCACACGACGGTCATGCTGCTCGCGTCCGTCGCGTTCATGCTGAGCATCAGCGTGCGTCTCACGCTGATGATGATCGCGATCCTCCCGTTCGTGACGCTGGTGTTTCTGCTGCTCGGCCGCGAGATCCACCGTCGCTTCGACGCCGTGCAGGCGCAGTTCAGCGCGCTCTCGACCCGCGCGCAGGAGATGATGAGCGGGATTCGCGTCGTCAAGGCCTTCGCCCGCGAGCCCGATCAGCTCGCGAGGTTTAACGAGGTTTCGGACGAGGTCGTCCGCACGAACCTCCGCCTGGCGCGGGCCCAGGGCGCCCTGTGGCCGTCGATGGGCCTGATCCTCGGCGTCGCGTCGGTGGTGCTGCTGTGGCAGGGCGGCGACGCGGTTATCCGCGGAACGCTCACGCTCGGCCAGATGGTGCAGTTCTCGTATTACCTGGCCCGGCTCAGCTTCCCGATGATCGCGCTCGGCTGGGTCACGAACCTCTGGCAGCAGGGCCGCGCGTCCATGAACCGGCTCGACGCCATCCTCGCCGAGGCGCCGGCCGTCGACGAGCCGCCCTCTCCGCTCGCCGTCGACGGCATCCGGGGCGAGATCACCTTCCGGCGCGTCAGCGTCGTCCGCGACGGCGCCGCGGCGCTGCGCGACGTGAGCCTCGTGATCCCGGCCGGCCGGAGCGTCGCCATCGTCGGGCCCACGGGCGCCGGGAAGACGACGCTCGTGTCCTTGATCCCCCGCGTGCTCGACCCGACGGAGGGACAGGTGCTGCTGGACGGCCACGACGTGCGGCACCTGCCGCTCGCGACCTTGCGGGGGGCGGTCGCGTTCGTACCGCAGGAGCCGTTCCTGTTCTCGGACACGCTGCGGGCGAACATCGCCTTCGGGGCCGCGGGGACGGCCGAGGCGTCCCAGGTGCTCGCGGCCGCGGACGTCTCGCAGATCTCCGTCGACGCCGCGGAGTTCCCGGCCGGCTACGACACCATCGTCGGCGAGCGCGGCGTCACGCTCTCGGGCGGACAGCGGCAGCGTGCGACCCTCGCGCGCGCGGTGATGCGCGATCCGCGCGTGCTGATCCTCGACGACGCGCTGAGCAGCGTGGACATGCAGACCGAGCAGGCGATCTTGAAGCGGCTGCGCGCCGTCATGGCGGCGCGCACCAGCCTCGTGATCGCGCACCGGATCTCCACGATCCGGTCGGCCGACTGGATCGTCGTGCTCGACGGCGGGCGTGTGGTCGACCAGGGCACGCACGAGGACCTGATCACCCGCGGCGGCCTCTACGCGGATCTCTACGAGCGCGAGTTGCTGCGCGAAGCGCTCGCGGCGGAGGAGCCCGAAGGCGAACCGGCCGCGGGGCCGGCATCCGGCGGCCCGGCGGCGGGCACCGCGGACGGCGCGGACCGATGAGCGCTCCCTTCGACGAAGATCCGATCCTTGGGCGCGCCTACGACGCGCGGCTGGTGGGGCGTCTGCTCGCCTACCTGCGGCCCTACGGTGCAACGGTGGGGGCGTCGATCGCGCTCCTGCTGGTGGCCTCGCTCGCCGATCTCGCCGGCCCGACGCTGTACCGGCTCGGCATTGACCGGTACATCGCCCCGCCGGGCGCCCGGGGGACCGGCGCGGATTTCCGGGGCCTCGCGGGGCTCGCCGCGGTCTACCTCGCCGTGCTCGCCGCCGGCTTCGGCGCCCGCTGGGCGCAGAGCTACCTGATGCAGGCGGTCGGGCAGCGCGTGATGGCGGACTTGCGCTCCCAGATGGTCGCCCATCTCCAGCGGTTGTCGATGAGCTTTTTTTCGCGCACCCCCGTCGGGCGCCTCGTCACGCGCGTGACCAACGACGTCGACGCGCTGAACGAGTTGATCACGTCGGGCGCGGTCGCGATCTTCGGCGACGTCTTCACGATGATCGGCATCATGGCGATCATGGTGTGGATGAACTGGCGCCTCGCGGTCGCGGCGTTCGTGGTCCTGCCGGCCGTCTACGTGATCACGGAACGCTTCAGACTGCGGTCGCGGGACGCCTACCGCGCGGTGCGCACGCGCCTCGCGCGGATCAACGCGTACCTGAACGAGCAGATCACCGGGATGACGGTGACGCAGCTGTTCACACAGGAACCCCGGCGCCTCGGCGCGTTCGACGAGCTCAACGCCGCCCACCTCGAGGCGAGCCTCGCCTCCACGCGCAACTTCTCGCAGTTCTACCCGGCGATCCAGCTCGTCGGCGCGTTCGGCGTGGCGCTCCTGCTGTGGTACGGCGGCGGCCAGATCGCACGGGGCGTCGCGACGCTCGGCGTGCTCGTCGCCGCGATCCAGTACGCGGAGCGGTTCTTCGATCCGCTGCGCGATTTGGCGGACAAGTTCAACATCTTCCAGGCGGCGATGGCGTCGTCGGAGCGCATCTTCCGCGTGCTGGACGAGCCTGCCGCCGTCGGGGACCCCGCGGATCCGTCGCCGGTGCCGGGGGTGCGGGGCGACATCGCGTTCCGGAACGTGTGGTTCTCGTACCAGGGCGACGGGGCGCCGGCCGATTCAAGTTCGTCGCGGCCGGCCGCCGGCAGGCAGGCAGACCGGCCGGCGGGAGAGCCGGCGTGGGCGCTCCGCGGCGTCTCGTTTACGATCCGCGCGGGCGAGCGCGTCGCGATCGTCGGTCACACCGGCGCCGGCAAGACCTCCATCATCAACCTCCTCACGCGCTTCTACGATCCGCAGCGGGGCGAGGTGCTGGTGGACGGGACCGACGTGCGCCGGTACGCGCAGCGCGATCTGCGCCGGCACGTCGGCCTCGTGCTTCAAGACGTCTTTCTATTCTCGGGGACGATCGCCGACAACATCCGGCTCGGCAACGCCGCGATCTCGGACGCCGATGTGCAGCGGGCGGCGGAGCAGACCGGCGCCGCGCGGTTCATCGAGGCGCTGCCGCGAGGCTACGCGACCGAGCTCCACGAGCGCGGGGCGGGGCTGTCGTCCGGGCAGAAGCAGTTGATCGCGTTCGCGCGGGCGCTCGCCGCCCAGCCGGAGATCCTGCTGATCCTCGACGAGGCGACGAGCAGCGTGGACGCGGAGACAGAAGTCCTCATCCAGCACGCGATGTCGGCGGCCCTGCGGGGCCGCACCGCGATCGTGATCGCCCACCGGCTTTCGACCGTCCGCTACGTCGACCGGATCCTCGTGCTGCACAAGGGCCGCGTCGCCGAGGAAGGGACGCACGACGCGCTGCTGGCGCGCGATGGGATCTACGCGATGCTGTACCGGCTGCAGTTCGCGGACCTCGACTGACCCTCAATTCAATAGCCGGTGACCGGGAACCATGCGGCGCCGCGCGACGCTAGAACGGGTGTAAGGCCGTGGTCCCGCGGGCACACCCCCCTGTGCCGGCGGACCTGCCGCCGGCCGCCCGGCAAGTCACCGGCGGACAACGTGGGCGGCCCCCGGCGAACGCCGGGGGCCGCGCGCGCACTCCGAGCTCGATGCCGGGCGGCGACCAGGTTAGACGGCCGCCGCCGCCGTGCGATCCGGCCGCGCCGGCCCGAGGATACCGAGCCGCGCCGCCAGGTAATCTGCCAAGACCCCGTACGGATCGAAGCCGACGACGTCTACGGCGTTCGACACGAAATTCGACAACGAGTTGATGTCGTAATAGTAGGTCCGGCCGTCCCGCTCGCCGACGAGGTACTCCACCCCGACAAGATCCAGCCGCGCGCGCCGCGCGATCGTCAGCACGTCGCGGCAGACCTGCGCCGGCGGCGTGCATGCCTCGACCCGCAGGGCGACCTTCGGAAGATCGGCGGGGCATAGACCGGCCTCGGCCTCGGTCTGACAGATGTCGGCCGGGCACAGATTGAAGGCGCCGGGCTTCGGAAAGACCTTGATAGCGTAGAGTACGCGGCCGTCCAGCACTTCCACCCGGACGATGTGGCCGTCCCGCGCCGGCAAGAACTCCTGCACCAGCGCGGTCCGGTCGATGCCGAGGTCGAGCGTCCCCCGCGCGGCGGCCGCGGCGAGATCCTCGGGGCGGTCGAACCGCTGGATCCCGGCGCCGCTGCCGCCGATGTTCGGCTTCACCGCCACCGGAAAGGCGAGTCCGTCCGCCGCCCCCGCGGCCTGGCTCGCATGATTGATCACCCGCGTGCGCGGCGCGCGCAGCCCGAGGCGGCGCAGCAGCAGGAGCTGTGAGACCTTGGATGTCTCCAGCGCGAACGCGTCCGTCCCGTTGATCGTCTCGACGCCCGCCTCGTCGAGATAGCGAAGAAATTCGCGCGCGTAGACGATGGCCTGTTCGTGCTCCCGCAGGTGGGCCGACGGGCTCATGCGGTTCAGCACCAGCGTCCACGGCGGAGGCGCGCCGGCCGGGTCGAACCGGTGCGCGCTCACGTCGATGCGGTCGTACGGCACGCCACGCGCGTCCAGCGCGGCGAAGAGCGGCGCGAACCACTCCGGATGCTCGTACACAATCCCCAGGCGGGGACTCCCTGCTTCCATGGCAATCACCTCACGCGCCCGCAGCGGGCGTGATGCGCCTGCCCCCCAGGGGGCGGGCGACCATAAACCTCACACTCTATTGGCCGTGCTATGGAACTGCGTGGAACGCCGGGAAGCGGAGGCGTGCTACCTCCGCGGCGGACAGATGCAGTGCAGCGGGGTTTGCGTGGATGCTCTCGTGATGCGGCTCACGCGCCCTATCCTAGCAGCCGGGGACCGCGGGCGCAACCTCGAGCTCGCGCGCGACCTCGTCGAGAAACGCCCGCGCCGCGTCGAGGGTCATCGTGCGGTAGGCCGGGTCCACGATCAGCGTCCGCGCGCCCGCGGCGGCGTAGCGCGCCGCGAGCTCGCGGGTGATCGGGACGCCGCGCGCAATGCGCGCCTGGAGCCAGAGATCCTTTATGGAGCGGCCGCGGCGCGCCGCGTAGGTCGCGAGACGCCCGGCCCGCTCACGGTACGCTTCCGGGTCGAGCCCGAGCGGCTGCCAGCCGTCGCAGACCGCGGCGACACGGCGCAGCGCCGCCTCGCCCTCGCCGCCGGCCAGCACCGGAAGCCGGCTTCCCTGCGGCGGCTTGGGCGCCATCGCGAACTCCGGCAGGTCGTAAAAATCCCCGTGGTAGCGTACCGGATCCGGCCCCCAGCACGCCTTGAGGAGGCGCACCGCATCGTCGAGCCGGCGCCCCCGGTCGCGAAACGGCTGGTCGAGCAGCGCGAACTCCTCCTCGAACCACCCCGCGCCCACGGCCAGCACGGCCCGGCCGCCCGAGAGATAGTCGAGCGTCGCGACCGCCTTTGCGACGGGCAGCGGATGGCGCATCGGCAGCACGAGCACCGAGGTGCCGATGCGGACGGAGCGCGTCAGCGCGGCCACCCACGCGAGCGCGGTCAGCGCGTCCAGATATGGAATCGCGGGGTCCCACGGCAGACCGCCGTCCGCGGTGTACGGGTAGCGGCTGGCGGAACTGGTCGGAATGGCGATGTGATCGGTCACCCACAGCGAGCGGAAGCCGGCCGACTCCGCGTGGCGGGCGATCGTCGAAACGGCCTCGGGCGTGGCCAGCGGCCCCTGCGTGGGCAGCGTAACGCCGACGTCCACCACCATGCCGTCCCCCCCCCGAGTGCGCCGTGGATCAGTAGGCCATCACGTCGAGAAGCGCCCACCTCACCTTGCCGGCGGCGTTCCGCATCGGATGCGCGGTCAACGCAACCCGCCGGCGTTGTCCTTCCATCGCCACGTGGACGGTATCGAGCGAGCGCGCCGGCTCGCCCCGCCGGAGCGCCGCGAGTAACTCGCCCAACGAACCCCGCTGGTCGATAGGTTCGAGCAGGCTAATTGGGTGGCCGACAACCAGCTCCTGTGTATAGCCGTAGACGTCGGCGGCGGCCTTGTTCCACCGGAGAATGGTGCCATCCTCCAGACTCGCGATGATCATCGCCACGCTCACGAGATCGAGGGCTTCGGCGAGTTGATAGCTCGAGTTGAGGGCCTGCTCCTTGAGCCGCTCCTGCAGCCGCGCAACCTCGACCGCGCCGGCCACGTAGCGGGCGACGATCGTGAGCAGGTTGAGTTCCGCGGGCATGAACGCATCCTTCGCCGCGCGGTGGGCGCTCAGCACGCCGATGATGCGGGCGCGGACGATGAGGGGCGCGTAGATACCCGATTGAATCTCGGGCTGCAGTTGGTAGACGCGCGGATCCGCGGCCATGTCCGGCACCAGGAGCGGACGGCCGGTCCGCACCACTTCGCCGTGCAGCCCCTGCCCCGCCGGAATCGTCAAATCGATGTACGTCGTGCGCAGGCCGGAGGCGGCCTGGATTCTCAGCGCGTTCTGGTCCTCCTCGTCGACGAGCGCCAGCGAGCAGGAATCGAATCCCAATTCGGCCCGGCACGTGCGAATCACGTGCACAAGGAAATGTTGGAGGTTGAGCTCGCCCGAGAACTCGTGGGTAAGCTCCGACAGAAAGGCGAGGGCGGTGTCGGCGTCGCGCCGGCCCTTGTGGCGCATCTGGATGGACGATAAGAGCAATCTCATCCCTATCCTCTCGGGCGCGGCTCGATTTTTGTGGAGGAAGGCAATCCGCCCGAATAATGGAAGCCGGTGAGATCTCAGTCACAGTCATCCCTCAGCGCGCGCGCGGCCTAACCTTGCGGCGAATCTCCATACACTTTGCCAGGGAAAACTGCGCCGGATCGCGTAATCTGAGGCGTTTCGCAACGCAAACGGGGGGTGCACGAGGCATGAAAAGACTCTGGCTCTTAGCCCTGCTCCTGCCGCTGGCCGTCTCGGCGGCGTGGGCGGCGCCGGCCCGGCCGGTTAAGGTCGGCCTGGCGGTGGGCGTCACCGGCGACATCGCCGTGTACGGCGATCCGATCCGCAACGGCTTCCAGCTCGCCTTCAAGCAGATCAACGCGATGGGCCGGGTGCGCATCGACCCGATCCTCGAGGACACCGGCGCCGGGCGCGACGGCGCGATCAACGTCTTCCAGAAGCTGATCCAGCGGGACCAGGTCGCGGCGATCCTCGGGCCGGTGCTGAGCGCCCAGGCGTTCGCGGCCGATCCCCTCGCCGTGCAGGCGGGCGTGCCCGTCGTCGGCGTCAGCAACACGGCCAAGGGCATCCCGCAGATCGGCGCCACCGTCTTCCGGGTGTCGGCGCCGGAGTCCGTGCAGATTCCCAAGTCCATCGCCGTCGCGAAGAAGCTCCTCAACCTGTCGAAGGTCGTGGTGCTGTACGACAACGCCGACGACTTTACGATCTCGGGCTACCGGACGTTTGTCGAGGAGCTGCAGAAGAACGGCATCGCGATCGCGGACACGATCACGTTCTCGCGGGGCGACAGCGATTTCTCCGCGCAGCTCACCAAGGCCAAGGCGGCGAACCCTCAGGCGATCGTGGTCAGCGCGCTCGCGCGCGAGGGCACGCTGCTGCTGATTCAAGGACGCAACCTCGGCATCACCGTGCCCTACATCGGCGGCAACGGGTTCAACGACACGAACATCATCACGCGCGCCGGGCCGGCCGCGGAGGGCCTCATCGTCGGCACGGCCTGGGTCCCGAGCGCGCCGTCCGCGGTCAACCTCAAGTTCTACGGCGCCTACCGCGACGAGTACAAGCGCGAGCCGAACCAGTTCGCCGCGCAGGCGTACACCGGTGCCCAGGTCGTCGCGGAGGCGATCCGCCGCGCCGGCCTCACGGGCGCGGAAGACGCGCGCACGCAGCGGAGCAAGATCGAGCAGGCCCTCTACACGATCAAGAACATCGAGACGCCGCTCGGCCGGATCAGCATCGGCGCCGACCGCGACGTGATCCAGCCGCGGACGTACGTCGCGGTGGTGCGGGGCGGGCGGTTCGTCGAGCTCGACGTCAAATAGCGTGAGGTAAACGCCCGGCCGGAGCGGGCGCGGAAGCGCACCGCCCCGGCCGCGGGCCTCATGGCCGTCCTTCTTCAGCAGCTCGTCAACGGGATCTCGCTCGGCTCGGTTTACGCCCTCTTCGCGCTCGGCTTCACGCTCGTCTTCGGCGTGCTCGAGATCATCAACCTCGCGCATCCCGCGGTGCTGGCCGTCGGCGCGCTGCTCGCGTACACGCTGCTCGTCGACGCGAAGGTGGGGCTCGCCGCGGCGGTGGCCGGCGCGTGCGTCGGCGCGGGGCTGCTCGGGGTGCTCCTCGACGCCGTCGCGTTTCGGCCGCTGCGCCTGCGCGGCGCGAGCCGCCTCGCGTCGCTCATCACGTCGATCGGGATCGCCCTCATCCTCGTCAACCTCGCGCAGATCGTGTGGGGCACCGAACCGCTGAGCTATCCGCCGGGGACCGTGCCGCTCCGGTTCTTCACCGCGGGTCCGGTCACCGTCAGCCTGCTGCAGTGCCTGGTGCTGGCGACGGTCGTCGCGCTCATGATCGGGCTGCGCCTCCTGCTGGTCCGCACGCGGCTCGGGCTCGCGATCCGGGCGGTCGCCGAGAACCCGCAGACGGCCAGCCTGCTCGGGATGCCGTTCGACCGCGTCGTCGCGTTCACGTTCTTTCTCAGCTCCGCGCTCGGCGGGGTCGCGGGCGTCCTCGTCGGCATGCTGTTCCAGGGCAGCGTCTCGCCGTTCATGGGCAACACCTACGGCCTCAAGGGCCTCGCCGCGATCATCCTCGGCGGCATGGGCGACATCACCGGCGCCGTCCTCGGCGGTCTGACGATGGGGATCGGCGAGGTGCTGATCGTCCAGTACCTCAACAGCAGCTATCGCGACGCGGTGGCGTTCGGCCTCTTGTTCCTCGTGCTCGTCCTGCGGCCGACCGGACTGCTCGGGCAGCAGCGCAGCCGGGAAGCCTAGACAGGGCCGCATGAACGCCGTCACCGATCTCTACGCCGCGTACAGCACGCTCGTGCTGTTCGCGGGGGTCGCGGCGCTGCTGGCGCTCTCCATTTACGTCACGCTGATGGCGGGTCAGCTTTCGCTCGGCAACGCGGCCCTCGCGACGATCGGCGGCTACACGGCCGCGATCCTGACGAAAACCTACCACGCCGCGCTCTGGCCGGCGCTGCTGGCGGGGGCCGGGCTGGCGACCGTTGTGGCCGCGCTGATCGGGATCCCCTGCCTGCGCCTCCGCGGGATTTACCTGGCCATCGCGACGCTCGCCTTCGGCGAGGTCGTCCGGGTCGCGGCGCTCAACCTCACGATCACCGGCGGCGCCCTCGGCCTGGTCGGCATCGCGCCGCTCGTCTCGTTTCCCCACGTCTACGGGGCTCTCGCGGTGGTCGCGTTCTTCTTCTACCGGCTGGAACGGTCGCGCACCGGCCGCGCCCTCGCCGCGATCCGGGAGGACGAAGCCGCGGCGCAGGCCATGGGCATCCGCGTCACGACGTACAAAGTGCTGGCGTTCTCAATCGCGGGCTTCATCGCCGGATTGGCCGGCGGGCTCGCGGTGCACTTCACGTATCTGATTAACCCCGCGCAGGCGTCCTTCGGCGAAGCGGTGACGATTCTCACCTACGCGGTCTTCGGCGGCACGGGCACGTTCGCCGGACCGATCCTGGGCGGCATGGCGCTGACCGTGCTGCCGGAAGCGCTGCGGTTCCTGAAAGAATACCGGCTGCTGCTCGACGGGGCGATCCTCGTGCTCGTGACGACGTATCTGCCGAACGGGGTGCTCGATCTAATCCTGAGGCGGCGCCGTGCTTGAGGTCTCCGGCCTCTCGCGGACCTTCGGCGGCCTGCGCGCCGTGGACGGCGTCTCGTTCACGGTGCGCGAAGGCGAGATCGTCGGGCTGATCGGGCCGAACGGCGCCGGCAAGACGACGCTGTTCAATCTCGTCACGGGGTTCCTCCCGCCGACGGCGGGGCGGGTGCGGTTTCGCGGCGCCGACATCACGCGGTGGAGTCCCGACCGCGTCGCGGCCGCCGGGATCGCGCGGACCTTTCAGAATATCCGGCTGTTCCGCGGCATGACGGCCGCGGAGAACGTGGTGGTCGGGCAGCACGTCCGCACGGCGGCCACGCTCGCCGACGCCGTCTTCGCGACCCCGCGGTACCGCGCGGAGGAGCGTGAGACCCGCGCGCGCGCCCGGGAGCTGCTCGAGCTCGTCGATCTGGCGGATCGCGCCGCGGTGCCGGCCCGCGCGCTCGCGTACGGGGACCAGCGGCGGCTCGAGATCGCCCGGGCGCTGGCGACGCAGCCGCGCCTCCTGCTGCTCGATGAGCCCGCGGCGGGCATGAACACCGCCGAAACCCAGGCGCTCATGACGCTGATCCACCGCCTGCGCGACGAGCGCGGACTGACGGTGCTCCTCATCGAGCACGACATGAAATTGGTGATGGGAGTCTGCGACCGGATCGTCGTGCTGAACTTCGGCCGCACGATCGCGGAGGGCGCGCCGGACCAGGTCCGGCGCGATCCCCACGTCATCGAAGCCTACCTCGGGACGCAGACCGAGCGGCTGCGGGAGGCGCGTGCCGCATCCCCCGAAGCGCCCGTCCTCTCGGTGGAGAACGTGACCGCCGGCTACGCCGCGGGCGACGTGCTGCACGGGGTCTCGCTGGAGGTGGGCGCCGGTCAGATCGTCACGCTGATCGGGGCGAACGGTGCCGGAAAGACGACCCTGCTGCGTACGATTTCCGGCCTCGTGCGGCCGCGGGGCGGCACGATCCGGCTGCGCGGGAGGGCGGTGGGCGGCGTGCGGCCGGACCGGATCGCCGGGCTCGGCGTGGCGCACGTGCCGGAGGGTCGGCAGGTCCTGGCGCGGATGACCGTGCTCGACAATCTCCGCGCCGGGTCTTTTGCGCGCCGCGACGGCGCCGTCGAGCAGGACCTCGCCGCGATGCTGGCCCGCTTCCCCGAGCTTGGGGAGCGGCGGACGCAGATCGCAGGCACCCTCTCCGGCGGCGAGCAGCAGATGCTCGCGATCGCGCGGGGCCTGATGGCGCGTCCGACTCTCCTCATGCTCGACGAGCCGTCGCTCGGGCTCGCGCCGCGGATTGTGGCGCGGATCTTCGGGATCATCCGGGAGGTCAACGGCGAGGGCACCCCGATCCTTCTGGTCGAGCAGAACGCCCAGCTGGCGCTCGAGACCGCGGATCAGGGATACGTGCTGGAGACCGGCCGGATTGTCCGAGCCGACCGCGCCGACCGCCTGCTCGGAGACGAGGCCGTCCGGCGCGCCTACCTCGGGTAGGCCGTCCCGCGAGCCCGCGAGACCTGCTGGTCACCCCTTGCGACGCGGCTGCCGCTACCAGCCGAGCGCGTAGCAGCGCTCGCCGCGCGAGCTCGCGCCGCCTTCCATGAGGCCGCGCGCCGGATCGTAGAGGATGGCCGTCGTGTAGTTGAGGCTCCAGTCGGGCGCCACCGTCACCGTGTGGCCGCGCTCCCGCAGGCCGTCCACGACGGCCGCCGGGATCCGGCCTTCCACCAGCATCTCCCCCGGCCGCGCCTGACGCGGATAGAACGATCCCGGGAAGTGCACGCTGTGGAAGGACGGCGCGTCGATCGCGTCCTGGACGTCCATCCCGAACATCGTCATGTTGAGGAAGACCTGCAGCGTCCACTGGTCCTGTTGGTCGCCGCCCGGCGTGCCGAACACCATCCGCGGCCGCCCGTCTTTCATCACAAGCGTCGGCGACAGCGTCGTCCGGGGACGCTTCCGCGGGACGAGCGCGCCGGGGTGGCGCGGATCGTGCAGCCAGAACATCTGGCACCGCGTCCCGAGGCTGAACCCGAGCCCCGGAATGGCCGGGGAGCTGCGGAACCAGCCGCCGCTCGGCGTCGCCGAGAACATGTTGCCTTCCGCGTCGAC
>Ga0207416_1002294_pt1 | contig 21405 bp, 20 predicted proteins | sample PaiPotPPM11metaG_FD_184107 | JGI IMG/M metagenome (GOLD analysis project Ga0207416, IMG submission 184107) | Iron sulfur acid spring bacterial and archeal communities from Banff, Canada, to study Microbial Dark Matter (Phase II) - Paint Pots PPM... ...
ACCGGCGCAGCGGGGAGCACCGGCGCAACGGGGAGCACCGGCGCAGCGGGGAGCACCGGCGCAACGGGGAGCACCGGCGCAACGGGGAGCACCGGCGCAACGGGGAGCACCGGCGCAAGGGGGGGCACCGGCGCAACGGGGAGCACCGGCGCAACGGGGAGCACCGGCGGGACGATTGGCGCGAGCGAGGCAGGTGGCGCCGGGGGTAATGGTATTGGCGGAGAAGTTGGCGCTGCCGGCGGCGCGGGCGGAACGGTTGGCGTCCGTGGGACAGCTGGCACAGGCGTGGTGCTTGGATCCAGGGAGACGGTTGGTACCCGCGGTAACGGCAACGGCGGAAAAGTGGGCGCTGCCGGTGGCGCTGCCGGTGGCGCGGGCGAAACGGTTGGCGTCGGCGGGAAAGCTGGTACGGGCGTGACGCTTGGCTCCAGCGGGACGATTGGTGCCGGCGGTAACGGCAATCTGCCGTAGCCCCCGCGATTGGGACGGCTCCAGCGGCTGGCGCGGCAGCCACGCGTGCCACAGGACAGGCGCTTGGGGCGCAGCAGCAGGCGCCGGCGTTGCTCGTAAGTTGGGTTCCGTCACGAATGGGGAATTGACTATGTAGACCTTGTGAAGTAGATCTTGCGTGTGAAGTAGATCGTGCGAAGGATGACGACGCTTAGAAAACTGAAAAGTCGGACCGTATAGGATCGGATCCGCAGTCGGTGGTCCACGAGTCGCTCCCGTAGCCGCCGGCGCGGTCAACCCCCGTACGGCCCAGGGACAGAGGATCCTAGCCTCTTCTTCCTGCGCCGTGCGGGAAGAGGAGGCGTGCTATTTACGCACGGCGAGCAGGGCCAACAATGAGAAGTACCGCGATCGCGGGTATCGCCCTCGTTCTCATTGGGCTGGCGCTCTTCGTTGGCCCGACCCTATCGATCCAGGTTTTTGATGACTACCTGAACCGCATCCATCAGGCCGAAGCCGACCGGTGGGCGCAGCGCTATGTCCCCCCGGCGGACACCCCTGTGCGGCTGACCACGGCTGTTATCACGCCCGGCGATGAAGGCTATCTGTTGGTGATTCCCAAGATTGGCGTTCGAGCAATCGTTCATGCTCTCGAACCGACCGTCTTTTCGGGCCACAACACCCCCATGCTCAAGCGATATGGCGTCGGCCAAATTCCGTACACCCCGGACCTCAGAAACGTGTCGCCGGGGGCGGACGGCACCGCTGCGATCACGGGGCATCGTACGACGTCCGGCGCACCGTTCCGGCACATCGACCGGCTCCAACCTGGCGACCTGATCATCATCCGTAAGGGCGTCCTCGAGCAGCGGTGGAGGGTGACATCTTCGACCACTACGGCGCCAAGCCAAGTGAAGGCGATCCGTTCGGTTCCCGGCGCGCGGCGACTGGTCGTCCTCGCGTGCGACCCGCCTTTCAGCGCGAGAGAGCGACTGATCGTCTACGCGTCAATCGTGACGGCCAAAGGCGATACAGCGGCAAGGGTGACGCACACCCCTGCTGTCGCACATACGCACGTCCAGTAACCTAGGAGGTGATCGGCGGTGTTGAATAAGAGATGGGCGGCCTTACGGCTGCTGGTGATCGCGGTGGTGGTCTTCTCGTTGCTGATGCCCGCAGCGCTGGTGATGCCGGTGTTCGCTGCCGGTGGTGAGCACGCTGACGGCGGTGGTAAGGATCAGGGTGGTAAGGATCAGGGTGGTAAGGATCAGGACAAGGACAAGTCCTCGAGCAAGGACCAGGACAAGGGTAAGAGCAGCGGCCAGGACAAGGGCAAGGGCGACGTGGACAAGGGCAAGGGCGACGTGGACAAGGGCAAGGGCGACGTGGACAAGGGCAAGGGCGACGTGGACAAGGGCAAGGGCGACGTGGACAAGGGCAAGGGCGCCAGTTCGGATAAGGAATCACCAGGCTTTGACCGCGACGTCAAGGGTGACACTCACTCGAACCTCCACACGGGATCGAAGGGCCGTGGTGCGGGTGGAGAAGATAAGGTGACGGCCACCGACCGGGACCGCGAGAGGATCCGTGAGGCGGAGCGGGTTCGTGAGGACCTGGACGTGGACATTCGCGAGGCAGAGCGGGTCCACTCGAACATCCACGCGAATATCCATGAGATCGAGCGGATCAATCGGACGCTGAACGTGACCATCGTCGAGGCGCGGAATGTCAATCAGACCCTGAACGTGCACACGGTCCAGGGCAGGCAGATGAGCACCCAGCTCAGCCGGGAAATTACCCGGGCCAGGGAACTTCAGACGGCCCTGAGCCAGCAGATGGTTCGGGCTCAGACGGCTACGCCGGCGGAATCGGGCAGCAATGGCGCGCCGTCCTTCGCCGCGCCTGCGGCGATCCTTCCGGGTGGTGCAGGTGCCCCCGGGATCGCTGCGGTGACGCCGCCTCCGGCCGCGCCGAACGGGCAGGCGCTCAGCTCGGCGCAGCAGGGCGCGCCGGGAGAGGTTCTTGGCTCGGCACAGCGACAGACGCCAGGCGGCGCGGTTCTCGGCGCGCAGCAGCATAAGACCCTCCCGTTCGGCGGTCTCTCGGGCGCGATGGCGCTCATGATTCAGGGCGGGAAGTGGCTCGGCCTCGGGCTGGTGGTTTTGGGAGCGGTACTGCTCCTGGGTAGAGGTTTGAGGCGCCGGTAAGAAGCGGTGGTAAAAAGCGGGAATGGAGTGACGCGGTAAGCACAGCCTAACGAGCGCGCCCCCTGCGCGGGAAACCTACGCAGGGGGCGCCTCTTTTTTGGTGTTACGGACGCTTAGTTGGTGAAGTCCTCGACCACGATCACTCCCCGGTCCCCGCCGTCCACCACCCCGATGCCGACCCGGTGGTATTCGGTTGACAGCATGTTCCGCCGGTGTCCCGGGCTCTCCAACAGCAGGGTGTTCGCTTCCTGGACGTCAGGCGCGAACGCGAGGTTCTCACCCACGATGTGGGGCCGGACTCCCGCCGCGGTAACGCGGTCCCATGGGGTCCGTCCATCGCGGGAGCGGTGCGACAGGTAGCCAAATGCGAACATGTCCACGCCGTGCACTCTCGCGACAGCCGTCAACGTGGTGTTTGGCAGGAGCACGCTCCGGCCCGCCTCGGCCCGCGAGCGGTTCAGCAGGGCCAGCATCGCGGTTTCCATCGAGGAGTTCGAGGGTGCCTGGGCGACGTGGACGGGCAGCGTGAGGACTGTGTTCATGTGGCCTTCGCTGGTAACGTAGCTCAGGACGCGTGCGGCTGCAATCGAGTGCGGAACGGTTGGAAGAAGCGGCGCGGCGCAGAGGGTTGCGAGAACCAGACCCAAAAACACGACGGAGAACGCACGGACGCGTGTCACTCAGATCCTCTCCCTTCGGCAGCCCGGCTGACCGGAGTTCCTCCGGTCCCGTAGCATTGCGCCCCCACATCTCTGTGGGTTTGCCTTTATCGAGGAGAGCCCACGCTATTCGCGCAAGTTCTCCGCAGATACTACGATACCACAGCCGGCGCCCGCGCGCAATTACCCAATCATGAAGATTTGGCGAATTCCCAAAACGAGCCACGTGGGGGGGCAACGAGCCACACGTGGGGCATGCAGACCCCAATTCGGTCCAGCGGGACTCTCGAGGCAAAACAACCTCGGTGAGTCAGTCCTGGCCGGAGGCGCCGGTAGAGGGATCAGGCGGTTGGAGCCGGCCCGGCGGCCGGCACGCCGATGTCCGCGGGGCCGGGCGGCGTGATGAGCGCGATGAACGCCTGCGCGACTCGCGGCAGGCGCCGGTCCTTATGGAAGATGATCGAGATCACCCGCTCGATGTGGAGCTCGCGAATCGGGGCGATGCGGAGCCGCGCGGACGCGACCTCCAACTCGACGCTGAAGCGCGACAGAATGGAGATCCCCAAGTTGGCCGCGACGGCCTGCTTCACCATCTCGACGCCCTCAAGCTCGAGGACCGGAGTGATATGGACGCCGGCCCTGTGCAGCGCGTCGTCCACGACCTCCCGGTTCTCCGAGCCGCGCTCGCGGAGAATGAACGGCTCGCCCGACAGGTCGGCGACATCCACGGCGGGCAGCGTCGCAAACCGGTGCGCCGGCGCCACGACGAGGGCCATCTCGTCGGTGACCATGGGTACCGCTTCGAGGTCGGGGAACGTCACTTTCAAGCCGACGACGCCCACATCGAGCTCGTGTTGGAGGAGCATCTCCTGGATCCGCCGCGGGGTGCCGATCCGCAGCGCGATTTCGAGCTGCGGATACTGCTCTTTGAGGCGTCCGAGCAGCGCGGGCAGGATATACGTGCCGGGCGTCGGCGTCGCGCCGATCAAGATCCGCCCCCGGCGCAGCCCTTTGACCTCGTCGATCGCCCGCCGCGTCTCGTCGATCAGGCCCAGGATGCGGCCCGCGTAGGTGTCGAGAATCCGCCCGGCCTCGGTCAGGCGCGCGGACTTGCCCACCTGTTCGAACAGCTCCACCCCGAACTGGCGTTCGAGCTCGCCGACCTGGATGCTGACGGAGGGCTGGCTGATCAACAGTTCCGCGGCCGCGCGGGAAAAACTGCCCGATCGGGCGACGGTGTGGAAGATTTTCAGTTGATGGAGGTTGATCGCCATAGAGGCTCCTCGAAAGTTACTATAGCAGGCCGGACCGGCGAGCGGCTACAATGAATTCACGCTACCCCGTCGGGATGGTGCGATGAGCGAGCGAGAGCGGATCAGGCTCACCAGCATGGTGGCCTGCGCCGGCTGAGCGTCGAAACTGAGTCCGACGGACCTGGCGCAGGTGCTGCGCCGGCTGCCTCCGATCACCGATCCTGCCGTCCTCGTGGGTATCAGCACGGCGGACGACGCGGGCGTGTACCGTATTGCGCCCGACCTGGCCCTCGTGCAGACCGTGGACATCTTCACACCGATCGTGGATGATCCCTACTGGTTCGGCGCGATCGCCGCCGCGAACGCGCTGAGCGACATCTACGCGATGGGAGCCACTCCGCGCCTCGGGCTCAACTTTGCGGGATTTCCGCGCGCCAAACTCCCGCTCGAGGTCCTCGGCGAGATCCTGCGCGGCGGCGGCGAGAAGTGCCGGGAGGCGGGGGTCACGGTGATCGGCGGCCATACGATCGACGATCCGGAGCCCAAGTACGGGCTCGCGATCACCGGATTCATCCACCCGGACCGGGTGATCACGAACGCCACGAGCCGGCCGGGCGACCGGCTCGTGTTGACGAAGCCGCTCGGCATGGGCGTGATCACGACCGGGATCAAGCAGGAGCGCACGTCCCAGGCGACGATCGACGAGGCGATTCGGATCATGGCGACCCTGAACCGAACCGCGTCCGAAGCGATGGTGGCCACCGGCGTCTCCGCGGCGACCGACGTCACCGGCTTCGGCCTCCTGGGCCATCTGCACGAGATGACGCGCGCGGCTGGCGTCCTGGCGCGCATCCGGCTCCGCGATGTGCCGATCCTGGAAGAGGCCTGGACCCTGGCCCGTCAGGGAGCGGTCCCGGGCGGCACGCAGCGCAACCAGAGCGCCCTCGAGGGAGCCGTAGCGTGGGAGGATGTGGACGAAGACGGCCGCATCCTGCTCTGCGATGCCCAGACCTCGGGCGGTCTCCTGATCGCGGTGCCCGAAGCTCGGACCGGGGTGCTGCTTGAGGCGCTGCGCGCGGGGGGGGTGCCCGTATCTGCGATCGTGGGGGAGATTACCGGGCCGGGCGGAGGCGAGATTACCGTTGCCGGCGGGTGACTCTACGCGCGCCTGACGCGGTCGGGGCGCAGGTGGGCGCGGGCGTAGGCGAAGAGGTGCTGCTGCGCGTGCCCGGCGAGCGGGCCGAACCGGGCCCGCGCAAACGCCTGAATCTGTCGGAGCGTCCGCGCGCGCCCGCGAAAGTACAACCGCTCCACTCCGCGCTGAACCCAGACGTCCACCGGAAACGCCGTCAGGTGCCGGAGGCCGAAGAGCAAGATGCAATCTCCCACCTTCTCGCCGACCCCCGGAATGCGGTGGAGGACTTCCCGGGCTTCGTCCTCGGACATCCGCCCCAGGACGGCGAGGTCGATCGTGCCGTCCGCCACGAGGCGGGCCGCCGCCCGCACGTACGGCGCGCGATACCCGAGGAGGCCGGCCCGGAGCGTCCGGGAACGCGCTGACGCGAGGCGGGCGGGTGTCGGGAAGGCGTGCGCCGTTTCGCCGAGAGGCTCGCCGAGCGCCCGCGACAACCGCTCGATCGACCGCGTGATCTTGGGGATGTTGTTGTTCTGCGAGATAATGAAGGAAATGAGGACTTCCCACGGGTCCTGGACGAGGAGACTGATCCCCCGCGTGTGCCGGAGGATCCGGCCGAGGACCGGATCCGCGGCGAGCGCGGCTTCGATTCGCGGCACGGCGCCCCCGCGGCCCGTGTCGGAACCGGGCGGCATCCCGCTCGAGCCGACGCCGAGGTAGCGGCGCAGCGCCTCTCGGGCGCCGGGAGCATCGGGAGACACGAGCCGGAGGCCCTGCGCGTCCTGGGAAAGCTGAAAGATGCGGCGCCCGATGATCCCGGTGGCGATCTCGCGGCCGTCCGCCGTCGTCCCCCAGCGCCAGCGGAACGCCTGACCGGAGTCGAGCGTCCGTCTGAGGTGCAGCCCGGATGCCTCGGGGAGCAGGGCCGGCATCGTCGGTCGCGCTTCGAGGGCGGGCTACACCTCGAGCAGGTTGACCCCGTCCACGACGAACTGCGACCACGATTCGAGCCGGGGATAGGCCGCCCGAATCTCCTCCCGCGTCGCGAATGCACCGGCGAGCTTCGTCGTCTCACGGATGCGTACATCCGGGACGGGAAGATCGGCGATGTACACGAGGCCGAAGTGTACCCGGCCGACCGCTTCGACGTCGTCATTGAGCACGCCGACAGGCCGCGCAGTCCATCCGGCCGGCAGCGCGACTTCCTCCTCGAGTTCTCGCGCCATCCCTGCCGCGACCGGGTCGGCCGCGTCCGACGTGTCTTCGGGCGTGATGTGCCCACCGAGGCCGATCGACAGCTTCTCCCGGAGGCGGACTTCCGCGCCCCCGCGTGTTCGCGTGACCAGAAAGACGTGGTCCAGGTGACGGAGCACGACGTACGGGATGATCTGCTTCAGACTCGGATCCTCTTCGACCCGGTCGCGGGGCGCGAAGAACGCGTGTCCGGCGATCGCCGAGAGATATTCGGGGAGTCCTTTGCTCGAAAAGCCATAGAAGGCACCCGACGGTAACAGGATCGCGCGGGGCACCACGAGGACGTCTTCGGGCATATGCTCCAGTTGTCTCCGGACCGGGCGAACTCCTCCGGCTGCCCCCGCGGTCATGCCCGGGCCGCGAAGTTCCGTGCCTCGCCGGGCCGGGTCAGCCGGTTCGGAATTCGTACTCGAGCATGCTGTCGGCGTCATCGGTGTCGCAGCGGATCTTCCCCATGAGGACGCCGGGATCCGGACCGAAGAGGTGGGGGAGGATGAGCGGGACGTCGGAGACGACAGGGAGCGCGGCCACCTCGGCGAGCGGTACCCACCGCAGCTCGCCCTCATCGTCGGCGATTGGACCGGGCTCGCCGGGCGGACGCTCGGCCGTAAAGACGAACAGCACCCAGTGGGCGCCGGTCGTCCGCGTGATAATCGTCAGCACCGCCCGCAGCCGGGCGGTGGGGAGCCGGATCCCCGTTTCTTCAGCGACTTCCCGCAGGCACGCGTCGAATGGATCCTCGTCCGGCTCGATCTTGCCGCCGGGGGCGTTGTACAGGCCCCGATTGGGGGCCTTGTTGCGCAGGGTCAGTAAGACGCGGCTGCCGTCCCGAATGAAGCACAGCACCCGCAGGTAGATCGGCCCAGGCGCCCGCGGCCCACGGTCCGAGCCGGCTCCCGCCGCCGGGGTCACCTCCAGGCCGCCTCAGTGGCCGCCTTAGCGCGCCTGGAGGTGGTCGAGATGCGCCTGCGCCCAGCCGGAGAACACGGCGTCGTAGAAGCTGCCGCGCAGTCCGAGCGCCGCCTGGAACTCGCGCACGGCGTCGGCCGGCCGGTTCTCGCGCTCGTAGATGCGCCCGAGCGTGATGTGGAAGAGCGCGTACTTGGAGTCGAGCCGGATCGCGTGCTGCAATTCCTGGATCGCTTCAGCGTCGTGGCCGAGCTGCGCCAGCGCCGCTCCGTACCGCCAGTGAATGTCGGCATTCAAAGGAGACTGATCCACAGCGTCCTTGATCTTGGGCAGCGCCAGCGCGGTCGCGCGCCGCCACTGGAACAGCGTGTCGTTCTGGACCTGCCCGCCGATGACGGTCTCGAGATGCCACGGACCGGCCTGCCCTTCGAGGTCCGTCCCCAAGATGTACAGCGGCGCCGCGAAGTCGAACTCCTTCCACGGGTCGTTGTTCTTGTGCTGGGGGGTCTTCGCGTCAATCGCGTACGCCACGCCGGCCGGATCGACCAGCCGGAGCGTGACCGGCGTGTCGGAGGCGAGCGATTTCACCTTCACGATCGCGTACGGCAGGTCTGTGCTGATGAATGCCGTGGTCGGCTCAATCGCCGTCACTCCACCCGAGCCGAACAGCGACGCGGACTTGACGCCGCGCGCGAGCGTTACCGACGCGACGTGATTAGCCGGCACGGGGGGAGCCGGGGACTGCGCCTGAGACGGCGGGGTCATCGCCCCGAACATCAGGGCCGCCGCGGCCGCCAGCATCTGCGTAACTCCTCGTCCCTTCATGTGTGCTCACCTCACAGACTGATACGACTGTCCCTCTCCTGGAGGTTCCCCTTTGTCAGGCTTTGCCCCGGCCCTCCCGCGGCCTAACGCCGGTCCCGATCCCCCGGCACGCTGCGTGCCGTGAAAGGCGGTGAGGGGGGAACGTCCCCCCTCACCACATACCGTTCGCCGCTCTTGGGTTCGTGTCAGCGGACGATCAGGTGGCCTGTTGCCCACAGTGTGATGCCGACGAGCGCGAGAAATGCCACAAGTGCCACCGTGTTCACCTCCTTGCCGGTAGTGTCAGGCTCGTGCTCATTCGCGGGGTCACAGGAAAGTCCTCCCGGGTGATGCCGAGCCGCCGCGGCACGGACGGCGGCGGGAAGGTCAGGCGGCCGGGCCGAACCCTCCCGGCAGATCCGGCCGGTTCCCGGTGGACCGCGCCCATGCCCGGAGGAGATGCCGATGCCCGCGAAGCACGTCTTCACGTCCGTCCGCACGCTGCCCGGCAAGGAGATCGCCAAGGGCGTGACGATCCACCCGCTCGCCGGGGAGCACGTGATGTTCACCTACGTCGAACTCGTCCCGCACGCCGAGGTGCCGGTCCACTCGCACCCTCACGAGCAGATCGGCCTTGTGCTCGAGGGGGAGCTGGAGATGGAGATCGGCGGGGAGCGGAGGCGGATCACACCTGGCGACGCGTACACGATCCCGGGAGGCGTCCCGCACGGCGCTCGGGCGGGCGCCGTCCGTGCGGTCGTGCTGGATATCTTCCATCCACGGCGGGAGGACTACCTCAAACTGTTCGCGTGAGTTCGATCGCCGCGCGCAGGGCGGCGCCGAGCCAGATCGCCAGGCCCGCTCGCGTCATCACCGCATCGTTCTCCGCGGCGGCGCGGTCCGCCGGTGCGGCTTCAGGGAGTGCGGGTTCGGGGAACGCGGCCTGGGGGATCGCGAGGCTGATCAGCGTCCTCGCGGCGTCCCGGCGGAGCGGAAGCGACCCGTCTTCCGGCGCGGGGCGAAGCACGCCGGCATCGGGATCCGCCGCGGCCGCGCCCTGCCACCGCTGAATCCTGCGGGCCGCATCCGCGATCCGGCGCTTCCCCTCTCCGAGCAGGAGCGTCGCGTCCGGCTGGAAGTGGAGATCGTCCTCGTTCCCACCCCAGACGTCCTCGACGGCCAGGAGCTGCGTCGCCGCAAACGCGGGGTGCCCGAGCGGGACGTCATCGTACCAGTAGAGCGGCACCCGCTGGTCCAGCAGCAGGAGCTGCAGCCGGCGCACCAGGTCGGGACGCGCGTGAACTTCCTGGGGCGCGCGCCCGGTCCGCAGGCAAAAGACGGCGAGCGCGGCCGCGGCTTCGCCGACCGCCCACTCGACCGGCTGCAGCCGGTACGCGCCGTTCGTCAGGTGGGTCGTCCCGATGTTCTTGGCGGCCGCGAGCAGATTCGCGGTGCGCTCCGGGATCAGCGCGCCGAGGGGGATTTGGAACGGCTTCGTCGGGATGGTCGTCGCCTGAGCCCCGCAGCCGTGGAGATCGATCGGATAGAACCCGATCCCGACTGTCGCCTCGAAGCGCGCCGCGCGCGCCCCCATCTGGGCGGCCGCCGAGATGTCCTGCTCGACCACGGTGGCGAGGGCCCGGAGCCGCCGGCCCTCGCGGACGTAGGGGACCTGGGAGAGGCCATCCGCGCTGCCCATCACGTCGGGGCGCGGGCGGAGCTCGGGATAGCCGAGGCCGCCGTCATCGCGCGGCGCCTCGGTCTGAAGCCAGTAGAGGAATCCCAGGCTCAGCAGCCGTCCCTGCCGGTACCGGGCCGCCTGCTCGTCCACGGGACGGTCGACCACCGTGCCCCCCCGGAAGTCGTTCCCGGTCCAGTTGATGATGCTGACATCCCGCGGCACCCGAGGATCGGCGAAGTTGCGGGCGTCGAGCGCCCGGCGGTACGTCCAGAAGGCGCCGTAGGTGCCCGGGGCCGTCTCGAACATGCGGTACGCCGGCGCCCCCGGGCCCCGCGGCGTGTACACGAAGGAGTAGGGTTGCGCGTCGCGGTTCTGCTCGTACCCCTCGGGCCGCGGGATCGTGTGGGTTTCTCCGGGGCAGAACTCCACCGCAAACGGGAACGTGAAGTTCTGGACGCACGCCGGGTCGGCGGCGTCCGGCGCCGACGGCTCCCCGGTCTGCGCGCGCGCGTCCGCCCCGACCGCATACGCGGTTGCCGTGTACACGAACAGGTCTCCGAGATCCGTGGCATCCAGCACGTAGACGGGGCGAAAGCGCAAAAACGCGCCGTTCTCGAGATGGCGCGTCAGGACGGTGGCGATGCGGCCGCCGTACACTTCCGCGGCCACCGCCCGGGTGTGGTAGAAGACCTGCAGATCTCCGGAGTCGTGCGGACCGGCCATCATCGCCTCGAGGACGGCCGCGCCCGCCCGAGGCTCGAACGAGAGCCGGCTGACCCACGCGTTCCCCGGGTTGAGCGCGGGGGCCTGTTGGGCGTCCGGGGTGAGCGCGTACCGCTCGCGGTAGTACCGGCGGATGCCGTCGCGCAGCTCGTAGTAGGCGCCCGTCCCGCCGAACGTCTCAATGTACCGGTGCTCGTCGAGGGCGGACACACCCTGGGTGCTGATCTGGCCGCCCGGCCAGCCGGTCTCCTCGATCAGGCAGACGCGGCGCCCGAGCCGCGCCGCCCGGAGCGCGGCGGCGGTCCCGCCCAGGCCGGCGCCGACGACCAGCACGTCACAGGGGATCTCGATGATCTGCCCGCCATCGGTCACGAGATGTTGACGGAGATCGACTTGACCTCCATATACTCGAGGAGTCCCTGGCGGCCGCCCTCGCGGCCCAGCCCGCTTTCCTTGTACCCTCCAAAGGGGATCTCGTGCGTGTAGCCGGTCGCGTCGTTGACGCAGACCAGGCCGTACTCGAGCGCCTCGCTCACCCGCACGACGCGGCTCAGGTCGCGCGACGACAGGTACGCCGCCAGGCCGAACGTCGTGTCGTTGGCCCGGGCGATGACCTCCGCTTCGGTCTCGAAGGTGAGGACCGGCGCGACCGGGCCGAACGTCTCGTCTTTTGCCACGCGCATCTCCTCGCGCACGTTCGTGAGCACGGTCGGCTGGTAGAAGAACCCCCGGGCATACGCCCCGTCCGTGAGGCGCCGCCCCCCGGCGAGCGCCCGGGCGCCTTGGCCGACCGCCTCCGAGACCAGGTCGTCCACCTTGTCGATGGTCTCCGCGTTGATCAGGGGGCCGACCTGGACCCCCGGCTCGAAGCCGGGCCCCACCTTGATCGCCCGGACCGCCTCGGTGAACTTCGCCAGAAACTGGTCGGCGATCGGCCGCTGGACGTAGATCCGGTTCGCGCAGATGCACGACTGCCCGCCCACGCGCAGGTACTTGATCGCGACGGCGTTCTCGACGGCCCGCGGGAGGTCCGCGTCCTCGAAGACGATGAACGGCGCGTTGCCGCCCAGCTCGAAGGCGACCCGCTTCAGCTGATCGGCCGCGCCCCGCATCAACACTTTGCCGACCTCGGTGGATCCGGTGAACGCGATCTTGCGAACGCGGGCGTCCGCCAGAAACACGTCCGCGATCGGGGCGGCGCGTTTGCCGACCACGACGTTGAAGACGCCCGGGGGCAGGCCCGCTTCCTCGAACGCCCGCGCGATCTCCAGCGCCGTGAGCGGCGTTTCCTTGGGCGGCTTGAGCACGACGGTGCATCCGGCGGCGAGCGCCGGCGCGATCTTTCGCAGCACCATCGTCGCCGGGAAGTTCCACGGCGTGATCGCCGCGACGACGCCGAGCGGCTGGTGGATGACCCAGAGGCGCTTGTGCGGGACGGGCGGGGGGACGATCTCCCCATAAGCCCGGCGCGCCTCCTCGGCAAACCACGGGAGGTACTGGATCGCAAACGCGACCTCGCCCCGGGCCTCCGTGACCGGCTTGCCGTTCTCCTCGGTGATCAGGCGAGCGAGCGCGTCCAGGCGGCCGGCGAGAATGTCCCGAGCCTTGACGAGGATCGCGCCGCGCTCGAGGGCGGTCCGGGCGGCCCACTTCGGGAACGCCCGCGCCGCCGCATCCACCGCCGCGCGGGCCTGCTCCGGGCCGCCGTCCGGGACGACGGCAATCGGCTCGGACGTCGCCGGATTGAGCACCTCGAACCGTGCGGCCGCCCCTGCTCCCGCCGGGGAGATGCCGTCGACCCAGCGTCCATCAATATATAGAGGGGCCTCTCTGGCCGCCATCGCCTGACCTCCCCGCGCCCTCGGATCTGCGCGTCAACGCGTGCCCGGTTGGTTCGGCGGTGTCCAAACGCCTCCTTCCCCTCCGGGGCGGGCGGCGCCGTGACGGGATCGGCCGGCGGCCGAGGAGAAGTGTCCGGGATGCCGCGCGCCTTCGAGCCCGTCCCGCCGCCCGCCCTCTGGTACCAGGGGCAGGTCCAGACCACCCTGGCCCGCGGGGGTGGCCCGCTGGTCATCGTGCGCGGCGAGGGGACGCACATCTGGGACGCCGCGGGCCACCGGTATCTCGACGCGCGGTCGGGTCTCTGGGCGGCGCTCCTGGGCTACGGGCGCGCCGAGGTGGTGGAAGCGGTGACCGCCCAACTCCGTACGCTCTCGTTTGCGCCGCTCACCGATCTCGTGGCTCCGGTCGCGCAGGAGCTGGCTGCGCGTCTCCGGCAACTCCTGCCGGAGGACCTGACCACGATCGTCCTGGTGCCGACGGGATCCGAGGCGGTGGATACCGCGCTCAAGTTCGCCCGCCTCTATCATTACGCCGGAGGCGAGCGATTCCGAAAGCTGGTGATCACCCGCGAGTATGCGACCCACGGCAGCACCTACGCCGGAGTGTCCCTCAGCGACCCCGACCGCGGCCTCTTGCGCGGGATCGGGCCCGGGCTGCCGGGGATCCGCACGGTCCCGGCGCCGTACCGGTACCGGTGCGCCTACTGCCGGGACGCGCCCGCATGCACGCTGGCGTGCGCCGGCGCCGTCGAGGACGCGATTGCCGCGGCCGGGCCCGCGCGCGTGGCGGCCGTCTTCGCCGAGCCCGTGCCCGGTCCGGGGGGCGTGATCGTGCCCCCCGCCGAGTACTGGCCGCGGCTGCGCGCGCTCTGTGATCGCACCGGCGTGCTGCTCGTCGCCGACGAGGTGGTCACCGGGTTCGGCCGGACCGGGCGGTGGCTCGCGTGCGACCACTGGGGCGTCGTCCCCGATCTCCTCGTCCTCGGCAAAGGCATGACCGGGGGCTACCAGCCGCTCGCGGCTGTCGCGCTGCGCCGGCGCGTCGCCGAGCGCCTCGCCGGCCGGCTGGTGCCGCACGGCTTCACCTTCAGCGGCCATCCGGCCGCCTGCGCCGCGGCGCTGGCCTGCCTCCGCATCCTCGGCGAGGACGGGCTGGTCGCCCGCGCCGCGACCCTCGGCGCGCGCCTGCTCGACGGGCTTCGCCGGGAACTCGATTCGTGCCCGATCGTGGGAGAGGTCCGCGGCCTCGGGCTGATGTGCGCGGTGGAGCTGGTCGAGGACCGCGCCACGCGCGCGCCGCTCCGGCTGGGGGCCCGTGGCGTCGACCGCCTCGACCGCGGCCTGCGGGCGCGCGGGGTCCTGGCGTTCGCGGACAACCCGCTGATTCTCGCGCCGCCGCTCGTGATCACCGAGACCGACACCGACGAGCTCGTCGGTACGGTTGCTCAGACGGTCGCGGACCTCGCCGGGCACCGGCCGGTCACCAGGAGGAGGACGACAGGATGACGGGAGCACTCGTATCGCTCGACGGCGAGGACGGGATCTTCACGCTGACCCTGCGCCGCCCCGAGGCGCTCAACGCGCTCAGCACGGCGGTGTGCCGGGAGACGGCGGCCGCGCTCGAGCGCGTGGGCGGCGACCCCGCCGCACGCGTGCTGATCGTGACGGGGGAGGGCCGGGCATTCTCCGCGGGCGCCGACCTCAAGGAGCGCGCGGGGGCGCCGCCCGACGCGATCTGGGCGCACAATCGGGCGATCTTCCACATCCCCCTCGCGCTCGAACAGTTGCCGGTGCCCACGATCGCGGCGATCAACGGCCTGGCGCTCGGCGGCGGGTGCGAGATCGCGCTCGGCTGCGACCTGCGCTGGGCCGCGGCGACGGCGGAGTTCGGGTGCCCGGAGGTCACGCGCGGCATCATCCCCGCCGCGGGCGGCAGCCAGCGGCTTCCCCGCCTCGTGGGCCTCTCCCGCGCGATGGACCTGATCCTCACCGGCCGGCGGATCGGCGCGGAAGAGGCCCATCGGATCGGGCTGGTCGACACGGTCGTACCGCCGGACGAGCTGCTCCCGGCGGTCCGGAAGGCGGCCGGCGCGATCGCGGCCAACGCCCCGCTGGCCGTCCAATCCGCCAAGCAGGCGATGCGCTTCGGCCTCGCGCACACGCTCACAGACGGCCTCGAGCTCGAAGGCGAGCTCCAGCGCATGCTGTACGCGACCGAGGACTGCCAGGAAGGGATCGCGGCGTTCCGAGAGCGGCGGGCGCCCCGGTGGGCCGGGCGGTGAGCGCTTAGGCTTTGCCGAGGACGAAGCTCAGCATCAGCATCGCGAAGACGAACGTGGCGAGGCCGACGTACATCCAGTCCCGCTCGCGCGCGAACGCGACGATCGCGATCGCGACACTGGCGACGGGCGTGACGATCAACAGCAGCAGGCCGAGGTCCGTGACGGCCGCCGGCTCGCGCGGGCCCAGGTGGTCGAGCACGACCCGGAGGGAGTGGGGATCCAACTCGACGCCCGCCGGGACCCCGCGGGGCGCGAACAGAATCGGGCGAACCCCGCCTTCCACCACGTACAGCACGATGCCGAGGAGGATGACGGTGGCGGCGGCGAGGACGCCCCAGCGCAGCATGGTGCCGATGACCGGGTCGACGGCGGCGAGGTCGCGCGGGCTGCGCAGGCCCGTCGCCCGGGTCAGCTTCGCGCTCAGCCTCGCGTTGAGGGACTTCATCTCCCCAACGCCCCCTTGACGAACATCTCGATCGCCACGATCGCGAGCACCGGGACGAAGAGTTTGCGAATCGTCACGTTCCGGAGCCGCTGCATCACGGTGCTGCCGGACCACGCTCCCGCGAGGACGCCCAGGGCGACAGGGGCGGCGATCAGGGGGTGGATGTCTCCTCGGGCGAAGTAAACGCCGGCGCTCGCGGCGGCCGTGACCCCGATCATGAAGTTGCTCGTGGCCGTGGACACCTTCATCGGCAACCGCATGAAGACGTCCAGCGCCAGCACCTTGAACAGGCCGCTGCCGATCCCGAGCAGTCCCGAGAACACTCCCGCCAGGTACATCATGAGGCCGCCCGGGATCACGTTGGTCGCCGCGTACAGCACCCGCCGCCCCAGCACCTGGTCGTAGTACTCGCCCCAAAACTTGAGCCGCATCGCCAGCGGATCGTGGGGGATCTCGCTCGGCAGCTCGAGCGTGAGGCGCCCGAGGAGGGCGACCGCCGAGTAGCCGAGGAGGAGCCCGAAGATCACGTACAGCCAGCGCGGGGAGATGTGGCCGGCGAGGAACGCGCCGGAGAGCGCGCCGACCGTCGTCGCCACTGCCAGCGCCATGCCGATGCGCAGGTTCGAGATCCCGCCGCGCACGTACGCCGCGGCGGCGCCGCTGCTTGTGGCGATCACCGAGATGATGCTCGCCCCGACCGCATCGCGGATCGGCAGGCCGATGAGGAGCGTCAGCCCCGGGACGATGATGATGCCGCCTCCGAGACCCAAGAGCGCGCCCAGGAGCCCGGCGGCGACGGACAAGAACAAGATTTCGATGAACACAGAATCCCCCGGTGGGCGGGCTAGCGCGCAAGCGCGCGCATCGCCGCTCCCAATCCAGCGTCGGTCATGCGCAACGTTTCTCCCCGCGCCAAGCGAACCCTTCACGCCCAATCCGAAGCGCCGGTCCGTGCGAGTCATCAGCGTGTGTGGCCCAGGCCATGCGCAAATCTGTGAGCGAGGTGACCACGATAGCAGAAGGCGCTCCGGGGCACGAACGCGCACGTGCTGTCGGCGATCCAGGACCTCTGGAAGTACGCGAGGTTACAACAGGTAGTCGACGCGTAGTCCACGGTCTCCGGATCGGTACGCCGGGCCCCGTCCCCCGCGGGGCCCGGCGCGCGTCGCAGGAGGCACGCCGCCGGCGGGCGTAGTGATGAGTGATTCCCGGCCTGCAGCGGCGTAATAGGAGAGCGGGGCGCACCATGGTACGGCACAACATCTGGGCCCTGTCCCTCGTGGCCTGCGTAGGGCTGATGGGCAAACCCACTCCTCTCTCGAAAGGAGTGCAGGCGCCAAAACGGAAATAGCGGTCAAGATGGTCCCGTTTGATCCCGAGCGGTTCGCGCGTCTCGCGCGCGCGCAGCAGGTCGACGTCGTGCTCGCGAGCACCCGGCACAACGTCCGGTACCTCACCGGGGGCTACTACCTCCCGTTCTTCGCCCGGGCGTCGCGGTTCGGCGGCGGGCAGTACCTTTCATTCGTCGCGATCCCGGCCGGCCGGCTCGACTCGGCGTTCTACGTCGGCCGGCAGGACCGCATGCTCGACGAGCAAGACTACATCGACGCGTTCGGCCCGTTCTGGATCGCGGACCGGCACTGGGTCCCGCGCGGCCCCAGCATGTCGGCCGACGCAGCCACCGTGGCGGCGCGGGCGCTCCGCCGCCACGGCTTGGCCGGGGCGACGATCGCGATCGAGTCGTCGTTCCTGCCGGTCGACGCGTACGAGGCGCTGAGGCGGGAGCTGCCCGAGGCGTCGTTCGTCAACGGCACGCCGATCCTCGGCGAACTGCGGGCCATCAAGCGCCCCCCCGAGCTGGCGCGGCTGCGGGAGGTGCACCGCCTGACGGCCGAGGTGATCCGTGCCGTCTTCCGGGAGAGCCGCGCCACGGAGACGACCCGCCAGATCTCCGCGAGGGTCGAACGGCGGGTGGGCGAGCGCGGCGCCGTCTTCCTCTACTCGCTCATCAACGTCGGACCGGGACTGCTGCGCGCGCCATCGTCCGAGACGTGGGGGTGCGGCCGTCCGATGCACCTGGACGTCGGCGCGGAGTTGGACGAATACGTCGCCGACATCACGCGGATGGGGTCGGTGGGGACGCCCCCGGCCGGGGCCACCGCGCTGTTCGAGGTGTGCCTCGCGGCACAAGAGCGCGCCCGCGCCGCGGTGGGGCCCGGCGTGACCTGCGGCGAGTTGTGGCGGGTCGGCACCGAGGCCGTCCGGGCCGGGCCCGGGGCGGAGTACGGCCGCTTCCTCGCACACGGGCTCGGGATGGTGAGCCACGAGCCCCCGGAAGTGAGGCGCGAGAGCACGCGCGCGCTCGAGGCCGGGATGGTCGTCTCGATCGAGACAGAGGTCCGGCACCCTGATGTCGGGCACGTCAAGATCGAGGACAGCGTGGTCGTGACCGCGACCGCATGCGAGGGCCTCGGCGACGTCGACCGCGAGTGGTGCGTCGCCGCGCCGGAGGGGTGAGGAGCGAACAGCATGGAGATGGACGGTCTCGTCGCGGTGATCACCGGGGCTGGACGAGGCTTGGGAAAGGCCATTGCCGGGCGATTCTTCAACGAAGGCGCGCGGGTCGCCATGTGGGATAGTGATCTCCCGGCCGTAAACCAGGCGAGGGACGAGTTGGATCCCTCGGGGGCCATGGTCATGGCCGCGCGCGTTGATGTCGCCAACGAGCGGGACGTCGATCGCGCGGTTGCGGCCACCCTCGAGAAGTTCGGACGGATCGACGTGCTCGTCAACAATGCCGGGATCTCCAGGCATCGGCCGATCGAGGAGATGACCGTGGAGATGTTTGAGTCGGTGATGACCGTCAACGTCACGGGCACGTTCATCTGCTGCCGGGCCGTCACTCCGATCATGAAGCGGCAGGGCGGCGGGAAGATCGTCAATATCTCCTCGCTCGCCGCCCGTACCGGCCGCGCCGGCGTCGCTGTCAACTACGCGGCGGCCAAGGCGGCCATCATCGGCCTCACGCAGACACTGGCGAGAGAGCTCGGGGCCTCGCGGATCTATGTGAACGTGATTGCCCCCGGCCCGATCCTCACCGCGCAGACAGAACAGTATGTCCCCGAGCCCTTCGCCACATGGAACGCCGGCCGGGCCGTGCCGAGAGACGGGGTGCCGGGGGATGTCGCGGATGCCGCGCTCTTCCTGGCGTCCCGCCGGTCGGATTGGGTGACCGGGGTGACCCTCGATGTCAACGGCGGGATCCTGATCCGGTAAACTCGGCCCCTCATGCCGATCCGGCCTGCGAGAACAGGGGAGACGCCATGAAAGCGATCGTGAAAGCCAGTGCCGATGCCGACGCCCTCGAGGTGCGAGATCTGCCCACTCCGAGACCGGGCAGGGGTGAGCTGCTCATCAAGATGAAGGCGTCAGGAATCTGCTACACCGATGCGATGATCCTCGCGAACAAATACATGGGGCGAGTGCCCGTCCCCATCCCGCTGATCATGGGACACGAAGGCGCAGGGGTCGTCGTAGAAGTGGGCGAGGCGGTCGAGCACGCCAAGCCCGGAGACAGAGTGGCCCTGATGCCCCTCTGGGGCTGCGGACACTGCCCGAACTGCCTGAACGGCTATCCAAACATGTGCGGAGACTGGCGACACCTGGGCATCACCTGCGACGGGACGTTCGCCGAGTACCGCGTCGTGCCTGCCTTTGTCACGTGCAGGCTGCCTGACAGCGTGTCCCTGACGGACGCCGCCTGCCTCGAGCCCATCAGCCTGGCGGTTCGCACGCTCGACCAGGTGACGCCGAGGCTGGGGGATACGGTGGCGATCATCGGCCCGGGCTCGATCGGCATGTTCCATCTGCAGGCCTTCAAGTCAGCGGGTGCCTCGCTCGTGATCGTGGTCGGCCTCGATCGGGACGCGAAGCGGTTCGAGATCGCCAGCAGGCTTGGGGCGGATCACATCGTGAACGGAAGCCGCGAGGATGTGGTGGAGCAGGTCAGGGCTCTCACCAATGGGGCGGGCGCTGATATTGTCGTCGAGACGGCAAATCACCCGTCCACGGTTCCCCTCGCGATCAGCCTGGCCGCGGCCCGGGGCCGCGTCGTTCTGTTTGGCCTCTATCCAGAAGCGACCATCAGTCCCTTGACCATCTTGAGAGGCGGTCTGACGGTGGCCGGCGACGTCGCGGCGCTCCCGAGTCAATTCCTCAGGGCGATCCGCTGGCTCGAGTACAAGAAGGTGTTGGTAGAACCCATGGTGAGCCACCGGTTTACCGTGGATCAGGCCAGGGAGGGTTTCGAGGTCTTCCGCCGGGGCGAGACCGTCAAAGTGCTCTTTGAGATGTAGCCTGCTCGAACGAGACGTCCCCGAAACGGCGTGACCCGCACGGCGTTGAAGTTTAGGCAGCCCCCCGTCAGGATTTTGCCCCTCTAATCTCGAACGCCTTCCCTGGCCGTCCGGCTAAACTGATGGGGAGGTGCACCATGCGGAAAATCCGTGCATTCGTAGGGCTGCTCGCAATCGTGCTGTTCGTGGGCGTCTCGTACGGGACCACGAGTTACGTCACATCGGGCCACATTCCTGGGCCGATCGTTGCCTTCGGAGTGGACGGACCCAACTGATCGGTAGCTTTGCTCGACACAGACAGGGCTCCACAGCGGAGCGCTTGATCTGAACGGAAGACCACGCCGAGAGGCCGGACGGCCGACACTCCTTCTCGAGAAGTTTTGTCCAAAAGGAGGAAGTGCAGGGTACAAAAATGGAATAGTCGAGAGTCTGTAAACCGTGACCACCGACCATCAAACAGGGGGGTTCCGTCGTGCCCGCAGAAACCCTCGGCCAGCGGATCCGCGAGGCGCGTCTCGCGCTCGGTCTCACGCAGGAGCAGTTGGCCAAGCCGGAGTTCACGAAAGGTTTCATCAGCCAGCTTGAGCACGATCAAACGAGGCCCTCGATCTCCACGCTCGAGCACCTTGCCCGCAAACTGCGCCGGCCGATCTCCTACTTCGTAGAGGCCGTCGACGGGGCCACCACCCGGAAAGTCCTGGACTCCCAAAATAGCCGAGGCCGATCCGAACTCGCCCGCCGGCACTTCGATGCGGCGCTCGCGACGTTCACGGACATGCGTACGACCGCCTCATCCCCCTCGCACGCCCTGATGGAGACGCAGGCGACCCTGGGAGTTGGTGAAGCGCTCGTCGGTCTGAACCGTTTTGCCGAGGCACGCCCCTGTCTTCAGGACGCGGCGGCCTGCGGGCGCGCCGCCAAGGATGCCTTAATGGAATGCCGAGCGCTCCACGGGCTGGCCACGATTGAGCATCGCACGGGGCAGTTCACTCAGGCCGCCCTATTGTTCCGGGAAGCGCTCGCCGTCGTGCCCGCACTGGGTGGGGCGGAGCCGTCCCTCCACGGCGAGATCTGGCTGCACCTCGGGACGGTACTGTTCCGGATGGGCCGGCTGGAAGAAGCCGAGGAGGCATTCGCGAAGGCGAAGCGGACCCTTGAAGATGCTAAGCTCCCGGACCGGATCGGCGAGGCCTTTCTGGGGAGTGGTATGGTGCTCTGGCGCAGTGGTGACTATGACGGGGCACTCCTGCAATACGAACGGGCGCGGGTGCGGTTCGAGCAGTACGAGGATCTGCGGTTGCTCTCGTACGTGCGGAACAACCTTGGGGTGGTGCTCATGACAGTGGGCCGGCCCCACGAGGCGCTTGAGCATTTGTCAGCCAGTCTTGCGATCAAGCGAAACCTTCA
>Ga0207416_1002298_pt1 | contig 21380 bp, 18 predicted proteins | sample PaiPotPPM11metaG_FD_184107 | JGI IMG/M metagenome (GOLD analysis project Ga0207416, IMG submission 184107) | Iron sulfur acid spring bacterial and archeal communities from Banff, Canada, to study Microbial Dark Matter (Phase II) - Paint Pots PPM... ...
TCGCACTGGGACCAAAGAGATTGCCGCGACCCGGCGACACTTCGCGGCGCATCCGGCCAAGGCCCTCACCCTCCTCCGCCGTCCAGTCCAGGGACTGTGCTGATTTGCGACTTTTCACAAGCCGTTCTCACATCCTGAGAGTGCTTGAGAAGTGCCGTCCCATCAGGGGATTTGCCCGTAATGTTTGTGTAATCTTCGTGACCGACATGTAACCAATCGGCGTTACACTACGTAGTAGTAGGTGTAGGCGGGCGCAGCGCTTGCTGCAGCCCCGATATTCAACCTAACACGGTGTAACCATGGACGCAGAGTACGGTAACCAGAGGGTGCGCGGGACAGCTCGCCGCCCTATCCCCCAACCGGTGGAGAAGCATTTCAGGCTCGGACGGGCAGCCTTTCTCGGGCTGACCGGCGTCACTGCGGGCGCGCTCCTCTTCGGCAAGAACGCCGGCGCAAGCCTCAATTTCATCCCCGGGCCGGCATCGGTCGACGGCTTCACCATCTACACCGTCACGGGCGGCTATCCCAGCTTTCAGGCCGATTCCTACCGGCTTCGCATCGACGGCATGGTGAAGAATCCAATCACCATGACCATCGACGACATTCTGCGGCATCCGGCCGTGACGGAGACACGCTTCTATCAGTGCGTCACGGGCTGGAAGGTCCCGAACGTCCGGTGGACCGGCATTCGCCTGGCAACACTCCTCGATCGGGTGCAGCCTCTGCCGGGCGCGCACGCGGTCAAGTTCTACTCGTTCGACGGCGTCTACACCGAAAGTCTGACGATGGAGCAGGCCCGCAAGTCGGATGTTCTGCTGGGCTACAAGCTCAATGACAAGCCACTGTCCCAGGCTCAAGGAGCGCCGCTGCGCCTGGTCGTACCTGGTATGTACGGCTATAAGTTCGCCAAGTGGGTAGACCGTGTCGAGCTCATCCCCCGAGTCGTTGACGGCTACTGGGAGCAGAACGGCTACGATCGCGACGCTTACATCGGACGGAGCAACGGCCTCACGGCATGACCACCGAAGCACAGGCCGTACCCGCGGCTGCCCCAGGCCGAGACATCGCTTCCGAGGTCACGGCCGATCGCATTTCGCGCTTTAACCGGACCGAGCGAGCCGTTCACTGGATGCAGGCAACGAGCTTTCTCGTGCTCCTCGCAACGGGGTTTGCTCTCGCCTTGCCCGCGCTCGAATCGACGATCGGCCACCGGGCACTGCTCCGCGAGATCCACCTCTCTTCGGCCTTCTTTTTCTTCTTCGGCCCGGCTATCATCGCATTGGCCGGTGACCGGCGAAGTATCGCCCTCGACGTTGCCGCCGTCGACGTCTGGGATCAAGACGATCTGCGCTGGCTCATCCCGTTTCCGATCTTGCGACTCTTTGGCATCCGAACACCGCCGCAAGGGCGGTTCAACGCCGGACAGAAGCTCAACGCCATCTTTGTCGTATGGTCGACGCTGACCTTTACCGTCACAGGACTGATCCTGTGGCAGAATCGCCGCTTCCCATCCGACGTGGTGAGCCAGTCGAACACCATCCATACCGTTCTTGCCTATGTGGCGCTGGGGGCGTTCCTGGGGCATCTCTACCTGGCAACGGCCTATCCCACGACGCGCCATGCCTTCCGAGCCATCACCCAGGGTTGGGTGCGCGTCGACTGGGCAGCGCATCACCATGCCAAGTGGCTGCGGTCCTGGGTTCCCGCAGCGCCCCCACCGGCCTACGACGGGCTCCGAACCGGCCTGCAGATCGTCTTCGGATCGGCTGCTGCGCTGTTCGCGGTTCGTGTCTTCTTCTTCCTTCTGGGCGCAAACACCACCGACAAAGTCACGAGCTGGCTTTACGATGCAACAGCCTGGCCGGGCGTAGCTCCGATCCAGCCGCAGACCGCCGTGCACATTGTCGACTGGCCCGGTCTTGCTTATCTCATGCTGTGCGTGATGGCCTGGCTGGTAGCAGACCGCATGCGCCGCTGGAACGCCTCACCCCCAACCGCCTGACGAGAGAAGGTGGTGGCCGAGGAACAGGGCGGCCACTGACCGACACGGCCCAGCCTCTGCGCCTGCTCATATCGCCGTGAATCGTCAAAGATGCGTGCCATGGCCTGCATTGTCACGTTCTCCGGATTGAGCTTGCGGACCAGAAACTCCGACAGCTCGAACACGCGTGGGCGGAGCGCCGCCACTCACTTACCGAGGATAGGACAGTGGGACACCTCCATCGACGTTCAGGATGTTCCCGGTGCTCTTGCGCGAGCGGCGCGAGGAGGCGAAGTGGAGAATGGCGTTCGCGATATCCTCCGGCAGACTGTTCACCTTGAGCGTGTTGCGCTGCCGGTAGTATTCTTCTAGCCCCTCCGGCTTGGTGCCGTAAGCCTGAGCGCGCTCCTCCCGCCAGGCGGCCCCCCAGATCTTGGATCCCTGCAAGACGGCGTCGGGATTCACCGAGTTCACCCGGATTCCACTCGCTCCGCCCTCTTCCGCCAGGCAGCGGGCGAGATGCAGCTCAGCCGCCTTGGCCGAGGAGTAGGCTGAGGCGTTCTTCCCGGGGGCCAGCGCGTTTCTTCCGGGCCTCATGTCCAACCCGCCTGAACACCCCCCTGGCGCGTCTCGGCGATCCGCTGCAGATAGCCGCTCTGGCGGAATGCGCCGATGGGATCTGTCGCCGTGCCCAGATCCTCTCGGGCCTTGGCGCAGAGCGGCCGGACATCTGTGGCATAGGCATCGGTGAGGACGCGATGTGCGGCCAGGACATCCCCTGCCTGTTGCGCCGCCTCGAGAGCCGCCCAGTCCACCAGCAGCGCCTTGGCATAGGTCTCCTGGAGGGTCATAACACTCTGGATCATGGCCTCGATCTTCGGTTCGACGTTGTGGGACTGGTCGATCATGTAGGCGATCTCATTGGCCTGCTCATGCCGGCCTTCGGCACGCGCCAACTCGACATAGATCAGGAACAGCTCGAAGGGATTGATCGAGCCGACCATCAGATCGTCGTCTCCGTACTTCCGGTTGTTGAAGTGGAAGCCGCCGAGCCGCTCCTCGTCGAGCAGAATGGCCACGATGTGCTCCACATTGGTCCCCTGGGGATGGTGCCCCAGATCGACCAGCACCTGGGCCTGCTCCCCCAGTTTCTGACAGGTCAGGAGCGAGATACCCCAGTCGGACAGGTCGGTGTGGTAGAAGGCCGGCTCGTAGAACTTGTACTCGACCAGCATGCGCATCGTCCGGGGCATGGCGTCATACACCTCGCCCAGGCAGGCCAGCATCCGATGGCGCCGCTCGATAAAGGAATCCTGACCGGGATAATTTGTGCCGTCGGCGAACCACAGCGAGAGGAGGGTCGAGTCCACCTCCTGCGCGATCCTCACACAGTCCAGCATGTGATCTGTCGCTATGCGCCGCGCGGCGGGATCCGGGTTGGTGACGCTGCCGAGTTTGTACTCCTGTTCTTGAAAAAGGTTCGGGTTCACGGCGCCGATCCGCATCCCCAGCGATTCGGCGTACTGTTTGAGATCCGTGAAGTTCTCGACCCGATCCCAGGGAATGTGGATGGCCACCGATGGACAGATGCCGGTATAGCGCTGGACCTCGGCCGCATCCTGAAACTTCTCAAACGGGTCGCGGGGCACGCCCGGCTGGGTAAACACCTGGAATCGGGTCCCCGAATTGCCGTACCCCCAGGACGGGGTCTCGACCCGCTGTGCCCGTAGGCGCTCCTCGACCGCTGCTACATCAATCCCTCTGGCCGAGATAGCATCCGTCAGCGCCTCGTAGGCCCGCTGTTGTCGCTCGTCCACGTCTCTTCTCCTTCTGCCGATTCGGGCACCTCTGCCTCACACGTCCAAAACGTCAATCACTTCGCGTGTCGCACCGCTGATGGCGCAGGGGTCCTCAGATTCGTACGTTGGCACCTCCCAGGAACGCTGGAAGAGGAACATCAAACTGCGCGCAAATCGCACGAAGCTCAGCATCAGTCAGCCCACCTGCCGGGGCGCCTAACCGTAGGTTGATCACCTCATAGCGCGCGGCCATTGAACTCCGGTTTCCCCGATATCCCGAATGACCCGGGAGAAATAGACGTGCGACATCACTGCTCCCTTTGATCTCGTGCCGGCTGCCCTGACGGTTGTAGCCTGGCTGTGACCGAGCCGGCGGCGCGCATCGTCCGGAGGCGGTCGGCGCACCCGTCCCAGTCGCCGGCCGCGCGTGGCTCGTACACTACGAGATCGGACGAGGCGCGCGCCACGGCGTGGGCCTCCTTCAGATCGCGCACGGCGTCGATTCCCATGGCCTGCACCAGGACATTGCCGAGCGCCGTCGCCTCTACGGGCCCGGCCACCACCGGGCGCCGGCAGGCATCGGCGGTGAGCTGACAGAGCAGAGCGTTGTGCGCGCCACCGCCGACCACGTGAATCGTATTCACGCGCGTTCCCGCCAGCTGCTCGGCCCGCTCCACCGCCAGCCGGTAGGCCAGCGCCAACCCTTCGAGGATGGCCCGCGCGATGGCCACGGGGTGTTCCACGGCGGGTTGTCCTGTGCCCTCCAGGTGACCGGCGATCGCGGTGGGCATATCGTCTGGGTGGAGAAAGGTCGGATCGTCGACGTCGATCACGACGTCCGGGGATGATACCGTGGCCGCCGCCGCGGTCAGCTCGGCGTAGCTCCACTCCCGGCCCTGTCGTGCCCAGGAGCGCCGGCACTCCTGCAGCAGCCAGAGCCCCATGATGTTGGTCAGGAAGCGATAGGTGCCCCCAACGCCGCCCTCATTGGTAAAGCCGGCCAGGCGAGCCTCCTCGCTGAGGATCGGGCGATCCAGCTCCAGGCCGAGCAGCGACCACGTTCCAGAGCTGATATAGGCGTGGCTCACGCCGGGCGCCTGAACGGTGGCCGGAACGGCCACGACCGCGCTGGCTGTATCGTGGCTGGCGGGAAGGATCACCGGCACGTCGCCCAATCCAGCCGCTTCGCGCACGGGCCTACGTAGATCGCCGAGCACGGTTCCCGGCTGGGTGGGGAGCAGGAGGATGGCAGCAGGCAGATCGAGCCGCGTGAGCACCTCCCAGGCCCATTGCCCGTTCACACCCAGCGCCCCGGTCGTGCTGGCATTGGTGTATTCCGTGGCCTGGACGCCCGTTAGCCAGTAGTGCAGCAGGTCCGGAATCATCAGGAGGGATTGGGCCAGTTCCAGTGTCTGGTCCCCCGCCTGCCGCTGCGCACACAGTTGGTACAGCGTGTTGAAGGGGAGCTGAGCAATGCCCGTGCGGGTATAGTGCTCGGCAGGCGGCACCCGTTGGGCTACGGTGTCGCGGACGCCATCGGTTCGGGCATCGCGATAGTGGTATGGGATACCGAGCAGGCGGCCGGCGGCGTCGACCAGGCCGTAATCGACGGCCCAGGAGTCGATGCCGATGCCGGCAATCGCGTCGCCGTAGATGGACGCGGCCGCGTGCAGGCCCTGGAGGATCTCGCCGTACAGCCCCAGGACATTCCAGTGCACCCCGTCGGGAGTACGCACCGGAATGTTGGCGAAGCGATGCACCTGCTCGAGCTTCACCCGGCCGCCCGGCAGAGTGCCCACGATGACCCGGCCACTCTCCGCTCCCAGGTCCACGGCCACAAGCGCAGCATCGCCGGCCATTCGTCCCCTTCACTTCCAACAGGCGGTAGCCACCGTCTGACCCTGAACAGTCCTGACCGGCAGCTCGAGGCGTCAGCCCCGCCGGCTAACCTGCGCGGGACGGCACGGTCGTCAGCGGCGCCAATGAGTGTATCTTATGGTGGCATGATTGAACTTGTCAACATTGTGTTGAATGTTGAGTGCTTCTCGAGTAGACTGTGAGCATACTACCGCTCGGGCGCACGGCGCTCGGGGCGAGATGGGGGTGTTCGAGGATGGTGCGCATGCACAGCATTCCGGCGCCGGGTCCCGATGGGAGGAACGATGGTGACAAGCGGCTGCTAGCCGTGGAGCGGCGCATGGTCCTGGCCGACCTGGCGACGCAGAATCCGGTCGTCACCGTCGAGGATCTGGCGCGGCGCTTCAACGTGTCCGCCCAGACCGTGCGGCGCGACTTTCAGGTTCTGGAGCAGCGGGGGCTGCTCACCCGCGCGTATGGTGGCGCGATCACACGCGCGGACGACGCGCCGCGACTGAGCCATGAGCGAGCGTTTCGAGCACGCGAACAAGAGAACGCGGCCCAGAAACAGGCCATAGCCCGCGCGGTCGTCGCGCTGGTCGAGCCGGAGTCGACCGTCATCTTCGACGCCTCGACCACGGTGCTGCAGCTTGCGCGCGAGCTGCCGCTCGAGATCGAACTCACGGCCATTGTGAATGCCCTGCCCATCGCCACCGAGCTGACTCGGCGCCCCAACGTGACCCTGACGATGATCGGAGGCACGCTGCGACACACGTCATTCTCGTTCACTGGTCCAATCAGCGAAGCATCGCTCGGCCGGCTGTTCGCCGACACCGCGTTTATCTCCGCGCGCGGCCTCGCTCTACAGCGCGGGCTGACCGAGGCCAACCCCTCTGAGTCGGCATTCAAAGAGATCATGGTGGCCAACGCGACGCGTGTCGTCGTACTGATCGACTCCAGCAAGCTGGGCCGCACTGCCCTCAGCCTCTTCGCGCCGCTCTCCTCCCTCGATATCCTGGTGACCGACGACGGCGCCGATCCAGGCATCGTGGAGCAGGTACGCGCCACGGGCATCGAGGTTTGTATCGCCGCGACAGAGTAAAGACAGGCCTTCACCCACGGTGAAGGTACAGCTCCCTGGGACGTCGACGGGAGAGGAGACAGCACGGTTTTCCCTCACGCGTGCGACGCCAATGCATGCCAGAGCGGGCGAAATACAACATCTTCGCTCAAGATGTTGACAGAAGTACTCATTTCTGCTAAGGTTTCCGTAACCCTGAGTACCTCAGCTACTTTAGCAGCGCATGCAGGCGGCCCGTAAGGAGGGAGAATGAGCATATCCACAGCGAGCTCAGTCCTCGGGCTGCTCCACATCCGCTGATCCTGGATAATGTCGAACAGGTGTTGCCGGCGGGCAAGGAGCTCGCCGCCGCGGTCAACGCGCAGATTGCGCGTGATGAGGCCGCACTGTCCGGTGCCAAGGCGTTCAGGAAGAGGCTCACCCAGCTGGGTGTGTCATTCGCGCTCTACAAAGCGTTGGTCAGGATCGCGCTGCCGAGCCAGCAAGTCACCCGGCGGGTAGCGCCGCTGAACACGAAACCGCAGCCCGTGGCTCACGTCCGGCACATCCTCATCAGCCTGCAGCCGCAGGGCAAGCACGCCCGCACCGATGTCCAGGCTCATGCCAGGGCCGAGCAGATCCTCCATCAGATCCAGCACGGGGCCAAGTTCGCCACCCTAGCCCGCAAGGAATCGGACGACCCGGGCAGCAAGTCTCAAGGAGGGGATCTGGGGAACATCTATCCCAGCCAAACGGTCGCGGCATTCGACCATGCTGTCTTTTCCCTGCCCCTGCACCACCCCACGGTGATCCATACCGTATACGGCTACCACGTCGTCGAGGTCCTCTCGCGAGGGACGGCGCCTCTGCCCCTGAGCCTCCAGCAGCAGGAACAGCAACAGGCATTCGGCAAATGGCTCAATCAGCAGATGCAGCACGCTTCCATCCGGCGCATCGCCAGGGTGAAGACCTAGTATTGCTAGGGGTGAGGGGTACTGAGTGACTGTTGATGCGCCACCTCAGGCAGCGGCTCCCAGGCCTCACGGCACAGGATGATAGCGACGACTACCTGGCCGGGTTCGCTTCCCGCCACGCCGATCCCGCAGCGGATCCACTCGCCATCCAGCATGTCTCGCTGGTGGGCGATACGTTCGGCCAGAGATCCAATCCGGCCCGTGAACAGAGCTTCCAACAGCAAGCTCTGCCCAAACATGTAGGCATAGTCCGCGGGGTACTCCCAGCCCTCGTCGTCTCGCCCCGTAATCACCTGGTGGACGGCCTTATCCTCGGCAATCATGGTGAGCTCACCGTCCAGCTCCAGCAGCGGAAGACCACGCTGGTGTCGCCGTTCGTTCAAGCTCCCCAGCAACCCCTCGCTCAGGCCACGCCGCAACAGGGATCCCTTCTTCCGTTCAGGCAGAATCTGGGTCATGATCCAGTAGATGAGGACGCCGAAGAAGAGCAGGAAGAGAACGGGAAGGGACATGAAAACCTCCAGAGATGTCGCGGCACGACACCGCGCTGGAGGTGGGGTTCTATTGTGCACCCAGATGGCGCAGGATGCAAGGATATTTTTCGCTGTCAGCTATCAGCCGTCAGCTCCGCGCTGAGCCCGGTATCGATAGCTGACGACTGATAGCTGATGGCTAATGACTAATGGCTCATGGCTCATGGCTCATGGCTCATGGCTCATGGCTACGAAGCCACCTTCTGGCGATTGATGGTCAGCCGCCAATCACCGTCGGTGACCAGGCCCATCCGCAGAGCGTAGACGGCCGCCTCAGTTCGGTCTCGCACGTGGAGCTTGCTGAGGATGTCGCTGACGTAGTTTTTGACCGTCTTCTCGCTCAAGCCCAGCTGCTGCGCGATCTCGCGATTACTGTCTCCTTGCACGATGGCGCTCAGGATGTCGCGCTCCCGTGCCGTCAAGCCAGTCTCCATATAGCTGAGACGCGCAAATTCATCCAGCAGCTGCACGGCAAGCTCTGGAGAGATGAGCGCCTCACCGTACGCAACCGCACGAATGGCCTCAAGCACCTCCGTGATGTCGGCGCTCTTGGAGATGTAGCCTCGCGCTCCTGCCCGGATCGCCGCAAAGAGTTGATGCTCCTGATGATTGGCGGTCAGAACGACAACGCGTGTATTTGGATGTGCCCCGATGACTCTGCGCACCAGGTCCATTCCCAGCGGCGTCAAGCCAATCGGGTCCATGAGTACGACGTCAGCCGGACGAAGCTCCAGCTCGCGGAGCAACCGATCGCCGTCTGTATAGAACCCGGTGACCGTCAAATCCGCCTCGGCTGCTACCAAACGGGACAGCGCCTGGCCAAGCAGATGCTCACGATCTGCCAATGCTACTCGGATCATAGGACTTCCTCCCCCCAAAATGTGTGTCCACTGTCGCCGGATACCGTATTCCGGTAATGCTAGTGTATGGGACTTTTGGCCCCCTGTCAGCTGTTTTTGGTTACGGTTCAGTTACACTTCGCTTCCCCATCCCGGCCAGATGGGGGCACAATGTCTGCTATCTCTTAGGAGACCAGGGCCAAATGGCCATTACCACATGGGAAAGAAGGCGCGGACATGGAGTATCGACATCTTGGAAGAACCGGACTGAAGGTAGCCGAGCTGTGTATGGGAACGATGCAGTTTGGCTGGACCACGGACGAGGAGCACGCGGATCAGGTACTCGATGCCTACACCGAATCGGGCGGGAACTTCATCGATACTGCAGACGTGTATACGAGCTGGGCCGAAGGAAATCCGGGCGGAGTAGCCGAGCAGATCGTCGGGCGCTGGATGAAAGACCGAGGTAACCGCCACGAGATGGTCGTCGCCACCAAAGTGCGTGGGTCGATGGGACCGGGCCCAAACGATGCCGGTCTCTCCCGTAAGCACATTCTCGACGCGGTGGAAGCGTCACTCCGGCGTTTACAAATCGACTACATCGATCTGTACCAGGCGCATGCCGACGATCCCGAGGTGCCGCTGGAGGAAACGATGGATGCATTCGACAATCTGGTCCAGCGTGGACTGGTCCGCTACGGGGGTGCATCCAATTACCAGGCGTGGCGGCTAATGCAGTCGTTGTGGGTGAGCGACAAGCACGGCGATGCGCGCTTCGACAGCCTGCAGCCGAACTACAGCCTCGCCCATCGATCGGAGTACGAGCGTGAGCTAGAGCCGCTCTGCTTGCAATTCGGCATTGGCGTGATCCCCTATTCGCCATTAGCCGCCGGTTTCCTGACCGGCAAGTACCGGCGCGGCCAGGAGCTGCCACCATCGGGTCGCGCTCAGTCGGTAAAGGAGCGGTTCCTGCACGAGCGCGGCTTCGCTCTGATCGACTGCCTCGAAGAGATTGCGGAGCGTCACGGGGCAACACCCGCTCAGATCGCACTGGCCTGGCTGCTCGCGCGCCCGGGAATCGCCTCGCCCATTACGTCGGCCAATACGGCCGAGCAATGGCAAGATCTTGCCGGCGCGGTTGACGTGCAATTAACCCCAGAGGATATCGCGGCCCTCGACCAGGCCAGCAGCTGGGCATAGCCCTCCCCTACAGATACTGGCGAAACCACTCGAGGATATACCCCAGCCGCTCCACACGGCGTGACGGCTTCCCCATGCGGGAAAGACCATGGCTCTCCTCCGGGAATACGACGAACCTTGTCTCCTTTCCCAGCCGCCGCAGCGCATTGAACATCTGCTCGCCCTGCTCGAGCGGCGTGCGATCGTCGCCCTCGGAGTGCATCACAAGTACCGGCGTGCCCACATTTGCCACGTATTTGATCGGGCTCATATCCCACAACTTCTGCACGTCGTCTTCCGGATAGACGCCCCACATCCGGCTCCAGGTCCAGCCGGTGTCGGATGTGCCATAGAAGCTGAGGATGTTGGAGAGGCAGCGCTCCGTCACAGCTGCTCGGAAGCGATGGTCGTGCGTTACCACCCAGTTGGTCATGAACCCGCCGTAGCTGCCGCCGGCAATCCCCAGTCGTTCCGGATCGACCCAGGGATGGGATGCCGCCTCCGAGGCGCCCGCCAGCACATCCTGGTAATCGAGATTTCCCCAGTCTTTCTTGATACTGGTCTGATAGGCGCTGCCGTAGCTCGATGAGCCGTGAATGTTGGGATAAAAGACGCCGAAACCCTGACCCGCCAGGAACTGATACTCGTAGTGCATGGCTTCGCCGTGCGCCAGCATTGGGCCACCGTGAATATAGACGATAAGCGGAAATTTTCCGGACTCATGGCCACGCGGCGGGATGAGCCAGCCCTCGCTGCGCTCTCCGTGCGCTCCCACGAAGCTGAGTCGCTGCGGCGGCATGATCAGCACCTCTTCCAGGAACGCGTCATTCTCATGGGTGAGCTGTTCGCCGCCTGAATCAGTCGAGACGAACACTTCCACGAGATGCGTCGAATCGGCGCTTCCGTAAGCCACCGTGCCGTCTTCCGCGATGGAAAAGTCCACGAGGGTGTTCTTGCCATGCGTCACGGGGTGCACCGTGCCATCGGTTCGGTAGAGGTTGCACTCACCGTGCTCCGTTCCCAGGAAGTAGATACCATCCGGACGCCAGACCAGCACTACGTTGAGCTGCTCGGCGGAGAGCACCACGTCGCTGACGATCTCGTTCGCCAGGCCGCCATCCCACTCTCCGAGCTCATCGCGAAGGTCTGAGCCGGAGCGGTTAGCGCTGTAGACACGAGCAGGCGCCCAGATGTCATCCAGATGCTCGTGCCCGTAAAAAGCAATGCGGCTCCCATCCGGATTGAAAGCCGGTCGTCCGTATGCGCTGCCGGACGTGATGGCTCGCGCCTCCTCGCCGGAGCGCGGCATGACGTAGATGTCGCTCTCCGGCGAGACGTCCCAGCGAGGCGATCGGCTGGAGGAAAAGGCAATGTGCCGGCTGTCCGGTGACCAGCTCGGATTGTCGTCGTGATAGTCACCATCGGTCAGCTGCTCCACGGTTCGCGTCGCCACGTCGATGAGGAAGAGATGGCGCCGGCGATCGCCGATGAAGCCTGCCCCGTCCAGCTTGTACTGCGTGCGGTCCACGATCCGGGTGCGAGCCGTCTTCTTGTCCTCGGCCTTCTCCTCCTTCTTCTCTTCGTCTTCCGGGTCAGTCGATACCACCCCGGTAAACACGATGGCAGTACTGTCCGGCGACCAGATGGGCAAACCGGCTCCGAGCTTGAGATTGGTGACCGGTAGGCTCTCCCCGCCTCGGGTCGATAGGAGGTGAACCTGAGCCTTCTCTTTGCGGCCGGAGACAAAGGCTAGATACTTGCCGTCCGGCGACCAGCGAGGTCCCCAATCCTTGTCACCGGCGGTGAACTGCCTAACAGTACGATCGCGGTCCACGACATAGATGTTGCTGCGGTAGTCATTCTTCTGTTCGTCCATCTGTTTGAGGACGAATGCTACACGGCTGCCGTCTGGTGAGATCTGGGGATCGGAGATCAGCCGCAGGCGGTAGAGATCCTTCGCTTCGAGCGATCGCTTCTGCGTCATGGGTTTAATGAAACTGCTCCAGCAGGAAGGCGAGTATATCGGCCGATTCCTCATCCCGCTGACGCTTGCTCGAACCGATGCCGTGCCCGCCGTGCTGCTCGGCCCGGAGTAGGATGGGCCTTCCCGAAGCCGTGGCAGCTTGCAGCCGGGCTGCCATCTTGGTAGCTTGCCAGACGACGACACGCGGGTCGTTGAGTCCCGTAGTTATCAGCACTGCCGGATACGCGACGCCATCCTTCGCTTTGGTGTACGAATCCATGATCTGGAGGCCGCGGAAGCCATCTTCGGTAGAAACGCTGCCAAACTCCGGCACGTTTGGCGGTCCGTTCTCACTGAATTCAAAGCGCAGAAAGTTGGTCACGGCCACTTGCATGATCATGGCTGCCCACAGGTCAGGCCGTTGCACCAGCGCGTTGCCGGTCGGAATGCCTCCGGCGCTCCCTCCTTGCCCCGCCAGGCGCTCCGGGTGGGTATATCCCTGCAAGATTAGCCACTCGGCGGCGGCGATGAAGTCGTCGACCGTGTTCTGCTTGTTGAGCTTCCGCCCTGCCTCGTGCCACTCGGTGCCGTACTCGCCGCCGCCTCTAACGTGGGCAATGGCAAGAATCCCGCCACGTTCCCACCAGGCAAGCATGGAGGGCACGAAAGTGAGCGGAATGGAATAGCCATACGATCCATATGCCCAGACGATCGCCGGGTTGGCCCCATCACGCTTCAGCTCCTTCTGGTGGATAATCGTCAGCGGAATGAGCGTGCCGTCTCTGGAAGGAGCCTGAGTCCGATACAGCTCGATCTCGCTGAAGTCGATCGGTGCGGGCGGGATCCAGCCGGTGTCCTGGAGCATACCGGTTTCGGCGTCGTAGCGATAAAGCCGTGGCGACACGATCGAGGAAGTCAGCTGGATCAATGCTTCTGCGCTGTCGTCCGCAGCGTTCAATTCCGTGATGGTTCCGTCGAAGGGCAGCGGAACTTCCTCCACTTCACCGTCGGCAAGGTTTACTCGACGCAACCGGCCGATGCCACCGTCGAGATCGCGGATCAGCAGATAGTCTTTCGCCAGCTGGACGCTCTCGATCACCGCTCGGCCCTCCGCAACAACCACCGTGCGCCGATCGGGATGCCTCAGGTCCCTTGCCAAGACTTGAAAGCGGGGCGCGTCCTTGTGTGTGCGCAGATAGATCGTGTCTCCCCTTAGGGCGAAAGCTCCCCCGATCAGTGCAGCTGCCGCCACTCCGTCCTCGACGTCGACAATCTTCCTCCAGGGAATGGCCGCCGGATCAGAGAGGGTAGCGCGCGGCGCGGCGTAGAGCGTTCGCTCATTCAGCACACCATGGATCACTACGCCGATCATCCAATCACTGTGCGACGTGACAAAGACAGAGGGGAAATCCTGACGGGCGATCTCTACTCCAGGATGCACGCCGCGCCCGAAGATCACTGGATCCCCTTCGGGATCAGTTCCCAGGCGGTGTAGATGGGAGCGACTGTCAAAGTAGCGCTCTGTTAGCGGCCCATCTGGAGGATGTTCGACCAGACGATGGTAGAGGAACGAGCGGTTGTCCTCCAGCCAGCGGACACCGCCCCAGGCTGCGTTGAACCGGGTGCGGCTGATCGACTCATCGAGCGTCTTGCCACTGTCGACCTCCCGTACAAAGAGTACGCTATCTTCCGAGCCACCCTGAGACAGGCCATACGCCACCAGCCGGCCGTCAGGCGAAGGGAAATACCAGTCGATGTTGCTATGGGCTTCGCCCTCTATAGTGGCGGGGTCGACCAGTACGCGCTCAGGCGCGTCACGTCCGTCGCGCACTACCAGCTTGGCCAGACTCTCTCCCGGATCACGCCGCAGGTAAAAGGTACGTCCTGCCACCATCCTGGGACTGGAGAGATTGGGAGTTGTGTCGCTGAGCTCGGAAACGCGTGCTAGTAACGCGTCGCGCTCCGGCAGCGCCTCCAGGTACTCGCGGGCGTAGGCAGCCTGGGCCTTGAGCCAGGCTTGTAGCTCCTCCCCTTGCCAATCCTCCATCCAGCGATAAGGGTCTTCGACGATTGTGCCGTAGTACGTCTCACGCACGATTTCAACACGGGCCTGGGGCGGTAATGTGTCTCTCACCTTCTGTATCTCCGTCTCCCGGATAGCTTTTTGTTATACCACTCGCCACGGGCACCCGAACCCAAAAGATCAAACGTCCGATCCCTCAATTATTTCCTGTTGACGCCAAGCCAAAAACGAGGCAAGATAAAGATAGTACAAACGTTCGTAGAGGATCTGTGCCATGAATTGGAACAGGCTGCACGGCGTGCAATATGTCCGGCTGGCCCCGGGGGTCGCGCAACGAGTGGCTCCCTACGTAGGGGTCGACCCGGCCCAGATTGACGAGCTCGTGCTGGACCTTCCGGTCTGGCCTGAGGAGATCCGCCCCTCTCCGCTGGTGGGACGGAACGGCCTACTCATTGCGGGCGATCCCATACTGCTGGACGCGACCGACGCAGGGCTTCTCCTGGCCGGAGGTGCCACCCAGCGGAGTGAGACAGCGACGCGCGCAGTCCTTGTCCCCTGGAAAGACATCCGGAACGTCCAGGTGCTAGGTCCTGCCCAGGAAGCTGCAGGCGCCTAAGTTGCAAATGACGCCGGCTAGCGCCACACCGCGGCCTTCATAACGTCGAAGTGGTAGTCGTAGGTCCATATCGGACAGTCAAGACGCTTACTTAGAACCGCTAGCACGCTATCGAACATCGTCAAGAGCTGATCGGGATAGGAGTATATATACCCTACAGCTGACTGGTAGTCCTCTTGAGTGGGGTTAACCGCGGACGCGCCGAGACGCACCTCTTCGAGCCACCTATGAGCTACCTTGAGCCCAAGCCGCCGGAGGACTAGAGAGTAGGCCTCGAGGAGAGTTGGATATGCGACGACAGCGGACAGACGATCCTGCTCCAGCCGGCGAAGCTCGTCTTGTGCCTGAGTATGGAATTGATCGTCTACATCCACAGCGGCATACAGAGGACCTGTGTCCACCAGGACGGCTGCCTTCATCCCTCGGCAAGGTATCGATCGTGCTCGATACTCGAGTCAACGGCTCCACTGCCTGGGTCGGCAGGCGTGATACGGAGGGACCGCGCTGGATACAGGTATCCCCGCTCTGCTAGATACTCCCTGAGTGCAGCCTGTGCCACAGCCGTGAGAGCTGGAGGAAGTTCCTGGTCGCTTCTATACGCTTTCAGTGCCTCTTCAATGTCGTTGGAAAGAGTGATTGTAGCTCGTTTCATGTCTCAATGTATCACCAATTGGTGAAACTGGTGACAAGCCCGCAGTCCAATGGCTAACGCCTTACGGCTGGCAACTCACAGATACTCGTCCAGCCCCTCTTCTTTGAGCTTTTCAAGGAGCTGTTTGACCTCCTGGGCACGCGCTCGGGGCATCACCAACACCACATCGTCGGTGTCGACCACGATGAGATCGCGCACCCCAATGGCCGTTATCACCCGCTTGGGCGAGACCAGCAGCGAATCGTGGACATCCAGGTAGACGTGCTTGCCGGTAGCTGCATTACCGTTTTCGTCATGCTCCATCATGTCGTAGAGCGCCGCCCAATCTCCGATGTCGCGCCAGCCAAAGTCGACTGGCAGCGCCACGACGTCTGATACCTTCTCCATGATGGCGTAGTCCACTGAAATATCGGGAATCTGCGCGTACGCCTCTGAGAGCCTATCCCAGCTCCCGCTCTCAACTGCCGGCTTGAGACGATCATAGGTTTCTGGGAGCTGCTGTTGCAGCGCGTCCAGATACTCCCCGGCGCGCCAGACGAACATGCCGGAGTTCCAGATGTAGTTCCCGGCCCGCACGTACTCCTGCGCCTGCTGCAAATTTGGCTTCTCGACGAAGCGCTTCACCCCATAGGCGGTGTAGCCGTCGCGCTGGGACAGCTCCTCGCCCAGCTCGATGTAGCCGTAGCCTGTCTCCGGGTGGTTGGGTGGAACGCCGATATCGACCACTCGGTGCGCACGCGCCAGCGCGTGCGCAAAGTCCAGCGCTCCATAAAGCGCCTCCGGCTTGAGGATGACATGATCGGCGGGAAACACGGCAAAGACGCCGTTGCGGTCGTCCTGTGCTACCTGAAACGCCGCCAGCGCGATGGCGGCTGCCGTGTTGCGTCCAACCGGCTCACTGATGACGTTTTCGCGGGGGAGGTCGGGCAGCACTTCACGAATGGGTTCGGCGTAGCGCTCGGCCGTCACCACCAGAATGCGATCCAGCGGATAGACCTGGCTGAGGCGCTCAACCGTTTCAGCGAGCAGCGGCTTGTCGAAGATCAGGCGCTGCAACTGTTTGGGGCTACTCCGTCGGGCAGCAGGCCACAAGCGCGTGCCCGCTCCTCCCGCCATGACGACCGCGTATTGCATCGTAGACTCCCTCACTCTACTGTCCGCTCCCATTATTCCCACCCGGATTCACCGGCACGATTGGCACACCCGGAATATTGGGCGCTCCCGTGCTGGGAGTAGGCGCCGGCGCAGGACGGGTCGCGGGAGGCTGGACGGTCTGAGGCAAACCTGGCGCCGGCTGGACTCCCTGTTGCGGAGCCGGCTGGGAAAGACCCGGCTGTGGAACCGGCTGGGCGGGACTCTGTGGAGAGTAGTAGGGATATGGCTGATACTGCGATCTATAGCCGTAGCCATAGAAATACGGCTGCTGGAACGGACACCGGAAGAGATACCCTGGAGAGGGATATTGCGAGCAAGGCACCGGCATCGAGCCACGCTCCGGGATGTAGCAGATGGGCGGCTCCCCAGGCCCAACATAGATGTCCGGCGTCCCATACCGGATGTAGCTGGAGTTTGGAATTCGGCACTGATTGGTCTGCATCACATTTGGCGGCCTGACATACCAGACCGCCGGCAGTTTGAGGATCTGGAAGGCGTTCTCCATGAAATCGTGCCAGACGGGTGCTGCACCGGTAATCCCGGTCACGTCCAGCATGGCCGAGTGGTCGGCGTTGCCTACCCAGACGCCGGTCACGATCTGGGGTGTGTAGCCGACGGTCCAGTTGTCACTGAACTCGTTGGTCGTTCCCGTTTTGGCGGCTACCGGACGGCTCAGCAGTAGCGGGCTATTGAGACCGAACTCACACACCTGTGGCGTGCACCGCGCGTTGTTGTCGGACAGAATGTTCGTCATTTCGTAGGCGTGGGCACCGTCCAGCACCTGCTGCTTGGCATGAGCCAGCGCCGGATCGGGCTGCACTCCCTGGGGGCAGTTTGCCGAGCAATACAGCACACGGCCGGTACTGCGGCGCACTACTTTCCAGATAGCAACCGGTGGAACAGTCCAGCCGCCCGTGGCAAAGACGCCGTAGGCCGCGGTCTCCTCCAGGAGCCTGGTGCCCTTGCTCAAGCCGCCGAGCGTGACCGAATAGCAGACGCTGCAGTCCAACCCGGGATTATCTCGGTACAGGCTCGTCATGCCGAAGCGGGCCGCAGTCTGGGCAACGTGGGCGACACCCGTGATGTAGTACTCGACCTTGACGGCAGCCAGGTTTAACGAGTTGTCCAGGGCCTGGCGCACCGTTACGGTGCCGTGGAACTGGTGATCATAGTCGATGGGCGAGTACCAGCCACCGTTCTGCGTATCATTGGGATCCGGCAGCGTGATTGGTGAGTCCTGGACGGTTGTCGCCGGACCCACACCGCCGTTGGTGAAGGCCCAAATATAGTTGAAAGGCTTCATCGAGGAGCCCGGCTGGCGTGGAGAAATCGCCATGTTGATCTGGCCTGCGCGGCCGCTGTAGTGTGCGCTTCCTACCATGGCAAGGATCCAGCCGTAGCGCTGCGGCCGCAGATCGAGCGAGACGAGAGCCCCGTCGGTGACATGCTGCAGCGTGAGTCCGTCAATCTGGCTGGTCACGGTGCGCTGTGCCATGTCCTGCAACCTGGGATTGAGGGTGGTGTAGATGTCGACACCCTGATAGAGCTGCGCCCGCAGGCTGGGCACGCGCTGGATCTGGTCTATGGCATAGCGCACGAACTGTGGATACCGCATCCCGGCCGAGGAGGGACGAAACTGCCAGCGCGACGCTTCGGTCAGAGCTGCCTGGATCGTGGTCTGCGAATGGATAGAGCCGTGCTTGCGCAGCAGCCCAAGGACCGTGCGCATTCGGCTCAGGGCGAGATCGCGATGCCTGACCGGATCGTAGATGCTGGGCGCACGTGGCAAACCGGCTAGCAGGGCAGCCTGAGCAAAGTCCAGCCGGCACACCGGCTCGCCGAAGTACACCTCGGCTGCGGCCTGTGCGCCGTAAGCCAGATTACCGTACGGGACGCTGTTCAGGTAGTACCAGAGGATCTCGCGCTTTGAGAATCGCTTGCTGATCTCATAGGCGAGGGCGAGCTCCTGCGCCTTGCGGTCGAGGGTGCGCGCATCGCTCAGCATATTGGCGCGTACCAGCTGTTGTGTGATGGTGCTGGCCCCGGAGACGATGTGGCCGTACTTCAAGTCATCCACAGCGGCGCGAACGATACTACCGAGGTCGAACCCAGGATTTTTGTAGAAGGTCGCATCCTCGGTGGCGATGGTGGCATCCTGCAAGACGCGGGGGATGCGGTTGACGTTGCCCCGACAGGCCGGCTGGTAGTCGTAGCGCCCTTGCAGCGGCTCGACGACGCGGCGGCCCCGGTTCTTGCTGAGATCCGACATATTGAAGAGCAGGTCGCCGTTGGCGTCGTAGATACGTGCATCCTGGAAAGCGTAGTGGATGCGGAACCGGCTGACGGGCGGCAACTGAGACGCAAAATACATTCCGGCCGCGGCGGTGGCTCCAGATAGAAGCAGCAGGAAGGCGAGAACGACAGCCAGGGTCCAGCGAAGCCGGTGTGAGCGGCGTGGCGGGTTCAGGTGACGTCTCGCGATTTTCCAGCGCACTGTCTGGGTCCGCATGCTACACCCGCTTTATCGGACTCGAGGGCATACACACCATGCCCTCACTTCCTTCCATTGTGCGCGATGTGGGGCGTGCCCCGTCACCTCCTAAAACCCATTTGCGGGATGAGGCGCCGCCTTTCGCCTGATCCTGTTCCACACCCTCGTCAGACCCATTGCCTGCTGCATGGCAGAGAGCGTCTGCCTGGTCTCCTCACGGACTCGCTCGGTCCCTGCCCAGATCAGCTCTTCGATCAAGCCCGGCTGGTCATACTTCGCGCGCCGCTCACGCATGGGTTCGAGCATCTCGTTGATGGCATCTGCGAGCTTCTGCTTGACCTCCACGTCACCCACTTCCCCTGCTCGATAGCGCGTCTTTAAGTCGTCCACTTCCGCCCGATTCCGATTAAAGGCATCGTGGTAGATGAAAACCGGGTTACCCTCTACCGTGCCTGGAATGTCGGCGCGGACTCGCTTGGGATCGGTGTACATGGTCATCACCTTCCGCTTCACCTCCTGAGCTGAGTTGCTCAGAAAGATTGCGTTGTTGAGACTTTTGCTCATCTTCGCCTGACCGTCCGTGCCGACCAGGCTGGGTACGTCTCCTGGAATCACCTCCGGTATGGGCAGCACCTCACCGTACAGACTGTTGAAACGGCGCGCAATTTCCCGGGCGACCTCGACATGCGCCGCGTTGTCTTTGCCGACCGGCACGATATTGCCGCGCACGCAAAGAATGTCTGCTGCCTGCAGGACCGGATAGCCCAACAGGCCAAAGGGCATCTCGATATTGGCATCTCGTGCCATGTCCTTGAGACTGGGGATGCGCTCCAGCCGGGAGACTGTGACCAGATTCTGAAAGAGCGTATACATCTCGTGGATCTCATGGACGGCCGACTGTAGGTAGAACGTTACACGGTCTGGATCGATGCCGGCAGCGATATTGTCGAGCACTAGCTCCCGCGCGTTTGCGTCAGACTCATGGATATACTCGGGCCGGTTCTTGGTCGTCAGCATGTGCAAATCGGCCACGATGAAAAAGCTCTCGTAGTCGCTGTGGTAGCGCACCCGGTTCTTGATCGTGCCGACGTAGTGCCCCAGGTGCGCTTTTCCCGTAGGCCGGTCGCCGGTAAGCATGCGAGCCACTTCTAACCTCTAGCTTCTAGCTTTTAGCCTCTAGCTTTTGGATGCAAACTCATTCCTGAGAGCCCCGCTGCATTGTGGCTGCTCGATTCGTTCTGAGGGAAGGGGACTATGAAGCTGGAGAGCACGGTTTTTTCGTGAGTGAAACCCTTTCATATAGTGAGGCACTACCTTTCCACCCGTTACTTCCAACCTCACACCCTCGGGAGGAGAAGCAAAAAGCTAGTTGCTAGTAGCTAACGGCTCATAGCTCATGACGAACATCAAGCTCGCCCTGCAGAAGGAAGGTCGGCTGAGCGCGAGCAGCACCGACCTGCTGCATACTGTCGGACTGGAGTTCGACAGCTACCGCCAGCGTCTCTTTGCGGCCTGCCGGAACTTCGACCTGGAGCTGCTCTTCGTCCGCGACGACGACATCCCCGAATATGTGGCCGATGGCGTGGCGGATCTGGGCATCGTGGGACGCAATCTCGTGCTGGAGTTTGGCCGGCCGGTGGAGGAGCTGCTGGCATTGGGTTTTGGTTATTGCTCGCTGGTAGTGGCCGTCCCGGATGAATCGCCGGTGGAGAGCGTGCGCGATCTGACCGGCAGCAAGATCGCTACCTCCTATCCCAACTCGACCCGGCAATACTTCGAGCGACAGAGCGTGTCGGTCCAGATCATCCCCATCAGCGGATCGGTGGAGCTCACCCCTACCCTCGGCGTCGCGGAAGCCATTGTGGAATTGACGGCTACCGGCAGCACACTCCGCCTCAACGATCTGCGCGAGATCGACACGGTCTACACCTCCGAGGCCGTCCTCGTCGCTAACACTGCTGCCCTGCAGGACGAGCGCAAGCGCAAGACCATCGACCGGCTGCGGGTGCGTCTCAAAGCAGCTATCGCCGCCAAATCCTATAAGTACATCATGATGAATGCGCCCCGTTCCGCCCTGCGCGACATCGAGCGCGTGACACCCGGCCTGAAATCCCCCACCGTGGTGGATTTGGCCAATCCTGATTGGGTCGCCGTGCACGCCGCCGTCCAGGCTGAGATGTTCTGGGACGTGATCGAGCGTCTCCGAGAGCTCGGCGCCTCCGAGATCCTCGTGACACCCATAGAGTCGATGATTATGT
>Ga0207416_1002302_pt1 | contig 21349 bp, 24 predicted proteins | sample PaiPotPPM11metaG_FD_184107 | JGI IMG/M metagenome (GOLD analysis project Ga0207416, IMG submission 184107) | Iron sulfur acid spring bacterial and archeal communities from Banff, Canada, to study Microbial Dark Matter (Phase II) - Paint Pots PPM... ...
GGTAATAAGCGGCATGCGATGTGCCCCAGCCCTCATGAGTGCGCACTATCTGGTATTCGCGCAAAAAGCCTTCGAATCGTTCGGCTCGCTGCTCCGGCAAAAAGCGCCAGATACCGGACGAATACTGAAAGGTACGACAGCATCCCTCGCACCGGGCAAACCCGTTCCCTTCGGGCATGGTCGGGGAACGGGACGCATCAGTGTGGGATGGAGCGGGCGACCACGGGGGGTCGCCCCTATCGGGCGCCGCGTTGGTATATGGGGAAGAGGATAGCAGGGCGGCCTGGCAGATGGGGCACGCAAACTGCCAGATCACCGATGGGTTCGCATCGAGGCGCGCCACCACCCGTGGGTTACCTCCCCTCTCCCACGGATGGGAGAGGGGCTGGGGGTGAGGGGATACCAGCTGCCCGCTTGGTCATCACGATGAGGAAGTGATCGCCGGCGTTGCGGAGCAGCGGTAGCGCGCCGATATGATCGTCGAGCCAGCCCGCGATAGTACCCAGCGCTGGAAAGCGCTCATAGATTCGGATCAGGTAGGGCGGTGGCACAAAGAGAGAAAGACCTCGATACGACGTCAGCTCGAATGTGCTCGCAAACGGCCGGTAAAACTCGTGCGGCGTAAAGTAACGCGTCCAGACAACATGCTGGTTCAAGGGAACCGGAACCACTGCACGCGTGCTGCGTACTCGGGCCCGCTCCCACTTCCCCTGGATCGCGTAGTAGACGAGCTCCCATGGGCACATGCGGCCGATAACCGACGCGACCAGGCGTCCCCCGGGCTCGAGCAACTCCGCACAAGACCGCGCAGCCTCATCCAGGTCCGGCACACAGTTGAAAGGCCCCAGGTCGGAGTAGATGCCGTCAAATCGCTCTCCATCCAGCTGAGCAATCTCTTGCACACCCAGCACCTGCGCTCTGACGCGGTGCTCTACTGCTGCCTCCACGACGCGGGATCGCGTCCGCTCGACCATGTGCGAGGACCAATCCGTTGCCACAATGGAGTATCCGCGCGAAGCAAGATAGACCGCGTCAATACCGGTACCACAGCCCAGGTCGAGCAGCCGCGCTCCGGCAGGGAACAAAGCCGTCACCGTTTGCCACAGTTGGGTGCGCATGCGCTGAATCAGCGCATTGTTTCCGGTGGGGCCGTCGTACTCCGCGGCAATACTGTCGAACGCTTGCCGGGTAGCTTGCAAGTACAGCTCGGCATTCGACACTGCCCCTCACTCCACCTGGGGTGTGGGAACGCTCGGATCCTGGCTCCGCGCCTGCGGCAACGGTCCCAGCCCATCGTGCCGGACGGTTGCAAGCCGTTGGAGGCGCAGTCGTGCAGGCGGTAGAGTTGTCCGGTGATAGACGATAGACTCGAGTCGGCGAAGGTGACGCCGTCGTAGCGTCGTGGGCCTCCGCAGAGCCCCACGCACCTCATCCCACGCCTTGCGTGCGCGAAACTCCTTATGAAGAACGACGTGAAGCTGTCGGTAGAAGTCGGTGGTGAACGGCCCGCGATAGAGCATCGCCAGGTCGCCGGAATCGATCCAGTTCTGCTGCTTCCCGTCGAGCTGCTGCCGTACCGCCTCGTGGAACTTGGTTCCCGGCAACGGGTAAGACACCGACATGCCGATGTCGTCCGGCTTGCAGTCGCGGACCATCTGCAAGGTCTTGTCGATGTCCGCACGTGTCTCGCCGGGATAGCCGAATTGTAAGAAGAAGCCGACCTCGATGCCGGCGGCTTTGAGGCGGCGTGCCGCCTCGTAAATCTGCTCGACGCGCGTACCCTTTTCCATGGCGTCGAGTATTTTCTGCGAGCCGGATTCGGCACCGACCCAGACCGTCTTGGCTCCCGCCCGCTTGAGGGCCTCGATCGTATCGCCCCGCAGCAGGAGGTCGACACGGTGCAGGCTCTTGAACGGCACCCGGGCATCCTGCTGCTCGACCAGGTCGGCGAAGCGATGAATCCAGCGGGGTTTGAGCCCCATGATGTCATCCGCGAACCAGATATGGTCGGGCTGATAGGTCGATTTGAGCCACTGCAGCTCGGCTGCGACGTTTTCCGGACTGCGGGCATTGTAGCGCTGGCCCCAGATCGGCTTGGCGCACCAGTTGCAGTGGTAGGGGCAGCCACGCGTCGTGACCATGTTCATCGAGTAAAAGCCATGGCGCTCGTACCAGATTTCCCGATAACGCGGAATGTCGACTAGATCCCAGGCAGGGAAGGGCAGAGCATCCAGCTCTCTGATATCCGGCCGGCGAGACGTGCGCACCATCGCATCACCTTTGAGGAACGCCAGGCCCAGAATCGACGAGATGGGCATATCGCTGCGGCCGCAGAGAGCGTCCATCAGCTCGCCGAGGGTGTGCTCACCCTCGCCGATCAGCACGAAGTGAGCGCCCTGGGCCAGGTATTGCTCGGCGCGATCGGTGGCGTCCGAGCCGCCCACGATGACGGTACAGCCGCGCTCGCGGGCCATCTCGATCATGCTGAAGGCAGCCTGGCGCATGCGCAGGAGGCACATCTTGGAGAGATAGTTGAAGTTGTCCTCGTACAGGACGGCAAAGCGCGGCTTCTCGCGATCGAGCGCCTGCTTCCACTCAGCCTCCGACGCCGCCAGCATGGCGTCGAAGAGAGCGACGTCGTAGCCCTGGCTGCGCAGATAGCCGGCGGCATAGAGCGCACCAAGCGGCGGATATGGCTGCATCGCGTCCCACAGCTTGGGATCAAAGCGCAGGAAGTAGGACTGACCGATGAGAACGTCACTCATTGCGATAGAGATACCTCTGCCGTGCGGCCCCCGTGCGGCCAACGTACCACCGTGGGCAAGGTCTTTGCAAAAGCGTGGCCTACCGTCGTGGTATGCCTATATATACGCTTTCAATTACAGGGAGGAAGAGCTGCCGTTCTGACCATATCGAGGACGACGAACCGGCCCAGGTTGATGAATGGCCACCGTGAGCATACCAGGCCATCCAGCCGGCCAAGCGCAGCAACCACGGGAAAGGGTATCCGGTGGACGGTGGATGGAGGACGCAGAATACCCAGACCGTAAGCATGACACAGCCGAAAATAGGGCTCAAAGGACGAATACGCCTCGTCGCGCGACGGCAGGTAGTGCCGCACAGATCGTCCTCCGATTTCAAAGGTGCGTTCTCGCTGCTTTGCCAGGCATCTCGCAGCTGACCACTCGCGCTGTGAGATGAGACCGAGCCACTCCCACAGGTTGACGCGGTTTAACAGGTGCAAGATCACTCGCCCCCCGGGCCGCACCAGACGTGCTGCATCCTGGGCGAATCCCGTCAGGGCAGGCAGCGTGTTCAGGGCTGCCGAGGAAGAGATGATCCCATCGAATGTTCCGGAGGAAAAGGAAGACAACCGACCGAAGTCCAGCACCATCGCCTCGATCTGGCTCTTCAGGTGACAGCGCTCCATCTTGGCCTGCACCTGTGCGATCATCTGTGGCGAGATGTCGATGGCCTTCACGCGGATACCGCGTCGAGCCAGAAAGATGGCATCTGCTCCCGTGCCACAGCCTGCGTCAAGCACGTGCTGTCCGGCCTGGAATGCGCGCCCGTAGTGATGCCACAGTTTCCGACGCATCCACTCGTCGTCCTCACGCTGGCGGTCGTATTCGGCTGCAATCGTGTCGTACGCCAGCGCCACATTCTGGTCATGCATGAGTTCAGAGGTGCACTCGGCGCTGCGCTGCCCTTACCTGCCTGACCCCGTCATACAGCTTGGCTGGGAGGAGAAGGCTGGCGGCGAGCCTCAGCTGGCTCTCCAGCTTGATGCTCCACTCGACATTGGCCTTGAAGATTTCCTTACAGTCGGCAATGTAAACACCGAATCGTGATTTGTGCTGCCATTCGGCATCCGGTTCAGGGCCGTACACACTTCGCCCGAAGTAGGTGACGAAGCGCTTGCCGAAGCGCTCCTCAACATAGCGCCGAACGTACGCGACCTGGCGCCGGTATATCTCGCGATTGAGAGGACTTGGTCTGTACAGTCCCACGTTGCGTCCATGGAAGACATAGGCGGTCAGTGGGGATTCGATCAACCGCACCTCTGCCACAAAGGGCAGGATGATACTGAGGAATAAGTCGGGCGAGTGGACAAACACATCCTCCGGTACCTGTAGGGGCACTCCCCCGTCGGTGGTCCGAATCCCCTCACCCCCAGCTCCTCTCCCAACCTGGGAGAGGGGAGATCCACCAGTGATCGTACCCTCTGAGCCCCCCTCGCCCCGTCCTCTGTAGGCCGGTCCCTCTGTGGCCGGCTTGGGGATAGGGGGTGAGGGGATTCGCCAGCTGCCCTCCACCACGGTCTTGCGGACGGACATCGCCGAAGTTACGGAGTTCCAGGGGTGGCCCAGTAAGATGAGGGACTGAAGCTGGGACGGTACCTTTGATACCGTCACCTTACGGCCGGTCCAGGTACGCTCCCACGAAATTTCCCGCGTCCTCTGGCTTACCTCATCAATGATGTCGAATCTGTCGTGGACAAGTCCCACTGCTGGGCTGCTCTGGAACTCGGCCACGACACGGCTGACCTTGTCCGGGTAGAAATAGTCATCGGCGTCCAGCAGGCAGACGACGTCGCCCCGAGCTTGTCGGAAACCCTCGTTGATGGCAGATGCCTGGCCGCCTCTGGCTTTGCGGATGTAACGGACCCGCTCGCCGTATCTCTGTACCACTTCTGCGGAATTGTCCGTAGAGCCGTCGTCGACCACCAGGATCTCGATGCTCGACGATGGATAGGTCTGTCCCATGACGCTCTCGATGGCCCGACCCAGAAAGTGGCCGTAGTTGTACGTGTCGATGAGAACCGTGACCGCCGGATGATCTGCTAGTTGGTTCTCAGAACTGATTGCTGACACCTGACTACTGATCCCTAAAAGCCCGTGGTTTCGGGACGCTGATAGGCGAAGAGGCGGTGTAGGGCTCGTAGCTCGAGTGGATACTCGTAGCGCCCGGTTGCCCAGCGCCAGCCGCTGGCAGCGCGGAGGATGGAGGTCTTGAGGCCGCGAAGATCGGGGTTGGTGGAGGTCGGATAGTAGGCGTTCAAGACGCGCTCGAAGTTACGCACGTGGCGCCGGAGATCGTCTTTGATCCAGGGCATGGTCGTGCTGCGGCGTTGCGAGAACTCCTCCCAGTCCGGATCGCACCAGCCCTCGAGCGTATCGGGGAAGGCAAATCCCTCGGCCTTTGCCTGTTCGTAGAGCTCGCCCGCCAGCGGCACGGGAGTGTACATATACATGATGATTTCGCTCTGGGGATTGACCTTCTTCAGCTTCTTGATGAATTCAATCGTCCCGGCAACGTCGGCCTCCGGGTCGGGCGGATTGCCCAGGACGAAGGAGAACTCGGGCACAATTCGGTAGCGGCGCATGTGCTCGGCGATCTCGAGCGTCTTGTCGGTCGACATCTTGCCGCCTTTGGACATCCGCCGTAAGGTCTCATCCGAGCCCGACTCGGCGCCCATGAAGATCATCTTCAGGCCGGCATCCGCCATGAGCTGCCAGGTGCGGTCATCGTACTTGAGCAAGGTATCGATGCGCCCCTCACCCCACCAGGCAATGCCAAGATCGCGTATCCGTTCGGCGAACTCTCGCGTGCGCGCCTGATGGACGAAGAAGTTGTTGTCGAAGAACTCGAGGGCATCGATGCCTGCCTGCTGAGCGTAGAAGTGGGCAATGGCCGCGGTGCGTTCGGCCGACTGGGCGCGCCAGCCGCCGTTGACCATGTTGACCACTGCACAGAAGTTGCAGAAGAAAGGGCAGCCGTAGCTGGAATGGTGTGATAGGGTGCGCCGGCCGAGGACCGTTTGGCGCACATAGCGCGAGAGATCGATGCGCTGATAGGGAAAATCGGGCAGCTTATCCGGATGAGGGATCGGCGCCATCGGATTGCTGACCGGTTCCCCCTGCTCTGTCGGGGCATCCCCGGGTACGCTCTGCATGTGGTGCCTGCAGTAAGCCAGGCCGGGAAGGTCGGCTACGTCGTCGCCGCTTGCCCAGCGCCGCAAGAACTCCGCGAAGACCAGCTCTCCATGGCCACGCACGATCCAGTCGACATAGCCGGAGCGCAAGGCCACGTCCCAGTGCTGGGTCGGGAAGTAGCCGCCCCAGACCACCTGGAGCCGCGGATGACGCGCTTTGAGCGTACGCGTGTGCGGCACCGCCTGCTTCAGCTGCGGGCCCGGCATCACCGTGATGCCTAGAATATCCGCCTCCGTTTCGCGCACGGCACGGTCCACCGCACCCAATGGATCGCTCTCGAGATTTCCATCGACCAACACCCAGTCCGCGACCGACGTCGTCGGCGCCAGGTCCGCCGACGTTGTCGGCGCCAGGCCCGCCGAGGATGTCGGCATTGGGTCGCCTGGCACACCATCAAGGACTGCGCCCAGCGCCAGCAGCGACATCGGTATAACCGGCTTCGGAGTCGCGGCGTTCTGAGGATTGTAGAGAACGACTCTGGGCTTGCGCGTCATCCTCTGTTCTCCCCTCCAATAACAACCTCGCCCTCCTGTAGGGGCATCCCTTCCGCGGGCGGGTACCCGCTTGCGGGTGTCGCAGCTTCGGGGACCCGCTGAGCATGGGTGCCCTCCCCGTGGGTGCCCCCAACAACAACCTCGACTACCATCAGGCGTTCGTTGATGAACTCGCGCTGCCAGAGCAGACGCCAGCTGAGCCCGCAGCGCGTCAGCGTGTCGGTTGCTCCGGCCATGTCGGTGGACAGGATGAGGAGAGCGCGTCCATCTGGATCGAGCGCATCGGGGAGACCGGCGGCGAACCGCTCGAGCACATCGTCGGAGCGCCAGGCGTACTCCCAGGTTTCGCGGGGCCGGCCTCGATAGTACGGAGGGTTAAAGAGCACGAGATCAAAGCGCTCACCGCTGACCGGTTCAAAGAGATCGCCCTGACGGACGTCGATCCAGGCCTCGACGCTATTGAGCAGGGCATTGATTCGGGCGCAGCGCACCGCTTCGGCAATCAGGTCGGTGGCGACAACGTGCGCTCCACGGCGCGCGGCGAAGACGGCGCCGATGCCCGAGCCGGTACCAAGATCGAGCACTGCCATATCGGGTTGAAGCGGCTCGGTCTCCAGGAAGCTGACCAGCGCTTCACCGGTGCGGAACAGCTTTGGGTTGAAGACGTCGGGGAGCACCAGAATAGGCACGCCGTCGACGTATTCGAGCGTCAGATGGCGATGGCGATGCCGCTGGAAGAGCCGGAATCTCCAGGCAAGGAAGAAGCGCCAGAAGCTGCGCACTGGTGCGAGCTCGGCCAAAGGATAGGTGTTCGCCTGTAGGGGCAGCCCCTTGTGGGTGCCCTCCCGGCCGGGCAGCCGATTGGGGCGCTTCCAAATAGAGGGAGTGTGGCGCATGATGGAGAAGATGGCTCGCGGATTGTGGAGGAGCATCCTGCGGCGGGTTCCGAAATGTAATTTCATCGTCTGGTCTCGAACAGTCGCGGCGTGTACGCGTCGAGACTGTGACGCCTCCTCTCTTCTCCGCACAGGCAGCACGATCGTCGCACTTAACTATACGTACTGAGTTTCAGCACCTCAACCTAAGGGCGGAACCCACTCCATATGGCGCGTATTTTTGACATATGGTAAGGGTAATAGTATAGAGGTATTACAGATATGGTACAAGGAGCGACTATGAAGGAGCTACTGGCAAGCGTAACAAGCAAAGGTCAGGTGACCATTCCGGCTGAGGTGAGACGGCTGCTTGGTGTGGAACCACACGATAAAGTTGCGTTCATCGTGGAGGAAGATCAGGTCCGCCTGACTAGACGAGGCAGTGTCGTCGAACAAACCGCAGGCGCTCTGCAGAGCGACCGAACTCCCGTATCGGCAAAGAAGCTACGCGAGGCAGGAGAAGAGGCGATCGCGCAGGGAGCCGTCGAGCGAACTGCAGGGTAGATGGCACAAGCGTTTCTGGATACCAATATCCTCCTTCGTCATCTCCTCCAGGACCACCCGGACCAGTCGCCCAGAGCTACCGCCTATCTGGCGCGGATCGAGCAAGGAGAGATCGAAGTCTACACTGCCGACACGGTTGTGTTCGAGGCCGTTTTCACCCTTCAGCGGCACTACAAGGTTTCGAGGTCTAGGATCCGTGACAATCTCCTCCCGCTGCTTCAGCTTCCGGGCGTTGTGCTACCGGGAAAGCAGAAGTTCCACAAGGTCTTCGCCCTCTACGTAGAACAGACCCTACCTTTTGCCGACGCTTACCATGCGGTCCTCATGGAGCATTTGGGTCTATCTCAGATCGTCAGCTTCGACACGGACTTCGACGGGATACCAGGCATTAGCCGGAGAGAACCGTAGAGGAGTTTCTCCGATCCTGGCGGCTCTTTCGGTCCTGTCCACCGCATTGATCCACGATGTCGCCACGGACGAGCCTTGCCAGCGCGGCGTCGAGCGAATCCAGGTCGCCAGGCTGTGCACCAAGTATCGCGATATTGCTTGATCGGCCGTGCACACCGGATTCGGTTTCTGCCGCGACGGTTCCCTCCTCTTCCGCTTGGACAATTGGTACGGGCGTCATCTCGGCCGCAACCGTTCCTTGACCGGACCTTACCCGAATGCCGGGCATCTGCTCTGGTTAGGTTACTTACGTAACCCCGAGGGCGTTTACCACGTCCGAAAATAGATTGTCCAGGTACGGGCCAATCAACAGGATGATGGCAATCGCGACGATGGAGATCAGCGCTGCCAGGAGCGCGTACTCGATCATGTCTTGTCCCTCTTCTTCACGCTCGAAGAAGGGTCTAACTACCGGCTTGAGCCACACCTGTCGGGTCATCACAAATTCTGTCATCCTTCTACACTCCCCCTAATTGCTTAACGGAATCGTAACCTTTCGGCGCCCCGATGACAATTGGTCAAAAGGAGAAGATTGGCCAGATTCTAGCTGAGGAGCAGGAGGAACCGCTGCCGGTGGTTGCCGGCTGGCCGGATGCACAGTGCGAATATGTCAAGTTCACCGACTCGTATACCAGGCCTGCTGACCGCACGCGTGCCATGGGATGGACCTATCGCGAGTTTGACGCCGGGCACTTCCACATGCTGGTAGCCCCCGAGGACGTCGCCACAGCGCTCACAGACGTCATGCCTTCAGGTCTTTGACCATCTCAATCCGGCCGGGGAGCGGCCGGTATCCGAGGCGCATATTGATCGCATACATGCGGGAGTTATTCACGTCGTTGCCCGTATACAGGTAGTCGACGCCATTCTGGCAGGCCCACTCGATCTCCCGGAGCTTGAGAAGCCGGGCGATACCGCGCCCTCGATATGCTCGCTCCACTCCCGTCCCCCGATGCCATGCACTGTCCCTGCCCTCCCGCCCAAGCGTCGCCAGACCAATCGGTTGATCGCGCTCGAGGGCGACAAAGATCGACTCTGGTGTCACGCCCGGTCGAGTGAGCAGCCAGTCGCGCCAGCGCTCGAAGGGCAGGTAAAACACCTCTGACGACGGCACATCTTTGGCAGTCGACATGTCCACAGCATGCACCGCCCGCAGCACATGGTCATCACGCGGGCCCAGCTCCGCCAGCGTCGTGATGTGAACGCCTTCACTCCGAAGTCGCTCCTCCAACCCATCGTATCCGTCTAAGGTAATCTTCTGTACATCCAGGCACGACAGGCGCTCGACGTGTCCCGTTTCATTGAAGCCCCGTTTGGCGGCAAAGCGCTGCGCCTGTGGCCGATCGTCCCCCACCTCGGCGTACAGTCGCTCTGCCGTCGAGTCCTGGACCACTCGCAGAAGCTGGTCATAGAGGCGGCTCCCGATTCCCTTGCCCCAATGATCCGGGTGCACGGCAATGTCTGCAAACGAGGAGCCGGACTGCTCCACCCAGAACATGTCCAATACAAGAGCGTACCCGACGATGGCACCCTTGTGCTCCGCCACGAAGCGTTGGTGGTTGACGCCCGGCGGGATCGCATTGATGGACGCTCGGTACTCGTCGACCGTGCCCTGCGGAAACTCGGCATTTAGACGATTGGAGAGAGAAACGATCTCAGGATCGTCGTCCGCGTCGCGTGGTCGAATGATGACATCCAGAGTAATTCTACCTGTCCGTTTGACTGTACTATCATGACCGACCCGCTGCCAACGTAGAGTACCTCCATTTTCCTCGCTGGGGCATGCATCCTACCGGGCCGCCTCTGGAGGATACGCGCTATCCCCATGATCGCCTCATGTTTGACCGACCACCAGTGCGGCACGATTCGGTCGTCGCTTCCCGCCAGGTGCTCCAGGGCCGGCACTATGCGCTCATCGCCGAGCTTGCTCAGTGCGAAGGCAGCCCAGAAGCGGATCTCGGCGGAGGGCTCTTCCAGAACGGCGACAAGATCGTCGATGAAGGGCGGAGGGCGCCTCCCAACCGGCTCCCAAAGGTCGCCCAGGGCCTCCGCCGCCTGCGCCCGGACTTCCGGGTCTTCGGCTTGATCGCCCAGAGTCTGCAGCAATGCCTCCGTGACCTGCTTGCGCCCATTCAAGGCTGAGCCAAGACCGTATGCGGCTGCTTCTCGAACCTTTGGATCGGGATCCATCTGCAGAAGGGCAATCAGTGCCGGCACGGCTTGCTTAGGGATTATGCGCGAGAGGGGATGGGGACCTCTGGCAAGCCCGCCGCAACTGTAGCTCGGGTCTCCGTACCCGATCACGGCAGGCCGCAGCGGCCCGTTCAGGGACGCGTCCGGCCGGGGAGCGCCCAAATGCCTCCCTCCCCGCGTGGTTCGCGTGCCGAGGTGGTCCGTCTCCAGCCGCCAGAGCGAGAACGAGCAGCACAGCCCATGCCGGCCGAGTCTGACCCTGAACGGGTCAGACCGGCCTGCCTTCATCGGCGACTGAGCGCCGATCTACATCCCGTCAGTGTCAATCGGCGATTTACTCAGAAGCCTGAGAAGTAGAGGCTAGCCGAGCATGTCCAGATGAGCTCGTCCCTGGCGAAACCACTTCTACTCCTCGGTCAGTCCGTTTCGGATGGCATAGACGACTGCTTGCGCGCGGTCCCGCAGGCCGGCCTTGCTGAAGATGTTGTTGATGTGCGTCTTCACCGTGGCCTCGCTGATGAAGAGTCGCTGCGCGATCTCCGCATTGCTGAGCCCGCCGGCAATCAACCGCAGCACCTCTACCTCGCGCTGCGTCAGGTCGTCCGGCGCGGCCGACCGCTTCTTTGGGGTCTCCTCCTGCCCTCGTAGCCCGCGGATCAGGCGGAGCTGAACCGAGGGATCAAGTAGTGCCTCACCGGCGTGCACGGTGCGGATGGCCCGCTGGATCTCCTGCGCGTCGGCGTCCTTGGTCAGGTAGCCCAGGGCCCCCGCCTCGAGGGCGCCGAAGACCGACTCGTCGTCCGCGTAGGTGGTGAGAACCACGACCCGACTCGCCGGATAGTCCTGCGTGATACGCCGCGTCGCCTCCACTCCGTCGCAGCGCGGCATGCGAAGGTCCATCAGCACCACGTCCGGCGACCGCTCGGCTACCAGCCGCACCGCCTCCTCGCCGTCTGCTGCCGACCCCACCACCTCGATCCCCGGACTGAGGCCGAGCAGCGTCTCCAGCCCCTCCCGGATCAGCGTCTGGTCGTCCGCGATCAGGACGCGGATCGGTTGCTCGCTCATCGTGGCAGCCTCAGGCACACCCGGAAGCCGCTTTCCGTCGGCCCTGCCTCGACCGTCCCGCCCAGCAGCTCGGCCCGCTCTCGCATGCCGCTGAGGCCGTACCCTCCGCTCTCGACGGGCGAGGGACGAGCGGGGCCCTGATTCTCGACCGTGAGCTCTGTCCCATGGGGGGTATAGCGCAGGTCGATGTCCACGCTCGTGGCGTCGGCGTGCTTGCGGACGTTCGTCAGCGCTTCCTGCGCTGCTCGGTAGATCGTAAGGCGTGCCTCCGCAGCGAGGTCGTGGGGCTGACCCTCGACGTGGAGACGGCAGGGCACGCCGGTGTCCCGCTCGAAATCATCGGCCAGCTGAGGCAGCAAATCCGGTCCTGGAAGTGATTCGTCCCGGAGAGAGGCGACCGCCCGGCGCGCCTCCATCAACCCCTCCCTGGCAAGGCGGCTTGCCCGTTCCACGGCCGCCACGGTGGCCGGATCGTCGGGCCGCTGCTCCACCAGCATCCTGGCTCCCTCCAGCTGCACGCTCAACGCGGAGAGCGTGTGCGCCAGAATATCATGCATCTCGCGGGCGATACGGGCGCGCTCTTCCAATGCAGCCGCCTGGATGAGGGCGTCCCGGCCGGCAATCACCTCATGCAGCAGCTCCTGCGTGCGCCGCTGCTCACTGCGCAGCCGGCGAATCACCCTGGACGCGACATAGGTGAAGAGCAGGCCAGGCGCAATCGAAGCCCCCTCGCTGGCCGAGAGGTGGTAGGGACCGAGCACCGTCACGAGCAGGAAGCCGGGGCCACATAACCCGGCGATCAGCCGGCTGGGTACCGGATCCAGCCGGCTGCCGGCGATCGCGATGGTGGCGATGACGGCGATAAATGCTGCGTTGGTAGGAATGAGCACCTGCATGGCCACACCGGCAAGCCCGCTCGCCAGCAGCAGAGTGCGGCCAGGCCGCTGGTATGCGAGCGGAAAGGCGACGAGAAAGATAAGCGCGCTGATCCACTCCCCGGCATAGCGCCCACTGTTCGGGTGCGGGGCAACCTTGATCACGCCGTAGGCGACGGCGATCCAGCAGGCCACGACAAGAACACGACCCGCCCGGGCAGGGAGGATCGTGCTCGATGCTGGTGTCGCGGACGAAAGGGCCATCAGGCAAGAGCGGTGGGCCTGTAGGTGGTGCGTATCCAGATTACCGCGTTCTGAGCGGCGAAGGTGATGCCCAGGAGGAGCGCCAGCTGTGCAACGGTGCCGGCGCTGGTGAGACCCGCTGCGTGTCCGACCCCCATCAGCACCACCCGCACGGCCACCGCCGCGACCCAGAGCGTCAAGGTGGCGAATGTACCCTGTAGCCATGGCTCCCCGTTCTGGGCCCAGACCCGGAAGGTGTACCCCCGCCAGATCCCGAAAATGACCGCAACCGCGGTGTTGAGCGCGAAGAAGGCAGCTGCCTCGACGCTGTCGAGATGCGTCAGCCCTTGCAGACCGAAAAAGGCAAGAATCGCGGGGCCGATGACGAGGAACCGACTCGTCAGGGGATGTGGCTGGAACTGGCGGACAAAGACCAGAATCGCGACGGCGATCCAGACGAGGGCGGTGAACATTTCCCTATCTCCTTCGAACTGAGAGTTTCTACACTCTCAGCCTACGGAGAAATCAGCCAACCGTCATCGGAGCACAGGTGGAATTTTCTGGTCTCACTCTCTCCACCCAGAGATGTACGTCTGCATACCTGCGCTGTTATGAGCGTTTCGCAACACCTGTCGAAGCATCAGATACTTGTCATTCGTCGCCCGTGGCGGCCCGTCGGGCGTACGGGCTTCCGGGGCCGCGTAAGAACCAGCCAACGCCAACCGCAGCCAGCGCCCCCAGGAGCGGCCCCACGACATAGATCCACACATCCCCCAGCTTCCCGCTGACGAGAGCAGGACCTAACGAGCGGGCCGGATTCATTGATGCGCCGCTGATGGGTGCGGCAAAAAGTCCATCGAGTGCAATGGTGGCGGCCACAGCCAGTGCGGCGTTGTGGCCCACAACTTTGTAGTTGGCAGCAGTGGCAAGAATCACAGTGACGAGAATAAAGGTGAGAATAATTTCCATGACCAGCGAGGTGAAAGACCCGTGATGCGGAAGCGTAGTCCCCAACCCGCCGGCAAGCCCGAAGAGCGCCCGCAGCAGCAGTGCCGCCAGCACCGCGCCAAGTAGCTGCGCGAGACAGTAGCCGGGGACGCGAGCCCATGGGAAGTCGCGCCGAAGAGCAAATGCCGCCGTAACAACCGGATTAAAGTGTGCTCCGGAGATGGGACCAAGGGAGTAAATCATGGCTAACACCACAAGAGCTGGGGCCACGACCTGAGCTGCCAGGCTCGAACCGGTTCCGCTTACGGCGGCAATGACCACCCCTCCCGCTGCTACGAAGGTGAGAGCAAATGTGCCGAGCAGCTCAGCGAAGAGACGCCGAGATTCGCCGCGGCCGCCGTATCTGGCCGTCAGGTCTCGTGCGTCCTCCATTTCCCGTCGCACATCCTGCTGCCCCATAACCGGTCATTGTACGCGGCCAAGCCCTGTCTAGTTCCTGGTACATAGTGCATGATCAGGCAGGATAGTGTGCAATCCAGCGTGGACGAGGGCACCACACCAAATTGTTGATCGTCATCCCGCCGAACCACTCCGACCACGATCCGTCAAGGTGGCCTCTGACTTTGATGGAGTAGTACATTCCCTCTACCTCTCACGCGTTCGCGGTCACACTGATGGTGGCGTTCCTAGATGCGACCGGTCTACCGCAGCCATCGGACGAAGCACAAACGCATACGCTCACCAGTGCTGAAGAGGTCGTGGTCCTGCTGATACTGCAGACGCAGCACGCGCAGCGCCTCGCGTTCGGCAGCGGTGAAGACAGTCATAGGCTTGGTGACTTTTGGTTGTGCCATCATGAGCGTGCTCCCGGCATTCGGGTCATCTGACCCACCTCGATGAGGTGCCCATCTGGGTCCCGCAGATAGCACCGAATCTCGCTCGCGTGCTCCTTGGGCGGGGTCAGAAACTGTGCACCGAGCACATCCGCATAGAAGTGCCGAGAGCGTGCCACATCGCGGACGATCAGGAGGTGGGTGACCGCCACACCGTCTCGTGGGAGGGGCCAATCGGCCATGGTGCTGGTATCGATCGTGTGCTGTTCCATGTGTATGTCCTTTCAATCAAAGGCTCGAGTAGTCGGCGCTGCTCTACCGGGCAAGGAGCACGAGCTCGACCTGGACTGCTAGGTCGTTGCCGACCAGAAGTCCCATGGGCTTCGGGCCGATCTTGAAGTCACGCCGGTCAAGCACTGTGCTGGCGGTAATCTGGGCGCGTTCGCTATCGCGCTGCTCAACCGTCGCATCGAACGCGACCCGGCGCGCGATGCCCCGAATCATGAGCTCGCCGGAGACGCGGAGCCGGTCCTGTCCAAGGTCCTCGACGCGCGCGCTCTGAAAGGTAAGAGTGGGGAAGCGCTTGACCTTGAGGAACTGGGCAGTGCGGATGTGCCAGTCGCGTATCGTGATCCCCGTGTCGACGCTCGCCGCGTCGATCTCCGCCTCGATCGTGGCGCTACTGTAGCCACCCGATTCATCGTGGGGGTCGCCGTATGCCACCGCCGATCCGCGCACCCGACGGAACTGTCCCCGCACCCGGTGGAGGCGGGACTTCCCGATAGTGAACGTGACGGTGGTGTGCTCTGGATCGATCTCCCAGTGGGTTTGTGAACCTGTTCGGGTACCCGCTTGCGGGTGATCGTACAAGGCCATGGTGTACTCCTTTGGTGGGGTGATGGAGGGCACCCAGAGGTGTCCGCCTCAGTCATCTTGCGGGAGCCGTCCCTGACAGGTCGGCTCTCTAGAGACCACACTACGACCCGCACGGTGCTGCGTCATGTCCCATCTGGGATAGAGACATGGGACATTTCAGAGGGGGCATTCACCCTCGAGCCCCTCTCCCAGGCCTGGGAGAGGGGAAGAGGACGGGGCTCGGAGACGGTTATATCAGGTTCAACGCTCGGGCCCGCTCGACCGCCTGGAGACGGCTGTGGACCTCGAGCTTCCCGTAGATGCTCTTGAGATGGTTGCGCGCCGTCCCGGTGGTGATGAAGAGCTGGGCCGCGATCTCGGAGGTGGAGAGGCCGGCTGCCAGCAGGCGGAGTAGCTCCAGCTCCCGTGCGCTGAGGGGCTCGACGAGCATCGCACCTTCATCGGCACCCGCGTCCGCGGAGCCCCAGGCAGCGAGCAGCGCATCGACATAGGCCGGCGCGAGGCCACGGGAGCGGGCCTCCTGCAGCAGCCTGACCATAGATGCGCCCTGAGCCTGACCCCGGGGAATGCCGGCGTCCACGAAGAGACGGACGTACCCCGCTGGTTCGGCCAGCGACAGGGCGCGGGCCAGCGCGATCATGGCCTGTGCCGTCTGCCCCTGTTGCTGATGGCAGAAGGCACGCAAGAGCAGGATCTCGATGACGCAGCCCATCAGGCCTCCGGACTCGGCGGTCTCGAGCAGCCGCCCCAGCAGGGCTGCCGCGTCGTCCAGCCTGCCGTGCACGACGTGGAGGCGTGCCAGCATGAGACGCTCCAGTAGACCCACGTAACCGAGGTCCTCGTCCGCACGCCAGACAGCCTCCCGCTCGGTGGCCCACTGCGTCACCGCTGCTATCCCCAGCGGGTCCCCTGCGACACCCAGAGGGTACCCGGCAGGCCCGCGGAAGTCGGTGCTGAGCCACAGCCGCATCCGTGCGACGGCAATACGCTCAGCGTACTGGGCGACGTGGCACTGGCGGCCGAGGATCTCGGCTTGCTGCAAGACGGCAAGCGCTCCCTCCATGTCGCCGCGAGTCTGGAGCAGGCGTGCCAGCGTAACGTAGCCATCCAGCGCCACTCCAGCCAGTCCGGCCCACTGGGTGCAGTGGGCGATGCCCTGGCGTACGAGAGCTTCCGCGGCATCAAGATCATTCCATTCCCGCAGCACCTCTCCCATGTAGACCTGGGCCACACCGACTGCCGGTGTCGCCGGTACGCCATGGGTGGAGGCCAGATCAAGTGTCTGCTGATAGGTTGCCGCCGCCTGGCGGAGCCGGCCTTGCAAGGCCTGGGCCTGGACCAGCCGCCCGCCGGCGATGAGGGCAAGGGTGATGGTGTCCGGTGCCTGGCCGAGGACGACAGTCTCGGCGAAGGCCTGACTCGCGGCAATAGTGTCGCCGTTCAGGAGGTGCGCTTGTCCCAACAACCCGGTGGTCGCGCCGCGCGCCAGCCGATCATCCTGGGGCAGGTCTTCCAGCGCCTGACGAGCCAGGGCGATGGCAGCGGCAATCTCTCCTCCCTGACGGGCCAGCTCGGCACGGATGGCAGCAACCTCGCCGCGCATTGCCGTGAGGTCGGCCTCCGGGAGGCTCGTGATCGCGTGCTCGACGTCCTGCAGCCGTGGCTCAATCGCGTCGATCTGCGCGCTCCATAGCAACGCCCACGCTAGATCGAGTGAGAGACGGGGCCGGGTCCGGGTCACATCCCGTGGCAGCCGCTCCAGCCAGCGTTGCAGCGTTATCAGCTCCCCTCGCTGCCAGATCGTCGGTCTGATCGCCTGCTCAATCAGGCGCGCTGCCTCCTCATAGTCCTCCGCGGCGAGCGCATGTTCTGCCGCATACGCCAGCCGCCCGTTCTCTTCGAGCCAGCGCGAAGCCCGGCGGTGGAGCTCGGGGATCAGCTCGGGGTACTGCTGGCGCAGCCGCTCACGCAAGAACCCGGCAAAGAGATGGTGATAGCGATACCAGGTACGGTTGTCGTCCAGTCGAACGACGAAGAGGTTGGCGTCGTCCAACCGCTCCAGCATGGCCTGCCCGTCACCCCGGGAGGCATCGCCGGCGAGCTCACCTACGACAGCGTCGCAGAGCGAGCTATTCAGACCACCCAAAATGGACGTGTAGAGCAGGAAACGCTGGACATCGGGCGGCTGGTGGTCAAAGACTTCACCGGCGAGGTAGTCGAGAATGAAACGGTGTGTGCCGCTCAGCGCCGTGATGAAGTCGTGCCGATTCTGGGGCTCCCGGTCACGCAGAGAGAGCGCGGCCAGGTGCAGGCCGGCGATCCAGCCCTCGGTGCGCGCCTCGAGCGCTGCGACGTCGTCCACCGAGAGATGCAACCCCATGGTGTCGTTGAGGAATGCAGCCGCTTCATCGGCGGTGAAACCCAGGTCCGCGGCCCGCAGCTCGGTCAGGTGGCCGCGGGCGCGCAGGCGAGCCAGCGGCAGTGGAGGATCGATGCGTGTGGCGATGACAAGATGGAGCTGCGGTGGCAGATGGTCGAGGAGAAAGGCCAGGGCTCGGTGGATGGCCGAGCTGTTGATCACGTGGTAATCGTCGAGGACGAGTACGGCATCCTGGGGCAGATTGGCAAGGTCATTGAGCAGGAGCGTCAAGAGGGCTTCAGTAGAAGGCGGCTGAGGCGAGCGGAGGCTGGCCAGCGCGGGTCCGCCAAGATCGGGATGGACCGCCTGGAGGGCGGTGATGAAGTAGCGCAGAAAGCGGGCGAGGTCGTTGTCTCCTTCGTCCAGGGCGAGCCAGGCGATGGGCCGGGTACCCCGCGAGCTTTGCTCGCTTGGGTGCCCCCGGGGGTACCCTCTGGGTTTGGTTGGCGGGTACCACACCCAGAGGGTACCCGGTGCCTCTGGGTGTTGCTTTTGCTGCTCGACACGCCAATCGCCCAGCAGGGTGGTCTTGCCCCAGCCGGCCGGGGCGACGACGAGGGTGAGGGGATGATGGAGCCCGGCGGAAAGGCGCTCGATCAGCCGGGCACGGCGCACCAGGTTCTGCCGGGGAGGCGGCATGAAGAGCTTGGTCGCCAGCAGGTCATCCTGGAGCAGCTCCGCCTCCGCAGATCGCATGGTCTGCGCCATCCTCATCTCCCGATGACTGCCGGACTGCTCGTATTTGGTCTGCGATTAGCCATCCTACAGATCTACTACGTGGTTGGTAACTCTCTTATCCAGTCTTGCACAGGATGGTCGATGGCCCGGTCACTGTCTATTTTGCCGCCCTCGTGGCTCATTCTCAGCTATTCGGATACACACGCTCCATTTCTACGAGGACTGCGGTTCGCCGCTCCTCGGCCATCACCCGGTCGTAGGTCGCCCAATCCTCGTGCGTGCCGCCGGCCGCGGTGAAGATGTCTCGCAGGAGCTGAGGAATCCGGCTGGAGTCAAAGCCGTCGAGGGGATCGTCCGGGCCGGCGAGGGACGTCTTTCCTTCGACGGCGACCCACTGCCAGCCGGTGCGGAAGACGACCGTCGCCTGTGGGCGTCGTCGCAGATGGGCGAGCTTTCTTGAGCCGCCTATAGCGACGAAGGCGACGACCGGCCTCCCTGTCAGAGGGTGGTCGAGCACACCCGCGCTGACGACCGAGCACTGGATCGAGGTATCCGGGCGGAGCGTCGCCACGACCGCCAGGCCGTGATCGGCGGAAGCGAGCCGTTGGACCCGTTCAGCGTCATCGCCTGACGGTTGTCTTTGATGGGTTGGTTGATCGCTCTGGTTCGTTGAGGTCATGAGTCCATTACTCCTTTTCATTCTTCGGTGGTGTCGTTCGCTTTCCCGGTTCCGCCACGTTGGTTTCCCACCACTCCCGAATGGATTTTGCGATCTGCTCCGGGGCGTCCTCCTGCGGAATGTGACCGCCGCCGGCGATGAGCAGGGAGCGATGCCGGGGAAACAGCCCAGCCTGCCTGGTAGGTCGGATCGCTGTCGCCCCACGGTAGCAGGACCGGCGGCGAAGTCATCACCACTGAGCCTTGGAAGGGCCTGGCCGCCAATCGCACCCGGCGCAGGCGTGCGTGGCCGGGTTCGAGGATGAGCGCCACCACCGTAGCCAGAGCGACGGCCAGAGCGCCTCCCACCGCATCAAGGAGGTAGTGGTTTGCGCTCACGACCACCGTGAAGAGCATGAGGAGTGGATAGAGGCCGGCCAGGAGGCGGACGGCCAGCGGGTGGGCGAGGAGCACTAGCGCGAGAATGGCGATCTTTGGTCGCTCCAACGCCGAAGCGGACCGCAGCCGGGGCCGTGGGGGGGAATCGATCATTTAGAGTGCCTTTCAAAACGTCCATGCAGTGGTACTCGAGGAACCTGGCTGGTGCATCAGGGGGAACGAGCTGTGAGACTTCACAGTCAAGAACCTTGCGCGAGGGCGTGGGCAATCACGCCGCCGAGGAGCCGGTCCTACCCTGTTCTCGCTGCTGCTCGCGGGCGATCGCAATCCTCTCCATCAGTCCGTTGACTCCCGCCATCCGATTCATAGACGGTCCCATTCCCGGGAAGAAGTCCATCATGGCCTTCATCAGCCTTCCGGGTCCGGGGAAGATGACGATCTCCGCCTTGTCCCGCTTGATGGCACGCACAGCAGCCTTGCCGACCGTCCTGGCATGGGGCATGGGAAACGAAGGCGCCTCGACCCCGGTCTCCTGTTCCGCCCTGGCTCCAAATCCAGCGCCGCCAATGGCACCCAGAATCAGCGCCGACGCACTCACGCCGCTTCCCCGATAGTCGGCTCGCAGAGTTCTGCTGAAGCCGATCAGACCGCTCTTGGCAGCGGCGTAGGCTTCAGTGTAGGGGAATCCAATGTACCCCGCAATCGAGGAAACGTTCACGACGTGTCCCCGTTCTCGCTGAAGCATCCCCGGTAGCACCAGGTGGGTGAGCTCGATCGGCGCCATCAGGTTCACTCGAACGATTCGGTCGACATCCTCCAGCGAAAGCCGATGGAAGGGGATCTGCAGCTCGAATCCCGCGTTGTTCACCAGGATGTCGATCTCGCCAAGCTCGCGCTCCGTGGCCGCCACCAGGGCTTTCAGTGCCTCGTGATCTGCCAGGTCGGTCGGTAGGGTGATGACTCGGATGTCGTCGGTCCTGACCTCAGCTGCTACCTGTTCCAGATCCTGGGCCGATCGCGCTGCCAGGACGAGATTCACTCCTTCTTTCGCCAGCGATTTGGCAATGTAGGGTCCGATGCCTCTGGATGTGCCGGTGACGATCGCCGTCCGGCCCTCCAGTTTCTTGAGCTTGCTCATGGGTTACTCCTTTCAGAGTCGGGTTGATCGTATCTAGAGAGCCGCTTCTGCCGGCTCTCTAGACACCACGTTACGACTCACACCGCTTGGCGTCATGTCCCACCTTGTGCTTTGAAGACACCGGTTGCACTGTTTGTGCAGTTTGACCTTGCACTCGGTGGGACTGTCTCTCGGCTTCCAGGTGTCGGCCCTGTCGTCTGCCCCCGACTTTCTTGCAGCTTCACTTTGCACGGAGGAACAAAATGGGGCGTCATCAATGCACTGAGGAACGGCCGGGACCTCGCCGACACGGCTCTGGGTTCTGCTGGATGCAAGGCCGAGTTGGAAACGGCGAGATCGATTGGCGATTCCCGCTGAGACGCCTGGGTCCACACGAGCCTGGCCCTGACGCCCGATTTGAGCCCGTCCCCATCCGATGCCCTCGCACGACATCACCCGGCATCGAGCATGGTGGGAGGTGTGGGCGCATCGCCTTGGCTTGGAGGGCCGCCGCCAAGTCTCGCATGAGTTTGGACGGAACAGTAATGGGTCCCGCGTCACACGGGACGAATCGGTGAAGCCAGACAGATTTTGCAACTCCTCTTTGCACTGAGGAATTTGAAGGTCGCCCTTGCACTGAGTGCAGACCTCAACTGCAAAGCACACA
>Ga0207416_1002303_pt1 | contig 21347 bp, 19 predicted proteins | sample PaiPotPPM11metaG_FD_184107 | JGI IMG/M metagenome (GOLD analysis project Ga0207416, IMG submission 184107) | Iron sulfur acid spring bacterial and archeal communities from Banff, Canada, to study Microbial Dark Matter (Phase II) - Paint Pots PPM... ...
CGCTTGTTCATCGGCACATTGTGTCGTATCGTGCAGACGCTACCCCCGCAGCGTAGATCGAGGAGCGGCAATGACAGAAGCGGGAGCGGGAGCGCAGGCGCCCCTGCTGTTGAATCGGTATCGGGTGGCGGGCAGCCTCGGCGAGGGGGGGCTCGGCACGGTCGTCAAAGCCTTCGATACCCGCCTCAAGCACTGGCGCGCCATCAAGACGCTCAAGCGCACCCTCACCAGCGATCCCGCCACCTTCCGCACCCTCGAGGAACGCTTCACGCGCGAGGCGGAGGCGGGCTCGCGGATGGGTATCCATCCCCACCTCGTCGCCGTCTACGACCTCGTCGCCGACAGCGACGGCACCCTCTACCTGATCCTCGAATACGTCCCCGGTGGCACCCTCGCGGACCGTCTCAAGGAGGGTCCGCTCCCCCTCGCCGAGGCGTTGCGCGCGACGGCGGATGCTGCCCGGGGGCTGCAGGCTGCCCACGCGGTCGGTCTCGTCCACCGGGACATCAAACCGGCCAATCTCTTCCTCGCCGCCGATGGGCGCGTGCAGGTCGGTGATTTCGGCATCGCCCAGATTGACGATCTCTCGGGCCGGACGCGCACGACGGTCGGGCATCCGGGCACGCCGCTCTACATGAGTCCCGAGCAGGCACAGTTGACCGCCTACGTCCAACCGGCGACCGATCAGTACAGCCTCGGGCTCGTCCTCTTCGAGCTGCTGACGGGGGTAGCCTACCGGCGAGTGAGTGGGCAGGAGGCACAGGGGCGGCTCGCCGCCCTTCCCCCGGCGGTGCAGGCGCTGATCGCGCGGATGACCGCGCCCGAGGTTGAGGAGCGCTATCCGGGGATGGAGGCCGTGCTCTCCGCTATCCGCGCCATCGAGCACGATGTCGCTACCCAAGATGCAACGGTTTTGCCAGCAGCGGATAGGCCGCCGGGGATCGCCGTGGGATCACCCAGCGCGCCAACCTATGCCAATGCGGAAACGCTCGGCACACCGCCGGTGAACCTCCAACCCGTGCCACCCGCAGTCGCTCCACCATCGTCCGGGCAGAATGCATCATCACGCACGAATCGCGGATTGCTTCTCGGTGCGGGCGGGGCACTCCTCATTGCCCTCATCGCCATGGGCGCATTCTTCGCGCTCGGCCATGGTGGTTCGGCAACCCCGTCGCCACAGACCGCCACGGCCCTCACGAATCTCAATCCAGCAACGCCGCAGCAAGTGGGAGCCACCATAGACGCAGGGGCGGCGAGGGGCGGTACGCCGACCGCCCCGGGTCAGAACACCACGAACGCCCCCACCGCCCCCACCGCCCTGAAGGACACAATCAGGTCAGATGGTATGCCGGTTACGGTGAAGATCACGACGCCGGGGCAGCAGGCGCGCCTTACTTTCACGGGCAGTAGCGATCAGGTCGTCGTGGTCCGGGCAACGAAGTCTACGTTCGACAGCTGCGGCACGACAATGGCGATCCTCAAACCGGATGACTCCTCGCTTGGCTCAGCGCCAATCTGTGACGGCAAGGGCTTCCTCGATCAACAGACGTTACCGACGAATGGCGCCTACACGCTGCTCATCAATCCCGATGGGGCGGCAACGGGTCAAGTTACTGTGACCATCTACACGATCATTGACATGACGGGCACGATCACCCCCGGTGGTCCGCCAGTCAATGTCAAGATCACGACGCCGGGGCAGAACGCGCGCTTCACCTTCACCGGCAGTAGCGAGCAGATTGTCGCCGTGCAAGTGACGAAGTCTACGTTCGACAGTTGCGGTACGACCATCGCCATCCTCAAGCCCGATGATTCCTCGCTTGGTTCGACGCCAATCTGTGGCGGCACGGGCTTCCTCGATCAGCAGATCCTCCCGGCGAATGGCACCTACACATTACTCGTGAGTCCTGATGAGGCAACAACCGGTCAAGCCACTGTGACGATGTACACTGTTGTTGATTTAACGGGCACGATCACGTCAGATGGTATGCCGGTTACGGTGAAGATCACGACGCCGGGGCAGAACGCGCGCTTCACGTTCACGGGCAGGAGTGGGCAGGTTGTCACCGTGCAGGCAACGAAGTCCACCTTTGACAGTTGCGGCACGACAATGGCGATCCTCAAACCGGATGACTCCTCGCTTGGCTCGGCGCCAATCTGTAACGGCAATGGCCTTCTCGATCAGCAGACCCTCCCAGTGAGTGGCACCTACACATTACTTGTGAACCCTGATGAGGCAACAACCGGTCAAGTTATCGTAACCATAACGACCGTCGCGAAGCGATAAATACGACCCCACGCCTCCATCGTTCACCGCAGCCCAATTCGACTCACGCTGCCGGAAGTGCGTCGGTTCGTCCATGCGATGGTGGAAGTGGGCGTTGCGGGAGATGTTGGCGAGAGTGTCCCGCAACCGCCAAACCTCAATGGTAAAATTGTTAGGCCCGGTGACGCGTGCTTGTTCAGGCGCTTGCGAATCGCGACATCAATGCCGTATACTGACGATTGTAGGACGACGCGCGGGTGTAACTCAGTTGGTAGAGTGTCTGCTTCCCAAGCAGAATGTCGTCGGTTCGAGTCCGATCACCCGCTCCAGATTCCCCGTTGTATCGCAAGCAAATTCGCTCCCGGCAATCGGGGGCTTGTTTTGTTTGGCGAGTACTTCACCAGCATTTTCGGGATGGCGCTCCCGCGCAACACCGACTCGGCGCCCGTCTGTTGCGCGGGCAGCAATCCACAGGGCCGCTTGACACCGTAGGTATACTTGGACGCATACGGTACAGAGTAAGGTTCGTCTTCCACAACCTCCACGCCGACCGATAATGTCGGCAACATGGACAGGTTACGCGGCGATGCCGACTGGCTCTGTTCCCGTACCGAATTCGTAGGTTTGCTACCGATCCTAAGGAGAGGCAAATGACGACACTGTCGGCGGGTCAGACACCGTATCGCTTGACACGACGCGCATTCTTGACCGCCGCGGGCGTCAGCGCGGCAGCGGCAATCCTGGCCGCGTGCGGCGGTAGCACCGCCACCGACACGCCGAAACCGGCCGCAGGCACGACCGCGCCAAGCGCCGCCGCACCAACCACCGCCGCGCCGACGACTGCCGCCGCAGCCACCGCCTCAACCGGTTCCTCCCCGGCGGCGGCTGCATCCGCAGCCCCCTCGGCTGCCGCGACGTCCGCCGTCAACGCCGCAAATCCGACCGCATCGGGTGCAGCCGCCGTACAGCCGAAGCCCGGTGGCACGCTGGTCATCCGCTGGTGGACGGGCGATCCGCCGGACCTCGACCCGTATTTGAATGTCACCTTCCGCGCGCAGGAGTTCGCCGGTTTCTTCTACAGCCGCCTCCTGAAGTACAACAGCGGGCCGGGGGTTGGCCCCAACTCCTTTAGCCCCGTGCCCGATCTCGCCGAAAAGTACGACGTTTCCAAGGACGGCCTGACCTACACGTTCACGCTGCGCGCCAACGCCAAGTGGCAAAATAAGCCACCAATGAGTGGACGCGCCGTGACCGCCGACGACGTTGTCTGGTCGTTCAACCGGTTCAAGCAGGTATCGCCGAACAAGAACTACTTCGATATCGTCAAGGACGTGAAGGCAACGGACCCGCGCACGGTCGTCTTCACGCTGAATAACGCCTTTGCTCCCTTCGAGAACTCAATCGCCGCGCCGGTGCTCTGGATCATGCCGAAGGAAGTGATCGAAGCCGATGGCGACGCACGCAAGCGCGTGATCGGCAGTGGGCCATGGATCTTCGACAAGTTCGACAAGGGTGTGCAGGTCGTCGCGAAGAAGAACCCGGACTACTACTTTGCCGGCACGCCGTACGTGGACGAGTTGGATTTGCTGATTATCCCCACGGACGCAACCGCCATTGCCAACCTGCGGGCAAAGCAGATTGACATTACCGGTGTGAGCCAATCGGATCGCAAAGCCCTTGTAGCCTCAAACCCCGAGATCGTCATGACGGACTTCCCGCAGAACCTGCTCTTCTTCATGTACTGGCGCGTGGGCGCCCCGCCGTTCAATGATATCCGCGTCCGCCAGGCCGTCTCGCTCGCGCTCGACCGTGACGAACTTATTACCGTGCTTTACGAAGGCAAGGGCTACATCAATAATACCATTCCCGCCGGTCTGGAATCCTGGTGGCTGGATCCGCGCGGCGCGGACATGGGCCCAAGCGCGAAGTATTACAAGCGTGACGTGGACGCGGCGAAGAAGCTGCTCGCGGACGCGGGATTCGCGGGTGGGCTGAAAGTGCCGTTCATTTCCACCCAGAATGCGTACGGAGACACGTTCAACGCGAGCATTGAGACCGTCATCAAGCAAATGAAGGATGCCGGCATCCAGTTGAACTTCCAACCGCAGGATTACGCGGCGTACATCGGCAGTACTTTCCTCGGCAAGTTCGATCCGGGGACCATGGTCTGGGGTCTTGAGACGCCGTTCCAGGAGCCGCACGACTACCTCTTCAATATGTACCATCCGAAGGGTGTCCGCAATCACGCCGGCGTCAACGACCCGAAACTCACCGATATGGTCGAGAAGCAGGCAGTCGCGCTGGACAAGGGCGCGCGGAAGCAGATGATCTTCGACATCCAGCGGTACACGGGCGAGCAGCAATACTACGTCATTGGCCCGATCGGCCCGACGACGATTGCCACACAACCGTGGGTGAAGAATTTCAACTACGAGAGCGACTATGCCCGCGGCGGAGAGTACGTGCCGAAGATTTACCTCGATGGCAAGAAGTAGGAAGCGCGCGTGCAGCGGGTATGGTGGGCCGTGGCCCGCCGCACCTGAGTCGGAACAAGGAATGCCGTGCAACGTTACATACTTCGCCGACTGTTACTGACAATTCCGGCACTGTTTGGCGTGACGCTGATTGTCTCGGCAATGGTCCGGCTGCTGCCCGGCGATGCGGTGACGATCATGCTCGGAGATTACGGACAATACGCCAAAGATGCCGACGACTTACGGGCGAAATTGGGCTTGAGCCAGCCGTTTCAGGTTCAGTACGTCAAATGGATCGGCGGCATTGCGCACGGCGATTTTGGCCAGTCGCTACGCGACCGCACGCCGATCGCCCACGAACTTGCCATTCGCTTACCGGTCACGTTCGAACTTGGATTACTCGGATTGATTGTTTCGCTCCTTATCGCGATACCGCTCGGGGTGTATTCCGCAGTCCGGCAGGATACGCTCTCCGATTACCTCGCCCGGAGCGCTGCCATCGCGATGCTGGCGATTCCCGGCTTTTGGCTGGCGATACTGGCAATTACGGTCCCCTCTATCTGGCCCTGGCACAAGTGGACGCCACCGCTCCGCTACGCGCGCTTGCAGGATAACCCGTCCGCAAATCTCAAACAGATGATCCTGCCCGCGATCATTCTCGGTATCGGCCTCTCCGGTTCGATTATGCGCCTGACGCGGGCACAGATGCTCGAAGTTCTCCGGCAGGACTACATCCGCACGTCCCGCGCGAAAGGGCTGGGCGAGCGAGCGGTCATCTACCGACACGCGCTACGGAACGCGATCGTCCCGATTGTCACGCTGTTAGGGCTCAATATGGCCGTACTGATCAGCGGAACCGTCGTGCTCGAAAGCATCTTCGTCCTCCCCGGCATGGGACGCTATTTACTTGACTCACTGAACTCTCGCGATTATCCGGCGGTTCAGGCCGTCGTATTGCTCTTTGCGACGGTGATTATTGTATTCAATCTGGTCGTTGACTTGCTCTATGCGTGGTTGGATCCCCGGATTCGCTATTCTTAGAAGCGGTCGCTCGATGACCGGCCAATGCAGCGGACAACGGTGAGAGATAGGAGCAATCGCCCGATGCGATCCGAGCAAACGAAACTTGCGACCATCCCTGGCGCGTTGCCCGCGCAAGCGAGCGGCCGTGATCAAGCGACTTCCCAGCGGGTACGCCCGTTCGCGGTTCTCTGGCGGTTCGCACGGAATAAGCCGCTCGGCGCGGTCGGGGGTATCATTGTCCTCATCATGATGCTGACGGCGATCTTCGCCCAGCAAATCGCGCCGTACGCGTACGATGCGGGGAAAGGGGCAGACCGCCTTCAGGGGCCGTCGCTGCATCACCTGCTCGGTACGGACAACCTCGGGCGGGACATGTTCAGCCGCATCATCTTCGGTGCGCGTGTCTCGATCGAGGTGGGCTTCGGCGCCGTGCTCGTCGGCACGGGGCTGGCCACGATCCTCGGTGTGCTCTCCGGCTATTTCGGTGGCTTATTCGATCTCCTCTTTCAGCGCCTGATTGATGCGTGGATCGCCTTTCCGGCCCTCGTCTTGCTCGCGTGTCTCGTCACGATCATGACGAGTAAAAAGACGAGTTCGACGAGTTCCATCATCATCGTCGCGATCGTGATTGGCCTCATCGTGGCGGGCGGCTCGACGCGCGTCGTTCGCAGCGTCGTTATCAGCATCCGTGACATGCCGTATATGGAATCGGCGCGCTGTGTGGGTTGCAACCATCTACGTATCATCCTCCGCTACGTGCTGCCGAACGTGATCGCGCCGATTATCATTCTCGCCACCGTCCAACTGGGCGGTGCGATCCTCGCCGAGTCCACCCTCAGTTTCCTCGGCTTCGGCGTCAAACCGCCGATGCCCGCGTGGGGCAGTATGCTCGCTACCAGTGGGCAGCAGTTCTTTCTCCGCGCGCCGTCGCTGGCGATCTGGCCGGGGCTGGCAATCAGCCTCGCAGTCTTCGGCTTCAATATGCTCGGCGATGCGCTCCGCGACGTACTCGATCCCCGTTTGCGCGGCTCGCGGTAGCGTCAGCGCGTATCCCCTGCCGATCACCGCGTCATTTCTCTTTTGCGTGCCAGGGCCGCGTCGTGTAGCATGGCAGCGCCGCGGTGTCTGCGGATTGGGTGCTACCAAAGGGGAGCGATGCGTGCCACGCGGTCTTGAAAATGCGATCATTGATTTTTGCCGCAGCCTTTATGGTAGCGTCGGCTGGTTAGGCGTCCTCATCGCCATGACCATCGAAAGCGCGGCGATTCCCCTCCCCAGCGAGGTCATTATGCCGCTCGCGGGGTGGTTCCTCATCAAAGACCAAAGTCATCCAGTCTGGTTCGTCGTGATCGCGGGGCTGGTCGGCGCACTTGGCTGCGTCCTCGGCTCGGCGATCACCTACTGGATCGGTGCGTCCGGCGGGCGGCCATTCTTGCTGAAATATGGCAAGTACATCCTGATCTCGGCACACCATATCGAGATCGCGGACAAATGGTTCGCGGAGAAGGGCGAAGCGACCGCCTTTGTTTCCCGGCTCCTGCCGGTCGTGCGGACATTCATTTCCCTGCCAGCGGGGGTCGCGCGGATGAACTTTCCGCGCTTTCTCATCTACACCTTCGCCGGTTCGTTCATCTGGTGCGTCGCGCTGGCAACGGGCGGATACTACGCGGGCGCGAATTGGGAACATCTCCGGAACGTGATGCGGCCGTTTGACTATCCCGTCGCCGCCGCAATCGTCATCCTGCTCGTCGTCTTTTTCCTGCGCGGCCGCCAGACACATGACCGCGTGCCACTCGAAGCGAGGGATTGATGGCTACCGCACCAACGATGATCGGCAGCACGATGACGAACCTGCGTTGCACCTACTGCGGCGCGGAATACGACGCGGATACCCTCCAGACACTCTGCCCGAAGGATGGCCGCGTGCTCGCCCCGCAGTACGATCTGCACCGCGCCGCGACAACGATGACGAAGGAATCGCTCAAGGAACGTCCGGCAACGATGTGGCGATACACCGAGATCATGCCGGCCCGCGATCCCGCGCATGTCGTGACGCTTGGCGAGGGATGGACGCCGCTCCTGACAATGGACGGATTGGGGCCGCTGACCGGCTTGTCACATCTTTGGGCGAAAGACGAGAGCCGCAACCCGACCGGCAGTTTCAAGGATCGCGGCCTCGGCGCGGCGATCACGCGGGCACGCGAGCTCGGTGTCACTGCCGTCGCGATCCCCTCAGCGGGCAATGCCGCCTCGGCGATGTCCGCGTTCGCCGCGCGCGCCGGGATGGAGGCGTTCGTCTTCATGCCCAAGGACACACCGGACGCGATGAAGGCGGAGAGTGCCGCCTATGGCGCGCACGTCTTTCTCGTCAATGGCCTCATCAACGACTGTGGCGCGATTATCAAGCAGCAGAGCAGCGCGCGTGGATGGTTCGATGTTTCGACGCTCAAAGAACCGTACCGCGCCGAAGGGAAAAAGACGCTCGGCCTCGAACTCGTCGAGCAACTCGGCTGGCGCGTGCCGGACGTCATTATCTATCCGACCGGCGGCGGCACGGGCATCGTCGGGATGTGGAAGGCATTCGCGGAACTCGAAGCAATGGGGCTGATTGGCCCCGCGCGGCCGAAGATGGTTGTTGTCCAGGCGGCGGATTGCGCGCCGATTGTCCGCGCCTTCGAGAATGGCGAGCGACATGCCACGCTATGGGAAAATGCCCGCACGATTGCTCCGGGAATGCGCGTCCCGGTCGCGGTCGGTGATTACCTGATCCTCGATGCCGTACGCGAAAGCGGCGGTATCTGCATCACCGTCACTGACAGCGACATGCTGGCATTCGCACCGCGGGTCGCAGCGGCGACGGGGATTTGGCCATCCCCGGAGGCTGCAAGCACCGTCGTCGCGGCGCGGAAACTGCGCGAAAGCGGCTGGCTCCATGAAGATGACGACGTCGTTTGCTTCTTCACTGCCGGTGGCATCAAACACCTCGACCTCGCAGCAGTTCCGAGCGGGCCGATCCTGACGCCGGGCGATCCTGACATCGGCGCGGTCATTGATGCCACGCTCGGTGGGGGGCATTAATATGACCGCGCAGCCGACCCTCTTCAGCCGGATCATCGCGGGCGACATCCCTGCCGATATCGTCTATCGCGACGAACAGTGCGTCGCGTTTCGGGACATCCAGCCACAGGCGCCGGTCCATCTGCTCATCGTGCCGGTCGAGCCAATCCCGAGCATGGCGAATGTTGACCCGGCGCATGAGCACTTGCTCGGTCATCTCCTCGTCGTCGCGGCACGTCTCGGGGCGGAATTCGGGGTCGCAGGCTCCGGGTACCGCCTGATTATCAACCACGGGGACGACGCGGGGCAGACGGTGCCACACCTGCATCTCCATCTGATCGGCGGGCGTCCACTCGGCGCGCTCGTCGGCGGAATGCAGTCAACATCACATTGACGGATCGCTTCATCATCCGTATACTCAGCGGGCAAATCGCGGCGGGCGCCGCGCGGATCGCGCATGCTCGCAACACGGTCATGATGGGGGGTGACGGCAGTTGACCGAAGTAGTCGTCGGTGATAACGAAAGTTTCGAGGCAGCACTCAAGCGTTTCAATAAGAAAGTCCAACAAGAGGGCATTCTCGCGGAGGCGCGACGGCGCGAGCATTACGAAAAGCCGAGCGTGAAGCGCAAGAAGAAGGAAGCGGCGCGTCGGCGCAAGCTCTTGAAGAAGGCGCGCACGATCTAATCCCCCAGATTCTGAGGAGCAGCGACACCATGCCGGATGCGGCGCCTCCGAGCGGTGCAACGATTCCACAGCAGGTCGAAGCAGACCTCAAAGATGCGATGCGGGCGGGCGATGCAGCCCGCCGCGACGCATTACGCCTCCTCAGGGCCGCAGTGAAGAACGCCGAGATCGAACGCCGCGGCGGAGAGCATGCGCCGATGAGCGACCGTGATATCCGCGCGGTGATCCAGCGGCAGATCAAACAACGGCGTGACAGTGTGGAACAGTTCCGCAACGGCAAACGCGAAGATCTCGCGGCGAAGGAAGAAGCGGAAATCGCCATTTTTCAGTCGTATTTGCCGCAGGCCATGGATGAGGCAGCGATGCGCTCCGCCGCTGTCGCCGTCATTGCCGAGACCGGCGCGCAAGGTCCGAAAGCGATGGGCCAGGTGATGCCAGCGCTCCTCGCCCGCATTGGCGATAGCGCCGACCGGAGTGTGCTGGCCGGTATTGTCCGCGAGTTGCTCTCCTCGTAAACGGCGTCTCTCGGCCGTCCGACTTCATGCCCCAGGACGCGACGCTATGCAACCATCAACGCCACAACCCAATCGCGAAAATCACGGCGCGGTCGAGATCGAAATCGCTGCCGCGCCGTTCCGCCGCGCGCGCTTCGGGATGCCGCGGCGATCCGACTGGTACTATCCGACTGCCCTCTCCATCATCCTGCTCGCCGTCGTCGCGACGACCCTCCTCTGGCGGTATCAGCCCGGCGCGATTGATCTCAAGGCAGGCGAAGTGGCGACCCAGACCGTGAAAGCGAACCGGACCGTACAGTATGTCAGCGCGATCAAGACGAATGACGCGCGCCGCACGGCGATGGAGGATCCCGCCAATGTGGTGTTCGCGCAGGATCCACGCGTCGTCGCAACGCAGGCCCAGAAACTCGAATCCTTCATCACCGCTATCGAGACGGCGAAACGTGACACCACGATCGGCCCCACACAATTCCGCGACCGACTCGCCGCCGTCGCTCCATCCGGGCTACCTGCCTACGACATTGATACCCTGTACCGTCTCGACGACGCGTCGCGGCTACGGATCGAGAATGCCGCCCGCCAAACACTGAACACCACGCTGACGGACCGGAAGATTCCCGCCGGTGGCGAAGCGGCCGCGCAATTGCAGATGACCGTGTCGAGCGCCGACGCGTTGAGCGCGACCGAGAGTGGTGTCGCGCTCGATCTCGCACGCGCGTATGTCGTATCGAATATGACCCAGAATGTTGCTGAAACGCGCGCGCGTCAGCAACAAGCCGGCGCTGCCGTACCGGATGTCAAGGTCACGGTGCTGGAAAATGAAGTCATTGTCCGTGAGGGCGATCTCGTCACCCCGGAGGCGATTGAAAAACTCGATTCGCTCGGCCTCGGCGCGCCGAAATTGACGGTTCAGCGGATCATCGGTCTCCTGGGGCTTGCCATCTCACTTGTCGGCGTGATTGCCGTTTTTCTTTGGAAGACTACGGCGGGCCGACTACGACGAAACCAGGCACTACTGCTGCTGTTTGCGCTCATCACGCCAGTTATCCTCGCTCGCTTCCTGCTCGCCGGCCACGCCGTTGTGCCATACCTCTTCCCGGTCGCGGGCGTGAGTATGGTGCTCGTTCTGCTGCTCAATACGGAACTGGCGATGGCGTCAACCGTCTTTCTCGCCGTCTTCTGCGCGTATTTCGCGGATCAATCCCTCTCACTGACCGCAATGTTTCTCATCTCCGGCTTGATCGGCGTACTGCTGGCGGAGCGCGCGCAGACGACCGTCGCGTTCTTGTGGAGCGCGGCGGCAATCGGCGTCGCCGGATCGCTCAGTGCCGTCAGTTGGCGGCTGCTTACCCCCCCGGTTGACGCCCTCGGTGTCGCGGAGCGCGTCGGCTTCGCGTTCGGCAATGGCGTCCTCTCCGCAGGTGTTGCCTTCATCGGCGTGACGATGCTCGCCCGGCTATTTGGCATTATTACGCCCTTCCAGTTGCTCGAACTGGCGCATCCGCGTCAACCGCTCCTCAAGCGCCTCGCGCAGGACGCGCCAGGAACGTATTACCACAGCATGATCGTCGGCAATCTTGCGGAAAAAGCGGTCGAGGAAATTGGCGGTGATCCGCTGCTTACCCGCGTCGCCGTCTTCTATCACGACATCGGCAAGGCGCTCCACCCCGCCTATTTTATCGAGAACCAGGCCAACACCCGCAATATCCATGACACGCTCGACCCATACACGTCGGCGCGGATCGTCATCGCGCATGTGACGGACGGCATCGCGATGGCCGAAGAAGCGCACCTGCCCCCGCTGATCGTTGATGTGATCGCCCAGCATCATGGGACGACGCGGACGGAGGTCTTTTACCAGAAAGCGAAGGAGCACGACGGCGACGCGGTGGACGAGGGACGCTTCCGCTATCCCGGCCCGCTGCCCCAGACAAAGGAAGCGGCGGTCATCATGCTCGCCGACGCGACCGAGGCCGCGACACGCGCCGCGAATCGCGCCGGTCGTCTCAATGTTGATGCGAGCGCCGTCGCCACCGGTGATGTCGAAGCCACGCGCACGGCGGCGATTCAGACAATCGTCGAGCGCATCGTGCAAGATCGGTTGAAAAACGGTCAACTCGCGGCGGCGCCGCTCACACTGCGCGATCTCGATGCGATTCAGCGCACCTTCGTGACCGTGCTCGATGGCATGTATCATCCACGCATTGACTATCCCGAACCGACGCACCCGCCCACACCCGCGTCAGAGGAGACCGCGTTGGTCGCGATTCCTGCCGCGACGAGCGCGGACAGCGAACCCGCGACGGCCGGACGTGCAGACTAATGGATCAGACAGAGACGCTCACCGTCGTGATCGAGAGTGAAGGGGCCGAACACGCGGGCCTTCATGCCACCTGGCTTCTGCGCCTCATGCGCTTCGCGTTGCGATCGGAAGGCGTACCGATGTCCGCCCTCACACTGCTCGTGACCGACGATGAAGGGATCCGATCACTCCATCGTGAGTATCTGCATGACGATTCGCCGACCGATGTCCTGGCATTCCCGGCTGAGGGTGGCGAGGAATTTCCTATGGAACCGGGATATGGCAATTACCTCGGCGATATTGCCATCTCATGGGACACCGCCGCGTTGCAAGGGCCGGAAGCGGGCTTCTCGGCCGAGCACGAGGTCGCATTCCTCGCATTGCATGGCCTGTTGCACCTGCTCGGCGCGGACGATGAGACCGACGCCGACCGCGCGGCGATGCATGACCGCCAGCACGCGACCCTCAGCGCATTTCTTTCGTCGGATGAATTCTGAGGATGCGTATTCTCTTTGTCACGCCACAGATGCCGCATCCGACGCAGGGCGGCGCGGCGATCCGCAATTGGTATCTCATGCAGGCAGCCGCCGCCGCAGGCCATTCCGTCCACCTCATCACGCCCGATGTTTTCCGGGACGATCCGGGCGCTCCATCCCAACTGCTGGTTCTCCCCACGCACCGAAGGACACTCGCACGCCGCATTCGCGACCTTGCGCTGTCACGCGAACCGGATCTCGCGCATCGCCTCGGCGCGCACCGCCTGCAATCGGAGATCGCCCGGCGTAGCCGTGAAAACACCTATGACGTGATTCAGGTCGAAGGGCTGGAAATGTGGCCGAGCGTCCCCAGGCTGGATGCGCCCATTGTCTATGACGCGCACAATGCCGAAACACTATTGCAAAGGCGCATGGCAATGCAGGCATGGCGGGATCGCCGGTTCATCCGTGCCGCATATTCCACACTGCAAGCCCGCAAACTCCGTCGGTACGAAGCGGGCGCCATGCGCCGTGCCAGGTACACGCTCGCCGTTTCGGCACCGGACGCGGTGCAGCTGCGCGCTCTCGCTCCCACGGCAGCAGTGAAGGTCGTACCCATCGGGGTGGACACGACGTACTATGCGCCGGGAGTGATGGGCACCACGATTCCGCCAACGGACGTTGTGTTTTCGGGATCATTTGGCTACCGGGCGAACGAAGACGCCGCAGACTGGTTTGTTCGGCATGTGTGGCCGCGTATCCGCCGGTCCCGGCCGAACGCACATTGTGCGCTCGTCGGTCGGAATCCGTCCGCGACCATCCGGGCATTCGATGGGCGAGACGACATTACCGTGACGGGGGGCGTACCGGATGACCGGCCATATATGGCCGCTGCCAGCGTCTATGTCCTGCCAATACGGTTCGGCGCAGGAGTGCGCGTGAAGTTACTTAATGCGATGAGTATGGGCTGCGCAATCGTCGCGACGCCCGCGGCATGTGAGGGAATCGAGGTTGCGGATGGTCAGGACGTGGTTGTGGCGCCGCCGGACGCAACCACGTTTGCCGCATCCCTCCTCGCCCTGCTCGATGATCCGGGCCACCGCGCCGCGCTTGGGCGTGCGGCGCGCGTATCTGTCGTCGAACGATACGACTGGACGGTCTGCACACCGGCGCTTCTCGCCGCCTATGCCAGTCTGGCGCATGTCAATGGCTGACCGACGCATGAACGATGTCTCGCTCATCTGCACGATGCTGAACGAGGTCGGCTCGGTCGGCGACTTGATGCAGAGCATCGCCACGCAGACGGCGCCTCCGCGCGAGGTGATTATCGTGGATGGCGGCTCGCGGGACGGTACGCAACTGCACGTCGAGTGGTGGCACGGTCGGCTCGGATGCCCGCTGCGCCTCATCGAACTGCCCGGCGCGAATATCTCGACCGGTCGCAACGCGGGGATCGCGGCGGCACGGTTTCCGATCGTGGCAATCACAGACGCGGGTGTCCGCCTCGACGAGCGCTGGTTGGAACGCATTATCGCACCGTTCGCTGATGATGCGGTCTCCGTCAGCGCGGGGTTCTTTGTCGCCGATCCTCGCAATGCCTTTGAAGTCGCGATGGGCGCGACCGTTCTTCCACAGATCGACGAAATTGACTCCGCGACATTCCTCCCATCAAGCCGCAGTGTCGCCTTCCGAAAACCTGCATGGGAACGCGTTGGCGGCTACCCCGAGTGGCTGGACTACTGTGAAGACGTTGTCTTCGACCTTGCCCTTCGAGAAGCGCGCCAGCGCATCGCGTTCGTCCCGGACGCCATCGTGCGGTTTCGTCCCCGTCCAACGCTGCGCGCGTTCTGGCGCCAGTATTTCCGCTACGCGCGCGGAGACGGCAAAGCGGGACTGTGGCCGAAACGACATGCGATACGTTATCTGACCTATGGCGGATTGCTCGGTCTCATCCTCCTGGGAAAACGCGGCACGCCCGCCTGGCCCCTGGTGATCGCCGGAGCGGGCCTCTATCTCCGCCGACCATATACGCGGCTCAGGCCGATGCTCCGCCCGTTGTCCACGGCTCAGCGAACGGAAGCAATCGCGTTCGTGCCTCTGATTCGCGCGGTTGGTGACATCGCGAAAATGTGCGGTTTCCCGGTCGGCATCGCGTGGCGGCTCCGTCATCACGGCTTCGGCTGGACGCGGCGAAACGCATCGGTCGTGCAATCCGATGCTGATTGAGTATTGGTGACGCGACGCGACTACGTCCGGTTGAGCAATGCGAGGCGGAGATATTCGACCGCCCAGAGCGCGGCGCGGCGCCGAATGTCGGCGGGTAGGGTTCGGTAGCCGCGGGTCAGGTCCGTCACGATGCCGTTGGCATCAACGGCACAGACGACCGTGCCGTATTGTGGACTGCCCTCTGTCACATTGACGGAGACACCAAGGCCATATGACGCGCCGAAAAGCCGACGTGCGGTTGAGGCGAGCAGGCGCGCATGCTCCGATGTCGCCAATTCACGCGCGGCGTCTTGCACATCGGAGGCGTCGAGAACCGGTGATCTTCCATCTTCGAGTGTGATACCGCCCCGAAACGGAGAATCGGATGAGAGAAACGCGCCGAGTGCGGTTGTGACCACGCCACCTGTCCCCTGTTCGCAAACGGCGACGGTTTCGCCGCGCCGCGTCGCGAGCGACAAGACGGCCTCGGGCAGCCCGTCATTGTCATAGCCATAAATAAAGTCGCCGAGAATATCCTCGGCCGCCGCGACGATCGGCTTCAGAAGCGCCGTCGCCTCCGCATTCGTGCGTGCCTTCGCCGTGATTCGCACATGGACGCCATCATCCTTGGCGTAGGTCGCAACGGTTGGATTGGTCCCGTGGACGAGATCTCCAAGCACTTCCTCGACGGACGATTCACCGATGCCGATCGTGCGGACATTTCGCGACAGGAGGACCGTCTCCGGCAGATACGCTCCGAGCCTCGGTATCGCCTCCTGCTCCCACATGCGCTTCATTTCGCGCGGTACCCCCGGCATGGCGACGATGATTTTCCCGTCGCGCTGCACGAACCACCCCGGCGCCGTCCCCACCGGGTTCGGGAGCGCCTGTGCGGACGGTATGAGCCACGCCTGCTTGCGATTTCGCTCGGGCATGTCCGCGTTGCGATTGCGGAAGAACGCGCGGATCGTCTCGACCGTCGCTTCGTCTACCTTCGGCGTCTCGCCGACAAGGTCGGCAATCGCCTCGCGTGTCAGGTCATCCTCCGTCGGTCCGACGCCGCCAGTCGTGATGACGAGGTCGGAGCGTTCCCAGCCGCGCCGGAGCGTCTCCACCAACCGATTGCGGTTGTCTCCAACTTGTGAGACGAAGAAGAGGTCAATGCCGAGATCCGCGAGCGACTGTGCGAGGAATGTCGCGTTCGTGTCGGTAATCTGGCCAAGGAGCAGTTCCGTCCCGACACTGACAATTTCCGCGCGCATCTGTTCCTCATTTCCCTTCTCTCGCGGTGGCATGCCTGGCGCGCCCGCGATCGCTTCGGTTGCGGCTACGGCGCGATTATGCCGCGTGGGAAGGAGAATCGCAACGGACCAGCCGCCCGCGCACCGGACGTTGCGCCGGAGCGATTCCCTGCGTACACTTCACCAGACAACGATGGCGACCACGTCTCCGCCGTGCAGACCACGGGAGGAACCAATCCGATGGCGTTTGAAGATCACCGAGGACGACGGCGTATTGTCGTGACTGGCATGGGCATCATCAGCCCGGTCGGCCAAACCACCGAGGATTCCTGGCAAGCGGTGGTGGCGGGAAAAAGCGGCATTGGGCCGATCACCCTCTTCGATGCCGCCGGGCTCGACGTGCGGATCGCGGGGGAAGTGAAGGGTTTCGACGCTGACGGCCGCCTTGGTCGCAAGGAGGCACGCCGCGCCGACCGCTTCTGTCAGTTCGCGATCGCCGCCGCGCTCGACGCGGTGACGGATGCCGATTTGAACATGGATGAGGAAGAGAAAGATCGCGTCGGCGTACTCGTCGGGAGCGGCATCGGCGGGATCGGCAGTCTCTCCAACGCGGTCCAAACCCTGATCGAGCGAGGACCGAACCGCGTCAGCCCATTTCTCATTCCGATGCTCATCATTGACATGTCCAGCGGCTTGATTTCGATGCGCCTCGGTGCGACAGGGCCGAACCATTCGGTCGTCTCGGCATGCACCACCGGCGCGCACGCGATCGGTGAGGCTGCGGAGATCATCCGCAGGGGCGACGCGGACGTGATGGTCGCGGGCGGCGCGGAGGCGGCGATCGTGCCGGTTGGCATTGTCGGCTTCATGAACATGAAGGCGCTGACGACCCGCAATGACGACCCAACCAAAGCCAGCCGCCCATTCGACGCTGACCGCAGTGGGTTCGTCTGCGCTGAGGGCGCGGCGATCCTCATCCTGGAATCAGCGGAGCACGCCATGACGCGCGGCGCGCGTATCCTCGCCGAACTCGTCGGCTACGGCAGCGCGGCTGACGCCTATGACATGGTCCACCCCGCTCCGGAAGGCGCGGGGCTTGCGCAGACCATGCGGCTGACGCTGAAAGACGCTAATCTCGCGCCCTCGGAGATCGGCTACATCAACGCGCACGGGACGTCCACGCCGCTCAACGATGCCCACGAGACGATGGCGCTCAAACATGTCTTCGGCGCGCATGTGCCACCGGTGAGCAGCACGAAGAGTATGACGGGCCACTTGCTCGGCGCGGCGGGGTCCCTCGAGGCGGCATACTCGATCTGTGCGCTACGGGACAACATACTCCCGCCGACGATCAACTACGACACGCCCGATCCTGAATGCGACCTGGACTATGTGCCAAACAAGGCGCGGTGCGCGGAGATCACCTACGCATTGTCGAACAACTCGGGTTTCGGCGGACACAATACCGGCCTCATTTTTGGCCGGTTCGCGGAATAGGGAGGGAATGACATGGGGAAAGAGACGAAGAAGGGCAGCCTCACGCTCGTCAAGGACGCGCCGGTCGAGGCGGAGAACACCGCACCGGAAGCGTCGGAAGCCGATGCGATCGACATCGAACCGGTCGCGCCGTGGTCAACATGGCTCGACGGCAACCGACAAACGCTGAAAGCGCTCCATAGCGACATGCAGTTTCTCATTAAAGGCGTGCCATCTGCCGGCCTGAACTGGCAGCCGGGGGCAAACACAAACTCGCTCTGGGCGTTGACGCTCCACACGCTGGGAACGACGCTGCACCTGCTCGCGACCGCCGCGGACATTGAACCGCGCTGGCAGGAGTGGCAGCGTGCGACGGAACTCGCGGCATCCGGCGATGACCCCGGCTTGCTGCTCAGGGCGATCCGCAATATGGACGACTTCCTCGATAAGGTCTTCTCGGTGCTCGAAGAGGAATCGCCGGAGGCGGAGCGAGACTGGCTCGGCAAGCCGAAACCGGTGAGTTATCTCGTCGCGCATGCCGTCGAGCATGCCGGCCGCCACGTCGGGCACATGGAATTGACGCGCCAGCTGTGGGATCAGCGTGCGAAACGAGGCAGATGAGCGTGAGCATCGCGGAGCATTACACCGTTCCCGATGGGACGTTGCCCTTACTGTCGGGCATCCTGCTGATGATGGACTTCACGCACCGGAACATGATCGCGATCATCGCGGACTTGCCCGATGATGCCCTTGTCTGGCATCCCGCCAGCGATATGGGGCCCCTCTCCGGCATCGTCTGCCATACGATGTATGGTGAGATGTTCGCGATCCGCTGTGCGGCGGGCGAGGATGTCTCGTACACGGACCAAGAGAACGACGCGACATGGCGAATCGCGGAACGCCGGGAACAACTGATTGCACGGATCGCCGAGGGCGACGCGGTCATGAAGCGAATCCTGCCGGTCATGACCGTTGCGGGGATGGAAGAGCGTTTCCATGCATGGAGTGCGGATTCCACGCAGAGCGGCGGCGAATTGATCGCTGAAGCGGCGATTCACACGGGCATGCATTGGGGCCATATGCAGATGACACGACAACTCTGGGAGCAGGCGCATCCCGAGTTCGTCGGCTCGTATTCACGCTGGTAAGGATTTCTGGAGGTCGCCTGATGGCGCTCACAATCGCGGTTCGTTAGCGGAGATATGATGCGCATTCGTTGTCTCATTCAGCGATTGATGCGCATTGCATCTTCTCCATGTTGTGAAAAGAAGCGGGTAACTACCCGTTATTTTCGTCGTGGAAAGGACGACTGCGATGACGACTCCTCAATGCGAGATTCCCTACGACTACACACCTCCTGAACGCGCGCCACCGCTCCTCGCGGGCATGCTCGGTGTTACGCATGAGCGGCACTACGATATGATGCGTCTGGTGCGGGATTTACCGCACGACGCGCTTCTCTGGCGACCGGGGTCAAGGATGAGTTCGCTTGCCGGTCTGGTGCGCCACATCATGGATGACGATGTTCGATGCGCGCGCCGTGCCGCCGGTGAAACGGTGGCGGATGTCGGCAACGGTGCATTCATGGACGCGACGGACGACGCACCAACGCTCGTCGCCTGCATCGTGGAAGGCGATGCGCTCGTCAAGCGATTGCTCGAACCACTGACGCCCGCGCACCTTGCCGAACGACGCGGCTCACAAGCAGATAGCCCTGTGGCTGGCCGCATTATCGCGGATATGGTGGATCATAACGCGATGCACTGGGGGCAAATGCAACTGACGCGTCATCTCTGGGAGCACGCGCATCCGGATTTCCGTGGCGCCTATGAGCACTGGTGGTAATACGCGAATGGGCGGCGGTTGTGATGACCGCCGCCTTCTTTGTCGCTCCCCGCTCCCCGCTCCCTGCTCCCTGCCGCTCGCCGGCTCCTAGTCGAGGTAGCCGCGCAGTTTCCGGCTATATGACGGGTGACGGAGTTTCCGGAGGGCTTTCGCCTCGATCTGGCGAATCCGCTCGCGGGTAATGCCGAATTCCTTGCCGACCTCTTCGAGCGTGCGGAATCGCCCGTCTTCGAGTCCGAAACGGAGGATGATGATCCGGCGCTCTCGCTCGGTCAATTTATGCAGCGCCTCGCCGATCTGCGATTTCAGCAACTGCTGCGACGCCAGTTCCAAGGGCGCGGGCGTCGAATCGTCCTCGATGAAGTCACCGAGGAACGCGTCGCCGTCCTGCCCGACTGGCGCCTCTAGTGAAACGGGGTGCCGCGAGACTTCGAGCACCTGACGGACCTTATCTTCCGGCAAGTCCATTGCGCTCGCGATCTCCTCGTGGGTCGGTTCCCGCTCGTAAATCTGTTGCAGTCGGTGGCTCATCTTCTTGACGCGGTTGATCGTCTCGCCGACATGCACCGGCAGACGGATCGTGCGGCTCTGATCGGAGATCGCCCGCGTAATCGCCTGGCGAATCCACCAGGTTGCGTACGTGCTGAACTTGTACCCGCGTGTGTAGTCGAACTTATCGGTCGCCTTCATCAGGCCGATATTGCCCTCCTGAATCAAGTCCAGGAACGACAGGCCGCGGCCGACATATTTCTTGGCGACGCTGACGACAAGGCGGAGGTTCGCGCGGATCAGATGCTCGCGCGCATCCTCGCCGTCTTTACGGTCGTACTCGAATTCCTCGCGGTCTTCCGGGGAGAGGGTAAGGTCGGTCGCTAACCGATCCTCGGCAGCGAGGCCGCGCTCCATGCGCCTGGCAAGCCAGACTTCTTCCTGCATCGTCAGCAGGTCCGTCTCGCCAATTTCCTGCAAGTAAAGGCGTACGGAATCCGCGGCGATCTGGGCAGCCTGCTGACTATCGAGGCGCTCGTCGTCGGCACGCTCGCTCTTCGATTTCGATGCGCGCGCCGGTGGATCGGGTCGGACGATCGGTTCCTGCTCGACGATGTCGATCCCCTGCTCCAATAGCGTCGCGAATAACTCCTCCATACTGTCGAGATCGTTCTCAAAATTTGGGTACGCCGCGATGATCTCGTCTTGGAGGAGATACCCCTTCTGCTTGCCCTTTTCGAGGAGCGTGACTGACATATACGTTTCACCGCCCGTGGCATGATTGGAACGAGCACCGTTCTGTACCCGTTCCATGCGAATGATCTTGCGCCTTTGAGGCGATTCGTGAACCTGTCGCGGGTTCACCGGGGCAGAACGCCACCCATGCTATTACGAACAATCCGTCGGTGCGTTTCACACCGCCGAACGGTACGCACTCCCGATGCAAGAATACCACCGGAAACCCGATCTGTCGAGCGTTTTCCGCGTCAGACGGCGGAATTGCTCGATGACGACGTTGCTCGGAATTTCGATCGTGAGGACGGATTCGCTCAGAAAACGGGCCATCCGCCTCATCGCGTGAGAGGCGTTTCACGAAACGCGTGACGGGCCTTGACACGTTGTTACGGCAGTGGTATCTTCCTCATCCGCAGCGAGGAAACGCTGCGCGGCGGACGTTAACAGGCGAGGAGGGCAGACGAGGAGCAGCGAAGCGCGCTGGTCTGCGGGCCAGGGCGTGGAGGCGAGCGTGAGGAGGGACACGGGCGAGCGGCGACGGGGGCGACCCCGCGCCG
>Ga0207416_1002304_pt1 | contig 21347 bp, 20 predicted proteins | sample PaiPotPPM11metaG_FD_184107 | JGI IMG/M metagenome (GOLD analysis project Ga0207416, IMG submission 184107) | Iron sulfur acid spring bacterial and archeal communities from Banff, Canada, to study Microbial Dark Matter (Phase II) - Paint Pots PPM... ...
ACCAGCCGGTCATCAATATGACCAGCGGAATCATCGTCGGCGCAGAAACGCTGCTGCGCTGGAAACATCCGCTCACCGGAGAGTATAGCCCGGATGAATTCGTTCCGCTCGCGGAAGACACGGGGTTAATCGTACCAATCGGCGCGTGGGTCCTCGAGAGCGCTTGCAAGCAGAGTAACGTATGGCAGCTGGCGGGATGCTCCCCGCTGCGAATTACGGTGAACGTTTCCGCGCGGCAGCTCCTCGAACCCGACTTCCTAGCGGAGGTTGCCAGCTTCTTGCGGGCGGCGCACATGCGCCCGTCGAGCCTCGAGCTTGAACTCACCGAAACGGCGCTGATGGCGGACGTGGAACGCGCCGCGAGCGTCCTTTACCAGCTGCGAGGGATGGGGGTACGGATCTCGATCGACGACTTCGGTACGGGTTACAGCTCGCTGGGCTACGTCAAGCGCTTGCCGATTGACATCTTGAAGATCGACCGGTCGTTCATCCGCGAACTCGATGTCGATCCGGCAAGCCAAGCGATCACGGCGGCCATTATTACGCTGGCGCATAGCCTAAAGGTCCGCGTTATCGCCGAGGGCGTCGAGACGGCCGCGCAGTATCGCGTGCTGCGCCGACTCAGCTGCGATGAGATGCAGGGCTACTTCTTCAGCGCCCCGGTATCGGCGAACGATTTTCGGCACTTGTTCAAGCGCGGCTTCGTCGATATCGTAAGCCGCGCGCGCTAAAATACCCCGCGCCGACCGGCGTCAGCCTCTACTCGAAAACGGCACGTGAAAGGCAAAGCCGTCTCGGCGCAATAATACGGCTCACGTTGTCTGCTTTGAAACCGACTCTCGTCGCTGCTGCCGCGTCCATCGCCGTCGCATTGTCGATGCCGCAGCACATCCGCGCTTCGGGATCCGGGCTTGACTGGCCCAGCTACGGTTTTGACCTGGCGAACACCCGACACGTAGATCTCAACCAAATCTCAGGCGCCAACGTGGCTTCGCTCGTGCCCGAGTGGCGCTTCGATTTTGGATTTCACGGTCGATTGGAAACGTCGCCCGTCGTCGTTGGCGGCACGATGTATGTGACGTCGGGGCCAGTCAACGAAGTCGTCGCACTCGATGCTGCATCCGGAGCTCTCAAATGGCGCTACGAGCCGGCCGTGGGGAGCAGCGCGCCGTGCTGCGGGCTCGTCAATCGAGGCGTCGCGGTTGCCGGCAAGCGCGTCTTCTTTGCTTCGATCGACGGTCGCCTGCATGCGCTCGATGCCCGGTCGGGTCGAGCGCTATGGGATGTCGCCGTCGGCGATCCGCGCACGGGATTTTCGGAAACGATGGCGCCGCTCGCCTGGCACGATCTGGTGTTCATCGGAAGCTCGGGCGGAGAATTCGGCGTTCGCGGTTCGCTGAGCGCCTACGGCCAAGCCGACGGCAGGCTTCGGTGGCGCTGGTGGACGGTAGGCCCCGGTTGGGAAGGCAATTACACGGCGAGCGTGCATGGAGTTTCGCTGCACCGAAACATTGCCCGCGAGAAGGCGGACGCACCGAAGTACCGCCGATCTTGGATGCATGGCGGCGGCCCCATTTGGATGACGCCCGCGCTCGACCCAGCCACCGGCGTCATCTATGCTGGGACCGGCGATCCTGCAGCGAGCTACAACGGCAGCCGGCGGCCGGGGGACAACTGGTATACGGATTCGATCGTCGCGCTCGATGCGCTCACCGGCAAAATGAAGTGGTTCTACCAAGAGACGCCCCACGACGTTTGGGACTACGATGCGGGCAGTCCACCAGTCTTGTTCAACGCACGGAGCGGATGGCGGCGCGTGCCGGCGGTGGGCGAGGCCGGCAAGACGGGCTGGCTCTACGTGGTGGACCGAAGGTCTGGCCGGCCCATTCGCGTGTCCCAGGCGTTCGTGCCGCAGGTCAATATGTACGAACGTCCCCGCATGTCGGGCTACGTCACCATTCGCCCGGGCAGCGAAGGCGGCAACATGGCGCCGATCGCATTCGATCCGAATTTGCACCTCGCGTTCATCGCGGCGGTCGACCGGCCGGACGTCTATCGCGTCGAGGGCTTTACGCCGTGGCAGCCGGGCGCGGGCCAGTGGCTGACGGGCGAGTCGCACGCGGTGGGCTTCTTCACGCAATTCGTCTGCGCGGTGAACGTCGACACGGGCCGCCTGGTGTGGCGCCGAGCGACGGTGGGCGGCCGGCTCGAACAGCCGGCCGAGGTCATCCTCGGCGGCGTGCTTTCGTCCGGCGAGCTGGTTTTCGCGGCCTCGCCCGACGGCAAGTTATTTGCCTTCGACGGGCCGACGGGAAGGGTCATGTGGAAGTACGACTTCGGGACACCCGACGCCGCACGGGTCAATCAGAGCTGGCTGGAGCGCCTGAAAAATTTCTTGCTGCCGCTGAAACACTGGCTCTTTCGGGAGCCTGCGCCGGTATATACAGCGCACATCGACGCCCCGCCGATCTCATATGAAATAAACGGTCGCCAATACGTTGCGATCGCCGTCGACATCTCGCCGCAACTCGGAACGGGCAGCGATGCGATCGTCGTCTTTGCCCTTCCCCGCTGAAACGAAGTTCAAGCTCTCCATTCGGCGAAGTCGGGGCTTTCGGCCTATTCAAGTGTGACGTGCGTCACGCTATATTGAGTGGGCAACTTCCCATTTGCTCCACCTGCGGCATATATATATAAAGGAGGGCTGAACTTGTGATTTCAGCCGAAACGGCAACCGAAACACTTTCCCTCCGGCCGCACGTCGTCGCGACGCCAATCGACCGCGGAGCCGTCTTGCTTGACCTGGAGAGCAAGTATTTCTACCGGCTCAACAGCTCGGGCTGGGCCATCGTTCAAATGTTCGAGTCTGGGTCGAGCGTCGCGAACGTCATCGCGCAATGCCGCAGTTGGGGCGCCGGCGAAGGCGACGCTGAGGCTATTGCGCGGCTGATCGCCGTCCTGACTGATGAGCATCTCGTCTCGGCGGCGCTTGGGGTCGGGAACTCGGCCGAACAAGCGGACGTCGAAAACCCCGAACCGTGGGTCGCACCCTCGATCGAACGGCAGGCGGAGCCGCTGCATCGAGTCATCTCCAGCGCCTTTGATCCCAGCATTCCGCTTGCGGAATGACTGCGTGTCGCTTCGTACATGCTCGAAGTTGACCAGCAAACATTTTTCTGCGGGCCGCTTCGGGTTTCTATCGTAACCGACGATCCTGAGCTTGGCGCGAAGATAGCGGATTCGCTTACCCTCTACGGCGTCGAATGGCCACCACCGCACCACGCCGTGCGGCTAGAAGTCTCGCGCTCAACCGCGGTCTGGGCGGGCGCAGCGGGATCGTACCTGAGCTGCGCCAGAATGCTCGTCGACGCCGCCCCGGAAGGCCTGCGCGCGCGAAGCAAGTCGGGCGCGTTTGCCGACGGGTACCTCGACGATGAAGAAAGCCGCTGGCGGATCGGCGTTCCAAACGAGTCGTTGGCGGCGCCGCTGCTCGCGGACATCGAAGATCTCGTCGGCCTCGCCCTTACCACTGGCTGGCGGCAATGCGGCTACGTGCCGTTTCACGGGGCGGGAGTGGCGAATGGAAACCGCTGCGCCATGATCTGCGCCCACTCGGGCGGCGGAAAGAGCACGCTCACGGCCGCGCTCGTGCGACGCGGATGGCGGACGCTTGGCGACGACAAGCTGCTGCTGAAGGTCGTTGATGGGCGGCCGACGGTGTCGGCGCTCGTCAAAACGTTTAATCTCCATCCGCAGACGCGCGCTTGGTTCCCCGAAGTCGGCGATCTCGAGCTGCTGCAAACTTATTCGGCCTGGACGGACAAGCGGCGCTTGGCTGTTGAAACCGTTTGGTCGGAAGCGATGATCGGCTCTGCGATCCCGACCCACTTCGTCGAGCTCGATCGCAGTGGCGTTCACGCCGGCATTTGCGTGAGCCAGCTTGCCCCAGCCGACATTCTGCCCCGCATGCTTCGCCACATCGTCATACCCTCGGACGATCGTGTCGCGCGCGCGACGCTGAAAATCGTTGCTGCGGCGGCTGCCGCGCTGCGGGGGCTTTGCATTACGATCGGCAAGCACGCGTATCGCGATCCGAATTGCTTGGATGCGCTCGAGGCTGCGCTGCGATGAGCGCTTTTGCTTCGGCGAGCGTCGTCATGCCGGTCTTCAACGGCGAGCACACCATCCGCGACGCGCTCACTGCGCTCGTTCCCCAAGTGCGCAGTCTCCCGTCCGCAGAGCTGATCGTCGTGGACAACGGCTCGAGGGACGGCACGCGCGATCTCGTCCGCGCCGCCGGCGTCACAATGGTCGTCGAAAAAACCCGCGGTCCGTCGGCCGCCAGAAATGCCGGCCTACGCCTGGCCGGCGGCGACGTCATCGTGTATCTCGACGCCGATACGCTGCCCGCCCGGGGCTGGCTGCGGGCGCTCCTCGCGCCGTTTGCCGACGCAAGCGTCATGCTGGCGGCCGGCAGAACGCTGTGCTACGTAGCGCAGACGGCTGCCGAACGCTACGTCGCGGCGTCGGGCCTATACGACACCGAGCGAGCCATCGGCAGGGAAGTCTTCCCCTTCGCCCCGTCGCTCAACATGGCTGTCCGGCGCGATGCCGCGCTTGCGATCGGCGGCTGGTGCGAAGCCTTGACCACCGGCGAAGACGTCGACTTTTCGCATCGTCTATTGCGCAAGTACCCGTCGCGCATCGCGTATGCGGAACGCGCCGTCTTATTCCATCGCACGCGTTCCGAAGACGCCGGGCTGCGTCGGCAGGCCTGGACGTACGGCGAGGGCGCGGCAGCTCTCTACCTGCGTTACCCCGAGGCCTTACATTGGGATTTTCGCAAGTCGCTTACGCTTGCCGGTCAGCTTGGCATGCGATCGGCCATGCCGGCGCTGCTGCGGCTCGGCAAAGCATTCGGCCTGGCGTCGAGCGATCAAGTGGAGTTCGCCCGCTATCACCGTTTGTGGAACTGGTATTTCTGGCGCGGCTTCTTCAACATATACGGGCGCAGGGAACGGCGCGCGTCGTGAATCCAGCCGTGTCGGTCGTCGTGCCCGTTTTCAACGGCGCGGCAACGTTGGCCGACTGCCTGCGTTCGATCTCCGCCCAATCGCTGCCGCGCTCGGCGTTTGAAATCATCGTTGCGGATGACGGATCGACGGACGCAAGCCCGGCGATCGCCGAGCGCTACGGCGCGCGCATCCTGCGCGAACGGCATGGTGGAGCGCCGGCCGCGCGCAACGCCGGCTGGCGCGCAGCGCGCGGCGCCTGGGTTGCGTTCACGGATGCAGACTGTTTGCCGTCGCGGCAATGGCTTGCCAGCCTCGTCGCCGCGGCCGAGCGCAACTCGAACGGTCGCGCGGCGCTAGGCGCGGCGGGCAGAACGCTCGGCTTTCCGTCTGATACGCAGGCGGCCCGCTACGTTAACGTAACCGGCGGCCTCGATGCGGAGCGGCATCTTTCGCATCCGCGATTTCCGTTCGCCCCTACGGCCAACGTCATGTACCGCCGCGAAGCGCTCGCGGCGGCCGGCGGCTTCGACACTCGATATGCGGCTTACGACGCCTGCGATCTGCACGAGCGCCTTCGTGCCATCGACGCCGGAGCATTCGTTTTTGAGCCGAACGCAATCGTACTGCACCATCATCGCGCCGACTGGCCGGCCTATTGGCGCCAGCAGGTGAACTACGGCAGGGGTGTCGCGCAGTTCACGCTTAGCCACCGCGGCGCTATACGCTGGTCGATTGCACACGAGTTTCGCGCGGCCGGCGAGCTGCTCGGGCTTGCGCTGGGGGCGGCGCTGCCCGCCGCCGCCGAGGTGGCACTCGTCCGGCGCGGCACGTTTGTAAAAAAGTTGGCGCAGCGCTTGGGATTTATCAGCACGTACTGGAACCCCGGGGAGCGGCGTCGATGGTAAGTCAGCGTGCGGCTCAGCCGTTGTTCGCCCCGAAGTGGACACCGCACGGTTTCCTCCAGCGCTTTCGCAACGTCGTGCGCACGCCGGCCGATTTTTTCCTCGCGCTGCAAATCGGTTATTTCATCTTTCGCGCGCCAGCTGAAATGCGGCGCGCCACCAACCTGCCGCGCTTTCTCGCGCGGCTGCGCGCGCGGCCGCACCGCCGCCGTTCGCATTTCGGCACGGAATTCGAGCGACTCGTGCGGCTGCGCGGCGCGTGGCTGAACCTGCCATTTTTTCGGAGATCGAATACCTGCTACGTGCGGGCGCTGACGCTGTACCGTTTCCTCGACGGCCGGCCGCACAGCATCGGCATCCGTTTTGGGATCGAAGCACCGGTCGATGGCAGAGGTCGACTGCGCGGCCATGCCTGGGTCACGATCGATGACCGAATCCTCGAAGGTCCGGACGCGGTCATTTTGGGCAGGGTGCGCGAGGTGCCGATCGTTAGCGCGCCGCCGACGTGAGCGGCAATCCTGTCGCGCGCAAGCGCGGCGTCTTCGGCGCTTTGATCAGCGCGCTGGCTGCGGTCGTTCAGAACAAGCCGCAGCACCTCGTCGCCGCACTCAACGCAGTGCCGTCGCCGGCGCTCTTGGGCTGCGCCGCGCGTCACCGCTGCGTCGGGGAGTTGCTGCGCGGCATCGATACCCTCGGCGTCGGCGCGCACATCGAACGCGCCTTGCTCAGGCAACTCCAAGAGCGCTGCAGGCGCGCTGCCTTGGCGTCATACGAATACCTGCCGCAGCTCACGCTGCTCGTGAGCGCGTTGCGGCAAGCATCGGTTCCGATCGTGCTCTTGAAGGGCGCGGCGCGGCTCTACGCGAGCGAACCGGGCGCTCACTGGGACGAGCTTTTCGATTTCGATGTGCTTATCCGCTGGACAGACGCCGAACCTGCAGCTGCTAAGCTCTTGGCCTCAGGTTATAGCTACTCCGCTGAGAATCTGGACTGGTATCGTTCCGAGCATCATCACCTGGCCCCGCTCGTCGCGGCCGACGGCGGATTGCCGGTCGAACTGCATCACGGTCTCGCGCCGCCCGGGCTCATGTCGCAAAACTTCGATTGGGGGGCGCTAGCGCCGTATTTCGAGACCCTCGACGGGCCGGCCGGAAGCGTGTCGCGTCTCAATGCAGCCGGGTCCTCGCTGCACCTCATGATCCATGGTTTGGGGCTTCGGGATTCGGCTCAACACTCCGGTGGCATGTTGCTCGAACGGCTGCGCGACGCCGTTCTGCTGGCGAAACATCTGCGCGCTGATCCGAGCCTATTAGAAACGTTGGGTCGAATTGCCCGCGCCGATCGGCTTCAATCAATCGGCTTGGAGGCCGTCTTGCACTTCGCCGCCGTCATCGCCGGGCTCAAATGGCCGTGCGACGCGAGCGCGAGGCGATACGTCGAGTATGCCATCCGCCGAGAGGGGCTTCCCCCGTCGCTCAGGCGTCGGGTACCGGTCGTTGCGGACGCCTGGTTTGGGGCAGGCGGACGGATCACGCGATTCGTCGTGCGAGCCTCAACGATGTCCTGGCGCCATCGTCGATTGCGAGAAAAGCTGTCCGAACCGTTTCGCGTCGCCGGACGCGTGGCGGTCGGCGGACTTGCGGTGCTGTACGCGTCGCTCTCGCGGCAAACGCTTGAATCCCTGGCGAGCACCCTGGCGCCGCCGCCCGCTCGAGCCGATAAAAGATGAACCCGGAGACTCGGGCCGCCCGCATTGGTCGGGATAGCATACAAACGTTCGCGGCGCGCCTGATCGCGATGGCCCTATCGGTCGGCACCGGCATCGTCGTCGCGAGGTGGCTTGGCCCGGCGGGCAAGGGCGCGTATTCCGGCCTGCAGTTCATCGTGTCGCTGGCCATATCGATGACCGCGGGCGCAGGGGCTTCCATCACCTATATGCTGACCAACAAACGACGGCCCTTGCCGGAGCTGCTCCCCCCTCTCGGGATTCTTCTGCTCCTTCTGACTGTCGCGGTTTGGTTATGCCTCGCGCTGTGGGAGCTGTGGCGAGGCTCCTCGTTGCCGCTGCTGATCTTTGCGGCGGTGGTGCCCGCGTCGATTATTTTGTCTTGGCAGCCCGGGCTTTTCACCGGCCTTGGCGCACTGCGCGACTTGAACTGGCAGACGGTCGGGCTTTCGCTGGCCACCTTCGCATCGGTGGTGGTCGCGATCAAGCTGTTCCACACCGGCGCGCTCGGCGCGCTCATCGCCTGGACCGTGTGCTCGTATGCGGCGGCACTCGTCGTCGTGCTGTGGGCGCTGCGCTTCGGCGGCGTCGGCGCCGCCACATTGCTGAAGGCCGATCTCGCGGTTCTGATCAGCTACGGCGCGCAATCCGGGCTGAACACCTTTCTCGGTCTTTTGAACTATCGGATCGATTCGCTCTTGTTGATCGGCATGCTCGGCACGGGCATCTTCGGAGTCTACTCGGTAGCGGTGAGTGCCGGTGAAGTACTGTTCTTAATCACGCGCCCGATCACCAGCGCGGCAACGCGCGACATCGGCAGCGCGGACCTCGTCAGCTCTGCGGCACTGACGGCCAAGGTCATTCGCATAGGCACGGCCGTCGTTTTGGTCGCGGCGCTTGTCGCGTACTTCGTCGCGCCCGTGTTGATCCACGCGGTGTACGGGCCGCGCTTCGATCAAGCCGTCCTCCCGCTGCGCTTGCTGCTGCCGGGGATCGTCGCCTTCGCGACCACCGGAACGTTTTGCGCGTTCTTTCTCTTTCAGCTCGGCAAACCCGGCATCGTTACGGCGATCAACCTGGCGATGATCGCCGTTCAGGCGGTCGGGTGTTTGGTGCTCGTGCCCCGTTTCGGCATGGCCGGAGCCGCGTTTGCTTCGTCGCTCACGTACATCGTGGGCATCGCCTTGCAAACGTGGTGGTTCTGCAAGGCCACCGGGCTGCATCCAGCCGACGTTTGGCTCCTTCGACTCGACGACGTCCGTGCGGGCTACCGGGTAGCGCTGCGGCTCGCAATCCGGCACGCGTAGAGTCAGGTTCGTGCCTTCGAAATAGCGCTGCCCGCAATCGGTGCGCGTCGCGGGGGAACCGCAAACCAGAGCGCGAGCACGTAGGCGAACAGCACGGCGTACGCAACCGTGAACACCCAAAGCGGCAGATCGAGGTAGATGAGCCGCTCCGCCCACAGGTGGACAGCCGGGACGCGCGCGATCGGGTTCGCACGCTGCATCAGGCGGCCTTCCCAAACGGTGAGAAAGCACGCTCGGCCGAGGAGCTTTTGGACCGCCACGACGCCCATGAGAGAAAGATGCATGCCGCGCCACCAGAGTGCGCGCACGAACTCAAGCCCGAGCCTCCCGCCGATCGGGATGGCGATCAACCCGAAGACGATGAACACGATCACGCCGATGTGCACCGTCAAGACGATTTCGGCAACCCGCAGGGCGGTTTGCGCGGTCATGACGACATCTTTTGGACGGCAGGCAAGGCTGGCCTCCCGTCAGGTCGCGGGAGGAGAACGATTCGATGGATTTATATGTTCGTTTGAGAACCGCGATTTTCCACCGTCGATGTGTCAGCGAAGCGAGGAACCACGAGTGCCATCGATTCACGACGACAAGATCCTCGAACTCGAAGTCCGTGCCAACGACATCCGCAAAAGCATCATCGAAATGCTGGTCGCAGCCGGTTCCGGCCACTCCGGCGGTCCGCTCGGCATGGCGGATATTTTTGCCGCCTTGTACTTTTGCGTCATGCGCCACGATCCCAAAAACCCGGCATGGGAGGATCGCGACCGACTGATCCTCTCGAACGGCCACATCTGCCCGGTGCGCTACGCGGCGATGGCGCACGCCGGATACTTCCCGATGCAAGAGCTTGAAACGCTGCGTAAATTCGGCAGTAGGCTTCAGGGCCACCCGGAGCGCGAGCGGCTGCCCGGCACCGAAACGACCTCCGGCCCGCTCGGTTCGGGACTCGCGCAAGGTTGCGGATTGGCATACGCGGCGAAGATGGACCGAAAGAAATGGCACGTCTGGGTTGCAACGTCCGACGCCGAGCACGCCGCCGGCGTGCACTGGGAAGCGGTTATGTTCGCGGGCAAATTTCGCCTCAACAACGTCACCTGCATCGTCGACCGCAACAACATTCAAATCGACGGCGACACCGAAGACATCATGCCGCTGGAGCCGCTGCGGGATAAGTACAACGCGTTCAACTGGCACGTGCTCGAGATCGACGGCAACAACATTCGCGAGTTCGTCGAAGCCGCCGCGCAGGCGAAATCAATCGTTGAGAAACCTACGGTCATCATCGCGCATACGGTGCCCGGCAAAGGCGTGGATTTCATGGAGGGCGATTATCGCTGGCACGGCAAGCCTCCGAACAAGGACGAGGCAAGGGCCGCGCTCGCGCAGTTGCAGCAAATCGGCGAAAAGATCGGAGCGGCGCATGGGTAAGACGCTGCGCTCGATCGGACCCGCGATGCACCTCGTCGCTCATTGGTCGGACGGCAGCGCTCTCAAGATGAAGCCGACCCGCGATGGTTTCGGTGAGGGGTTGGTGGAGGCCGGCAAGCGCAATCCGAACGTGGTTGCGGTGTGCGGCGACCTGACAGAATCGACGCGCATGCAGCCGTTCAAGGACGCGTTTCCCGAACGCTTCATCCAACTGGGCGTTCAGGAACAGTTGCTCGCGGCGCTGTCCGCGGGCCTCGCTCTTGCAGGCAAAATTCCGTTCATCGCGTCGTATGCGATGTTCAACCCCGGCCGATCCTGGGAGCATGTCCGGACGAACTTGTGCTTGAACTTCACGAACGTCAAGATCGCCGGCGCACACGCGGGCGTCTCCGTCGGACCGGATGGGGCGACGCACCAAGCGATCGAGGACATCGCGATCATGCGGCCGATTCCCAACATGACGATCATCGTGCCGTGCGACTCAACGCAGACCAAAAAAGCGACGCAGGCGGCCGCAGAGCTGGCCGGCCCGGTATATCTGCGCTTCGCGCGCGAGAAATCGCCGGTCTTCACGACGGACGAAACGCCGTTCGAAATCGGTCGCGCGCAGGTATTCCGCGACGGGACGGATGCGGCCATCATCGCGTGCGGCATTCTCGTCCATAACGCGCTGCTGGCGGCAGACGAGTTGGCGCGCGAGGACGGCATCGACTGCCTCGTCTTGAATAACCACACCGTGAAGCCGATGGACGAAGATGCGGTTGTAACGGCCGCGCGAACGTGCGGGGCCGTCGTGACCGTCGAAGAGCACGAGGTGCTCGGCGGCATGGGCTCGCGCGTCGCCGAAGTGCTGGCCGAGCGCCGGCCGACGCCGCTCGAATTCATCGGCGTCCACAATCGCTTCGGCCAATCGGGCACCCCGGACGAACTCATCGAGCACTACGGCATGGGCGTATCCCACATCAAAGCCGCGGTTCGCCGCGTCGTAGCCCGAAAAGAGGAGTAGCCATGCAAGGCAAAGCGACGCTGAACGGTCATCCGATTCACCCGAGCCTCGTTCCGTTTCCCATCGCGTTTTTCACCGGCGCGCTGATCTGCGATATCGTGTCGCACTGGGGCGACGCGATGTTCTGGCCGCGCATGAGCCTCGCGCTTATCGGCTTCGGCATCATCGGGGCACTCGCCGCGGCGATTTTCGGGTTCGTCGACTACCTCAGTGCGCCGCTGAGTCCCGAGGCGAAGAAGACGGCGACCACGCACATGATCCTCAACCTCGTGACCGTGGTCATTTTTGCGATCGCCTTTTACATCCGCCTCGGCGACGTCACCGCGACGGCGGGATACGTGTTCACCGTCCTGGGCGTCATCGTACTCACCGCGGGCGGCTACCTCGGCGGACACTTAGCTTATCATTTTGGGGTGGGAGTTGCCGAAAGCGGCTCCCAGCCCCACATCTGACTCGGCGCGGGAGGCGCGATCAATGGCAGATGATGTCACCATAACCCCAACGGCGAATGGGCCAAATCTTGTCCAAGGCAACGTGCGAATCGTCTGGCCGAGCGGCCACGAGATCACCACGACGAGCAAGGTAGCCTTGTGCCGGTGCGGTCATTCGAACGACAAGCCGTTCTGCGACGGCACGCATGCGAAGATTGGATTCAAGTCGGTGGAAGGAGACGAAACGGCCCATCGCGGCTAGCCTCCTCCCGCCGCACTCGCGGACTCTCCCGCGCATGGGGCGCACCAAGAAACGGGTAAGGAACTAATGCCGTGAACGTCAGTGACTTTTTGCTCGAACGGCTGGTCGAATGGGGCTTCAAGAGAGTCTACGCCTATCCGGGCGACGGCATTAACGGCATTATGGGCGCGTTCGATCGAATCGGCGATAAGCTCGAGTTCATCCAAGTTCGCCACGAGGAGATGGCAGCGTTCATGGCATGCGCACATGCCAAGTTTACCGGCGAAGTCGGTCTCTGTTTGGCGACCTCCGGACCCGGCGCCATCCACCTGCTGAACGGGTTGTACGACGCGAAGCTGGACCACACGCCTGTCGTCGCGATCGTCGGGCAAGCCGCAACGACCGCACTCGGCAGTTCATATCAGCAGGAAGTCGATCTCCAGCAGCTCTTCCAAGACGTCGCCGAATATGCCTACACGGTTTCCAGCCCGGCGGCGATGCGCCATATCGTCGATCGCGCGGTCCGCATCGCAGCCGCGTGTCGCACCGTGACGTGCGTGATCGTTCCGAAAGACGTACAAGAGGAAAGAGCCGTTCCGAAGCCGCCGCGCAAACACAACTATGTGCGCAGCGGCGCTGGTTACAGCGCGCCGTGCGTGGTGCCGGCGGCCGCCGACCTGCAGCGCGCGGCGGACGTGCTCAATGCCGGCAAGCGCGTAGCGATGCTCGTCGGGCAGGGCGCTTTGAGAGCCGGCGACGAGGTGCTCGCTGTCGCGGATCGGTTGGGCGCGGGGATCGCAAAAGCGTTACTGGGCAAAGCGGTTGTGCCCGACGACCTTCCGTACGTCACCGGCACGCTGGGTCTGCTCGGCACGCGCCCAAGCTCCGACATGATGGCCCAGTGCGACACCCTGCTGATGGTCGGCACCTGTTATCCGTATTCGGAGTTCCTGCCGAAAGACGGCCAAGCGCGGGGGGTGCAGATCGACATCGACGCAAAAAACGTCGGCTTGCGCTATCCTACGGAAGTCAATCTGATCGGCGACAGCTGCCAAACCCTCCAAGCGCTGCTGCCGCTGCTGGACGCCAAGTCGGACAGCACGTGGCGCGACAAGCTCGCGAAGAACCTCGAGAATTGGTACGCCGACGAAGCGGCGCGCAGCCGCGTGAGCGCGGATCCAATCAACCCACAACTTGTTTTTTGGGAACTCAACGAGCGTTTGCCCGACAACGCAATTTTAACGGGCGACGCGGGTACTGCCACGAACTGGTTCGCGCGGAACATCCGAATGCGGCGCGGCATGAAGGCGTCGCTGTCGGGCGGTCTTGCGACGATGGGCTCGGCGGTCCCCTATGCAATCGCCGCGAAGTTCGCCTTTCCCGATAGAGTCGTCGTCGCGTGCACCGGCGACGGTGCAATGCAGATGAACGGCACGGCGGAGCTTCTGACGGTGACGAAGCATTGGCAGCGCTGGTCCGACCCTCGCTTGATCGTCCTGGTTTTGAATAATTCGGATCTCAACCAGGTTACGTGGGAAATGCGCGTCGAGTCGGGCAACCCGAAATACGCTCCGTCGCAGACGCTGCCGCGCTTCAATTATGCCGGCTACGCCGACGCCATCGGGTTGCGAGGCATTCGCGTCGAGCGACCCGAGGATATCGGAGCAGCCTGGGATCAGGCGCTGTCGGCGGATCGGCCTGTGGTTTTCGACGCGGTCGTCGACCCGAACGTGTCGCAGCTCCCGCCGCACATCAGCCTCGAACAAGCGCACCATCTTTTTTCCGCCCTGTATAAGGGAGATCCGGACGAGGGCGGCGTCATCAAGGAGTCGATCAAGAGCGTGCTCGCGGGCATGCTGCCGCACCGCGAGGACGGCTAGTCCATGCTCGCGCACGCGGTGCAGCCCGCCGCCCGCATCGATGCATTGCGCGTCGAAGCGTTCCGCATTCCGACTGCGACCGTCCCCGAATCCGACGGCACGCTCGAGTGGGATTCGACGACCCTCGTTTACGTGGAAATCGACGCCGGCGGAGCGACCGGCATCGGCTACACGTATGCCGACGTTGCGACGGCAAAGCTCATCGACACGCTGCTTCGCGAGGCGCTCGTCGGTCAAGACGCCATGCAGATCGCCGCGCGATCGGCGGACATGTTCGGCATTACCCGCAACCTTGGGCACGACGGCATTACGTCCATGGCGGTGTCGGCCGTCGACGTGGCGCTTTGGGATCTCAAGGCGAAACTGTTCGGCGCGCCGCTGTTCGCGCTGCTGGGAGCGGCGCGCCGCAGCGTTCCGGTGTACGGCAGCGGCGGCTTCACCTCATATGACGAGCGGCAGCTGTGCGATCAGCTGTCCGGCTGGGTGAGCGCCGGCATCGGGCGCGTCAAGATGAAGATCGGCCGCGACCCGGCGGCTGACGTGACGAGAGTGGCTGCCGCGCGCCGGGCGATCGGCGAGAACGCCGAATTGTTCGTGGATGCTAACGGCGCCTACGCTCCGCAGCAAGCGGTCGCCCAGGCGAGGCACTTTGCGCGCCGGCGCGTCACGTGGTTCGAGGAACCGGTCTTTCGGGAGGACTATGCGGGTACGCGATTCGTCCGCCAACGTGCGCCGGCCGGCATGGAAATATCCGGCGGCGAGTACGGCTACGCCCCTTATCAATTTGCGCGCATGCTCGACGCGCGCATGCTCGACGTGCTGCAAGCCGACGCGACGCGCTGCGGCGGATTTTCGGGTTTGCAGGCGGTCGACGGGCTGTGCCGGACGACGATGACGCCGCTCTCGACGCATTGTGCGCCGTACCTCCATTTGCACGCTGCCGCTGCCTGCGCGAGCCTGCGCCACATCGAGTATTTCTTCGACCACGTCCGCATCGAGCGCATGCTGTTCGACGGCGCCGAAGCGCCGCAGGATGGTTGCCTCGCGCCGGATCCCGAGCGGCCGGGCATCGGGCTTGAACTGCGCCGCCATGACGCGCAGCGCTATGCCGTCTGACCGCCCGCTCGCCACGCGGCGCCGCGACGCCATCAACGCCTCCGACCTCAGCGTCGACGCGGTTGCTCTGGAGGCCGCGCTGGGCGCAGCGGTTCGCGGTGAGGTCCGCTTCGACGCCGGCAGCCGCGCGATGTACTCCACGGACGCGTCGAACTACCGGCAGATTCCCATCGGCGTCGTCCTGCCGAAGGACGCGCGCGACGTCGAGCAGGCGATTTCGGTCTGCCGTGAGTTCGGCGCACCGCTTTTGTCGCGCGGTGGCGGCACGAGCCTAGCCGGCGAGGCGTGCAATGCCGCGATCGTCATGGATTTCAGCAAATACATGCACGCGATCGTCGCGATCGACTGGCGGGCTAAGACCGCGACCGTGCAGCCCGGCTGCGTCACGGATGATTTGCGCGACGCGGCGGAAACCCATCACCTCACGTACGGCCCCGACCCCGCCACCCATAGCCGCAATACGCTCGGCGGCCAGATCGGGAACAATTCGTGCGGCATGCACGCACAGTACGCGGGCAAGACGGAAGAAAACGTCGAGGAGCTTGACGTCGTGCTGTACGACGGTTTGCGGCTACGCGTTGGGGCAACGCCTGACGACGAGTTCGCGCGCATCATCGCGGCGGGCGGACGACAGGCCGAGATCTATGCCAAGCTCAAGGCGCTGCGCGACAAGTACGGCGAGCTCATCCGCCAGCGCTTCCCCAAGATTCCGCGCCGCGTCTCCGGCTTTCCACTCAACGAGCTGCTGCCGGAGAACGGCTTCCACGTAGCGCGCTCGCTGGTCGGAACGGAAAGCACCTGCGTGACCGTCGTCGAGGCCACGCTGCGCCTGGTGCACAGCCCGCCGTATCGAACGCTGCTCACCGTCGGCTTCGCCGACCTTGCGATCGCGGGCGACCACGTGCCGCTGTGCGACGCATTCCAACCGATGGCGCTTGAGGGCATGGACGAATCGATGTTTCACTACATCGAGCTCAAGGGCGCATCGACCGAGCAGAGCCGCAAGCTCTTTCCAGCCGGCCGCGCCTGGCTGGTGTGCGAGTTCGGCGCAGATACCAAAAAGGCCGCGGCCGAGAAGGCGCGCGCGCTCGCAGATGCCCTCAAGGCGCGCGGCTCGTCCGTCGGCACAAAGCTCATCGTCGAGCCCGACGAGCAGCGGCGGCTGTGGGAATTCCGCGACAATGCTCTTGGGTCAACCTCAAAGATCCCAAATCAACCGGATTACTATCCGGGTTGGGAAGACTCGGCGGTCGACCCGCAGCGCCTTGGCAGCTATCTGCGTAGCTTTCAGGCGAAGCTCGACGAGTTCGGCTATCAGGCTGCCGTATACGGGCACTTCGGGCAAGCGTGCGTGCACGCGTCCATCAATTTCGATCTCTTTACCTCGGCCGGGATCGCGAAGTACCGGCGCTTCGTGACCGAAATGGCGCACGTTTGCGTCGCGCACGGCGGCTCGCTGTCGGGCGAACACGGCGACGGGCAAGCGCGCGGCGAGCTCCTGCCGATCATGTACGGGGACGAACTGACACACGCGTTTTGGGAGTTCAAATCGATCTGGGATCCGCACGGCAAAATGAATCCCGGCAAGGTGGTTCATCCGTATAAGATCGACCAGAACCTGCGCTGGGGGACGAACTATCGCCCCTGGCGGCCGAAGACGCACTTCCACTTCGCGCGCGACGGCGGCAGCTTTGCGGCCGCAGCGAACCGCTGCGTCGGGACCGGGAAATGCCGCCAGCAGCGCGGCGGCACGATGTGTCCCAGCTACATGGCGACGCGCGAAGAGGCGTATTCGACGCGCGGCCGCGCGCGCTTGCTGTTCGAAATGCTGGAGGGCGATCCGCTGCGCGACGGCTGGCAAGACGAAGCCGTCAAGGCTGCGCTGGATTTCTGCCTGGCGTGCAAAGGCTGCAAGAGCGAGTGCCCGGTCAACGTCGACATGGCCACATACAAGGCCGAGTTCTTATCCCATTATTACGAACGCAAGCGCCGCCCGATCGCGGCATACGCGTTCGGGTTGATGTTTTGGTGGGCAAGGCTCGGTGCGATCTCACCCTGGCTGGTGAATGCACTCGCGCAGGCGCCGGTTCTGCGCAACGCTGCCAAAGCGATCGTCACGATGGCGCCTGCCCGCCGCATTCCACTTTTCGCTCCCACCACGTTTCGAGCGTGGTTTCGCACTCGCCCGGAACGCAATATCGGAAAGCCCGATGTGATCCTGTGGCCGGACACGTGGAATGATCACTTTCATCCTTCGACGGCGCAGGCGGCCGTCGAGGTGCTCGAAGACGCCGGCTTTCACGTCGCGATTCCATCCGCGCAGCTGTGCTGCGGGCGCCCGCTCTACGACTACGGCATGCTGAAGCTGGCGAAGGCGCTGCTGCGGAAGACGCTCGACGTCTTGCGCCCCCAGATCCGCGCCGGCATCTGCGTCGTCGGTCTGGAACCAAGCTGCGTTTCAGTGTTCCGGGATGAGATGAACGACTTGCTCGGCGAGGACCCCGACGCCAAACGGCTGCAATCCCAGACGTTTCTCCTGAGCGAATTTCTGACCGCGAAAGCGCCCGCTTACCGGCCGCCGCGCCTTCCGCGCGCGGCGATCGTGCACCGGCATTGCCACCACAAAGCGGTCCTGGACCGCTCGGCAGAGAGCAAGCTGTTCGATGCCATCGGCTTACGGTACGAGACGCCCGATACGGGCTGCTGTGGAATGGCTGGCGCATTCGGATTCGAGGCGGCGCACTACGACGTGTCGATGAAGGTCGGCGAACGAGTGCTGCTTCCGAAAGTGCGCGACGCCGACCCCGAGACGCTGATCGTCGCGGATGGTTTTAGTTGCCGCGAGCAAATCGCGCAATCGACGAAGCGGCAGGCGCTGCATCCCGCACAAGTCCTCAAAATGGCGATCGACGATCGCAACGTTGACCGCGACGATCCCTTTGCCGAGCTGCGTTACATGCCGGACCCGGAAAAGGAGTCCCGGCGCGCCGGCTATCGAGGCGTCGTGCTGCTCGGCACGCTCGCGACGGCCGCCGCGCTGCTCACCGCCTGGCGCTTGAGGAGGTGCTGAGAAAGATGCCGGCGGGCAATGTGGCTTCGGAAAAACCGTTAGCGGAAAAAGTTGCCATCGTGAGCGGCGGCGACACCGGCATCGGTGCGGCAATCGCAACCACGTTCGCCCGCCAGGGCGCAAGTGTCGTGGTAGATTACGTAGGTGACTCGGCGCCGGCTCGCGAGCTCGTCAATCGGATTAGAGCGACCGGCGGCAAGGCGCTGGCGCTGTCGGCAGACGTCCGCAAGCCCGCGGCAGTCGAACGCCTCGTTCGAACGACGGTCGAACGTTTCGGCAGCCTGGACGTCATGGTGAACAATGCGGGGCTTGAAGAAAAGCACCCGTTTTTGGACATGCCGTTTGCCGTCTGGGAAAAGGTCATCGCGGTGGACCTGACCGGCCCGTGGCTGTGCTCACAGACCGCAGCAAAGCAAATGATCAAGCAAAAGCGCGGTGGCCGCATCGTGAATATCTCGTCGGTGCACGAAGACCTGCCGATGCCCACCAACGCCCCATATTGCGCCGCCAAAGGCGGCTTGCGGATGCTCATGCGCACGATCGCGGTCGAGCTTGCGCCTTACGGTATCACGGTCAACGACATCGCGCCCGGGGCCGTCGACACTCCCATGGACGCGCCGCTGAAACGCAATCGAAAAAAATACCGCGCGTTGCTGTCGGAGATCCCGTTGGGACGTATGGCGAGACCCGCAGAGATCGCCGACCTTTGCGCGTTTCTCTGCTCCGACGCCGCCGCATATATCACCGGAGCGACGCTTGTGATCGACGGCGGCATGATGCAAAAGTCGGGCAGCCTATGAGCGGCGCGGACCGGTCGGTCTTCGGCGTGAGCGAGTTCACGACGTGGCCGTGGTCGTTCGAGCGCGACGTCGAGCGCTATAAGAAAGCCGGCGTGGCGGCGATCGAGATCTGCGAATTCAAGCTCAACCGCGACAACTATGCGCCGCAGCTCGATTCGCTCCGCTCGGCAGGGCTCGCAGTGAGCTCGGTTCAGTCCACCGTCCATTCGGTGTTCCCCGACAGCATCGCGCCGCAACCGACCGCGCCCGATGACCGCCTTCGCCATATCAAACGCGCAATCGAACGCATCGCGCCGCACGTGCCGGCGCGGACGCCGTTTGTGGTGATTACCGGTGCCGCGCCCGGCGGCAACGCGCGCTTGGCCTACGATCGCTGTCTCGGTGCGCTCGACGAGCTCGCCGCGTTCGCTCAAGACCATGACGTCCGCATCGCGTTCGAGCCGCTCAACCCGGTGCTGTTCAACACCGACACGGCGCTGTGGGGACTCGAATCTGCGCTCGACATGGTCGAGCGCGTCGGCCATCCGGCGCTGGGCATTTGCATCGATACCTGGAACATCTTTGAAGCGCCGCGTCTCGAGACCACGATTGCGCGCTGCAGCGAGCGGGTTTTTGTCGTCCAGTTGAGCGACTGGCTATTGCCGCGCAGCGGGGCAGACCGACACAACCTCGGCGAAGGGACGATCGATAACGCCGCCATCGTCCGGGCCATTCGCGCAACGGGTTATGACGGCTATTACGTCCTGGAGATCTTTTCCGGTGAATCGTTGCCCGATTCGATTTGGCGAGCCGATCTTGACGCCGTACTCGCGAAGAACGTCCGTGCCTTCGGTGAGCTGTGGGCGCAAAGCGAGCGCGCGTAATGACGCACGTGCCTCGTCGCGTCTACGATCTGAGCCAACCGGTCTTTGACAATTGTCCGCAGTATCCCGACGACAATCCTCGACCGGCTCAGGTACGACTGTTTTACATGCTGGCAATTCAGGGCGTGAACAAAGAGATCGTTGAGCTCAGCACGCACACCGGCACGCACTGCGATGCGCCCTATCATTTCTTCGAAGACGGCCAAACGATCGATCAGGTGCCGCTGAACACGTTTGTCGGACCGGCACTGCTGTTCGATTTACGCCACAAGCCGCCGGGCTCAGCGATCGAACGCTCCGACATCGTGCGCCGCGCAGACGCCTTGGAAAAAGACGATATCGCGCTGCTCAACACCGGGTTTGGACACAGGCGCGCAAACACGCAGGCATTCTTGACCCAGTACGCATGGCTGACCGGCGCAGCGGCGGATTTGTTGGTCGAGCGCGGCGTGAAGGGCGTGGGCATCGATGCCGTAAGCCTCGGAGGCTACGGCGATCCCGAGAAAGCGCGGCCGGCGCATTCGGCATTGCTCGGCAGAGGCAAATTTATCGTTGAAGAGCTGTTTTTCCCCGACGAAATAATGGACGGCGCAAAGCGGCTCTTCGTCGCAGCACCGGTGAAGCTGCAGGGCTGCAGCGGCGCCTGGACCCGCGCCATGCTTTGGGAGTTTTAGCGCGGCGCGGGTCGCGGATTGCAGCCGTTTTGGCTACGGAGTCGGCGCCGGAGTGGGCTCAGCCGACCCGCCGTGCTGGCTGCGCCAGGCCTGCATTTCGGCCCGCAGCTTGGTCCGCTGTTCGGGCGTCAGCAGCGCGAAGATCTGATCGCGCAGCTGTCTGCGCGCGGCGGGATCCGGCTGGCTGCCCCTTGGGTGTGCCGCACGGTAGTTTTGCAAGAGCGTCTTGAGCTGATCTTGCTGCTGCTGGCTCAAATCAAGCATGCGCAGCATTGCGAACATGCCGTGCCCGCGCCGTCGGTTTATATGGCCGCCGGCGGGCGAGCTTGCAGAGCTTGCAGCCGGCGTCGGATCCGGGGCCGGCGAGCTCGTGTCGGCCAGCGTCAACGCGGGCGCCGAGAGGGCGGCAACGCATAGCGCTGCTGTGAGAAGTGACGTAACTCGTTTCACTGGTGCTTGTTCTCTTACGAGCGTTTGGGGGCGGGACGTGCTCATTCTATCGCATGCCGCTTGCGAGCAGGCTGGGACCAGGGTGAGAAATCCATGTGACTTCGGCCTTGTAGGGGCAGCCGCTCGCTTGCGCCGAAACGCGGCTGCATGCGCGTGCCTGATGCTGCAAGACCGCTCGCCGCTGTTTTCGCTTGCGCCGGCATCGCGACGGCCGGCGCGGCGCAAGCCGCCGGCTCACCGCCGTGCGACTTATCGTTCGTGGTCAACCAGCCAACGTATCAGCTGGTCAGCCCGAGCAACGGCGCCTCCGATGCGTCGATCGGCGCCGGCCGGCTGACGGTCGCCACCGACGCGCGCGACCTCTCGGGGATCACCGAAATCACGCTCGCCCCGCTTTCCGGAAAACCCCTCGTCATTCGCAAGCCACACTTTTCTGCC
>Ga0207416_1002305_pt1 | contig 21335 bp, 21 predicted proteins | sample PaiPotPPM11metaG_FD_184107 | JGI IMG/M metagenome (GOLD analysis project Ga0207416, IMG submission 184107) | Iron sulfur acid spring bacterial and archeal communities from Banff, Canada, to study Microbial Dark Matter (Phase II) - Paint Pots PPM... ...
CGCCCGCACCGCCCGCCCGGCACGCCCCCGACCGGAACCTCGCGCTCGAACTGGCCCGGGTCACCGAGGCCGGCGCCATGGCCGCGGCCCGCTGGGTGGGCCGCGGCGACAAGAACGGCGCCGACGCGGCCGCGGTGAACGCGATGCGGCTGCTGATCAACACGGTGTCCATGGACGGCGTGGTCGTGATCGGCGAGGGCGAGAAGGACCGCGCGCCCATGCTCTACAACTCCGAGCAGGTCGGCGACGGCAGCGGCCCGGCCTGCGACGTGGCGGTCGACCCGATCGACGGGACCCGGCTCACCGCCAACGGCATGCCGAACGCGATCTCGGTGATCGCGGTCAGCGCCCGCGGGTCGATGTACGACCCGTCCGCGGTGTTCTATATGTCCAAGCTGGTCACCGGGCCCGACGCGGCCGAGCTGGTGGACATCGACGCCACCCCCGCCGCGAACATCCTGGCCGTGGCCCGGGCCAAGCGGTGTTCCCCGCACGACGTCACGGTGGTCATCCTGGACCGCCCGCGCCACCAGACCCTGATCGAGGAGGTACGCGCGGCGGGCGCGCGGATCAAGCTCATCACCGACGGGGACGTGGCCGGCGCGATCATGGCCGCGCGCGCGGGCACCGGCATCGACCTGCTGCTGGGCGTCGGGGGCACCCCGGAGGGCATCATCGCCGCGTGCGCGATCAAGTGCCTGGGCGGCGTCATCCTGGGCAAGCTCGCGCCGCGCGACGATGCCGAGCGTGACCGCGCGATCGACGCGGGCCATGACCTGGACCGGGTGCTGACCACCGACGACCTGGTCGCGTCCGACGACGCGTTCTTCGCCGCCACGGGGATCACCGACGGCGAGCTGATGGCCGGCGTGCGGTACCGGTCGGGCGGGGCCGCCACGCATTCGCTGGTGATGCGCGCGCGCTCGGGGACGTTGCGCAACATCTACAGCGAGCACCAGCTCTGGAAGCTCAGCGCCTACAGCGCGGTCAACTTCGACGGCGACTGAGCGCGCCGCGCCACCGGGACCGCTTGGGCCGGATGACCTTCACCCGGCCGCCCAGGGCCAGCGCGCGCACCTCGATCACCGGCGAGTCCGGTGACCCGGGCGGGCTGGCCGACCGCGCACCCCCCGGCCCGCTCCGCCGGCTTAGCACGGCCGTGCCGGTCATCTCGACGGCCACCTCGTCCGGCACGATGAGCTGCAGCGTCCCGCCCAGCATCGTGGCGTACAGGGTGACCCGCTTGCTCTGCAGCAGGGCCTCGCGCATGTCCAGCACGACCTCGCCGAGCATGACGGTCACCGCGAGGCGTTCCGGCACGACCCAGCGTCCCTCGCGGCGTTCTCGCCCGAAGATGACCCCCATCGGCTTCCTGGTGTCCAGCCGGATCGGCTGGCCCGAGGGCAGGGCCAGGTCATCGGTGAGCACGGCCAGCTCGCCGAGCGTCCGGGCCGCGCAGGCGCTCTCGACCCGTTCGGAATGCTCGCCCAGCGTCAGCCGGCCGTCCGCCGCGGCCTGGGTGAGGAGCGAAATCACCCGCTCGCGGTCCGCGTCGGAGGCACGCAGATCGCGGGGCGCGGGACGGGAGTTCACACCCTGAAGATAACAAGACTCCGCTCCCCCGGCCGCGCCCTCGGGCGCGCAGTTTCGCCGGCCTTGATCGGCTGTTAGTTTGGTCTAAGCAAATAAGTGCGCGGGAGAGGGGCTGCGGGTGGCCGAGGACCTGGAACGGGACGATCGCTACAAGTGGATCGCCCTGTCCAACACCACGCTCGGCATGCTGGCCGCTACCGTCAACGCCTCGATCGTGATCATCTCGCTCCCGGCCATCTTCCGCGGGATCAAGCTGGACCCGCTGACTCCGGGGAACGTCAGCTACCTGCTCTGGATGCTGATGGGCTACCTGGTCGTGTCGGCCGTCCTGGTCGTCACCCTCGGCCGCCTCGGCGACATGTTCGGCCGGGTCCGCATGTACAACATGGGCTTCGCGGTCTTCGGCCTCGGCGCCCTGGCGCTGCCGTTCGACCCGCTGACCGGGCCCGGCGGGGCACTCTGGCTGATCGGCTTCCGGGTCATCCAGGCCGTTGGCGGGGCCATGCTCATGGCCAACTCCCCCGCGATCTTGACCGACGCCTTCCCCGCCGACCAGCGCGGCATGGCCATGGGCATCAACCAGGTGGCCGGCATCTCCGGCCAGTTCATCGGCCTGATCCTGGGCGGCATCCTGGCCGCGGTGGACTGGCGCCTGGTGTTCATCGTGTCCGTGCCGATCGGCGTGATCGGCACGATCTGGTCCTACCGCAGCCTGCGCGAGATCGGGGCCAGGAACCCGGCCAAGATCGACTGGCTGGGCAACGTCACGTTCGCGGTGGGCCTGATCGGCCTGCTGGCCGGGATCACCTACGGCATCCAGCCCTACGGGGGGCACAGCATGGGCTGGACCAACCCCATGGTGCTGACGGGCATCTTCGGCGGCCTCGCGCTGCTGGTGGCGTTCTGCTTCATCGAATTGCACGTCAGCCAGCCGATGTTCGACCTCAGGCTGCTGCGGATCCGCGCGTTCGCGGCCGGCAACGGCGCCACGCTGCTGGCCGCCATCGCCCGCGGCGGCCTGCAGTTCATGCTGATCATCTGGCTCCAGGGGATCTGGCTCGTCCTGCACGGCTACAACTTCAAGGACACGCCGCTGTGGTCGGGCATCTACCTGCTTCCGCTGACGCTCGGCTTCGTGATCTCCGGGCCGCTGTCCGGCAAGCTGTCCGACAAGCACGGAGCCCGCGCGTTCGCCTCCGGGGGGCTGCTGGTCTCGGCCGCGGCGTTCGGCGGACTGCTGCTGTTGCCGACCGACTTCCGGTACCTGGCGTTCGCGGGGCTGATCTTCGTGGCCGGGGCCGGCATGGGCCTGTTCTCCGCGCCGAACGCCGCCGCGATCATGAACAGCGTCCCGGCGCGGCAGCGCGGGGCGGCCTCCGGCATGCTCGCCACGTTCCAGAACTCCGGTTTCGTGCTCTCCATCGGCATCTTCTTCTCGCTGATGATCGCCGGGCTGGCCAGCACGCTGCCCACCACGCTCACCCACGGCCTGAGCGTCCACGGTGTGCCGCACGCGATCGCGCACCAGATCGGCCAGGCACCCCCCGTGGCCAGCCTCTTTGCCGCATTCCTCGGCTACAACCCAGTGCACCAGCTCCTCGCTCCCACGGGCGTGCTCGCCCACCTGCCACCGGGCCAGGCCGCGGTGCTGACCGGCAAGCAGTTCTTCCCGCAGCTGATCTCCGGGCCGTTCCACCACGGCCTGGTCATCGTGTTCAGCATGGCGATGGCGGTCCTGGTCATCGCGGCGTTCGCTTCCCTGCTGCGCGGCGGCCGTTACGTGCACGATGAAGCCGGATCGGCCCTGGTCCCGGACGCCCAGACGGCCCGCGACGGCCAGCCCGCCACCCGCAACGGCCGGGCGCGAGTCAGGTAGCCGCCCGTCGCACCCGACCGGCCGCGACATGATCGCGTGCGCACTACGCTCTCCAGCGTGGACGTCCGCTCCCTTGGCTACCGTACGGACCTGACGATCCGGGTTCTCGAGGGCAGCCAGACCGAGGATCGCGGCGATTGTCTCGTCATCCGTAGTCCGCAGAATCCGACCTTCTGGTGGGGCAACTTCCTGCTGCTGGCCGCGCCGCCGCGCCCTGGCCAGGCCGCCGAATGGCTGGCCAGGTTCGGCGCGGAGTTCCCCGGCGCCAGCCACGTGGCCCTGGGCGTGGACGTTACCGAGGCCGACGCGGTCGATCCGCGCGAGCTGATCGCGGCCGGGTTCCGGATGACGCGGCTGGCCGTGCTGACCGCCGCCGACGTGCACCCCCCGCCCCATCCCAACACCGGGGCCACTTATCGGACACTGTCCGGCGACGACGACTGGCGGCAGGCCGCGGAGCTGCGGGCCGTGGTCAATGCAGGCGAGCCCGGCGAAGAACCTGAGTTCCTCCGGGCCCGGCTCGCGGCCGAGCGCGCTCTAACCGAAGCCGGCCACGGGTCCTGGTTCGGCGCTTTCCTCGACGGACGGCTGCTCGCCCAGCTCGGCCTCATCACCGGCCAGACGGGCCTGGCCCGTTATCAGAACGTCGAGACCCACCCCAGCGCGCGACGCCAAGGACTCGCGGGCAGCCTGGTCTGGCACGCCGGCCGGCACGCGCTGACCGCCGCCGACGCGAGCACGCTGGTCATCGTCGCCGACCCGGCGGACGTCGCGATCCGCGTGTACCGCAAGGTGGGATTCGTCCACGCGCAGGCCCAGATCGGCTTCGAGCGACACCCGCCGGCCGCCGGATAACACGATCCGACGGTCTTGGTCGAACCACCGTCGGGTGGCTTTCCGGTCGCCCAGCAGGTGACCAGGCCTAGAGGGCAGGAGTATGATCCGGGTATGAGCGACCGTAAGACCCGGCTCACCATCACCGTGGACGCCCACCTCTCCTCGTACGCCGAGCAGCTCGTCGAAGCCGGCCACGCCGGCTCTGTCTCAGCCGCCTTCAACGAGGCGATGGCGGAAAAAGCCGCCCGCGACCGGCACCGGCGCAGCCTCTGGAAGGCCATGAGCGACCAGGCCGACCCCGGCCGGGTGGCCCGGATGATGGCCCACGTTGACCGCCAGCTCGCCTCCTGAGCGGCGCCCCGGCACGCCGCTCATCCTCGATACCAGCGTGCTGAGCGCGGTCGCCCGCGGCGACGCCGACATCATCGGCCTGATCCAGGCCTATGACGCCCGCAGCCAGCCCCTGGTCATCCCGGCGCTCGCGATTGCCGGGGCCTCCCTTGATGCCCGCAACGACGAATCCGACGACCTGCTGGCAGGCGTCGAGCTCCTCGAGGCCACCGCCGGAGCGCCGCTCAGCGGCGCCGAACAGGCCACCAGGCTCGCCGGCATCATCGCCAGGACCGGTCTCGACACGTGGGATGCGCACGCCGCCGCGATCGCAGACGCGGCGATCTGCCCGATCCTCACCCTCGACGCGAGCAAATGGCGCCAGCCGTCGGCCGACCTGGACGAGCCACTTCACATCATCGAGATCGCCGACCCGGGCGACCAGGACCCGGATACGTGACCGTGCTGCCCGTCCCGTGGCTAAGTGGTCGTGCCCGTAAGTTCGTCGGGGGTCAGATCCAGGCGGTGGGGTCGTTGAGGTACAGGCCGCAGGCGGTGTCGAGGGCGTCTTGGCAGGTGCCGATGGGCAGGCCTGTGGGGAAGAGCGATTCGTCGTAGTCGTCGTGGCTGGCGCGGTAGATCGCGAATTGCCACTGGTGAGCCGAGCCGACATACCGCAGGCGGCATAGCTTGAGCGTGGTGGCGTCGTCCAGGGTCGCGTCGATGTAGCTGAAGCTCCCGCGGTGGCGGATCTGGAGACTGGCGATCTGGGGCCAGCGTTCGCGGGCCCGGGCGTTCAGGCGCTGTTCCAGGGACGTCTTGGTCGAGTCGGGGTACCTGGCCACGACGACCATCCTCCCCGATGGCCCTGACCGGCGTGGCGTGCCCTGCTGCCGGCGGCAGGCGGGTGCGGCACGAAGATCAGATGCTTATGAGGAGCCCGTGCGAGATTGTCTTGTCCGACAAGGAAACCACCGTGTTAACAGGGCGCGCCCGGTCGGTGCGCGGGCCGTATCGCGACCGGCTGCGGGCGCAGATCGTGCTGGCCGCGGCCGCCGGGATGGCCAACGCCGCGATCGCCGCGCAGCTGGGCGTATGTACCGATACGGTGCGCAAGTGGCGGCGCCGGTTCGCGGCCGGGCGGCTGGCGGGGCTGAAGGACGCGCCGCGCAGCGGACGCCCGCCGGTGTTCACCGCCGCCGACCGGGCCGAGGCCGTCGCGCTGGCCTGCGCGCTGCCGGCCGAGACGGGGGTGCCGCTGTCGCGGTGGAGTTGCCCGGAACTGGCCCGCGAACTGGCCGCCCGCTGCCAGGTCACGGCCTCGGCGTCCACGATCGGCCGGTGGCTGGCCGCTGATGCCCTCAAGCCCTGGCAGCACCGGTCCTGGATCTCTGTCCGCGACCCGCAGTTCGCCGCTAAAGCCGCCCGGGTGCTCGACCTGTACGCGGGGATCTGGGATGGCCAGCCGCTGGGCAGCAACGACTACGTCATCTGCGCCGACGAGAAGACCTCGATCCAGGCCCGCTGCCGCTGCCACCCCACCCTGCCCCCGGGCAAAGCCCGGGCCATGCGGGTCGAGCACGCCTACCGGCGCGGCGGCGCCCTGGCCTACCTGGCCGCCTGGGACGTCCACCGCGGGCAGGTGACAGGCCGCTGTGAGCACACAACTGGAATCGCGCCGTTCGCCCGGCTGGTCGAACAGGTGATGACCACCGAGCCGTATGCCAGCGCGGACCGGGTGTTCTGGATCGTCGACAACGGCTCCTCCCACCGCGGCACCGCCTCCGTCAAGCGCATGGCCAGGGCCTGGCCGAACGCGCACCTGATCCACCTGCCCCGGCACGCCTCCTGGCTCGACCAGGCCGAAATCTACTTCTCGGTCGTACAGCGCAAAGCCCTCACCCCCAACGACTTCACCAGCCTGGACCAGATCCGCGACCGCCTCGCCGCGTTCGAGACCCGCTACAACGCCATCGCCAGGCCGTTCAGCTGGAAATTCACCCGTGACGACCTTGACGACCTGCTGCACCGCATCGACGCCCACGACCAGGCCCAGTCCCACGCGCTGGCAGCGTGAACCCCACCCCCGACGAACTAAAGGGCGCGACCACTAAGCGTTCCGTCGCCGCTCGAGGAGCTGGCGATAGCGCGATGAAATGCGCCGGCGCATCCCGTCGTCGCCGCGGCATCTCCGGCAGCCGGCCGTCGCCGCGCTCCCACCGGGTCAGCGGCGAAGTGGCCGTACCGCAGGCCCCGGCGGGGGCCGTCGCTGCCCGAGCCGAGGGCGATCACGACCTCGGGCACGTCGCGGTGACGGGCCCGGATCGCTGACCAGGCCCGGTCGAGCTCGGCGACCAGGCGCGGGCCGACGCCGGCGGGGGATCTTGCTGTGGCCACGGAGGCTCTGGCAGCCGGCAGGCGGCCAGGTATAGTTAGCTCTGTGAACGATATTGCTGCAGCATCAGTGACCGCGGAGCCGGGGGTCGCGCAGGCGGCGGCGGCTGAGCTATTCGCGGCGATCAGCGTGATCCGGAGGACCTCTCGGCGGACCGCGCGGCAGGCGTGGGCGCAGCAGCCGCTGCCGCCGGCCCAGTCGGAGCTGCTGCGCCTGACCGCAGCGCGGCCCGGGATCACCGTCGCGGACGCCGCTCAGGAGCTGCGGCTGGCTCCGAATACGGTCAGCACGCTGGTGGGACGGCTCACCGACGCGGGGTTGCTGAGCCGCGAGAGAGGGGCTCAGGACGCCAGGACGGCGCTGCTGACCGTGACCGACAAGGCCCGGAGGCGGATCGCGGAGTTCCGGGACTTGCGGGCCGAGCTGGCCGGCCAGGCGCTGGCCCGGCTATCCGCGACCGACCAGCGGGCGTTGGCCAGCGCCGTGCCCGCGCTGTTGCGCCTCGCCGAACGCATGGAGGGTTCGTGACCACGTCGCCTGACGCCTCAACCGCCCCCGCCTCAGCCGCAACCACTTCAACCGAAATCCCGGAGGGTCCGGCTGGCTTCGCCGTCGGCGGCGGCATCGCGGTGCGGTGTGCCGGCCTGACCTATCGCTTCGGCGACCACGTGGCGGTCGATCACGTGGACCTGGAGATCGGCTCCGGCGAGACGTTCGGGCTCCTCGGGCCGAACGGCGCGGGCAAGACGACCACGATCCGGATGCTGACCACGCTGCTGAAGCCCGCCGCGGGGAGCGTGCGGGTGTTCGGCACGGACGCCGCGGCGCATCCGATGCGGGTCCGGCGGATGATCGGCTACGTCCCGCAGCTGTTGTCCGCGGACGCCACGCTCACCGGCCGAGAGAACGTGGAACTGTTCGCCCGCCTCTTCGACGTCCCGAAGCGGCTGCGCCGGGAGCGGGTCGAGGGCGCGCTCGCGGCCATGGGGCTGACCGAACCCTCGCAGCGCCTGGTCAAGACCTACTCCGGGGGCATGATCCGCCGCCTGGAACTGGCCCAGGCGCTGGTCAGCGCGCCCCAGCTGCTGGTGCTGGACGAGCCGACCGTCGGGCTGGACCCGATCGCGCGGTCCGACGTCTGGGAGTACATCGCCGGGCTGCGCGAGGCCGCGCCGATCACCGTGCTGATGACCACCCACTACATGGACGAGGCCGACACCTACTGCGACCGGGTGTCGCTCATGCACGCCGGGCTGATCCGGGCCACCGGCACGCCCGGCATGCTCAAGGCCACGCTCGGCAGCGGGGCCACCCTGGACGACGTGTTCCGCCACTACACCGGCGGCACCCTCGACGAAGACACCGAGAGGAGGGGCATCCGTGACGTCCGCCGCGCCCGGCGTACCGCCCGCCGTCTCGGCTGAGCCCGCCGTTTCCCCCGCGCTCCCCGGCCTGGCCGGCGAGACGGCGCCGCTCATCCTGCGCCGGCTGGCCAGCCGCATCATCACGCTGTGCTGGGTCGAACTCCGCAAGATCCGCCACGACCGCACCGAGCTCTACACCCGGGCCATCCAGCCCGCGCTCTGGCTGCTGATCTTCGGCGAGACGTTCACCCGGATCCACGCGATCCCGACCCCGGGCGGCATCCCGTACCTGGCCTACCTCGCGCCCGGGATCCTGGCCCAGTCCGCGCTGTTCATCGCGATCTTCTACGGCATCCAGATCATCTGGGAGCGGGACGCGGGCGTGCTGACCAAGCTGATGGTCACGCCCACCCCGCGGGCCGCGCTGATCACGGGCAAGGCGTTCGCCGCCGGGGTGCGCTCGATCGTCCAGGCCGCCGTGGTCGTGATCCTGGCCGCGATCCTCGGCGTCACGCTGACCGACAACCCGCTGAAGCTGCTTGGCGCGGCGGCCGTGGTCGTGCTCGGCTCAGCGTTCTTCTCCTGTCTGTCTATGAGCATCGCGGGGCTCGCCTTGTCCCGGGACCGGCTGATGGGTATCGGCCAGGCGATCACCATGCCGCTGTTCTTCAGCTCGAACGCCCTCTACCCCGAGCGGCTCATGCCCGGCTGGCTCCAGGCGATCAGCAAGATCAACCCGCTGTCCTACGAGGTGGACGCGCTCCGCGGGCTGCTCATCGGCACCCCTGCTCACCTGGGCCTGGACGCGATCGTGCTGGTCGGCGCCACCATTCTCGGCGTCACCGCCTCGGCGATGCTCCTCCCCCGACTGGCGCGCTGAGGTAGCGCTCCCTGGCCGCGTTGCCTACCGGGCAGCCGCCGGCCGCGCCCCGGCACACCCCGGTGTCGCACAGGCGGCACATCCAGCGGGTGGCGCCCGGGCCGCGGATCAGGCCGACCAGCACCTTGCCCACGACCCGCTCGAAGGCCTGACGCTCGTCCGGCGACAGCACCGCGAGCGCTCCCTCGAGCACGCCGGCCCGCGAGTCGGCCACCCGCTGGGCCGCCTGCCGGCCCTGCCCGGTCAGGAAGATCGATACCGAACGCCCGTCGGCGCCCGGCCCGCGTTCGACGTAGCCAGAATCGGCCAGCCGGTCCACCAGCCGCACCGTCCCCGATGAGGTAAGCCCGAGCACCTGGCGGAGCCGATCGACCGACGGCCGGTCGAGGAAGTGCAGCAACGCGCACAGCGCGGCCGCGCCCGACTCTGGCCGGCCCCCTTCCGCGGCCATGGCGTCCGCCATCCGGTCCGCGATGACCAACGACAGCGCGCCGAGCAGGTTCGCCGGCCGGTCCAGGGACGGCGCCGACGAGGAATCCGCAGGGGCCGGGGGCTCTGGGCCGCCCGATGGCCCCCCGGGACCGGCCGACGGCGGGACCGCGCGGTCAGCCAAGCTCGTAGTCGAAAACGAACGTCCCGGGCGGCGTGCTAGTCGCGATGGCCGACCCGGTGCCCCGCAGCCCGGTCAGCTCGCCGGTGCCCGAGCCTTCCACGACCGTCCAGTCCGTCCTGGCCTCGGCACCGTCGAAGCTGCCGCCGGCGAGCAGAACGTAGCTTCCTGACCGCCCGGCGACCTGCCCGACCATGCGCTGCAGACCGGTGAACACGGCCGTACCGTCCTCGCGGTAGCACATCAACGTCTCCGACACGCCCTCCCCCTGGACGTCGCCGACGAAGTCGAAGGTCATCCGGGCCTTGGTCAGCTTGCCCTTCCCGTCGAGCTCCTCATAGGTGTTCTCGTCCCACCCCGCGACCGTGAACGTGCCCTCGGCGCGATCGCTCATCCGACTGCCCTCCACTGCGCTCCTCGGAATTGATGTGTGAGTCACACACTAGTCTAACCGGGTCGGGCCGCCAGGCCACTGCGGGGGTGGCGGACGCGTTCGCGGCCGGCGCCGCAGGGGTGGGCTGCCGGGGTTGGCAGCCCGGCGCGCCGCCGACTGGCTGGCGTGTTCGCGGCCGCCCGAGCTGGCCGCCCGGCGCGGCACGCAGCGGGCGAGTCTGGCGGCCGGCCGCATGCCAGGCCGACACCAGTTTCCGGCCCAGCCCGAATCTCCGTAACGGCCAGTCCGAAACCGGCCTTTCAATGATCGTGGTTGATCGGTTGCAACTATCGCAACCGATCAACCACGATCATGAAACCGGCGCACCCACTGGACTGGCGGGCCCGACCCGTTCACCACACTGAGCACACATGCCCCGCCAGACCCAACGGTCCAGGCCCGGTGGCCCCCGCGTTCAGGCCGCTGAGCACCAGGGCCAGCGGACCCCCCGACCAATGCGAGCGGAACCCGACGGCGAGCCGGACCCCGACAAAGGCGGACCACGGCGAGCCAGACCCGGCAGAGGCGATTGCTGGTGGCTACACGTCCTCGGACGGGCTGGCGCCGGAGGCTAGCACGGCGCGCAGGATGGTCTCGGCGGCGTCGACGGCGGCGCGGGCGGTGATCGCGTGGGTGTGCGCCCGGTCCAGGTGGCCTAGGCCCACGCAGTCGTAAGCGACCTGGGCGTCGTGGACGGCCAGTTCCAGCTGCCGGGCGGCCTCGCTCAGGTCGATGTCGTTCTGGCCGACCTCGGGCATGCTCGTCATCGCGACCTCATCTCGTCATGCCTGGCTGAGCCCAGGACCCAAGGTCCCACCACTACCCGGGACGCGCAGGTACATGCCGTGGTTGTCTCAGCCGACCGGCGAGGACAGGCGGTCCAGCTGGCGATCTACGATGAACGAAGCCGAACACCGCCGCGCGAGGAAGTGCCGCCAGATGCCCGAGTTTGCCTACACCGATCTGCTGCCGCTGGGCGAGGACACCACGGACTACCGACAGGTGTCGGCGGACGGAGTCACCGTACGAGAGGCGTTCGGGAAGTCATTTCTCGAGGTCGAGCCGGGCGCGCTCAGCCTGCTGACCCAGACCGCCATGCGGGACATCGCGCACCTGCTGCGCCCCGGGCACCTGCGGCAGCTGAGGTCGATCCTGGACGATCCCGAGGCGAGCGGCAACGACCGGTTCGTGGCCCGTGACCTGCTGCGCAACGCCTGCATCGCGGCGGGCGGGGTGCTGCCCATGTGCCAGGACACCGGGACCGCGATCGTGATGGGCAAGCGCGGCCAGCACGTGCTGACCGACGGCCGCGATGAGGAGCACATCGCCCGCGGCGTCTACGACGCGTACACCACGCTGAACCTGCGCTACTCCCAGCTCGCGCCGCTGACCATGTGGGAGGAGAAGAACACCGGGAGCAACCTGCCGGCCCAGATCGAGCTGTACGCGGCGCCGGGCGGGGAGTACAAGTTCCTGTTCATGGCCAAGGGCGGCGGCTCGGCCAACAAGTCGTACCTGTACCAGGAGACCAAGGCGGTGCTCACCCCCGCGGCCATGGCCGAGTTCCTGGAACAGAAGATCCGCTCCCTGGGCACGGCCGCGTGCCCGCCCTACCACCTGGCCATCGTGGTCGGCGGCACCAGCGCCGAGTTCGCGCTGAAGACCGCCAAGTACGCGTCGGCGCGGTACCTCGACACGCTGCCGACCTCGGGGTCTCCGACCGCGCACGGGTTCCGTGACCCCGAACTCGAGCAGCAGGTGCTGGAGATCACGCGGCACGCCGGGATCGGCGCCCAGTTCGGCGGCAAGTACTTCTGCCATGACGTGCGGGTGATCCGGCTGCCCCGGCACGGCGCGTCCTGCCCGGTGGCGATCGCGGTGTCGTGCTCGGCCGACCGCCAGGCGCTCGGCAAGATCACCCGGGACGGGGTGTTCCTGGAGCGGCTGGAGACCGACCCGGCGCAGTACCTGCCCGACGCCGAGGAGGGCGAGCTGGAGTCCGATGTCGTGCGGATCGACCTGGGCCGGCCCATGGCCGAGATCCGCGCCGAGCTGTCCCGGTACCCGATCAAGACCCGGCTGTCGCTTTCCGGGCCGATGGTCGTGGCCCGCGACATCGCGCACGCCAAGATTTCCGAACGTCTGGGGCGGGGCGAGGCTATGCCGGCGTACCTGCGTGATCACGCGGTGTACTACGCGGGGCCGGCCAAGACCCCGGAAGGGTACGCATCGGGGTCGTTCGGCCCGACCACCGCCGGGCGGATGGACTCCTACGTGGACGCGTTCCAGGCGGCGGGCGGGTCGCTGGTCATGCTGGCCAAGGGCAACCGGTCGGCGGCGGTCACCGAGGCGTGCCGCAAGCACGGCGGGTTCTACCTTGGGTCGATCGGCGGCGCCGCGGCCCGGCTGGCCCGGGACTGCATCACCAAGGTCGAGGTGCTCGAGTACCCCGAACTCGGCATGGAGGCCGTCTGGAAGATCGAGGTCCGCGACTTCCCGGCGTTCATCGTGGTCGACGACAAGGGCAACGACTTCTTCGCCGACGTCACGACGGCCCGGCCGCCGCTGCTGACGATCGGCTCCGGCCCCGCTAGCCCCGCGGCGGCACGGCCCGCCGAATTCACAACTGGCTCACAGGGTTATCGCTGGTAGCGGCGATAGCGTCCCGGGTTATGCAGGGCATCCGGACCGGCGGGCACCTGGTCTCGGGGCGGTATCGGCTGGAGGGGCCGATCGGCCGCGGGGCCATGGGCACCGTCTGGCGCGCCCACGACGAACTGCTCGATCGCCAGGTCGCGGTCAAGGAGGTGCGCAGCGCCGGGCTGGCCAGCCCTGGGTTGGCCAGCACAGGCGAGGCCGACGGGACCTACCAGCGGACGCTCCGCGAGGCCAAGGCCGCCGCGCGGCTGAACCACCCCGGCGTGGTGACGGTCTTCGACGTGGTCGAGGAGGACGGCAGTCCCTGGATCGTGATGGAGCTCGTGCCCGCCCGGTCGCTCGACCGGCTGATCGCCGAGGACGGCCCGCTCCGCCCTCGGCAGGCGGCCCGGGTGGGCGCGGACTTGATCAGCGCGCTGGCCTGCGCGCACACCGCGGGCGTCTTGCACCGCGACGTCAAGCCGGGCAACGTGCTGCTCGGCCCGGATGACCGGACGGTGCTGACCGACTTCGGCATCGCCACGTTCGACGGCGATCCCGCGCTCACTCAGGCCGGAATGGTGTACGGGACGCCCGGGTTCACCGCTCCCGAGCGGATCCGCGGGGAGGGGGCGACCCCCGCGTCGGACCTCTGGTCGCTGGGCGCGACCCTGTACGCCGCCGTGGAAGGCCGCGGCCCGTTCGACCGGCCCGGCGGAGCCCCCGCGATCACCGCGGGCGTGGTCAGCGAGGACGCGCCCCCGGCGCCGTCGGCCGGCCCGCTCGGCCCGGTGATCAGCGCGCTGCTGCGCGGCGATCCCGGTCAGCGCCCCGGCGCGGACGAGGCCGCCCGCATGCTGGCCGGCGCGGCCGGGCAGGCCGAGTCGCAGGCCGGGCCCCACGCGGCCCTCCCGGACCTGCCCGGGTTCGGACCGCGGCCGGCGGCCCCGGACCTGCCCGCGTCCGGGCCGGGGGCCATGGCCATGGACCTGCCCGCGTTCATGGGGCCGCAGGCCCTGACCGACCCGTCTCCCGCCACCGATCAGCCCGCGTTCGCGGACCTGGTCCGGTCGGCGAACCCGCCCTGGCTCCCGGCTGCCGTGCGGTCCGGGGCCGTCGGACCCGGGGCCACTGGGCCCGGGACCGCCGGACCCACGGCAGCCGGGCCGGATTGGTCGATGGCCCATCGTCCGGATCCTGTTCCGGTCGGTGGCCCATCGACCGCGGGATCCGGGTCGCGGCGGCGGCCGCGCGGGGGCCGGCGAGCGCGCTGGCTGGTGCTCGCCGCGACCGCCGTCGTGCTCGTCTCGGCCGGCCTCGTGGCCTGGTCAGCGCACGCGCGCTCGGCGGACACGGGCGCTCCGCCGGACGCGACCGGCGGCTCGGCCGCGTCGGCTGGAACCGGGTCGGCCCAGGGCCAGCCGAACGCGCACCAGGCGGCGTCCGGCGCGGGCCAGGGAACCGGTCCGGGCCAGGGCGCGACCGGGACCGGCACGAACACCGGCCAGCGCGGGATCGCCGGGAGCGGGGGCACCGGCCCGGGCAGCGCCGCGGCTGGCGGAGGCCCGGGTACCGGCGGCGCGGGCAGCGTCGGGATCGGCAGCGCAGCCCCGGGTGACGTCGGGACAGACACGCTCCCCGCCGGGTACCGCTGGTACCGGCTCACCGCCGCGGACAGCGGCGCGGTGGCCGGGTTCCAGGCCGCGGTCCCCGCCACCTGGTCGGCCTCCACGCAGGGCCTGGCCACCCAGCTGAGCGCGCCGACCGGGGCCGCTTCCATCCAGATCAGCCTGGCCCCGTTCACCTATCCCCGGCCGTCGCGAGAGGTCGCGTTCGAGCAAAGGCAAGCACGGGACCAGGACCAGTATCCGGGGTACCGGCTCGTCTCGACCGGCGCCGGGACGTTCCTCGGGACGGCGGAATCGACGTGGCGGTTCACCTGGCAGCAGGCCAGCGTGGGCCGGACGGAGGTCCTGGCCCTGTACGCGAACGTCACGACCACGGCCGGCCCGCAGCCCTACACCCTGACCGTGTCCGCTCCCCCGGCCGGCTTCCCGGCCGCCGAGGCGGTCTTCCGCCGGGCGCTGTCCACCTTCGAGCCGCTCCCCTAGCCCGGCCGCCCCCCTCCGGCGGGCACGGCAGCGGCCCCCTGACTTGGCCAGGGGGCCGCTGCCGTTAACTCGCCGGAGCAACACCGGCGGCCGGGGTTAGTACCAGCCGTCCGCCTGCTCGTGCGACCAGGCGGCGCACGGAGAGCGGTAGGTTCCCTGGATGTAGCCCAGGCCCCAGCGGATCTGCGTGGCGGCGTCGGACTGCCAGTCCGGCCCGGCGCTGGCCATCTTGCTCCCGGGCAGCGCCTGGGGGATCCCGTACGCCCCGGACGCCGGGTTGCTGGCCGACACGTTCCAGCCGCTCTCCTCATTCCACAGCGAATCCAGGCAGGAGAACTGGCTCGATGACCAACCGTAGGAGCCCAGCATGCCCAGGGCGATCTGCTGCGCCGAGCCGGACGGGGCCGCCGGCGCCGACGGCACGGAGGGGGCGGCCTGGCTCGGCTGGGCCGGGGGCTGGGCCTGCTGCTGGGCCGCTTGCTGGGCCGCGGCCCGCCGCGCTGCGGCCGCCGCGGCGGCCCGCCGCTCGGCTCTCTGGGCCGCGGCCCGCCTCGCCGCGGCCTCCTGGGCCACGATCTCGAGCGCCTCCTGCCGTCGCAGCGTCCATGCGCTATCGGACATCAGCGTCTGGGGGAGCACCCGCTGGCCGTTGCTGGCCTGCTTGGCCAGGCTGGCGCGGGCGGTCAGCGAGTCGGTCGCCGACAGCCCGGGGAGGCTGGCCGGCCAGAACACCAGTCCGGAAACCACGGCGGCCGACGCCACGGTCGAGCCGGCCACCGCCATAGTGATCTTAGAAGGCCTCCTGTGCATCGCAGTTTTACGGCGTAGTTGTATGCGGGTCAAAATGAGCCCTTGGTCGGGCGCGCGATGCGCGCTCGCTTCCACCCTGTGGCGCTGCCGGGCCGCCGGAAACGCGGCGGGCAGCGGCGTACAGACGATGACGCAGGATCAGGGCGACGAGTTGCTCGGGGCAACGGTCAAGCACGCCGGGTGCTGTCGGGGATCCACCATGCCCGAACGAGCGCCCGTTCTGTGGCCAGAACGTGCCTGGAATCCGTATGACGAAACTCACAGACGACCGTCGCCAGTTGTAGACGTTAGCCCTAATCTCGCGTCCGACCTCGTGTTTCATAACGGCTGAGCACCGCGACTTCGGCAATGTGAGTCACATCACAAGTTGACTAAATCTGCACGCCGAGTAACGCTGCGCAATCGATGCGGGCCGTTTAGCAGGTAATTCACGGGATAGGCAATGCCGCCCAGCTCGTCATCTCTGCGTAATTGTGCGACTACTCAGCGCCAATTCGGGCGGCGATTGGGAACCCGTCAGCCGAAGATCATTATTAGCCGGCCGGAGCTCAGTACCAGCCGTCCGCTTCCTCGTGAGCCCACGCCCCGCACGGGGTGCCGTACGTGTCCTTGATGTAACCGAGCCCCCAGCGGATCTGCGTGGTCGGGTCCGTCATCCAGTCGGCCCCGGCGCTCGCCATCTTCGACCCGGGCAGGGCCTGCGGGATGCCGTACGCGCCGCTGGCGTTCTGGGCGTTCCAGCGCCAGCCGCTCTCCTGGTTCCACAGCGGGTCCAGGCAGTTGAACTGCGACGAGGCGAAGCCGAACGAGGACAGCATGTTGAGCCCGATCGACTGGGCCGAGCCGGGATCGGGGGCCGGCGCGTCGACGATCGGGGTCGTGCCCCCGCCGCCTCCGCCCGACGACGAGGAGCCCGACCCGGTGGACGGCGTCGGGCGGGTGGCCAGCTTCGGGCTGCCGACCAGGCTGAGAGTCTTGGACGCGGCGTCGACCTGGATCATCTGCTGGCGTTCCTGCTCCAGCAGTTGCGCGGAATGACTGCCGGGGATGGCCGCCAGGGCGGCCGCGGTCGGGTCGGGACCGCCGCCCGCGCGGACTATCGCGACCGAGACCCCGGTCGCAATGGCGACAACCGCCGTGATCGTCGTGACCAGGAGAAAGCCTATCCGCCTGCGCGCGCGGCGCTTGGCGTGAGCCCGCCTCCGGTGCTGTGACAATGCGGTCCTTCCGTCGGCCAGGCACGCCAAACAGAGCGCTTGGCGTACAGACCGCTGCGGTACAGGGCAGCGAGTCGCTTGACGGTCGGGCCAATGCGGCGCCACTAGGCTAGCGAGGCAGAACCCGCCGCAAGTGGGTCCAGCACCGTCGCCGCACTACGTTGCCAGAAGCGAAGGAGTGGACCAAGCGCTTCCACAGAAAAAGTTGTGCCGCAAACCTGAGAATTGTGTTCCGCACATCACAGTTTGGCAACGCGTAATGGAACAATTACTAGGCGTAAGAGCGCGGTCCTGTGATCACAGCTCGGGCCGGGCCGCCCGCCGGGACACGCCGACCCTACCGCGCGGCCCCGGATGCGGCTAACTTTCAAGCTGGGGGTTAGCGACAGTCGCACGGTGTCATCAAGCACAGGGGTGACCAATGAGTAGCAGTCCCGGATCGATGCCGGGCCCGGGCGGCCAGACCACGGGCCACCGGACCTGGGATCTCGGCACGGGGAACGCCGAAACGGTGCTGGCCGAAGCGCGCAAGGCCCTGTTCGTGATGGTCGGCTTCCTCGCGCTGATCTGGATCCTGCAGATCGCGAACTGGGCAGATCACTCCCAGCTCACCTACGAGTACGGGATCCGGCCGCACGACATCGGCAGCCTCCCGGACATCGTGACCGCGCCGTTTCTGCACTTCAACTGGTCGCACATCGAGGGGAACTCGGGGCCGCTGTTCATCTTCGGCTTCCTGGCCGCCTACCGGGGCGTGACTAAATTCCTCGGGGTCACCGTGCTGGTCATCCTGACCAGCGGCCTCGCGGCCTGGCTCACCGAGGCCTCGGGATCGGTCGGCGCCGGCGCCAGCGGGGTCGTCTTCGGGTACTTCGGCTACATCATGGTGCGCGGCTTCTTCGACCGGCACGCGATCGACATCCTGGTCGGCGCCGTGATGGCGTTGTGCTTCGCCTACCAGTTCACCGTGCTGCTGCCGCACGCCGGGATCGGCTGGCAGGCGCACATCGGCGGCCTGGTCGGCGGCGTGGCCGCGGGCTGGGTGTTCCGGGAACGGCGGCCCGCCACGCCGCGCGGCCCGAAGACCAAGTCGCTGACCAAGCCCGGCCAGACGGTCGCGGCTTACGGCGACAGCCCGCGATCCGAGCTGCACCGCCAGCTCGACGACCTGGGCCTGTGACCGCCCGCCGGCCCGCGCCCGCCGACGGCTGAGCCCATGACCATCGTCGACGCGCACCACCACGTCTGGGACCTGTCCGTGCGCGATCAGCCCTGGCTGGCGCAGCCGGAGCTGGCCCCGCTGCGCCGGAACTTCACGCTGGCCGACCTGGAGCCCGAGGCCGCCGCCCAGGACGTCGGCGCGACCGTGCTGGTCCAGACGGTGACCGAGCCCGCGGAAACCCCGGAGATGCTGGGCCTGGCCGCGGCCAGCGACCTGGTCGCCGGCGTGGTGGGCTGGGTGGACCTCGAGGCGCCGGACGTCGCGGAGGCCATCGGCGCGCTGCGGCAGCGGCCCGGAGGCGAGCTGCTGGCCGGGATCCGGCACCCGGTGCTGATCGAGCCCGACCCGGACTGGCTGGCTCGTCCGGCCGTGCTGCGCGGCCTGGCCGCGGTGGCCGCGGCCGGGCTGGTGTTCGACGTGGTCGGCGAGCCCCGGCACCTGCCCGCGGCCGTCGCCGCGGCGGCCGCCACGCCGCAGCTCACCGTAGTGCTCGACCACCTGGGCAATCCCGATGTCGGCGGCGGCGTCGACGAGCGGTGGGCGAAGGCGTTCGCAGACCTCGCCGCGCTGCCGAACACGGTGGCCAAGCTCTCCGGCATCCTGGGCGAGCCCGCGCCCGGCCCCGCGGCGGGCGGCGTGGCCACGGCGCACATGCGGCCGTTCTATGAAATCGCGCTGGCCGGCTTCGGGCCGGACCGGCTGATGTTCGGTTCGGACTGGCCGGTGTGCACGCTGACCGCCCGGTACGCCGACGTGCACGCGGCCGCGCGGACGCTCACCGCCGGCCTGAGCCAGACGGAGCGGGACGCCGTGTTCCGCGAGACCGCCCGCCGCACCTACCGGCTCACGCGGCCGGGCCAGCCGCCCGCGTGAGCCAGCGGGCGGTCACTCGCCCTCCGCCGCCGGGGCCTCCGGCTCGCCGCCCCCCGCGGGCTCGTCACCGGCCAGGCCGAGATGACGCTCGATCGTGGTCAGCCGGTCCGTGATCCGGCTCAGCGTGCCCTGGATGCCGGTCAGCGTGCCCTCGATCTCGGCCAGCCAGATCTGACGGCTGATGATCGTGCCGCGGCCCGGGATGCGTTCCTCGGTCTCGACCCGGCTCCCGCCCTCGACCCGGCGCCCGCCGACCAGCTCGACGACCTTCTGCCGGACCAGGTTCAGGTCGGCGCCCAGCCGGACGAGGACCTGGGCGGCGACGCCCTCGCCCTCGCGGATCAGGCCGAGCAGGATGTGCTCGGTGCCGATGTAATCGTGACCAAGCTGCAGCGCTTCGCGCAGCGACAGCTCCAGCACCTTCTTGGCCCGGGGGGTGAACGGGATGTGCCCGGACGGCCTCTGCTGGCCGCGTCCGATGATCTCCTCGACCTGCTGGCGCGCCGCTTCGAGGCTCACCCCCAGCGCTTCGAGGGCCCGGCAGGCGGCGCCCTCGGTCTCGCGGAGCAAGCCGAGCAGGACGTGCTCGGTGCCGATGTAATTGTGGTCCAGCGCCCTGGCTTCTTCTTGCGCCAGGACGACGACCCGCCGCGCCCGGTCGGTAAATCGCTCGAACATAGCCCACCGCCTCCGCTTCAGTGTGCACCCGTTGACGCGGTGCGCAACCCGGAAGGCGTCGGCGCAGTGCCCTGGCCCGGCGGTAATGCTCGCGGAGCAGCCGGGCCAGGGCGCGACCGGGCATGGCCCGGGGCGGCGGGCACGCGCCGTGGCGGTCGGCGGTGCCCGCCGCCCCGGGCCGGAGCTGGGAGGCCCGGTTAACTACGAAGCGATGCGAGCCTTCGAGGTGTTACAAGAACGCGGCCGTTCGAACGGAAAGCCTGATCAATGCCGTTTCGGGCTGCGCAGACCGGTATGCCCGGCCGATACTGGGCCAGTGATCGGCGCTGAGTTCTCGTCTTTGCTCGCCCGGGCCCAGGGCAGGGACGAGGAGGCGTTCGCCCGGTTGTTCCGCGACGCCCAGCCCGCGCTGGTGCGGTACCTGCGGGTGATCTCGCCGGAAGCGCCGGAGGATGTGGCCGGCGAGACGTGGCTGCAGGTCGTGACCGCTCTGGAGGGCTTTCAGGGCGGCGAGGCCGAGTTCCGCGCGTGGCTGTTCACGATCGCCCGGCACCGCGCGATCGACGCGGCGCGGGCGCGGGAACGGCGCATCCAGCCGGTCCCCCTGGCGGGCAGCGGGGCCGCGGAGCGGCTGACCGCCCCGGACACGGCGGAGGTCGCGCTGGAGCGGGCCGCGACCCGGGCCACGCTGAAGCTGATCTCGGCGCTGCCCCCGGACCAGGCGGAGATCATCATGCTGCGCGTGGTAGCGGGCCTGGACAACAACGCGGTCGCGCGCATCGTGGGAAAGCGTCCCGGCGCGGTCCGGGTGGCCGCGCACCGGGCGCTGCGGCGGCTGGCCGAGATCGCCGACCGCGCGGGGGTGCTGTAACGCCATGGGCGATCCCGGCGCTTCGTCAGGTGAGATGTCTGGGTTCTCCCTTCCCAGCCGGCCAAGCCGCGAGCTGGGCGAGCCGCTACTTGACGCGCTCCTGGACGGGCAGTCAATGCCCCCCGACGCGCCCGTGGAGCTATGCGCGGTAGCGGAAATGCTCGCGGATCTGGCCGGTCCGGCCGAACCCGGTGAGCTGGCCGGGGAGGTGGCAGCGCGACTTGGGCTGCGCTCCGCCTCCCCGGCCGGCCTCTCGCCCGCTGCCCGCCGATCGGCGAGGCGTAGGGGGACCTGGCTACCTGGCAGTGTCAGGTTGGGCGCCCCGCTTATCGCGGCAGCGGTTGGGCTGGGCGGCGCCGCCGCCGCATTCGCCGGCGCGCTGCCCAGCCCTATCCAGACTTTCGCGCACGACATGATCGGCGCCCCGGCGGCGCACCGCCCCCCGGGCCTGCCGTCGCCGACGCGCGCCCGGTCCGGCAGCACGGCGCCCCCGGCCCGGGGCGGAGCCCCGCCCCGGCACGACCAGCGGCTGGCTCAGGACCAGGCCAAGGGACACGGGCAAACGGCACGAACGAAGGTGCCAGGCCAGGGAAAAAAA
>Ga0207416_1002306_pt1 | contig 21330 bp, 19 predicted proteins | sample PaiPotPPM11metaG_FD_184107 | JGI IMG/M metagenome (GOLD analysis project Ga0207416, IMG submission 184107) | Iron sulfur acid spring bacterial and archeal communities from Banff, Canada, to study Microbial Dark Matter (Phase II) - Paint Pots PPM... ...
GTGGGCCAGGTTCTGCGATGTTCGCACTTGGCATGATCGAAGCGGGAGTCGTCGCCGCGATGACGATTTCCGCCAGTTCCGCCTATGCCGTTGGGGAAGTGATGCGTGCTAGCCATAGTCTCAATGCATCCTTCGCGAGCGCGAAGCCATTCTATTTGGTGGCCGGGGTTTCTGTCGCTGCTTCGGCCGCCGTCGTGCTGATCCCAAATGCGCCGTTGCTTGCCATCACCATCGCGGTCAATGTCATCGCCACGTTGCTCATGGCTCCGGCGCTTCTGTTTCTGCTGCTGCTGGCTAACGACCGTGAAGTAATCGGTTCGCTGGCCAATGGCTTGAAGAGCAATCTGCTTGGCGGGGGGATCGTCATCGCTATCGCGCTCATGGGCGCAGCCTACGGCGTGATCACCGTCTTCCCCGCCGTGATCCCGAAGTGAACGATATGAATGGCAAGCCGCTGCCGCGTCGCAAGCTTGGACCGGGGATGACCGCCCTGCTCTGGCTCCTGCGACTCTACGTGCTGATCGCCGTGCCGTTGGTCGTCTATGCGTTCATAAAAGCGTTACATCAGGTCCCATGATCTCGCGACGGGCGGCGAGGTGATCGCAATCAACCCGCTGCTTTCGACGGCGGGTGCTGTGCTTGTCCTCTTTGTCGCTGTGCTATGCGCAGCGATTGGCACACGCTACGCCCGCGTGCCGTACACGGTGGGCCTCGTCATCGTGGGATTGATCATTGGCGCGATTCCGGGCCATCCGACCATCCGGCTCACTCCAGACCTCGTTATGCTCATCTTCTTGCCGGCGCTGCTTTTTGCGGGCGCATGGACGTACCCAACGTCGTTGCTGCGGCGCAACTGGTTGCCCATTGCACTCCTTGCCACGTTAGGTGTCCTCATTAGTATCCTCGTTTCGTGGATCGTGCTCGTTCATTTTGCCGGACTCTCGACGCAAACGGCGCTCCTCTTCGGCGCAATCGTCGCAGCAACCGACCCGTTGGCAGTACTCTCGGTATTCCGGTCACTCAAGACAGACGAGCAGCTTTCCGCGATTGTCGAAGGGGAGAGTCTCTTCAACGATGCGACAGCTGTCGTGGCTTTTAAGGTGACATTGCTTTTCTCAGTCGTGACCGCTCATACGACGCTGGCGATTCCGGCGGTAGATTTTGTTGAGCTGCTGGCGGGCGGTGCCATCGTCGGCGTCGTCGTTGGCTCGGTGGGCTTGCTCGTGCTGCGTTTCACCGAGGACTATCTCGTTGAGGCAATGGGAACGCTGATTGTCGCCTACGGTTCGTATTTCGTTGCCGAAAGACTCAACGTTTCCGGTATCATTGCCGTGATCGTTGCCGGCATGCTCCTCTCGCGCCTCGGCGCGCAGTTTGGATCCTTTACCACGACGCGACAATCGGTGAACCAGCTCTGGGACTTCGTCGCCTTTGTCGCCAACTCGATGCTTTTCTTGCTCGTCGGATTAGCTATTAATCTTGGTGAGTTACGATCCAGTCTCGCCGCTGCGGGTTGGGGTATAGTCTCGATTGGTCTTGCTCGCATCATAGCGGTGTACGGGTTAAGCGCGCTGAGTGGGTTGCTGGGCCGGCGCATGCCGGTCGCTTGGCAGCACATATTCCTACTCGGCGGTCTGCGCGGGGCGCTCTCGATGGCACTCGTTCTGAGCTTGCCTGCTTCGCTTGCACGGCGCGATCAGCTTGTCGCGATGGTGTTCTCAGTCGTGCTCTTCACGATTGTGGTACAGGGATTGGCTATCGCACCCGCCTTGCTTCGGCTACGGCTAAGCCAAGAGCAGGTTCCCACTAGGTCTTAAGCCTCAATAAGTGGCTTCGGGCTTTTCGAGTCCGGCCTTCCTATGTTTATATATGAATATGGATCAAGCGGAGCTAACACCCGCTCTAGAGCGGGTGGCTGCTTCTGTGGTGGAGACCCACCGCAAGCGGCAGCAAGTAGAAGAAGACCTCAAGACCGCGGCTGCAGCTGTTGCATCGCTGCACTCGCAGAGCTCGTCACTCGAGGCGTCGGTCGTCGACTTGCGCCGCGAGTTGGAGCAAGCGCTGCGGGTGCGCGCGCAAGAAGACGCGGCGCTAACCAAGCTCGCGCAGGAGCGTCACACTGCCGTTGAACAGCTGGCAGCGATCACGCGCGAGGTCGAAACATTCCTTGCTGACAAGAACCGGACCGCGGCACAGATCGGCACGCAGGCCGACGCAACCCGCGCGAGCTTGCGGGGAATCGAAATCGAAGTGGCCGCGGCGAAAACCGCGCTGGCTGCTTTCCATTCGGATGCCAAGGCGCTGCGGGAGCGCCTCGCAAGCGTTCGGCAAACTGCCGACGCAGTTGAAGCCCAGCTCAGCGAAGTTCAATCGAAAGCGCATGACCTCGACGGTGCAACCGATGGGATGGCAGCGAAGATATCTGTTATTACCGACGGACTCAACCATGCGGACAGAGATCGTCTGCAGATAGTTTCCGCCGCCAACGAATTACGCTCGGTATCGTCCGCCTTGGAAACACGCCGCGCGCAAGTCAAAGCAGCTGATGATCAGATCGAAAAACTCTTAGGTGAAAAGGAAAAACAGACAACGGCGCTCGAGCAGCAAATGGAGCGGCTATCGCAAATCGCTCCCGGTAGCGGCGAAATGCAGAAAATCGCCGCAGCACCGCAGGCGCCAATCCAAGAAAAGCGTTTCGCATCGAACGGCGAGCACAAGTTCAGCCATACCGTGGACTTGATCGGTATATTGATTCCCCTTGGCTTCATCGGGCGAGACGAGGCAAGCGTGGCTCTTGAGCTCCTCAAGGCGGGAGACGTCGATAAATTCGTCCGCACCCTGTGGTCCAAGGCGATGGGCGGTCCCTTGCCGGGCCCGTACCGCCTTATTATAGGAAGCGCACTGGGCGAGTCGGGCGATCACAAAGGCGCCATGACGTTCTTTAGCAAGGCACTCGAGGGAAAGCACGTCGATCCGTTTCTTACCTATCTCGTGGCGGTTGCGTTGCTGCGCATGAAGCGTTACGTCGACGTGCTGCGCATCGCCCAAGGTCTTGCCCGCGCGAAGAACGGCAAGGTGCTGTCATATAACGTCGAAGCGCTTCACCTGTGGGCGAGCGGACGTCTCGACGAAGCTGAGAAAAAGCTTACCGAGGCGCTGACCGTACCGGGGCACACCCGGCTGCACCAGAATGAAACGATGTACAACCTAGCGCGTCTAGCTGAAAACCGGGGCGAAGCACGCGTGGCGGCGCTTTGGTATGAGAAGCTTGCATCGTCCGACGCAACGTACCGAGACGTCGCACTTCATATGGATTCGCTCAAAACGGAGGTTCATTCGGCATAGGCTGCACGAACACACATTTGGCTGCGCGCAGATGTAATATTTGCGCGTCACTTTTTGTCATATCCCACAGGTGCGTGACCATTGTCACCGATAATTGGGAATATACATCACTGGGGGACCATGTCCGGGGTTACTAACTGGATGCGAAAATCTACCCGCGGGAGTGGTCGCGGTTTTACTCTCCTCGAAGCGCTGATCTCGATCGTGATTTTCGGGGTCGGGCTTTCGACGTTTTTTGGTCTCTTTCCATACTCGCTCCACGAAGTACGCCACTCCAACTATTACTTGCAGGCCGTGAGTGTCGGCCAGCAATACATGGATTCAATCCGGTCGTCAGTGGAGCAAAGCCGTCCGCTCCCCGCGCCGACGCTTGCGCCGATCGATGCCGGCTATGAAGTCTTAGGGAGCGGCGCGCACAATACGTCGCCCGGCAACTTCACGGTCACCGGATCGTGCACGCTCGTTTCACCCTTTACCCGCCTTCAGCATTGCACTGTGAACGTGCTGTGGACTGAAGACGGTTTTACCCGGTCGTATGGCGTCGAAAGCTACGCGACGCAACAGATATCATGATGAAACGACAGCGCGGAACTTCTATCCCCGAGGTGCTCACCGTCACCGTGATCATCGGGATGCTGCTCTCGGCGATGGTCGTCATCGTGCCCTTGCTCGTGAAGTCGCCTCTCCAGATGCAATCGCAAGTCGACACCGTCAACACAGCCGCAATTGCGCTGTATAAGATGCGCCGTGACTTCAGCCAAGGCGACACGAATGGCGTTATGACGTGCAGTATTACACCGGTGGTTTCGTGTTCGGCTCCGCCTACCACGGCGACCAGCACCCAAGCCTTGGTCGTCGTCACTGACGATGATGGAACGGGCGTGTTTGCCGTCGACGCGAATGGTTACCCCAAATGGTCCGGCGTGTACGTTTATTGGCTTCAGCTTAACAGCACAGGTACAGCATACGACCTCGAGCGCGCTTATGAACCCGCCATAATCAAATCAATGAATGGCATTCCAACAAACGTCGATGCGGTGCTTGCATCAACTGCCGTCACGGCGGCAATGTTAATTTCGCCTGCTCCGGTTCTCACGAACAACATCGCCGACATGGAGTTCGGAGTTAGCGGGAGTCCAAGCACCATTAACTTCGAGCTCATAGCGGGCACAATTGGTGGAGTGGACCAGACACAGACGGACTTCCAGGGCAATACATATGCAAGAAACTAGCCTTCATCGGGGGATTCTAAAGTCCGGCGCTAGCGGACAGCGCGGTTTCGCAATGGCGTTTGTCTTCGTGCTCGTGGCGCTGCTGCTGCTCATTGCGATCCTAGTAATCACTGGCGCCTTCAACGCGAACAATCAGGCGCAAGCAGTCGGCGTTAAGTATGGCGTCCTCAACTCTGCTGAAGCGGCAGCGAATCTTGCACTTAATCGTCTCGCCGAAAATCCAAGCGAGCCCGTTGGATGCGTCACCGGGTCTTTGAATGGAGCGGTCTACAGATCGTGCTTAGGACTAAATAACTTGTCCTGGCCTACCGGCAGGTTAACACCAGATTATGCAGATCCGGGGACGAACGTATGGGTACCTAAAGGTGCAGCCTATATCTATGGCGAGGCCACAAACCAAGGCAGCCGCAAAGTCTATGTCGAGGCGATTGCACAGCCTGCCCCGCCGCTCGTGATGCCATCGGGCGCAATCAATGCGGCCACTGACATCAACGATCTGTCGTCGATGGGCATTAACCAAGACCCGCTCCACCCGAACGACGCGACGGTTTCCGCAAACAACAACATTAATGTTCCGGGCGCTGCGAGCCCAGTCCAAGGTGTCACTCATGCCGTTGGCACAGACTCATTGATAGGATCCGATGGCACCACCCATTCGGGGTCTGCTGCCGTTGGATTTCCGAACTTTACAGAATTGGCTCAAGCCGCGCAGAACGCGAAGCTCACCGCGCAAGCGGGGACGAACCTGAGCGGATCGACCGTCTCGAGCGGCACGGCGACGTACACCGGGAATGTCTATATTAACGGCGACGTCAATGTCTCATCGGGCACGGTTACTTTCTCGACGGGAACGTATGTCTACATTAACGGTAACCTGTGCATCAGCGGCACTGGTACTGTCGTGAACGCGGATGGAGGCCAGGGGCTTATGGTCGTGACTGGTGTCGTGTCGTCAAACGGCGTTGGTGGCTACCAGACCATCGCAGGCCAGGACACAATGTTGCTCTCCTTGGCATCAGATCCCGGTGCAATCAACCCCTGCGGCAGCAGTGCAGCAGATGCACTTTCACTTTCGCCGCCAGCCGCGACAGTTGAACCAGTTGGCACCGTATACGCGACGGTAGGCTCGGTCCAACTCACGGGTCTTGGGACCGTGCAGGGTGCGCTCGATGCAGGTACCAATGTTGATCTCAATGGCGGCCCCGGGTCTGCCGTCCAGTACGACGCCAAACAGGCGCAGACGACGCTGACAACGGGGACGATGACGTACACCGCGTACAACCAGAATTAGCAGCGCGGCTTTTTCATCTGTGCTGATCACCAAGAGCCTCATCGCCCCACCGCTTACGGTCGAACGGCCAACTGGCTTCACACCGCTGCTGCAGTTATTCGAGCGCCTTGCGCTACTCGGGTATTCCTTCGATCTCGCCAAGTGGGAAGCGCTCGTTAACGGCGGCCTCATCATCGGTTTGCCCTCGCTCCCCTCAAACGACTGTCAGATTCCGCACGCGACTGAAGAGCGCATACGCTTTATCCTCGATGTGGAGAGACGAGTTTCTCCAGGGGCCGGGGTTGACAAGCTGGCCTTTTACCTCGTCATCGCTGGTCTCAGCGACGTTCCACCGCAGCTCGTCGGCGAATACATTGAAGCAAGTCTTTCCAAGTTTTTTGTGGTAGGCGATGGGATGTTGCGGCGGCTCGAGCGCAAGCCGGCGCTCGTCGGCCCGCTGGGAGAGCGCAAGCTGGCGACTGCCATGGCCCGCGCCGTATTACGCGATTACCCCTTGCTGAGCACCGGGGCGTACGCCGCGTGTGAGCAGTTGCTTGCAACAGGCTTCATCATTTTCTTTCGCACGTCGTGGTCGAATCGCAAGCCTAGCCCCAACCGCCAGTGGCAGCATATCATCACTCCTGAATTCTTGGATTATCAGCGTTTGCCCGTAAAGACGATCGCCGACGCGAACATTCCGGCGGATGTGGCGCCACGAACGATAATGGAACCGGCGGCGGACAAAGAACGGCTTTTTATGCAGCTTCGCGTGGCGTGCGAAACGAGCCCCAAAGAACTTCTTCAGGCTGTTCGGGATTCGGCCATGGTCATCTCCACAGCGATGACGCAATTCCCCGAGCTGCAAGACTCGTCACCCCTCGAAACACCGAAGGGCGCCTTTGCGCAGTGGGTCCTCACCCTGTTACCGCCCATGCTGGCGGCAGCACTCTTTCGCGTATCGCAGAATACCGGGAGCGAAAAGTACAGCAACCTCATTCCGGATCGCAAAGAAACGGGACTCGAGGCGATCTTGCGAACCACCCTCGTTTACTGGCATACGTAGCCCAACGTCCCTCAGCCCAGTTGGCTAGGTCGCTCCGGATGAAGAGGCGAAGACCTCGCCACGGTGGGATTTTTCAGGTTTATGCTACGGATCGTAGCCTTGATCGGCACTGCGGCTGTCCTTACATCCGCAACCCAGGCACTGGGCGACTCATCGGGCGGCGTTCTGCGCGGTCACATTTCGGATGTTGAGACGCAGCAGCTGCTGGCCGATGCGGACGTACGCCTCGAGGGAGACAACGGCTTCACATACCGTGGTCACGGAGACAAACACGGGTTCTACCTCTTCCTCGGTGTCGAGCCGGGTATGTATAAAGCCGAATTCAGTCGTCCCGACTACAGCACTAATATGGAATACGGTATTGTCGTCTGCCCCAGCGGATCGACGGAGTTCGACACATGGCTTCAATCCGTTCACAGCCATGCTATAATCGATCGTTTTTCTTTGGCCACAGTCTCACTACCTATGCTCTTAGTGGCGGTGGTTATTTCCTTGACTTTAATAACACGCCTGCGCTGACGAGCTGTTGAAAGCTTATATTTAACATGGCCTTCGTACCAGTTGACGCAGTCGGGCTCGAGGAGCGCGCATCGGTCCTCGCGACGCGCAGCATCAAGCGAGATTCTAAAATCGTAGGGCTTCGGCTTGCGATCGCCTGCATGGATCTTACCACGCTGGAAGGGAAAGACACACCGGAACGTGTCAAGCAACTTTGTCGCAAAGCTCTTACACCGGATCCCGAAGACCTTACCGTGCCGCCTGTGGCAGCTCTGTGCATCTACCCCGAGCATGTTGCCGTCGCGAAGAAAGCGCTGCGCGGTTCAACTGTGAAGGTTGCATCAGTTGCGACCGCGTTTCCGAGTGGTCTTGCACCACGAAACGTGAAGCTGCTCGAAGCTTGTGAGGCGGTTGCAGCGGGTGCAGATGAAATCGACATGGTTATTGATCGAGGCGCATTTCTCGCGGGCAGATACCGAGATGTAGCAGAAGAGATCGCTGCCGTCAAGGAAGCCTCAAGCCCTGCACTCTTGAAAGTGATCCTTGAAACAGGCGAGCTCGCGACCTACGATAACGTACGGAGAGCAAGTTGGTTAGCCATGGAGGCGGGAGCGGACTTTATCAAGACCTCAACCGGCAAGATTCAACCCGCCGCAACGTTACCTGTCGCGCTTGCCATGCTCGAGGCCGTGCGGGATTACGAGGATCGAACAGGAAGAGCCGTTGGGGTTAAAGTCGCGGGCGGGATCAGAACTGCGAAGCAGGCACTGCAGTTCCTCGTTCTCGTGAAGGAAACGCTCGGCGACGATCGACTTGATGCGCGATACTTTCGGATCGGCGCCAGTTCACTGCTCAATGATGCGCTCATGCAATTGACGAAAGAACGCACCGGCGTCTACCAGTCCGAAGATTATTTCACGAAGGATTAAGCGAGCGATGCCAGCCCGGGTGGTAAAAAAGCGGCGCCGCAAACTAGCTCAAAGCAGCCGAGCCTTGGGTAACGGTAAGCGCTTGAAGGTTGAGGACTCGGCTCGTCTTGCCGTCTCTCTGCCGTCACGGCCCACGTGGCCTTACGTGCCGGCGCCTGAAACCCACGACTACATTAAGCTGGCACCAAGATACGAACTCTTTGTGGGTGGCAAGTGGCTCACGCCTAAAAGCGACCGCCATTTTGCATCAATCAACCCGGCGACCGAAGACGTGCTCACCCATGTCGCCGACGCCTCATCGGAAGACGTCGACGGCGCCGTCCGGGCCGCTCGCGTTGCATACGAAAAATATTGGCGTCGCTGCCCCGGTAGGGAGCGAGCGAAATATCTCTATCGCATCGCGCGCGCCATCACCGAACGCAGCCGTGAGCTTGCGGTCCTCGAATCGCTCGATACCGGCAAGCCGATACGCGAATCGCGCGACTTCGATATTCCGCTGGCTGCCGCACACTTTTTTTACTACGCGGGTTGGGCGGATAAGCTGGAATGGGCCTTCCCAAATATGACGCCGAGGCCTCTGGGCGTCGCCGGTCAGATCATTCCATGGAATTTTCCGTTGCTCATGGCTGCGTGGAAGATTGCACCCGCGCTCGCCTGCGGCAACACCGTCGTGCTCAAGCCCGCCGAAACGACACCGCTGTCAGCCCTTTGGCTGGCAGAGATTATCCAACACGCCGATCTGCCTCCCGGCGTCGTAAACATCATTACCGGCGGTCCTGAAACCGGAGCAGCGCTGGTTCGACAGCCGCAGCTCGACAAGATCGCATTCACGGGCTCAACCGAAGTCGGCAAGGAGATCGCGCGTGAGTGCGCGCGTTTGCACAGGCGTGTGACGCTTGAGCTCGGCGGAAAAGCGGCAAATATCGTCTTCGACGACGCACCCATCGACCAGGCAATCGAAGGCATCATCAATGGTATTTTCTTCAATCAAGGTCACGTATGTTGCGCAGGCTCGCGCTTGCTCGTGCAGGAGTCTGTCCTCGATCTTGTCGTGCACAAGCTTTCCCGGCGCATGCAAACTTTGCGTGTCGGTCAGCCGCTCGACAAAAATACCGACGTGGGCGCGATCAATTCGAAGGCGCAGCTCGAGAAGATTACCGCACTTGCTGACACGGGCGAGGCCTCCGGGTGCACGCGCTACGAAACGAAATGCGCCTTGCCGGCACGTGGCTTTTGGTTTCGACCGACATTTTTTACCGGCGTGTCCCTGTCGCACCGCATCGCGCAAGAAGAAATATTCGGCCCGGTGCTATCTGTCATGACGTTCCGCACGCCTGATGAGGCGGTCGAAAAGGCAAACAATACCAAGTACGGCCTTTCGGCAGGTGTCTGGACCGATAAAGGCAGCAAGAACTTCAAGATCGTGTCGCAGCTTCGCGCGGGCGTCGTGTGGGCCAACACGTACAACAAATTTGATCCGTCATCACCGTTCGGCGGTTACAAAGAAAGCGGCTTTGGACGCGAGGGTGGCGTGCACGGCTTGCTTCCCTATCTGGAGCGATGATGGCAACGCGCGCAGTCGTGCGCAAGACGCACAAGTTGTATATCGGCGGCGCATTCGTGCGCTCCGAGTCCGGCCGAACGTTTCCGCTGTCGTCTCACGGACAGGTCGTCCAAATCGCGCGCGCGTCCCGAAAAGATGTTCGCGACGCTGTGCGGGCAGCTCGGACCGCATGGCCATCATGGCGCGATCGTTCGGCATACAATCGCGGTCAAATTGTCTATCGGCTTGCCGAAATCATCGAATCACGTCGCGACCAGTTTGTTGATACGCTGCGTGTAACCGGATCAGCTCTCGGTGCAGCCGAGAAAGAGGTCAGTGCCGCGATCGATCGCATCGTATGGTACGCAGGCTGGTGCGACAAGATCGAGCAACTGCTCTCGACCAAGAACCCGGTTGGCCTCAGTCACTTCAACGTCAGCAGCCCCGAGCCAACTGGAGTCGTTGGGTTAGTTGCGCCATTTGAACCGGGGCTCATCGCGCTTATTAGTGTAGTAGTGCCGGTGCTGTGCGGCGGCAACTGCGCGGTTGTTATCGCATCCGAGCGCGAACCCCTCAGCGCTGTGGCGTTTGCAGAGGCGATCGTGACAGCCGATGTGCCCGCAGGCGTCGTCAACATCTTAACAGGCTATCGCCCGGAGACGGTACCTACGCTCGCCGGCCACATGGACGTCAACGCGCTCGATCTGCGGATCGCCGATGAAGCGCAAGATGCAGCTGCCGCGCAACTCGCCTGCAACAACGTCAAGCGTGTGCGCAGACACGGCGAGCCGCCGAATCGTTTTTGGTATACTGGTGCCGCCCAAGGACCGGACTGGATTGAGGCCTTCATGGAAATTAAAACCGTGTGGCATCCAGCAGGCGTGTAGACTACGGCGTAAACGGAACTCCGTCGGCAGCGGGCGGCCGCGAACGGCCGATGAAGCCGGCGATAGCAACGATCGTGAGCACGTACGGCAACATTTCAAGAAGTTGAGCCGGCACGTTGGCTCGCTGTAACGCGATTTGCAGGCTGCTGAAGAAGCCGAAGAAGAGGCACGCGCCCATTGCGCCGAGCGGCGTCCATCGCCCAAAGATCACGGCTGCGAGCGCGATAAATCCACGTCCTGCAACCATGCCGTCCGAGTACAGGTCAACCTCCCCAATTGAAAGATATGCGCCGCCGAGCGCGGCAAGCACGCCCCCCACGATCGTCGCCAGGTAGCGATATTTCGCAACGTTAATCCCGGCAGTCAGCGCAGCATGGGGCGACTCGCCGACCGCGCGCAAATGGAGCCCCCCGGGCGTACGATAAAGAAAAACATGCACGACAATGCATACGATGATTGCAAGCCAGACAAGCGCGTAGCGCTGCAAGTATGTCATTACGGTTGCTGTGGCGCCTCCGAGCGTGCTGAAACTTGTCACTTCTGGTGACGCGCCCGGCTGGCCGAAAAGGACTGAAAGCATGAACGCTGCGCCACCGAGAGCAAGGACGTTAATTGCCATGCCGACGATGATTTGGTCGGCGCGTTGGGTGACGGCAAGATACGCAAGCAACAAACCAAGCATTGCGCCAGTGAGCGCCGCGGCGATCACGGCCAGCACCACACTGTGAAAATAGAAGGAGGCAACGACGGCGGTGAATGCGCCGGCGGCCATCATGCCCTCCAAGCCGATGTTGACCACACCAGCATTTTCTGAAACGACCCCTCCCAGCGCGGCATAGGCGAGAGGGGTCGCCTTGATGACGGCAATCGCTAGAACGGCGAGGACGATCGAGAGGCCCATCTTCAGGTTGACCCCGCAGCCACTGGTTCGTCGCCTTCATTTGCAGGCTCGCTTCCACGCGACCGGTGCAGCGCGAATTGCGAGCCCATCCAATTCGCGGATGCAAAAAGAATGATGAGACCCTCGATGATTGAGACGAGATCCTTCGGCACCAGGGCGAGCGCTTGCATGGAGAGCGCGCCATTGGCAAGCACGGCGAAGAAGAAGGCTGACGCGATTACCCCGAGTGGATTGGATTGCGCGAGGAGCGCGACAGCGATGGACGTAAAGCCATAACCAGGCGAAAGCTGAGCATTGAAACGATGGAGCAACCCCATGACCTCGCATGCACCGCCGATGCCTGCGAGCGCCCCGCTCAGCATCATAGTCTTGACGATGATCGCCTGGACCGACATGCCAGCGTAGCGTGCGACGCGTTCGGAACGGCCAACCGTGCGCAGCTCAAATCCGGACACCGTTCGTTTCAACCACCACCACGCCGCGACTGCAACGACGATCGCGAATGGGAATGCGGCGGTCAGGCGAGTGCCAGGAATAATCGGGTTAAGCATGGCTGCAGTGTCGATCGTCGCGGTTTCCGGCGCGAGTGGTGATCCGCGCAGAGGACCGGCAACCAAGTAGTTCACGCTGAGGTACGCAATATAGTTGAGCATGATGGTCGTAATAACTTCGCTTGCGCCGAATCGCGCACGCAAGAAACCAGCAATGAATCCCCAGAACGCGCCGCCGAGCGCGCCAGCGGCGAAGCATATCGGGACTTCGAGCGGCTTCGCCACGTGCACGTGTGTACCGACGACCGCGGCGCAGAGCGCACCTACGACGAGCTGGCCCTCGGCGCCGATGTTGAAAAGGCCGGCGCGAAAGGCGAGCGCGACGCTCAGGCCTGCGAAAATGAAGAGCGTTGTCTGGGTAAGCGTCTCCGAAAATCCCTGGACGGAGCCCAAAGCGCCCTGGAGCAGCGCCCCGTACGCGGCTATGGGGCTTCCTCTCGCGAGCAAAATGACCAGGCTCCCCAGAGCAATCGCAAGCAGCGGCCCAAAGGTGCGCACGATCAAGCGGCCCCTCACGCTGCGCCGCTGCCCATGAGGCGGCCGAGGGTCGCATCATCTGCGTGCTCTGGCGTCAGTTCGCCCGCTATCGATCCGTTATGGAATACGACAATCCTGTCGGCGAGTTCACGGAGCTCGTCAAGATCGTAGGATATCAAGACGATGCACGCCCCAGTGCTCGCCACCTGCCGGAGCCGCTCGTATATACTCGAGGCTGCCCCGACGTCTACACCGCGCGTTGGAGCGAATGCGATGACAGCGCGCGGTGCGCCGCTCGTCTCGCGGCCGACCAAGAATTTCTGCTGCGTTCCTCCGGAATAGCTGCGCATGGGCGCGCGTGAGCGGTAGCCTTCGATTCGGAAACGCTCGGCAATCTCTGCCGCACGTTGTTGACCTAAAGCCACATCGACGATGGAGCCGTGCTGCGATGACCGCACATCTCCGAGCAAAGCATTTTCAACCGCGTCAAAATCGAGGACGAGGCCTTCCCGCTGGCGGTCCGCCGAGATGTAGCGAAGCCCCGCCCGCCGGCGACGCGACAAAGCCGCATGAGTGACGTCCTCCCCATCCAGCACAACGCTGCCGCCTGCGCTCGGCCGGACGCCGTACAAGGCCTCGGCAAACTCCACCTGGCCGTTGCCCTCTACGCCCGCGATGCCTGCGATTTCGCCCGCGCGACAAGAGAGGTCGATACCAGCGACGCCAAGAGAGCCGTCATCGCGGGCAACTCGGAGCCCAGAAATGTTCAGAACAACGGGTGCCGCGGTCGAGGTCGCTGCTGAGGTCTGCGGTGCCCGGGCCTGCGGGCCGATCATAAGCGACGCAAGCTTGCTCTCATCTGCCTCCGTACGATCAATCGTCGCTACGACTCGCCCACGGCGAAGGACCGTGATCCTGTCAGAATGCCGCATAACTTCTTTGAGCTTGTGGGTAATGAAGATGACGGCTCGACCATCGTCGCGCAATCGAGCCATGACCTCGAAGAGACCCTCGGTTTCGGCCGGCGACAGTGCCGCTGTGGGCTCATCCAAAATAACGATTCGCGGGTCGCGCCCGAGGACGCGCAAGAGCTCGACTTGTTGGCGCGCTCCGACACCCAGCGTCTCGACGGTCGCAGATGGTTCGATTGAGAAGCGATAACGCGCTGCAATTTGGCGCACGGCAGCGTCGGCGGCCTGCACATCGATGAAGCCACGAGCGGAGGGCTCGCGTCCGAGCGCGACGTTTTGACCGACAGAAAACCGCTCGACCAGCAAGTAGTGCTGAAATACCATGCCAATACCAGCGCGCATGGCTTGAGCACATGTTGCAAAACGGACCTGCTCTCCGTTGATTTCCATCGTGCCCTCGTCCGGCTGCAGCACACCATAGAACACGTTCATGAGCGTGCTTTTCCCGGCGCCGTTCTCGCCAACCAGCGCGTGGATTTCGCCGGCGCGCACGTCGAAGTCAATGCGGTCATTGGCGAGCACGCTGCCAAACCGTTTCGTGATGCTCTGACAGCGCAACAGGGCCGGCGTTAACGCGGCGCTCACTTTAGGGCAACAGGTGAAACCAGTCGAAAGTTTTGAAGTTCCTGAGGCGTCGATGGTACGACAATCTTGCCGGCGATGATCGCCTGACGGTATCGCGCCACAGTGGCTTCGGCACCCGCAGGCAGTAATGAGCGCGTGTACGTCATGGGCGTCAACCCGACACCGCCCGCCTTGAGCCCAAGGATCAGATGTCCGGCCGGAACCGCTCCCTTTGCAGCGTCGGCAGCCAGATCGAACACTGCGTTGTCGACATGTTTGAGAGCGCTCGTCAGCACCTTGCCGGGCGCGAGCGAATCTTGATCTGAATCCACGCCGATTATGTAGTAACCTGCGGGCCGCGTCCGTACCTCATCAATCGCTCCGAGCCCGCACTTGCCGGCTGCAGTATAGATAATATCCGCGCCTTGATCGAACAAAACAGACGCATATTCTTTGCCCGATGCAACGTCGTCAAACGAGCCCGTATATTTAACGAGCACAGTTGCTCCGGGATTGACAGACTTTACGCCCGCTTCAAACCCGTCACGAAATTTCTCAATGAGCGGCGAGGGAATGCCACCGAGAAACGCAACATTTTTCTGCTTGGTCACGAGACCGGCAAGAACTCCGGCCAAGAACGAGCTTTCCTCTTCCTTGAAGGTGACCGACGTGACGTTCGGCTGGTCGACGACCGAGTCGATGATGGCGAAATGGGTCGAGGGAAAACGAGGGGCGACGTCGTTGAGAGCATCGTGCATGAGAAAGCCAATGGCAAAAATGAGGGCATCGCCGTGCTGTGCAAGCGTCGATAAGTTCGGCTCGTAATCTGAAACCGCACGAGACTGAAGAACCGAGCTTGTGGCATGCAGCACGACTTGCGCCCGTACGAGACCACGGTATGCCGAGTCATTGAACGATTTGTCGCCGAGACCGCCAACGTCCGTTACCATGCCTAGGTCAAGCGTTGCGCCTTCAGAAGCGCCGGGCGTTGAAGGCGCGCCCGTTTGCCCGTGCGAGCAGGCAGTTACGGACAGTGCCAGAGACAGGAGAAGGCCAAGACGTTGTGCAGGCTTTCGCAATGAACTCAACCTCAAGTCATGCGAGCCTTGGCGCGTGTCGCGCGGCGGCCCTTCTAGGAGCATTCCTGTTCGACAGGTTGCGTCGCATCGGCATGAGAATCGCCCGCCATCGGTGTCAACTTAGAACGCTGTTGGAGGATGAGGATGAACCGGCGTATATGGCTCGTCGCTCTATTTGTTTTCATAATTGCAATCATATCCAGTGGTACAACGCCCGCGGCAGCTGACGCCGGCGCGTCGATCACGGGCGTCGTAGCGAGCGCTAACGGCGGCGTGATCCAGGGAGCAACGGTCGAGCTCATAGGTCCGAGCGGCTCGTCGAAAACAACCTCGGGCAAAGACGGCTCATTTAGCTTCACAGGTCTGCCCGCGGGCACGTACGTGCTGAGAGCGGGAGCCAAGCTCTATCAAACCGCAAGCTCGCCACCACTCGTGCTGGGAGCAGGTCAGACGTTGTCGCTTCAGGTTAGCCTTCAGCCGGTGACGACAACGAATATCAGCACGTTGGGACGCGTAACGGTCACAGGTCATCCCACGCTGAATACCTCGGCCGCGCCAAGCTTCACCATCAGCGCCAATCAAATGCTCAACCAAGGCGCACTTCAGCTCAACTCCGCCCTCGAGGCCCAAAACGGTGTCACGATGGAGCGCTACAGCAACGGTGCGCCTGGGGCAGTGACAACTTTTTCTATCCGTGGCGCCGGCGGTTTTGGCGGCGGTAATGATGGAACGGGCAACACCGGATATGAAATCCTCGTGCTGCAAGATGGCGAACCGATGCGCAACGGTCAATTCGGCGATTTTGATACCTCCGCGCTCACGCCGGCAATCTATTCCCGAGTCGAAGTCGTCAAAGGGGTCGGCGGTGCCTCCATATTCGGAGCAAATACTATCGGCGGTACGATCAACCTCGTGACGCGCGATCCTGCAAAGACAGAAGGCGGCGAGTTTATTCTGGGCTACGGTGGCTTCGGCACGAGCGACTTTAACATTTCAGAAACAAACACGCTCGGTCGCTTTGGGTACCTTTTTGACGTTCACCGTTATGCTACGGACGGGTTCGTGCCATGGCCTTACCTCGCGTCGTACCAGACCTTTGCAACTCCGATTGTGGCACATCCGACGCAGACATTCGATTTGAAATCCGGACTGGCCAAACTTCGTTATGATTTCTCAGGTTATAGCTATCTTGTCGTTGACGCTTCGCTTGAAAGCGACTATCGCGACCAATTGGGGCTGATCGGGAATCCGAATCTGACGTCCACCGGTGCTGTGGCAATCGATCCTACAAACGGGCTGCCGTCGTTCTTTGGGTTTCCCGGCGATTTCGTATGGAATATGCAGCCAAAATATTCTGCTGACTTCCACACGACGGTAGCGGGCGGCAGTCTAATTCTGCGCTCGTACACGCAGTATCTACAGCGTGTTGTCGACGGTCTCAATGAGCCGCCGCTCATTTGTTGTTTCCAAACCCGTTCCGTCGATCACCTCACCGGTGACCTCTTGTCGTGGACAAAGAGCTTAGGACATCACACAGTGACGCTCGGCTTGGGTGCCAACAGCGACAACTTCTACTTTGCCAACAACGCGCCGAGCTTCGGATATGTGACGTTTGCGCAGATGACGCCGACAGCTCAAGGGAGTGAACTGTACCGTACGTACTTGGTGCGCGATGACTACACAGCAAGCCCGAAGGTTGACGTCACGCTTGCCCTGTTTTACAGCAACTACAATACAGTACTCGTAAAACGCCTGGATCCTCGTCTTGCAGCAGTCTTTAAACCAGACCAAAATAGCGTTCTGCGGGCGTCGGTAGGCTCAGGCTTTGCGGCGCCGCGGCTGTCCGATCTCTTCACCAAAAACCCCGATTTGAGCAGCCGCGATGGCATCCAGGGTCCGACCTGTCCGTTCTTCCCACCGTGCGTCGCAATCGCTGGCAATCCAGGACTCAAGGCCGAAACCGCGGTCGGCGCGGACATCGGCTACCAACGCTTGTTCGGCAACGTTGGACAAGCTAACATCGACCTCTACAGGACGAATCTCACAAACCATATCTTTGCGGGTCTGTTGCCCGCCCCGCCAGGGTTGACGTTCGATTCCGGCGATCCCGTGACCGCGATTTCGCAGCCGATCAACTTAGCCCACGCCGTGTACACAGGCCTCGAGTTCTCAGGGACCGCTCCGTTTGCGGATGACCTTAGCGCGACTGCGAACTATGCCATTCAGTCAGCCTACCCCACAGGAGTTGATGCAGCAACCTCCTCAGAATTGGGGATCGTCGTCAACAATCAGCAGTTCCTTGGCGTGCCGCTTCACAAGCTTGGGTGGTCGGTGAACTATCAGAACCCCGCACACACAAATGCGTTCTTCGGCGCGAACTATTTTGCGACAGGCAACGCGTACAATCAGGCGCCTTTCTGGGTATATAATGCCGGAACGAACATCCCGCTCGGAGGCAACACGCTACATGTCGCCTGGACAAACATCTTCAACAAAAATGCTGGTCTGTGGCCGGCCTTCAATTTCGGAGTCCCCGTCTTAGCGGCTCCGGGGTATAAACTCAGTTGCAATGGCCCAACCAATCCGCTTTATTGCACGACGGGTTATAACACAGCACCCCATATGCTTATGGTGACGTTCGATCATCGCTGGGGTTCTCTGCGCTAGTTCAAGGAAGGAATGTTCTGATGGGCACAATGGTTGTCGGTATTTTTCCCGATCACGATTCTCTCATAAAGCTGACGGACGTCCTCAAGTCAAACGGACTGAGTGTGGACAAACTGCGGGTCATCTCAAGTGAAACGCCGACGGATCATTTAATACGCACCGGCGTACAATTCTCGTATAGCGGTGAGGCCGAATACAGTGCGATTGGAAGCGGTGGCGGAATCATTACCGCCATGGGCGGCACAAGCGTGCCAGGTCTCACCGAATACAACCCCAGTTTGGAGACGATTGAATCCAGGCCGTCGGTAGAAGATCTGCTCATGGAGCTCAATATCCCCGGCCCGCGCTTTGAGGACTATGCCAAGGCACTGGATGACGAGCGTAGCGTGGCCGGATATCCAGCTGGAGCTAACGTAGACAAAGTGAAGACGCTATTCTCATCGGCAGGCGGTAACCCAGTCGACGTCTTCTAGCCTTACGACTAGCACAATCCCTAGTGTTGGCAGGCGGCGGCCAATGTATCGTGGTGCTAGCATGCCACACGTACTGATTATTGACGACTCCCAGACGAACTTGATCCTCACCAGCCACGATCCTCTCGCGCGCCGGACACACGGCCTTTCAGGCCGGCAAGGCGATGGACGGTATTGACCGGTTCTGGCTCTGAAGAAGACAGGTCTTGTCGGCAACGGCCGGCATATTATTATCAAGCTGAACGAGGTCACCTATTCGGAAGCCTGCGGTGTCCGGATTCTGGCTGAAGCGTACGCGCGCATCCCTTAACCAACATCTCGTGCTGGTAGCGCCGTCGCCCATGAGGCGAAGAGTTATGAAGATGGTTGCGCTCGACCAGACTATTCCGTTATTTTACTCGATCGAAGACGCTTCGCGTTGGTAGCGAAGTCCTCTGCGGTCGGCGAACGCATTTCACATGCACACTTTCGAAGAGAAACCCGAAACGGAGCTAGGACGAGCGCTCTTTGAAGAGCTCTTGTGGATACACAGTATGATCCGCAGAGACCTGGTAACGGTGCGCCAGCTCGCAAACGACGTCGCGACGAGCATGCCGGCTCACAAGATTTCGGCAGAAATCAAAGACCTCAAGCGGGATAGCAAGCTGTGGCAACTCAAACTTGGATGTTTGCGCTACTGCCGCTTCGTTCACTCGCACCACAACCTTGAAGACTCGGCCTTTTTCCCGTCCCTGCGGTTTGTAAATCCAGCGCTCAATCCAGTGGTTGACAAACTTGAAGATGACCATCGCAAGGTTTCCGATTTATTGGATGCCGTGGAAGAAGGCGCCGATGTCATTACCAAGATTGATAGCGATGCCGTCCGCCGAAGCATCGCCGACACATTGACCGTGCTCGGCGAACGTCTCCTCGAGCATCTCGACTACGAGGAACTGAATGTGGGTCCGACAATGCGTCGGATGGAAGGAATCTAAACCACTGAAAAAGCTACTTGTGAGGTGATGATGGCCAAGCTCGGGATCGTAAAATCCATCTATATCGCGCCGCAAGCCAAGGGGTCCGTGAACGCCGTTACGCGGGTCCGAGCAGTGGCCGGTTACGGACTCGAGGGCGATCGTTACTTTACCAAGATGGGAACATTCTCGCCAAAGGACGTTCCCGATCGACAAGTGACGCTCATCGAGAGCGAGGCCCTCGAAGGGCTCGCGCGCGACTACTCGATCGAGCTGGCTGCCGGTGATGCTCGGCGCAACATCGTCACAAGTGGTGTAGCGCTGAACCACCTTGTGGGGCATGAATTCCGGGTCGGCGAGGCAGTGCTGTTGGGCACAAGGCTGTGCGAGCCGTGCGATCATTTAGAGTCACTCACTAAACCTGGAGTGAGAGCCGGCCTGATTCACCGCGGCGGTCTTCGTGCGCAGATCATTGAGGGCGGGGCTATCGCCGTCGGTGATGAACTGCTCGAGGAGTGACGCAGTTATTCCTTCGCCAAGGTTTATTTGGAGGATAACGGGGTCGAACCGTTGACCTCTTGCATGCCATGCAAGCGCTCTACCAGCTGAGCTAATCCCCCGCGCAAGTTTCATTTTGGCATGGGGTCAACCACGCCCTCTTCCCGCAGCGACTAGTGCACCTGCGCGGTGCCCTCGCCGACGATGACGTTGGTATTATCTCGCATGATCACGGTTACTGGGCCGCTATAAGCATTATTGAGGTCAAAAAACATTGTGACTTTCGCAGACGACCCGGGATCGATCGTATCGGGATCGCATCGATTCTCCGCACCAGAGTCGGGAGCCAGCGTCGTTCCATCGGACAACTGCAATGAGAACGAGCTTTCCGTACACAGCAGCGGGTCCGATCCATCATTTTTTATGGTAAAGCCTAAGCGCAAGACCGCAGGAGAGCTTGTCGTCACCGCTACGTCTGAAAACTGAAATGTGACGTACTGTTTGACGCTTGCTGCAGGAGCAGTTGAGGGCTGTTCGTCTGCCGCCGGCGAAGCAGCGGTTCCTGCGGACTCGCTGCCGCTTGTTGTCGTTTGCTCTTTGTGCGTGCAGCTTGCTGTCGTTAGAATTATAGCTGCCAGCAATAGAGCCCAGGTGGCCCGTCTCATGCGATCGTCCTCCAGTGAAACAGCTAATAGGACCATCTCCTCAGAGAACCATTTTTGCCACGGGAATCTCCTATCACTGCACGAAGGCTGCCCGCGATGCCGACATCACGAGGCGCAGATCTTCGGCGCGCCGTCACGACGTGGGGTTCGTATTCGTGGGGTTACGCAGACGTCGGCGCCGACATCTATGTGGCGCTGGGCCTCGTCGTTGGCGCTGCCATGGGTGCAGCAAACGTTGCATTTGCATTTGCCGGGATTGTCTACGTCTGCATCGGCCTCGCGTACACTGAGCTAGCGTCCGCATACCCGGTTGCCGGTGGCGGTCAGTTTTTTGTCACACGCGCGCTTGGCGATTTCATCGGTTTCATTGCAGGCTGGGCGGTGTTGCTCGACTTTACCGTCGACATTGCGATTTTTGCGTGGGCCACCGTTGCGTATCTGAGCCTGCTTGTGCCATGGCTTGCAAATCATGCGCCCATTCGATTTGTCGGTGTTTTATTCGTAACCGCTTTCCTCACCGTTCTCAACATCATTGGGGTTCGACAATCGTCAAAACTTAACGAGCTGGTCGCGGGCGTCGACATCCTCAACGAAACGTTCATTCTCGTGTGCGGTTTCATGCTAGCGTGGAAGCCGCAAATGCTCATCCATACCATGAGTTTTCATTGGCCGCGGACAAATGAGCTTTTCTTAGGCGTCTCGCTTGCGATCATATCGTTTGTCGGACTCGAGAGCATCTCACAGGCAGCAGAAGAAACACAGCG
>Ga0207416_1002307_pt1 | contig 21325 bp, 17 predicted proteins | sample PaiPotPPM11metaG_FD_184107 | JGI IMG/M metagenome (GOLD analysis project Ga0207416, IMG submission 184107) | Iron sulfur acid spring bacterial and archeal communities from Banff, Canada, to study Microbial Dark Matter (Phase II) - Paint Pots PPM... ...
GAAATCGACAAACACAAGAGCCTCTAGCCAACCGAGCCTCTGCGTGGGGTCTGATGCCACCGCGCGCCTGCTGGCCCGCGCCATGATCGCGAATGATTTTCACGAAGGATTTTCATCGAATGAGATGAAAATCCTTCGTGATCATGGACCTGAGCTGCCGGGATGCCCGACAAATCAGACAAACGGAACGGTCGCCGAAGCTATTCGTCCTTAATGCCGACGCCGCCGAGGATGATTCCGGTGCGGGGCGCCTCGTCCGGGTCGGAATGCCACTGCCACGCCGGCACCACGCCGGGCGGGATAAGTCGCCAGCCCTCGAACAGGCTCTCCACCTCGCCGCGCGTACGAATGACCATCGGAGCGGTCGCGGACCGGTAGCCCTTCCTCCGCCGCCGCTACGTCCGCGGGCGACGCCCCGTCCGATGAGTTATGCGTGACGGCCACATAGGAGCCAGGGAAACACGGTCCCCGGAGTGGGCTGCCCCAGTGGGACCTGCAGATCTATGTCATCAGCCATGCCTGCGGACCCCTGTGCATTTCCGGCTAACCACGATCAATTCCGCCCAAAGACTAGCAGCGCGCCCGCATGGCGGTCGGCGTAGAGTCGACGGCAGAAGCGACACTCGGGAGGCTCCAACGGCCAGGCCAGACACCGAGGTCGTATTCGACCCGTCCACCTACACCAGCGGCGTGCCGTTCGACGCGCTCACCCGGCTGCGCCGCGACCACCCGGTCGTCTGGGTGCCAGAGATCCCGGTGCTCGGCTGGCCGGAAGGCCCCGGGTTCTGGCTCGTGCTCAGGCACGCCGACGTTGAAGGGGTGCTGAAAAGGCCGGACCGGTTCTCCTCCGCACTCGGCGCGACCCAGATCAGGGATCCGGCCACACCGGAGGCGCTCGGCTACGTGCGCCGGATGATGCTCAACATGGACCCACCCGACCACTCCCGGCTCCGCCGGCTGCTTGCCCGGTCGTTCACGCCGCGGGCGGTTTCCCGCCTCGAGGACAAGATTCGCGGTCACGCAAGGGCCATCTGCGACCGCGTGCTCGCCGGCCCGCGCGGCGAGTGCGACTTCGCCAAGGACCTGGCCGCCGACCTGCCGCTGCTGACCCTGGCCGACGTGCTCGGCGTGCCGGAACAGGACCGCTTGCTGCTGTTCGACTGGTCGAACCGGGTCATCGGGTACCAGGACCCCGACTACGCCGCCTCGGCCGAGTTCGACCCGGCCGCGGGCACCGCGATGGCCGCCGAGGCGCTCGCGGTCCGTCCGCGGCCAGACCGCGACGGCCGGCTGCCCGACCCGCGGACCAGGGAGGGCCTGCCCGACCTGTACGCCTACGCGCACCTGCTCGCGGAGCACAAGCGCCGTGACCCCGGCGACGACGTGATGTCGATCCTGCTCGCCCAGACCGACGAAGGCGGCGACCGCGTCTCCGTGGCCGAGTTCGAGAACATGTTCTGGCTATTCGCCGTAGCCGGCAACGAAACCCTCCGCAACGGACTGCCCGGCGGCTGCGTCGCGCTGCTCGAGAATCCGAAGGCCGCAGAACAACTGCGCGCCGACCCGGCGCTCATGTCCACCGCGGCCGACGAGATGCTGCGCTGGTGGACCCCGGTGATGACGTTCCGCCGCACCGCGACCGCCGACTGTGAGATCGCCGGCCAGCAAGTCCGCGCGGGGGAGAAGGTGGTCGTCTCCTTCACCTCGGCCAACCGCGACGCGGCCGTCTTCGCCGAACCGGACACCTTCGACATCCGCCGCCACCCCAACCCGCACCTGGTGTTCGGCCACGGCCCGCACTTCTGCCTGGGCGCCCACCTGGCCCGCACCCAGATGCGCGCCCTGTTCACGGAGGTACTCGGCCGGACCGAGACCCTCACCTGCGCGGCCGCCCCGTCCTACCTGCGCTCCAACTTCCAGCGCGGCATCAAACGCCTCCCCGTCGCCTGGACCGCAAGAACCTAAGGTTGGCAATCCCTTACGTCTCGTCATTTTTCGATATGCGGTGTTTGGCGGTGGGTATGCTCGGGCCGATTGAGAGGAGCATGCGTGCGCGGGTCCGGGATCGGCACTCTGATTTTCGGTAAGGCCGGTTACCTGGTGGCGTGCCTTGCGGCAGCGATTGTTCTCGTAGTGAGTGGTTACGCCCACGGCTTGGTCGGAGACACCACGGCGCTTGAGGGCGGCGCGAACCTCGGAAGCAACGTTCCGCCGACCGGCGCGATGAACGTCCTGCTCATGGGCCTGGAGAGCCGCACCAACTTCCAGGGCCAGAGGCTCAGCTCGGCGCAACTCACCCAGACGCACTCCGGTAGCGTCAACGGGAACCTCGGCTCGCAGGACACGGACACGCTGATCCTCGTCCACGTCTTCGCGGGCGGGCAGAAGGCGACCGGTTACTCCATCCCCCGCGACGACGTCGTCAACTTCCCGCATTCCGTCACCGTCAACGGTGCCCTGCTGACCGAGGGCAAGATCGACGCGGCCTACCTCTACGCCTACGACCAGTACGTGAGCGCCAACATCGGGAAGATGGGCCAAACCGGCGCCCTGTACACCGGCGCCAACCAGGCCGGCCAGCTGTTCGAGACCCAGACGGTGGAGTCGGTCACCGGGGTGCACGTCGACCACTTCGTCGTGTCGAACATCGAAGGCTTCTTCCAGATCGCCCAGCAACTCGGCGGCATCAACGTCTGCATCGCGCCGGCCCCGGCCTCGATAGAGCCGGACGGGTTCAAGAACGGGGGAAACCTGGTCGACGAGCCCTACCCGGGCGCCCCCCTCATCGTCAGCAACTCGGGCTTCGACGCGTTCAAGGACGGCTACAACGAGAAGAAGAACGGCGCCCAGTACATTCACCTGCAGCCAGCTCAGGCGTTGGCGTTCGTCCGCGCCAGGGACTCGCTGCCCGGCGTCGACATTGGCCGGACCCAGCGGCAGCAGGCCGCGATCGACTACATCATCTACGACTTCAAGCACCGGAACGTGCTCACCGACCCGGGCCTGATCTCCGGCATGCTCAACAACGCGAAGTCGTACCTGCAGACCGACCAGGGCTTCGACCTGCTCGCCTTCGCCCCGCAGATGCAGTCGCTGACCGGCTCGCACCTGACGATGTCCACGCTGGCCGATGCCGCCGTGCAGAACATCACCATTCCCGGGTACCCCAGCCTGCAGGACGCGAACTACATTTACGTGCCCTACCTGCAGCGGACGGTTAACAGCGCGTTCTACGGGTCCGCGGCGGTCAAGGCAACGAAGTCGGTGACCGTGGACGTCTACAACGGCAGCGCCGCCGCCGGCCTGGCCGGGGACGTCTCGCAGGCCTTCGTCGCCGCCGGGTACAAGGCGGGCGCGACCGGCAACGCCTCCGCCCAGCAGCCTCAGCTGCAGAACGACACGCAGGTCTTCTACGGCGCGGGCGCGGAAGACAGCGCGGACAGCATCGCGGCCATGGTCGGGGCGCAGGCCGCCACCTCGCTGTCGTCGCTGCCCGCCGGGCACGTCGAAGTGCTACTCGGCCAGCAGGTCATCGCAGTGCCGCCCGGCCTGGAGACCTTCGGCGCGACCACGGTCACCGAACAGGACTTCGTCACTGCCGCCCAGCAGAACAACCTGCCCGCCAGCGAGATGCCGCCCGCCACCACGGCTGGCTCCACGGCCGCGACGCAGTCGGTGAGCGCCACCGAAGTCGGCGTCCGCGCGGTGGCGGCGGTCCACCCGGCCGCGCCCGCGCACCCGGCCAGCACGCCGTCAGCGGCAAACGTCAAGCGCCCCGCCAACGTCCCCGCCGGCATCCCCTGCGTCTATTAAGAGCGCGCCGGGCGCTGACGTCGTTAGGTCGCGCCGCCGGGGCACGGGTTAGCCTTGCACCGAGTCGTAGTAGCCGGTCGGCCAAGAGGCCAAGGCCGACGACGATGAGGGAGGCGGCATGCCGATTCCCCGGGCGGTAGGACAGTGGAACAAGGTCGGGCTGAACCGGATCACCAAGCACATCGCCCCGTGGATGCCCGGCCTTGGTGTCGTGGTTCACCGGGGCCGGCGCTCTGGGCACGTGTACCGGACGCCGGTCAACGTCTTCGCCGCGGAAGACGGCTTCGTTCTCGCCCTGACCTACGGCCCGGATACCGACTGGGTCAAGAACGTCCTGGCCGCGGGCGGCTGTGAGCTACAGACGCGGAGGCGAGTGATCCGGCTGACCTCGCCCCGCGTGTTTCACGACGAATCTCGCCGTGAAATCCGCCCGTTGGAACGGCAGGTACTGCGAATCCTCGGCGTCGCCGACTTCATGTCGCTCAAGTCCGTGCCCGCGACCGAGCCAGGGTGAGCGCGGCCGGGCCGCCTTCCGGTTGGGCTCTTATTGCGGGTCATCCGGTTCATCGGCCCGGTACCGTCGGCCCGGTTGCGGGACTTCGTCCGGTTTTGTCCGTGCCTCTGGAGGGCTGTTTCGATCATTGTGGGTCATCAGGGGCGGATATCGCCAATTCTGACCCGCGATCAGGCCAGGGGGACGCAACGGCAGGTAGTTTGTTCTATTTTGCCAAGGCGGAATGGGTGTCCTCGCTGTCTTTCCCCCGCTTGACCCGCAATCATGACGCGGGACCTCGGCCTAAGCCCCTCTGGCCCAGGAAGGCGTCGACGCCCAGGCGCCCGTCGGCCGCATCAGACACGCCGCCGCGGGCGAATGGCCTCCGGAGGACACCGCCGCCCGCTAAACTCTCGAGTTAGGTAAGGCTTACCTAAATCCGGAGGATGACGGGATGCGGCTCTACCTGGTGGCCTCGCGGCCAACCGACTCGGTGACGTACGGGTTCCTTCCCGCCGGGGGCCGGCTCGGCCTGGACGTCACGGTTCTCACCCACCAGCCGGAGGCGCACGAGCGGACCTATGCCCGCGCCCGCGCCGCCGGGGAACTGCCCTTCCCCGGCGCGCAGGCAGGGACAGGCAACCCGGCGCACCCCCAGGAACTCAGGATCGAGCCGTGCGACGTCTGGGACTTCGGCGCGCTCATTGGCCGCATCGCCGCGCTGCCGCGGCCCGACGGGCTTTTCTCGAACTCCGACCACCTCCAGGCGCAGACCGCGCTGGCGGCCGCGTACCTCGGGCTGCCCGGCAAGGACTGGCGTTCGGCGCTGCGCGCCAAGGACAAGGGCCTGATGCGCCGCCGGCTGGCCCATGAAGGCGTCGAGGCGGTCCGGGTCGCCGAGATCCGCGAAGGGTCAGTGGTACCACCGGAACTTCCTTATCCGGTCGTGCTCAAGCCCGCCAAGGGCGTGGCCAGCGAGGACGTCGTCCTCGTCATCGAGGAAGGCCAGCTCCGCGCGCGGGCGGCTCGGTTCTTCGAGCGCCATCCCGGCGACGTGCTCCTGGCCGAAGAGTTCCTGCCGGGCACCCTGCGCACGTTTGAGACCCTCGGCGACGGCGTGACCCGGTGGGTCCTCGGCGGGTTCCGCACTACGGTGTCGCCGCCCCCGTGCTTCATCGAGGAGCGGCTGACCTGGGACCCGCCGGAACCGGCCGCCCGCGCTCACGTGACGGCCGCACTCGACACGCTTGGCGTGTCGTTCGGTGCCGGTCACACTGAATACGTGACCGGCGAGGAGATCCGGCTGATCGAGGTCAACGACCGGGTCATCGGCGATCACTGCGACTTCCTGCTGGCGCACGTGACGGGGCTGCCGGTCTTCGAGCTGATCCTCCGCGTCCACCTGGGCGAGCGGCTGCCGCCGGGGCCGCCCGCGCCGCCGCCTGGCCGCGCGTCCGCGGTCGCCGACTACCTGATCGCCGAACGGGAGGGGGTGCTCGCCGAGGCGCCCTCCGCCACCCGCCACGCGGCGGCGCGGCCCGGTGTCACCCTCGCCCACTGGCCGCTTCGCCGGCCGGGTGACCACGTCACCGTGACCGGGACCAACCGCGACTACCTGGCCGTCATCAGCGCGGCCGGCCCCGGGCAGGCGGCGGTCGACGCGGAGGTGCGCGCCCTGCGCGGCCGGCTGCGCTTCGCTGTCCGCCCGGCGGAGCCGCGGCCGTGACGCGCGACCCGGCGGAGGCGGCGCTCGCCGCTCGCGTGGTAAGCGCCCTGCTCCGCGAGGACTACGGCGGACTCAAAGGCCGGGTCCGGCTCGACTGCACCCGGATCACGCTGTGTCTCCCGGCACCCGGCGGGAACGGCCCCGTGCTGCCGCTTGAGCGGGACGGGTTCCTCGCGGACTACCGCGTCGCCGCGGGCACGCCGATCACGCTCGACCACGTGCGGTCCGCCGTGGCGGTGCTCGCCGGGCAGCGAGATGCCGCGGGCGCGGCCGCGTTCGCCGCCGAGTGCCGCCGCACGCTCGCGGAGACCCGCCTCCGCGCTGCGCACCCACTCCGCCAGGATGCCGCCGGCCACTGGAAGGGAGCGGAGGGACAGCTCAGGTACGACGCCCTGGCGGCCGCGCGGCCGCATCCGGCCTACCCGGCATCGCCCGGCCGGCTGGGACTCGAGGACGAGGACCTGCTCGCGTACGCGCCCGAGTTCTCGCCCGGGTTCGAGCTGCGCTGGGCGGCCGTCCCCCAGGCCGCGGTCACCCGCCGGGCGGGATCACGGGCGGGGGCGCCGGACGGCCGGAGCCGGCCAGCCTGGTGGCCCACACCGGAACGGGTCGGCCTCGCGGCGGGACTTGACGTGACCCACGAGCTCTTTCCCGTTCACCCGCTCACCGCGCGTGGCCGCCTGCCCGCGGGGTCGTTCGAAGCCGGGACGGTGCGGCTGGGCCCGGAGCCGTACCTGCGGGTCCGGCCGACCCTGTCGGTCCGCACCGTCGCGGTCGCGGACCACCCGGCCGAGCACCTCAAGCTGCCGCTGCCCGCCAGCACGCTCGGCGCGCGCAACCGCCGGCTCATCGCGCCGGGCACGCTAGCGGACGGTGCGCTCGTCTGCCGGATACTGCGGCACCTGCGGGACCGCGACCCGGGCCTGGCCGGGCTGCTGCTCGCCGACGACACGACGTACGCGCACGCCGGGCAACCGGACCTCGGATACCTGTGGCGCCGGCTGCCGCCCGACCTCGACGACTGCTACGTGGTCCCGGTCGCCGCGCTGCCCGCGCGGGCGCCGTCCGGCCGCCTCGTGATCGAGGAGCTCGCGCGGCACCAAGGCGCCCCGGACGTCCTGGACTTCGCCGCGCGGTACTTCCGCCTTGTGCTCGGCCTCGCGGTACGGCTGCTGGTCCGGTACGGCATCGCGCTGGAATCGCATCAGCAGAACGCCGCGCTCGTCACCGGGGCCGGAACGCCGCCCCGGCTGCTGGTCAAGGACTTCGACGGCGCGCTGATCAACCTGGACCGGCTGGGCCTCGCCCTCGGGCAGGCGGTGCCGGAGCGCCAGGACTTCGCCGACCAGCGGCTGCTGACGGCTTCCGACGAGGCGCTGGGCGACGTATTGGTCACGATCACCGTCCACCTGTGCGTCGGGGCGCCGGCGTTCGAGCTGGCCGAGCGCGGCGCCGCGCCGCTCGGCGAACTGCTCGCGTCGGCCCGCACGGCCCTCAGCGCCGCCCTCGACGCCGAGCGGCCAGCGCCCGCCGCCGCGCTGCTGCGCGCCCGGGTGCTCGACGCGCCCCGGCTGACCGGCAAGTCGATGCTGTCCGCAGGCACGCTCACGGCCAAGGAACACACCGGCGCGGCCGACATCAACAAGTTCTACGGCACGACCGGCCCCAACTACCTCAGGGAGTCCCGTTGACCCGGCAGTCACCCACCCCGGCGAGCCTGACCGTGCAGGCGCTACTCAACTGCCTTGTCCGCGAGGTCTGCGCACCCGCCGGGCAGGCCAAGGAAGAGGCCGGCCACCTCATCCTCCGGCTGCCGAAGTCGGGTGTGCTGCTCCGCGCCCGGCTCCGCCGCCCGTCGGCCGGGCTCGGCCCGCGACTGTCCGGCGACGCCGAGGAACACAGAGCCGGACGCTGGACCCCGGCCGGCTGGCGGCGCGTGGCCAGCCTGGTCTCCGGGGAGCTCACGCTCGCGAGCGGGATCGAAAATCCCGAGTTCGCGCCCCAGGTCGCCGACAGCCACGCGGCCATCACCGCGATCATCCGGGCCAACAAAAGCACGCCGCGGTCCGCCGCGTCCCGGATCGAGCGGTACGTAGAAAGCGAGCAGTCACTCACTGCGGGGCACCGGTTCCACCCCGCGCCAAAGGCCCGCCAGGCCCGCCAGGCCCGCCAGGCACCCCCAGGCGACTGGCTGCGCTACGCCCCCGAGGCCGGCGCGCGCTTCCCGTTGCGGTTCCTCGCCGTCCGCGACGAAGCGGCGGCCGAGGAAGGCGACACCGCCGCGCTTGACCGCCTCGGTGCCCCCGCGGTCCCGGCCGGTTATCGCGTGCTGCCCGCTCACCCGTGGCAGTTCCGGCTCCAGGCCGCCGACGCGGACGGCTGGCTGCGCCGGGCGCTCGCCGCCGGGCTCGTGGTTGACCTGGGGGAGGGGGACCGCAAGGTCGCGGCGACCTCATCGGTGCGCACGGTCTACGACCCGGCCGCCGACGTGTTCTGCAAGTTCAGCCTCGGCGTGCGGATCACGAACTGCGTGCGCACGAGCGCGTGGTACGAGCTGGCCGGGTCGGTCGGGCTGTCCGGCCTGCTCGGCGACGTGATGCCCGGCGTCGTCGCCCGCCACCCGGGCGCCGCGCTGCTCACCGAGCCCGGCTACCGCACGGTCGCCGCGTCCGCGCGCGGCGCGTACGAAGGCATGGCCGTCATCGTCCGCGACGGGCTGCTCCCGCACCTGCGGCCCGGCGTCACCCCGCTGGTCGCGGCGGCGCTGACCGAGCCCGCGGCCCCCGTCTTGCCCGCAGCCCGGCGGGATCCCGTGGCCTGGTGGGACGCGTACACCGGACTGCTCGTGCCGCCCGTGCTCGAACTGCTCGTCACCCACGGGGTCGCGCTCGAACCGCACCTGCAGAACGTCCTGGTGGGGGTCGACGCGGAAGGGCGGCCGGCGCAAGTGATCTTCCGCGACCTGGAGGGCGCCAAGCTGGTCCACGGCCGCCGTCGAGGCGCACCGTACGCGAGCCTGCCCGCCGGCATTACCCACCGGCTGGAATACAGCGAGGACCAAGCGTGGCACCGGGTGCTCTACTGTCTGCTCGTGAACCATCTGGCGGAGATCGCGGCGGCGCTCGCCGACGACGCCCCCGGCCGGCCGGAAGTCCTCGAGGCGCGGCTGTGGTCGGACCTGCGCGAGGTGCTCGCCAAGTGCGCCGCGGACCTGGGCCGGCCGCCCCGGCTCCTGTCCGTGCTGGGCGGCGCCGCGCTGCCCGGCAAGGCCAACCTCCGGGTCCGCTGGGCGCGGGCCGCCGACCGGCAGGCGGACTACGTGCCCGTGCCGAGCCCGTTCCGGCAAAAGGCAGCAAAGTGATAGCGCCCCCCGCCGTGCGTGACCTGGCGCAGCAACTCGCCCGCGAGGACGCGCTGCCCGCCTACATCTACGACGTCCGTGCGCTCGACGCGCACGCGGCCCGCATCAAGGCCGCCCTCCCGGCCGGCGTCGGGTTTTACTACGCGGTCAAGGCCAACCCCGACCTCGCGGTCCTCCGCGTGCTCGCAAAGCACGCCGACGGCCTCGAGGTCTCCTCGGGCGGCGAACTGCGGCACGCCGCCGCGGCGGCGCCCGGCCGGCCGCTCGCGTTCGGCGGTCCCGGCAAGACCACGACCGAGCTCGCGGCCGCCGTCCGCGCGGGCGCGCTGCTGCACGTGGAGAGCCCGCAGGAACTGAGGCTGCTCGCCAGCGTCGTCCGCGAGCTTGGCGGCGGCCAGGAGGGCGAGGCAACCGCCGACGTCCTGCTCAGAGCCAACCTCGACGTGCCGCTGCCGCGAGACGCGGGGCTGGTGATGGGAGGAGGCAGCACTCCGTTCGGGATGGACGATGAAAGCCTTGCGCAGTGCGCGGCGCTCATCCCCGGCAGCGGGCTGCGGCTCCGCGGCCTGCACGCGCATCTGGCCAGCGGCCTCGGCGTCGCCGCGGCGCTGCGCTCCGCCGCCGGGGTGCTGCGATTCGCCCGGCCGTGGTGCGCCGCCCACGACGTGCGAGCACCGGTGATCACGCTCGGCGGCGGGATGGATGTCGACTACGGACGCCCCGGCCGCACGTTCGGCTGGGAGGCGTACGGGCGCGGGCTAGCCGGGCTGGCCCGGGACGCGCGGGCGCGGCCGGGTGAGACGCTGCGGATCGAGCCGGGCCGCGCGGTGACCGCCTACTGCGGCTGGTACGCCACGCGCGTGCTTGACCTCAAGCGCCACCAAAACGGGGCGTTCGCCGTGGTGGCCGGCGGCACGCACCACTTGCGCACCCCGGTGGCCAAGGGGCACAGCCAGCCGTTTACCGTCATATCGGACGAGCGCTGGCCGCATCCGTGGGAACGGCCCGCCGTCACGCGGGCGCCGGTGACGGTCACCGGCCAGCTCTGCACGCCGAAGGACGTCCTGGCCCGCGACGCCCGGGTGCGGCGGCTGCGGGCCGGCGACCTCGTGGCGTTCGGCCTGGCCGGGGCCTACGCATGGAACATCTCCCACACGCGGTTCCTCATGCACGAGGAGCCGGGTTTCCACTACGTCGGTGAGGACCCACCGTGACAGACGCGAAGCACGTCCCCGCCTGGTGCGAGCACGCCGCCGGCGACCACGACCGCGGCGCGCCGTCCGCGGCGACGGCACCCGCGGGCGCCCGGACGTGGCTGCTCATCGAGTTCGGCGGGCCGTGGGCGGCCGAGGCGACCGCGACCACGCTGCCGCCGCCCCTGGCGAAGCTCGCCATCGGCGCGGACGAACTCGGCCTCCGCGTGCAGCTCATCCGCCGCCCCGGCAGCGCGGACAGCGGCGGCGACCCGGGTCAGGTCCGGGCCCTGTTCGCCTGCTCGACGGCGGGCCCAGTCCCGTGGCTGCGCCGGCTGAGCGCGGACGACCTGGACCAGGACACCCTCGCGGCGCTCGCCGCCGGCGAGCCGCCGGCCCGTGGTACCGCCCGTGCCGTCCAGCCCGGACCGCTGTTCCTGGTCTGCACGCACGCGAGGCGCGACCGCTGCTGCGCGCGGTTCGGCGTCCCCCTCGCCCGCGAGCTGGCGCGCCGCTACCCCGACGAAGTATGGGAGACCACGCACGTCGGCGGCCATCGGTTCGCCGCGAACCTGGTCATCCTGCCGCACGGCCTGTACTACGGCCCGGTGGACCAGGCGGCGGCCGTCGAGGCGGTCGACGCCTACCGGCGGGGCGAGGTCACCGCGCGCGGCTACCGCGGCCGGGCCGGGCAGCCGGTGCCGGAGCAGGAAGCCGACTGCGCCCGGGTGGCCCGCTCAGGGATGCTGCGGCGGTGACGCGGCGGCCCGCGCGGCCGCCATGATCCGGGTGACGCGCTCGGCGAACGGCAGTTCCGGCGCGGCGGCCCGCGCGGAGAAGTGCAGCTCCCTGACCCCGGCCGCGCGGACGACCTCCGCGACGGTGCGCTCCGTCACGCCGCCCCCGGCCATCACCGCAATCTTTCCTCCCGAACGGTGCAGTAGTTCCCGCATCACCCCCGCTCCTGCCAGGGCGCTCCCGGCGCCTCCGGAGGTGAGCAGCCGGTCCGCGCCGAGCGCCAGCACGTCGCCGAAGGCGGCCAAAGGATCGGTGGTCTCGTCGAACGCGCGGTGGAACGTGACCCTCATCGGCCGGGCGAGGGCGATGAGCCGCGCGGTGAGCGGGACGTCCACCGCCCCATCGCTGGTGAGCGCGCCGACCACGACCCCGTCGGCGCCCGCCGCCTTGGCCGCGCTGATGTCGCGGGCCATCACGTCTTCCTCGTCGCCGTCGTAGACGAAGTCACCGCCCCGCGGCCGGATCAGCACGTGCACGCCCAGCCGCCCGTGCTCAATCGGTCGGGGGGCGGCCGACTCCCGGCTGACTGAGCACGCCCACTCGATCAGGCCGGCGGACGGGGTGATGCCGCCCACCGCCAGGTCGGCGCACAACTCGACCCGGTCGGCGCCGGCGGCGAGCGCCGCCCGCACGCCCGCGGCCGTCTCCACGCACACTTCGAAGCGCAGGGTCTCCAAGCACGGGGTCTCGAAGCACGGGGTCGGCGTGTCGTCGGTGGCGCGCTGGCCGCTCATCGCAGCCACGGGGTGAGGTCGGGGGCGGTCACCGATGAGTCGAACGGGAAGACCGGGCCGTCCAGGTGGTGGTGGCCGAGGCGCGGCAGGTCCTGGTCGACCCCGCCGGGAGTGAGCGCGAGCAGCCAGTCCGCGGCCGCCTGGTACAGCTCCGGCTCCAGGTAGCCGATCTTCACGATGACGACGTCCGCGGCGCGGGGGTCAAGGCCAAGCGCCGCGAAGTCGGCGATCACGTGGTAGGGCTTGCGGCGCGAGGTGAGGATCACCGACACCCGGCCGGCGTCGATCACCGCGATGTCGCCGCCCACCGGGTCGTCGCGCAGCAGCGACCGCACGGTGCCGGCCAGCCGGACCGGACCGGACGGGCCCGAGTCGATCTTCCCTCCGGCGTCGACCGCGACCTCGCCGCCCAGGCCGGCGGCGGAAGCCGCCGCGACGGCGGCCGGGTCGGTGATGCTCGCGTAGATCACGTCGGCGTCCGGCGGCGCGGCGAGCAGCTCGCCGAGCGTCCAGGACACGTCGCCCGCGCCGCCGGCGGTCGGGTTGTCGCCCGAGTCGCTGATGAAGAACGGCCGCTTGTCGCTGGCCGCGGCGGCGGACAGGCATTCCGCGAACGGCCCGGCCGGCGCGACGAACTCGAACCGGTCACGCGCCTCCCAGTAGGAGCGCGCGAGTTCCGCCGCGTACCCGGCGATGGCGGCCCGGTCGTCGCCCGTGACCACGACGGCGGCCTGGCAGCGGGGCTCGTCCGCCCACGCGTACCCCACCCAGACCGCGGCGTCGAGCACGCCCGCCGCGTCCGCGATCTCGGCGACCCGCCGGTAGATGGACCTGGCCGGCTCCAGCCGGGTGGACGTCTTCTCGCCGGGCAGCAGGACCGGCACGTGCACCCACGCGAGTTCCGGCTTACCGCCGCCGCGCAGCCGGGTCAGCAGGTTGCGCGCGGCCCGCTCGCGCGACTCCCACGCGTCCTCGTGCGGCGCCATGCGGTAGCAGGTGATCAGGTCGCACAGGGTCGCCAGCGCGCGGGAGACGTTGCCGTGCAGGTCCATCGACGCGGAGATGAGGACCTGGTCGCCGAGGACCTTCCGCAGCGCGCGGGCGAGGTCGGTCTCGGCGTCGGTCATCCCCACGACGCTCATCGCGCCGTGGATGTCGAAGAAGAGGCCGTCGAGCGGACCCGCCTCCGCCGCGCGCGCCACGATCTCGGCCTTGAGCTGCTCGTACACGTCGTACTCGACCGCACCGCCCGGCAGCGAGCGCGCGTGCAGCAGCGGAACCCACTCTGCGTCGGCCGCCCACGCCGCGGGTTCCCCCAACAACCACTCGTAGCGCGCCAGGAGGGAATCCCCCCTGGTCACCGTGAAGTCGGCCCGCCCGGTCCGGTGCGGTGAGAACGTGCTCGACTCGATCGCGATCCCGGCGATCCCGATGCGCGGCCGGTGGCCTGCGGCTCCCATAGCGTCTGCGGCTCCCGTCGGTGGGTCGGCGTTTACTTATTTCGATTATCGAATTAACTTATTTCGAATTATTGGTGACTATCTTCGGACTTGGTGTTACTTTACACCGCAGATACGCAAAGGGTCAGGGCACCGTCGCCCCCCGCCTCAGAACCTGGAGAAACATGAGGAACGTGTTCAAATCGGCCCGCTCCGCACCGGCCGCCCTCGCCGCGCTGGGGGTCGCGGCGACGCTGGCGGTCAGTGCCTGCGGCAGCGGTTCAGGAACGAGCAGCGGATCTTCGCCCGCCGCCGCCGGCACTGGAACGGGCACGGGGACGTCCGGAGGATCGGCCAGCTTCGCGCTCCCGCCGGACGCCACCCCTAACTGGATCTTCCCGATCGCCACCCCGGCCCACCTGGCGTCGTACAACGCCACGATCCAGTCCGAGATGTGGCTGCCGCTCTACGGCTACGACACGAACGCGGGGACGCTCGCCTACGACCAGGCGATCAGCGCGGCGGAGCAGCCGGTCTACAGCAACAACGACACGACCGTCACGATCACGCTCCGGGACCTGACCTGGTCCAACGGCAAGAAGCTGACCAGCCGCGACGTCCAGTTCTGGTACAACCTCGTCGAGGCGGACAAGTCCCAGTGGGGCGCCTACTCGCCCGGTCAGATCCCCGACAACATCAAGTCGTTCACGATCGTGAACTCCTCGACGTTCCGGCTCCAGCTCACGCACTCCTACAACCCCGGCTGGTTCACCGCCAACCAGCTCAGCATGATCACCCCGATCCCGCAGGCGGCCTGGGACACCGAAGGCGGCGCGGTCGGCAACTACGACCTCACCCCGGCCGGCGCGAAGAAGGTCTTCAGCTACCTGACCGGCGCGTCCGGGTCGATCAACAGCTACGACAGCAGCCCGCTCTGGAAGGTCACCGACGGCCCGTTCAGCCTTCAGAGCTGGAGCAACAGCGGCACGGTGACGCTCGCCAAGAGCGCCTCCTACCACTCGCTGGAGGCCCCGAAGCTGAACTCGGTCACGTTCGAGCCGTTCACGTCCGACACGGCCGAGTTCGACTCGCTGCGCTCGGGCAGCATCGACTACGGCTACATCCCGGTCAGCGACTTGTCGCAGGAGAAGCTGCTCGAGGCCGAGGGCTACAAGGTCCAGCCGTGGGTCGGCTGGGCGGTCAGCTACATCCCCTACAACTTCGACAACCCGGCGATGGGCGCGGTCTTCAAGCAGCTGTACGTGCGGCAGGCGCTGCAGACGGCCGTCGACCAGAACACCATCGTCAGCAACATCTGGGACGGCGAGGCGACCGCCGGCTACGGCCCGGTGCCGCAGATCCCCGCCTCGTCTTACCTGTCCACGACCCAGGAGAAGAACCCGTACCCGTACAACCTCGCGAAGGCCGAGTCGCTGCTGACCTCCCACGGCTGGACGGTGCCGTCGGGCGGCACGGCGACGTGCGCCAAGCCGGGCCCGGCCGCCGACGAGTGCGGCGCGGGCATCGCGGCGGGCACCAAGCTGGCGTTCACGGTCATCAGCGAGAGCGGATCCACCGAGACCACCAACATGATGGAAGAGCTGCAGTCCTCGTTCTCCAAGATCGGCGCGTCCCTGTCGGTCAAGCAGGCGCCGCTGAACACCGTGCTGAACGACTCGGCGATCTGCAAGCCGGCGCAGGCGTCCTGCTCCTGGCAGATGTCGTTCTTCGGCACCCAGGGCAGTTGGTACTACCCGGCCTACCCGAGCGGCGAGCAGCTGTTCACGACCGGCGCGGGCGTGAACCTCGGCAGCTACTCCGACACCCAGGCGGACAAGCTGATCCAGGAGACCAACACGTCCGGGTCGGCCAGCGCCATGCAGGCGTACTCCGCCTACCTCGCGCAGAACCTGCCGGTGATCTGGGTGCCGAACCCTGATTACCAGGTGTCGGCGATCAAGAACACGCTCGGCGGCGTCGTGCAGAACCCGCTCGCGAGCATGAACCCGCAGCAGTGGTATCTCAACCGCTGACCGTGTCGGCGGGACGGCGGGCCGCCGTCGTCCCGCCGCTGGTCCTGTTCCTCGTCAAGCGGCTGGTGCAGTCCGTCGCGGTGCTGCTGCTCGTGTCGATCATCGTGTTCGGGCTGCTGCACGCGCTGCCGGGCGGCCCGGCCCGCGGGATACTCGGCCAGCAGGCGACGACCGCGCAGATCGACGCGTTCAACGCCGCCCAGGGCTTCGACAAGCCGCTCGTCGTCCAGTACCTGGAGTACCTGGGCCGGCTGCTGCACGGGAACCTGGGCGAGTCGTACAAGCTCAACCAGTCGGTCGCGTCGCTGATCGGCGAGCGGCTGCCGAAGACCCTCGTGCTCGGGGCGCTGTCGACGCTGCTCGCGCTGATCATCGCGGTGCCGCTCGGGGTGTGGCAGGCGGTCCGCCGCGGCCGGCTCGCCGACCACGTGATCACCGCCGGGGCGTTCATCGCCTACGCGATGCCGAGCTTCTTCGTGGCGCTGCTGCTGATCATCCTGTTCTCCGACACGTGGGACGTGTTCCCGCCGCTCGCGCCGCAGGCGTCCACGCTCGGCGGGATCCTCGCCGACCCCCGCGCGCTGGTGATGCCGGTGCTCGCGGGTACGGTCGCGACCGTCGCGGTGTTCAGCCGGTACGTACGCTCCGCGGTGCTCGACAACCTGTCGGAGGACTACACGCGGACGGCGCGCGCCAAGGGCGTGGCCGAACGGCGCGTCATCTCCGTGCACGTCCTCCGCAACTCGCTGACCCCGCTGATCACGATGGTCGGCTACTACGTTCCCGTGATGTTCTCCGGGGCGATCGTCATCGAGGCCATCTTCAATTACCCCGGGATGGGGCTCTTGTTCTGGAACGCTACGCAAACCTCGGATTACCCCACGGAGCTTGGCGTGGTGCTCGTCATCGGGCTGGCGACCGTGGTCGGCTCGCTGCTCGCCGACCTGCTGCAGGCCCTCGCCGACCCGCGCGTCCGCGGGAGCATCCGGTGACCGCGCTGAGCACGGCGGCCCCGGTGTCCGCGGCGCCGCCGCGCGGCCTGTACCGGCGGGTCGCCGGGCAGTTCGTCCGGAGCCCGGCGGCGATGATCAGCCTCGGCGTGCTCGTGGCGGTGGTCGTCTTCTGCTTCGCCGGGCCGCTGTTCTACCACACCGACCAGATTCACGTGAACCTGGCGGCCAAGGACCTGGCGCCGGGGACCGGGCACCCCCTCGGCACGGACGACGTCGGCCACGACATCCTCGGCCGGCTCATGTACGGCGGCCAGGCGTCGCTGGAGATCGGGGTGGCCGCGGGGATCATCGCGACCGTCATCGGCATGCTCTGGGGCGCTGTCGCCGGCTACGCGGGCGGCTGGCTGGACATCGTGATGATGCGCGTCGTGGACGCGGGAATCGCCGTGCCCGCCCTGTTCCTGCTGATGGTGGCGGCGTCCATCCTCACGCCGTCGGTGCCGGTGCTCATCGTCATCATCGGCGTGGTGTCGTGGCTGGTCCCGGCCCGGCTGGTGCGCGCGGAAGCGGTCTCGCTGCGCTCCCGCGAGTACGTGCAGGCGATGATCGCCATGGGCGGCGGCTGGCGGCGGGCGGTCTTCCGGCACATCATCCCGAACGTGGTGGGCACCGTCGTGGTCAACGCGACCTTCCAGGTCGCCGACGCGATCATGCTCGTCGCGTACCTGAGCTTCCTCGGCCTCGGCGTGCCGCTGCCCCGGACCGACTGGGGCGGCATCCTCGCCGGAGGCCTCAACTACGCGCTCGACGGCTACTGGTGGATGATCGTCCCGGCGGGGGTCGCGATCGTGATCGTCGTCTGCGCGTTCAACTTCATCGGCGACGGACTGCGGGACGCCTTCGAAGTCCGGCTGCGGGGCCGGTGACCCATGAGCGAGCTTGCGAGCGAATCGGTAAGCACAGTGTCCGAACCAGCCCTTCTAATCGAGAACCTCGTCGTTTCCTTCGGCGCGGCGCGCGTGGTCGACGGCGTGTCGCTGTCCCTCGACCCGGGGGAGATCGTCGCGATCGTCGGCGAATCCGGCTCGGGCAAGTCGATGACCGCGATGGCCGCCATGGGCCTGCTGCCGCCGTCCGCCACGTGGTCGGGCGACATCAGCGTCGGCGGGACGCCGCTGCGCGGCCTGAGCCCGGCGCAGTTGCGGAAGCTGCGCGGCGCGCGGATCGCCATGGTGTTCCAGGAGCCGATGACCGCGCTCAACCCCTCCTTCACGGTCGGCTGGCAGGTGGCCGAGGCGGTCCGGGTCCACGACCGGTCGGTCTCGCGGTCGGCCGCGCTCGCGAAGGCGGTCGAGTTGCTGTCCCTGGCGGGCATCCCCGACCCGAAGCGGCGCCTCGACCAGTTCCCGCACGAGCTGTCCGGCGGCCTGCGGCAGCGCGTGATGATCGCGATCGCGATCGCGTGCGACCCCGCCGTGCTGATCGCGGACGAGGCGACGACCGCGCTCGACGTCACCGTCCAGGCGGAGATCCTCGACCTGCTGCGCGAGATCAGGGACCGGCTCGGCACCGCGATCTGCGTCATCACCCACAACATGGGCGTGGTCGCCGACAGCGCCGACCGGGTCATCGTCATGCGGGACGGGAAGCTCGTGGAGCAGGCGCCGGTCGAGGACCTGTTCCACCGGCCGGCCCAGGAGTACACGCGGGCGCTGCTCGCCTCGGTTCCGCGCATGGAGCCGCACCCGGAGAAGGCTCCCCCCGCGGGGGCGGGGGAGCCGGTCCTGGCGGTCGACCACCTGACCGTCGACTTCGGCTCGCGGGTCCGCGGGTCGATGCTGGCCGTCGACGACGTGAGCTTCACCCTGCAGGCGGGCGAGATCCTCGGCCTGGTCGGCGAGTCCGGCTCGGGCAAGTCGACCGTCGGACGGTGCGCCATCGGGCTGCTCACGCCGACGGCGGGCAGCGTGCGGCTGCTCGGCGAGGAGCTGTCGTCGGCGCCCCGTGCTTATCAAGGCCGCCGCAGGCTGCGCAAGCTGCGCCAGCGCTGCGGCATCGTGTTCCAGGACCCGGGCTCGTCGCTCGACCCGCGGATGACGATCGAGGAGTGCGTCGCCGAGCCGCTGGTCATCGCCCGCTCCGGCACCCGCGCGGGTCGCGCCGCGCGGGTGGTGGAACTGCTCGAGAGCGTCCGGCTCGATCCGGCGGTGCGCACCAGGTACCCGCACGAGCTGTCGGGCGGCCAGCGGCAGCGGATCTCGATCGCCCGGGCGCTCGCCCTGCGGCCGGAACTGCTCGTCGCGGACGAGCCGACGAGCGCGCTCGACGTGTCCGTGCAGGCGACGGTCCTCGACCTGCTGCTCGACCTGCAGTCCGACCTGGGATTCGCCTGCCTCTTCATCACCCACGACCTCGCCGTGGTCAGCTTTCTGGCCCACCGAGTCACCGTCATGCGTTCGGGAAAAATGGTAGAAACCGGGGAACGGGATCAGGTGCTGTTCGCGCCGGCCGACGACTACACCCGCCGGCTCGTTGCCGCCGCACCCGTGCCCGACCCCGTCGAGCAGCGCCAGCGGCGCGCGCAACGGCTGACGCTACCCACGGCAGGACTAGAGCAAGGAGCGGCCTCTTGAGCCGTCAGAGCCGCGGTTCATCGACTGACCTGCTCCAGCTCATAAGGAAAACGGGCCCGGTGTCGCGCACCGAACTCGCCCGGTTGTCCGGGCTCGCGGTCTCGACGGTCAGCCTGCGCATCGAGGAACTCATCGCCTCCGGCCTCGTCGAAGAGGCCGGGGACGGCCGCTCGAGCGGCGGTCGCCGCCCGCGGCTGCTGCGGATCGGTTCCGGCGGCGGCGGCGTCGCGGTCGCCGCCGACCTCGGCAGCCAGCACGCGCGCCTGTCGGTCGTCGACCTGGCGGGACTCGAGCTGGCAGGCGACGAGGTGCCGATCGCGTTCGACGACGGGCCCGAGGTCGTGCTCACCGCGGTCGCGGACCGGCTCGCGGAGATGGCCCGCGAGCGGAACGCGACTGTGCTCGGCGTCGGCATGGGCCTGCCGGGCCCGGTCGAGCCGACGACGGGGCAGGTGACGAGCCCGTCCCGGATGCCCGGCTGGCACGGCATGCCGGTCGGCGACTGGCTGACGCAGCGGTTCGGCGCGCCGGCCGCGGTAGAAAACGACGCGAACCTCCTCGCGCTCGGCGAGTACCGCACCCGGTGGGCCCAGGACGGCATCAGGCACCTGGTCGCCGTGAAGGTGGGCCGCGGCATCGGCTGCGGCATCATCGCCGACGGCGCCGTGCACCACGGTGCGAACGGCGCCGCGGGCGACATCAGCCACGTCCGGGCCGTGACCCTCGACCCGGAATCCGCCCGGGTGTGCGAGTGCGGCCGCCGTGGCTGCCTGGAGACGATCGCGAGCGGCGCGGCGCTCTTGCGGGAACTCGCGGGGAACGGCGTCAACCTCGCCTCCACGGCTGAGCTGGTCGAGCAGGTGCACCGCGGCGACCCGGACGCCAACCTGGCGGTCAGGAACGCGGGGTGGCACATCGGCGAGGTCCTCTCGGTCGTCGTGAACTTCTTCAACCCGCAGGTGCTGGCGCTCGGCGGCTCCCTTGCCGCCGCCGACCCGCTCGTCGCGTCGGTGCGCGCCGCGATCTACGAACGCTGCCTGCCCATGGCCAGCGAGGCGGTCACGATCGTCACCGCGGCGGACGCCCCGGACGCGGGCGTGCGGGGCGCGACCTGGCTGATCCTCGACCAGCTGGCCCGGATGGCCGGGGCTCGATGACCACAACGGAAAACGGGACGTCCCCCCAGGCGGCGTCCCCCCTTCCGGCGTCTACCGCGGCGGCGTCCCCGGTCCTGGCCCTGGACGTCGGCGCCACCAGGATCAAGGCGGCCGTGATCGCGGCCGACGGCACCCGCCAGGCGGAGCTGCGGCACCCGACCGGCCGCGCGGACGGACCCGACGCGGTCCTCGCCCGGATCGCGGACGTGGCGGCCACCCTGGGTGACGCTGTGTACCCCGAGATCGGCGCCGGGCCGGGCGTCGTGTCCGCGGGGCTCGCGGTCTGCGGTGCGGTCGGCCCCGACGGCCTGGTCACGGCGGTCAACCTGGGCTGGGACTCCGTCCCCGCCGGCGACGCGCTGTCGAAGCGGCTCGGCCTTCCCGTCACCGTGCTGAACGACGCGCACGCCGGGGCGCTCGGCGAGGGAAGCTTCGGCGCGGCGCGGGGGATGCGCGACTACCTGTACGTGTCGCTCGGCACCGGCATCGGCGCCGCCATCGTCAAGGACGGCCGGGTACTGCGCGGCGACCACGGCCGCGCGGGCGAACTCGGCCACATCAGCGTGGACCAGCGCGGCCCGGAATGCGCCTGCGGATCGCGCGGCTGCCTCGAGACGTTCATGTCCGCGGCGGCGCTCGAGGCCCGCTGGCGGGCGGCGCAGGGCCGCCCGCTGACCGCCCGCGAGATCATCGACCAGGTGATCAACCGCGAGCCGACGGCGACCGCCCTGTGGCACGAGGCAATCGAGGCCCTGGCGGAAGGCCTGCTCACGGCCATGAGCCTGGTCGACCCGGCGGCCATCGTCCTCGGCGGCGGCCTCACCGGCGCGGGCCCACGGCTCATCGAGCCGCTGACGGCCGCGCTAGCGGCCCACTCCCGCCCGTTCCACGCGGTCGCCGAACTGCGCCTGGCCTCCCTAGGCGACTGGTCCGGCTGCGCCGGCGCAGCCGTGGCAGCCAGAAACCAGCTGACCTGCGTCCCGTCCTAGCCC
>Ga0207416_1002308_pt1 | contig 21318 bp, 29 predicted proteins | sample PaiPotPPM11metaG_FD_184107 | JGI IMG/M metagenome (GOLD analysis project Ga0207416, IMG submission 184107) | Iron sulfur acid spring bacterial and archeal communities from Banff, Canada, to study Microbial Dark Matter (Phase II) - Paint Pots PPM... ...
GGGGATCGTGGTCGTCTCCACGGCCACCGTCTCCGTCTTCCCGGGCTATCTGGGCAACGATGCGGCGCACAACAGCATCGTGGACAACACGGTGCGCGACAATCTGCCGTTCGACCTCGCCTACGACCGGCATGGTACCGGTAACCACTTCGTCGACAACGACTGCGCGACGTCCACTCCATCCGGCCTCTGTCGCTGATCGGAGGGAGGCGCGCAGCGGCAGGCCGTGATGGTGGATCCCGCGCAGGCACGGGTGACGTTAGAAGATGAAATTCTGCCACCGAGCCCGCGGCGCCGCGGCCGCGGCTGATCACAGGACTGGACGGCCGTGCGTAGCCAGCGACCTTGCGCCGGGAGGGAGAGATCCTCGCCTGGTCTGAGCCGCTCCAAGAGCACGGCCCACGGCTGCTGGTCCAAGGTCACCGCTCCAAGGCTGACGCCGTCGACGCGGCCGCCGCGCAGGTAGAAGGCGACCGCCTGCCCAGCCTGGTGGTACGCGTCATCACGTACGAACCGCTCCGCGTCGGCGTCACCCTGTCCCAGGGTCACTCTCCGGTCGTGACGTGGGTCCTCCCCGCCCAAGGACCCACGCACCCGCTCCGCAACGCCCCCGACGGGTGCGCGATGAGGTGGGTTTCCCCATCTCTGCCGCATCTCGGGCGGTGCGGGCGCGTGGGGTCGGCCAGCGCGCTGAACATCTCCACGACCACGGTGAGGAGCTCATCGGTGGGCGCCGCGGCCCGTGCCGCCTCAAGCGCGGCGGGATTGATGGCGGTCAGATCGGCTTGCACCGCTCCCTTTCCGACGACGATATCTGGATATATGCGCAGATAGTGCCACAGGGTGACCAGAGAACAACAACCTGACGCCAGGCCGTCTGCCGCGGCGAGTAGGCGCGCACCCGTGGCGGCGGGCTCGCCCGGCCGGGGACGGTCTGCGGACCTTTCTTGCCGGGGCGGCTGGGCTGCCCGCGCCAGCGCGCGAGGAAGTGACGAACGTTGCTCGCCGAGCCCGCAGAGCCTTGCTCTCGCAGCTCGCGCCAGAGCTGCAGGGCGTTGTCGCAGCCGGCTGCCCACCGCTCGCGCAGGTACGGCTCAAAGCAGCGGAGCGCGCTGGCTCGTGGGGCGACCGGCACCCGATTCGGGAAGCCGTCCGCGCGCAGGAAACGGCGGATGGTGTGGCGCCCGATCCCCAGGGCGGCCGCGATCTGGCGCTGGCTGTGACTGCGGTCGTGTAGGGCCATGACCTCGCGGTACCGGGCGCGGCGACATTCCCGCCGCGTTTCCCGCTCCGCCTGCTCCCTGGTCACCCGGCGAGGCGGGCTGCCGGGGTCGGTGTCCGCGCTCGCCTGCTCGGCCGTCGGCTGGCCCTCAGGGCCGCGTGCCGGCGGCGGAGGACGGCCTCCACGACCTCGGTCAGGTTGCGCAGGATGTGCCAACGGCCGGCTGTCTGGCGGGCCTGCGGCGCGCCCCGTCGGCGTAAGCGCCCGCCCGGTCGCGGCTCACGATCTCCACCTCCGGATGCTGGACTAGCCAGGCGGCGAGCGTCGTCGCCATGCGATCGGGCAGGAGGTCGATCGCGCGGTGCGCCTCGAGGTCCACCAGGATCGTGCCGAAGTCGCGCCCCTTCTGCCGCGACCAGTCGTCGACCCCGAGCACGCGGACGGGCCCCGCCGCGGGCAGCGGCGCTGGCGCGGGCACGGACGGCGGGTCGGACGAGGGCGGCCGCGAGGAGTTCGAGGAGTTCTGGCCCAGGCGGGCTTCCAACTCGGCCACCCGCTCCTGCAACGCACGCACCACCGCCCGCAAGTCGCCGATGACGGCATGCGCCTCACGCAAGGTCTGCGGTAGTTCGGCTTCCGTACCCACGGGGCACAGTCTGACCACCGCACGTCTGCCCGTCAATCCCGGAGCCGCCCACACGGCCCAGGCGCCGTGAACGCTTACTCGCCGGCTATCGAAAACGAGCCGTAGCCAGCGGCCGTGATCCGGTCTGCGGGGCCAAGGCCGGCGGTATCCACGTGGGCGAAGAAGCCTAACCGGCTCATCGCTTCGCTGTGGCGTCTCGCCGCCTGTGCGAGGGCGACGGACAGGGCCAGGACGCCGCGACCTTGCTTCCGACGATAGTCGTTGATGAGCCGTAGGAGATCGGCCTCGGGTTCAGTGAGTGCCCAGCGCACGCTGCGAATAGGCGAGGCCGTAGCCATCGGTGACACAGTCGTGATTCTTCGATGTGCCACTGTACGTTCCCTCAGGTCACCGTGTGCCCGCAGCCGCCGGGGCAGCGGCCGCCGTGCGCCTGCAAGCAGGTATGGCAGGCAAGATTGTGACAACCACGCGACGGACAGACCGACATCGGTCCCTTGTCGAGGGCGACGCAGCGCGTGGCAAGGTCCCCACACCAGCCGCATTCGGCGTGCGCGGGCAGTTGAGCGGCCATGCCGGCAGAGGCGACTCGGATCTGCGCGGGAGGTCGGGTGGGCAGCGGAGCGCTGGTAATGCCGACGCGTCCGGCGGTACCAATCTGTGACACCGTCCGAATCGGACGTGACATCGACGGTGGTTGGCGAACGGTCCGGATTGGCGACGGGGTGGTATCGCGTCGGGCATTCATTCGACCCTGGCCCCGCTCCCAGAACGCCCACGCTGCGACGCCGAAAATACCGATTAGGAGAATCGTGACAACAAGCGCCTCCATGATCCTCCCTCAGCTCAGGAGACCGTCAGACGGAAGCAGGGTCAACGCTGCCGCCGACAGCAGGCAATGGCGGCACCAGGTAGTAGCGGTCAGCCCCGACGTACACCTCCAGACCCTGCTCGTTGGGGATGCCGTAGTCCGCAAGGCTGCTGGCCGACGACGTCGTCAGCAGCTCGCTCACAAATTCGGAATAGAACCGATCTCCATCGGCATTGCCGCACGAGGGGCAGACCGGCCGTAGCGATGCCTGTTGGGGCCGCATCACGGGGATCGCCTGTCCGCAGTCGCAGTGAAGCTGGGCGACGATGAGCAGCGGGGAGAAGATATGCACGTCCTCGCAGTCGACCCCGAGCTGCGCGGCGACAGCCTGGCACAGGTCTGTCACCGTGGTTCGGTTGGTGTACGGGAACTCGAGCAGCTGATTCAACGGCGCGCGGAGATGCGCGGAACAACTCCGTCGCCAAGAGGGACGCAGCAACTGGGTCGTGCCCAGGTCAGCCTCGAAGCGGAGCTCGCGCCCGGCAAAGAACGGCTCGAGGCCGGCACGCAGCAACGCGCCCTCCTTGGCCATCAAGGCGGCCACTGCCATGCCGTCCATGCCGTTCGTCCCAGCCGGCGGCAGCTCGACGGCGCTGGCAACGCCGTTGCACCCGACAACGACGTCCCCATCCTTATCACTCGGGGACAAGCCGCAGTCGTAGCAAGGGGTTTCGCCGACCAGAATCGTCTGTAGCGAGAAGGAGAGATCGGCAATCCCTCCTTCGATAATGGCTTGGGAGCGACCGGGGTAGAGGTGCGTGTAGCGGTTCACGTGCCGCCGACTGGAGAGATCATGCGTGGCCAGGAAGATGAGATCGTAGCGCCGGAAGCTTGCCGTTCCCACGTCCCAACGCAGGTCGGCGACAATGCCGGTCGTGTGGATTTCGGGGTTCAGGTCGTGCAGGTGTGCGGCGAGGGCTGTAGCCTTGGACTGCCCGACATCAGACGGGCGCCACACCACACCGCGACTGAGATTGGCCCTGGCAACCGTATCGAGATCGATCACGTCGACGTGCTGGAAACCGGCCTGCACCAGCGCTACGGCCAGGGAGGCCCCGATGTTGCCGGCGCCGCATACCAGCGCACGTGAGTCGGCGATGCCCGCCTGGTTCCAACGCCGACCTCCTCGCTCGATCCGCGATTGACGGTCATACTGTTCATGGATTGGGTTCGGGCTAGCGGATAGCACGATGGTTGCCTCCCTGACTGCTTACGAGATGGCCACGACCGGCCAAACGCCCCGAAACTGGGCGGGGTAGGTTCAACACCTGGGCGATGCGGTGTGACATGACGAAGCAGGGAATGCGCTCGAAACGATCGGCGCTGCATTTGGCAAAGATTCCGTAGTCCGACCGCCAGGGGTCGACGACCATACCCAGCCAGTGCGAGACGTGGCCGTACGACCAGAAGGACAGGCGGTCGGGGCCACTCATGAACACCCCCATCTTGGGATGAGAATGGAAATCGCCTAAGCATTGGAGACCACCAAGCCGCTGATCCGCGAGCTCTCGTTCACCTGCCTGCCACGAGGCAGGCAGAATCTCACAGGACGTTGGCGTTGCTCGGCACACCCCGTTGGTGGCGGCGACAATGACGGGAACCATGCCTTTCATGGGATGGACAAACAGCCGGCCCCAGAGCAGGCCGCCCCACTCGCTGCGCTGCTGGTCGTAGGCGGCGGCGGTGCAGGCCTGGATCGTCGCCAGGGCCTCCGGGGTCAACAAGACGCACAGTGGATACCGTGCACTATTCCTAGCTTCCATCGATCGGTCCTCCACGGCGAACCGCGGGAGTAGGCGACGATGTCGGAGGCGGGACGGCCGAAATCATGAGGGTGACGCCGTCGATCGAGACGACGGTCGAGGTCGTGGAAGCCGCTGGACCCGGCATCGCCGGTGACCTTTCAACCGCCGTGACCCTTGCTTCAAGCGCGCGCTGCGCCTGAGCGAGTGACTGGACCGTACTGGCGCTACGCTCGAGAGATCCGACCTGCTGCTGTAACCCTTGTTGCTGGCGTCGCAGGCCGGCGATCTCCGCGTGTTCCGCCCAGGCGACGATTCCCAAGGCAAGCAGCGCCGCCAGCAACGCGGCCAACGGCGGGATTAGGTCGGCACGGCCGCGGATCGGGCGCCGCGGAGGTTCAGCCTCCTGGCGCTGCGTTTCCTCCTCCGGTTGCGCGACCGGCTCAACATCGAGCGGTGTCGCCCGCGGATCGAGCGGGATCAGATCCGCCACTTCGCGAGGAAGAGTTGGCAACGGCTGCGCGGCGCCAGGGCGGCGGACGGTGGTAATTCCGTTCATTCAATCTTCCCTTTCAGCGATTGGTGGTAATTCCGGACCCGGGCGAGCGAGCGGATGTAGCGGTCCGGATACCGAATGACTGCCGCGGCGGCGGGGCTGATACCGTGCTAATGCCCGAACCTGGCGTACGTCTGGCAGTCCCGCTAATAGGGCGGCTACCAGTGGCCAGCATTCGCGTGTTGCGCACGGATCGGATGCGCGACGATGGTGGGCTGGTCTGTGCAGCGGGCTCTTCGGACATGGCGGGCGGTGCCAGGCGAACCACTGGCCCCAACCGCTGACGCAGTTGCTGCACGAAGCCGGGACTCCGGTACAGTTCGGCAGCGGTCTGGTTGGCAACCGAGCTCCAGTTCGGATCGATGCCCTGCATCTCCTCGATCACGTCGCAGACGACCTGGTCGAGGTGGCGACTTGGATGCCAGTTCTGGGACACGATGCAGGGCACCCCGCTCGACCAGATGTTCGGGGCCAGAATTGGTCGGGAGAAGCGCGGCACGGGAGCCGCTTCTGGGAAGTTATCGGTGAGGTCCAGCGAAAGATGGTGTTCGTGCTCGACAGCGTAGTGCTCATCGGCTCCTACGGGAGCGGCGACGCGCAAGACGATGTCGTAATGCCTGAGGTTCGCCGTCGACCGAATCCTGACTATGCCCCGAGAAGCGGCTTCGAGTTGCCGCAGGCGGGCGTTTTCGTTCCGTAGACGAGTTTCGTCCATACTGTACTCCTTTCTCTTGCGTAGCCAAGGATTGGAAAGCCCCGCCGAGACGGTCGGCTGGCGGGGCTCCCGGACTACCCTTTGATGTTCTTGCAGAGCACCTGCAGCGTGTCACCAGCCTTGACTCCCTGCCGACCCAGCGGCTCATCCGCCGGCAGGTCGTCTCCGTTAGCCTTCGCCAGCGCGTAAACGAGCGTTTCACCTTCGGGAGACTGCGCAAGCAATTTGCCTTCGGAAATAAGATGAGCAATGACCTGCGACGGTGTATGCTCAGCCAGATCCAGATTGAGCGGCACGTTGAGATCCGTGCCTCTCCGGATGATCGTGACCGTCGCTTCCGCGGGTGGGGCAACCATGGAGACGTAACCTCCTCAAGTAAGGAAACAACTCCGCGACAGGGTGCGGACCCCGTTGCTCCTGCCAGCAGGCCACGCGTTACAGGAGCTGCTGAGCGCATGCGGTTGACCGCTTCCTCCGAAACCGCTCGGAGGCTGCACTCGCTTCAAGTCTTGATTAGCCCTGATCCTCCTCCCGCCCATCGAGCGTCTGGTCGATGGGCTCTATCCACAACAACGTCTGGACGTACGAACCTGTGCAACCGAGTCGACTCACTAGCCGCTCTTTCGACGAATTCGCTCGTCGGCCACATCAACGGCAATCGGAGGGGCGTGTGCGGCAGGGCACGACCACATCCTGTTTTCAAGGCGCGAGACGGTCCCGTCGCAGGGCACCGGTTGCCCATTGGAGCTCTAAGGCATGATTCAACGCGACATGACAGTTTGTGCCGCTCCGCCTCTGGTGGCAGCGGCAAGACTGTCATGCAGGACCCCACCGGAGCCTGAACCATGTCTAAGGCATGGTTCAGCGCCGGTGGGCTCATACATGACAGTTTCGCGGCGCCTACCAGAGGCGGCGCGGTGCAAAGTATCATGTCGGGTTGAACCTTGTCTAAGCGCGACATAGTCCCGAGACGTGGTAGAAAATGCGGCCCGTCGAAGCGGTCATAATACCGACCGCTTGGCGTGGGGTCTGACCAGCTTGACAGGGCGGCACCGTGTGCTTTCCAACAATCTGAACCGTTGGCGTTGAGAAAGGACAGCACGGTGGCTGACAAGAGGATGGCATTGTTGGAGCAGCTCCGCAAGGGCGAAGGCCCCGAGGCGGATTTCTTGCAGGGGGGGCGTGGGCTGGTTGGTGCAGGAGTTGATGGACGCGGAAGTGAGCGCCCAGATTGGTGCCGACCGCTACGCCCGGACAGAGGAGCGCACAACGCAGCGGAATGAGTCACGCTCGAGGCCGTGGCACACGCGCGTGGGGACATTGGAGCTGGCGATCCCCAAGCTGTGCAGCGGCAGCTATTTCCCGAGCTGGTTTGAGCCGCGCCGGCGGAGCAGGCCTTGGTTGCCGTGGTCGCCGAAGCCTACGTCCAGGGCGTCAGCCCCCGTAAAGTAGAGGCGTTGGTGCCGGCGCTGGGTATCGTCGGCATCAGCAAAAGCGACTTGAGTCGGCTCTGCCCCAGACTGGACGCCCAAACCGAGGCGTTTCGGAATCGCCGGCTGGACGCCCGCTACGAGCACGTACGCGAGGATGAGCACGTGCTCTCGATGGCGGTGATCATCGCTTATGGCGTTCGGGAAGTGCTTGGCTTGGACGTAGGCCTCAGTGAGGACATAGCGCTCTGGCGCGCCTTCCTCCAAAGCCTCCTGGCCCGGGGCGTCCGTGGGGTGCAACTGGTCGTGAGCGACAGCCATCCCGGCCTGAAAAAGGCTATCGCCGAAGTCTTCGTCGGAGCAAGCTGACAGCGGTGTCGTGTCCATTTCATGCGCAATGTGCTGGCGCGCCTGCCCAAGAGCGCCCAGGCCATGGTGGCGGCGACGGTGCGCACTATCTTCGAGCAACCCGCCCGCGCCGCGGCGGAAACCCAACTCTTGCTCGTGATCGAGACACTGCAGGCGAGCTTTCCCGTCGTGGTGCAGCTCCTTGAAGGCACGGAAGGGGAGATCCTCAACTTCTACGACTTTCCGGCCGAACATCACCGGCAGCTGGCCTCGACGAACCCGTTGAAGCGGCTCAACAAGGAATCGAAGCGACGGAGCGCCGTGGTGGGCATCGTTCTCAACCGGACGGCGATTTTACGCCTCTCCGGTGCCCTGCTGGCGGAGCAGAACGATGAATGGTTGGTTGGTCGCCATTACTTCAGTGAACTCTCGATGCGCAGGGACCTTCATGGTAAGGAGGAGGCGCAAGAGTAAGCGAGCAGACACTATAGAAGCAAGGAAGCACCGGTGGCATATTCCACCACTTGACGGGACGCTGTCCTAACCGCCGCGACGGGCCAAATGGGCGGCACGCCGGGTTACCGCATGCCTATTCATATCGCTAACCGATTCCCCCGCCATCACAACGAGGACGCTTGCCTCGCGTGCTCTAGGCTGCGGATGGCCTGCTTGCATCGAAACAGCGGTGGACCATACTGGCTCGTAGGCGAGTCACATTGATCGACCACGATATTGACTTCGTCTCGCTATGGGTCCCTTCCAGCCAAGATAGGATACGACGTTGCCACTGGGCATGCGACTCTCTGGCCGGTACCACCCCTTCAACTAGTCGGTATTCTCCCGCTCGCCGTGGTGCCTGTCGTGCCCTCGTCACCTTCCTCTGCCAACGTCGGATGCCGCGGATTGGACGGCCGACACAGGCTGGGCAGCAGCGGGCAGGGGCGTCGAACTGCTGTCCAGGTACCAGCCGGAAGAGGTCATCGTCACCGTCCAGGTAAGCTTGCTCGCTGACTGGCCTCCGCCTTGGTATTCGGTGAGCAGGACCGGTACCGTCGCAATCTTCCCGTCGGCTGCTACGGATGGCGTCGCCCATTGCCAGGTAATGTCGGAGTCCGGCTGGAAATGCCGTATCAGATCGCCATAGGATGTTCGCCGACGGGCCCCGGCGCTCAAGTAGCTGTACGCCAGGCCGAAGCGAGCCTGGTCGTCCGTCCGGAGCGCGTCGTAGATCGCCTGATAGAAACCCTGCACCGCGTCAGACGGGAGCGCCGGATGGACACTCACCAGAGGGGGCGCTGTGGGTCGCGCCGAGACAGTGCCGCCACCGGTTATGACTGCTGCATTGCTGGTGCTGCCCGTCACGATAACCTTTGGCCCCGTGGTGGTCGTCGAGGTCGCCGTTCCCGATGCCATGCCCCTTGGCACGATCTCAACGTAGCGTCTGCCGGCCAGCGCAAGGACGACCGCTGTCGCCCCCCCGAGCGCCCACCTGGGCAGCTTGCGCCGGCCGTAGCGATTCGACACGGGCTGGTGCGGCATCTCGACCGGACGAGGCGGCTTCGTGGCAACCTTGCCCGGCGGTGCCTCGAAGTGGCGCGTGTTTGCCGGGCTTTTCGTGTCGTGACGCTCGCCGCTGGGCGACGCGACCAGCGCGCCGGCATCGGACCCAGCAGTAGCATCTGCAGGAGTGCGCATGGACGTTGGCCACCAACGCTCGGCGCTGGAGGGGCGGTCGGCCAAGGGCAGCCGAAGTACTTGCTCTAGCAATGGTGTCCAAATATCTGGCAGGCCGGTTGGATTCCACGAGTGTCCTGCTAACCTGGCCAGGGCGCTTGCCGGCAGCGCCCCCGTGAGCAGTTCGTGCGCCATCATGCCGAGCTCGAAGAGGTCCGTCCCCGGGCCCACCTCCTGATCGGCCAGCAGCTCCAAAGGCGCGTATTCCGGCGTGAACGCCTGCGTATCCTTACGGGTGAAACCACGGCGTGCCGCGCCGAAGTCGACCAGAACAGCTCGCCCGTGCGGCAGCATGATGACGTTGTCCGGCTTGACATCCAGGTGGAAAATGCTAGCCGCATGCACAGTGGCGAGGGCTTCCACGAGCTGTCCCACGATGCTGGTTACCTGCTCCTCAGGAAGGGGTCGGCTCGGGCACTGTTCCAGCCGAGCGCGGAGGCTGTGGCCGGAAAGGAACTCCATCACCAGGTAGGCGGTACCAAGTTCCTGAAAAAGGTCGATCACCCTCACGACGCCGGGATGATCGATCTCCGCGAGGATGCGTCCTTCATCTACGAAGCGTTGCAGGGCGCGGTCGTACGCGCCGCGGTCCGTCTTGCTGACCAGCAGCGAGCCGACGGTGTCGTCGCGCACAGCGCTCTTGGCCGGGAAGAACTCCTTGATGGCTACCAAGCGGTTCAGGCCCACCTGAAGCGCCCGATAGGTGATGCCGAACCCGCCGCGACCGAGTGCATAGTCCAGGCGATAAGCTCCGACACGAAGTGAGGTGCCGGGCGGCAACACGTCGCGCAACAGGGTCTTCAGGTAGACCCCGCAATGCGGGCACACCGTCTCGGAGGTTGCGAGACCGTCGCGATGGCAGTGCAGACAGCGCATGGTTAACGCGTACTCGATGAGATGGTCTTGCCTAGACTCATCAGCGTTCGCTTGAAGTTCTCAGCTCGCGCCCGGAAATCGTCGCCCACGCCCAGGTCAAACGCCAACCCGGGTGCCGCTTCGAGCAGCTTTAGGTAAGCCTGGCTGGCAGCGTCTCGAGTGCGCATCACCAGATAGCATTGCTGGATACCCTGTTCCCGCAAGGCATTCACGACGTCGTCGACGCTACTCGTCTCGCGGTCTGGAATGTGCGGCGGAGCATCGGTGATGAGCACCAAGACCTTGCTGGCATCCGCGGCGAAGGGTTGACGCAGTGCGAGCATGACGGCGTCCAGGCTGCTTTCAGGCGCGTCGCCACCGCCCTTGGCTTGCAACGCGCCGACTCCTTGCCGGAAAGCGACAACGTCGGCCGTGAACACGTCCTGACCGGGGCCGAACCGGAGCACGCGCGCTTCCTCGCCAATGAACCGGTCCCGGAATTCAATCAAGCCGATACGCGCTCGAACGCCATCCGACTTGATGGTGTCGGCGAAGGACATGATTGCATCCCGGATGGCATCGATCTCTCCTCGCATGCTGCGAGTACAGTCCAATAAGAAGAGGATGTCCGCCTTGCGGCCTGATGCTAAAGTGCCCATACTGGTCTGGATGGAGCGCGCGACATCGCCCGCGAGAACTGATCCGCCGCGACGTGCTGGGCTCGTGCCAGGCGTTGCAGCGTCTTTGATGGGCGACGCCGCGGAAACAGGGCCCGGCGCTAACGCCCTGCCGCACTCACTGCAATATCGACCGGTGTCGGGATTGCTCGCCGCACAGTTCGCACAGATCTTGGCCACTGCTGATCTCCCCACCCTTCCGATTACACGTCGCGCATGAACGCAAACCGAAGGAACACGTCGCCGACCTTGATGCGATCGCCGTGTCGCAGTGGCGCGGGAGGTCCGTCCGGCTCCAGGCGAACGCCCCGAAGCCAGGTTCCATTACGGCTTGCGAGGTCGCGAACCAAGTAGGTCTCGCCCTGGCGCGAGAACTCCAGATGCTTCCGGCTGATCGTATTGTCCTCGCCAGCGATGTCGAAGCGCCCCATCACGCGACAGCCACCACCTGCCAATCCCAAGACAGTCCGCGCCCCACGATTGCTACCGGACTCGACGATCAATACGGGACTGCGCAGTCCCAAGTCCGGCAGAGCAGGTGGCAGTTCCGGGATGTGTCCAAGCTCGACGAGAATGTCGTCCACTGACTCGTAGCGCTCTTCTGGGGCAATCTTCACCATCCGCCGCACAATCGCCGCGGTACCGGGATAGAAGTCGCAGGAGAAGTCCGATAAGTCGATGCCTTCGGTCGGGGCGGGCACTGCGCTGAGATAGTGGACAAGATCCGACAGCTCACGCCAGCCCCGACGGATCCAGAAGTGCTGTCCCATGGCCAGTTCATAGAAGAAGTGCCCGAGGGAATAGATGTCGGAGCGAGCATCGGCGTACTTCGAACCGCGTAGGAACGTTTCCGGCGCCATGTACGGGTACGTGCCGATGAGGTCGCCGGTTCCCGTGACGTTGACGTCCTTAAACTTCGAAATACCAAAGTCAATTAGCCGGGACCGCCCGTCCCGGCAAACGAGGACGTTGGCCGGCTTCAGGTCCCGGTGGACCACATTGTGGCGGTGGGCGTCGGAGACCCCTTGGAGGACCTCGAGCAGGATCCTATGTTTGTCGGCGGAGCCGAGAGCTCCTTCCAGAAGGAGATCGTCCAGGGGGCGAGCATCGAAATACTCGAAGAGGATGAGGAAAGTAGTCGGATTCCACTCCTGCAATCCAATGGCGGGTACGACAAATTCGGAATGAATCGCTACACCAACCTCGTTGCGCACGCGTGCTTCAGATATGCTGCCAGGTCGGACGTTCCGAATCACCTTCAGCGCATAGAGGCGGCCGGACGCTCGGTCGGCCACCTTCCACATGAGGCCGAAGCCACCACCACCGAGGAAGCGTTGAAGCTCAACCTCATGCACAGGCCCGATTTCGAGAGGTATTGAGCCTCCCTCCATCAACTGCAACGGCCCTGGCATACTCACACCGCCATTCCATCGCCAGTATCGCCGCCGGACACCGTGGGCGAACGGTCTGGTTGTTCGACAGCGCCGACCATTTGGGCCACGGTAGACGTCTCACCAGCGTCAGCAGATTGCCGTTCGGTCTGTTCGCTACCATGCCACCAGAGAATGAGCGTCTGGTTGTCCTTCTCCCCTAAGTCTCTGCCGGCCTTGATGAGCGCGTCCGCAGTCCGTTCGAGATCGCCGCCAGCAGTAGCAAGCAACTCGGTAAGTCGCTCGTGTGACAGTGATCCACTGACTCCGTCGGTGCACAACAACAGAAGGTCTCCCTGGTGTAATGGGCGATTGTAGACCGATATCTCCCGCGGCAACGACGGCGCCCCGACGAAGAACTCGAGTCTGGACCGGCCCTCATGGTGCCGCGCCATCTCCGGCGAGATCATCCCGGCACGGAGGAGCACCCCGGCGACGCTGTGATCCCGGGTGATCTTCACCAGTTTCTGGCCAGTCGCATCATAGTGGAACAAGGGACTGTCCCCGAGGTTAGCGGCGACCACCGTTTCGCCCACCAGCAGAGCGACCACTATGGTTGAGCCGGCCGTATGCCAGCCGTTTGCTTGCACCATTCGCCGCACTTGCGCGTTCGCCTGTTCCAACGCACCCCAGAGCGCTTTCTGCAATACCTCGACGGTCATCGGCTCGGCCGTGTCCGAACGGTTGAGACGGGGTTCGATTTGAATGCTCTCAAGCAACGCCAGAACGGTCCTCCGTAGAGCCTCGCGGCTCACATCTCCTCCATGCTCAAGGCCCCCCATCCCATCTGCAATGGCCAGGACGGGAAGAACCGGGCCCGCCAAGACCGGCGTCAACTCCGTAATGAGGAAGCTGTCCTCGTTGTCGTCGCGGTGGTTGATCTCGCTCTTGACGACATACCTGCCACCAGTTGCAAACGACCCGCTAGCAGTACCGGACGTTGAGGAAGATATCATCGGCGTGAATATTCCCTCGCTTGGTCCCGCGAGAGCGGCTCTGCGAAGCGAGCTCGACTACGGACGGGACGCGCCTATTCTAAACGGGACGCGCCTATTCTAATATGAACTAGCAGACCGCACCAGCACGCGACACATCTTAGTATCTCTTTCACCAAACGCGGTGCCGGGTGTCAATAACCACGAGCATTAGGCCGGGGTCGCCACGAGCCATTGGGCCACCCAGCGGTCCAATGATACTGGAGCGGCCTCCTCTCTAGCCACTCTTGGTCGCGTTGGGCGCGTCCGCCGAGGCGGCGGTGCGTGCTGGCTGGTTGGGCTCACCGGCGTTGGCCTCGACCGCGGCGAGGCCGGACCGGTGGAGGTCAATCAGGCGGCGTAGCCCCAGGCTGTAGTTGCCGCCCCCCAGGCGATTGAGGACGCCGAGGTCGCTCAGCCGGAGCGTGAGCGAGAGCGTGGCGAGGAACTCGGTGGGTCGGTCTTTGGCCTTGCGCCCCGCGCCGGGGCGAGCGCCGCCGCGCGCCATCAGTGCCGCCCCTTCCATTGATCACCACGCCCAATCAAACGAGGTTCCGACGCGGGCCTCGCGGCATGCGCGTTCATCGCGTTTCCTCTCGCCGCTTGGGCGCGAGCTTGGCACGGTAGCTGGGTCCGTCAATGACGAGTTGGTGCGCGCCATTGGCCAAACGGTCGAGGGCGCTGTTGCCGAGGATGGGATCGTCGAAGAGCGCCAGCCATTCGTCCACGCCACGGTTGGACGTAAAGGCGAAGCTGGAGCGATGGTGCCGCTCGATGATGAGTTCGTACAGGTCGCTGCTCTGCTGCGCCGACAGGCGGTGCAACCCGAAATCGTCGACGATGAGGAGTTGGGGAGTGAGAAAGCGGCGGAAGGTCTTCTCGAAGGTGTGGTCGGCGCGAGCCTGGGCCAGCTCCTTCAGGACGGAGTCGGCACGGGTGAACAGGACCGCGTGGCCGGCGCGGACCGCCGCCGCGCCCAACGCCTGCGCCAAGAACGTCTTCCCCACGCCCACCGGTCCCACCAGGATCACGTGCTCCTTGGCGGCGAGGAACTGCAGCGTGAAGAGCTCCTGGAGGTGGCGACGGTCGAGCTGGATGGGCACGGCCCAGTCGAAGCGCTCCAGGTTCGCCCGCTCCTCGAAGCCCGCTTGGTTGAGACGCCGTTCGAGCGCTTGTTGGTCGCGGCGTTGCACCTCATCGGCGAGAAGGAGCGTCAGAAAGGCGGCGTAGTCGAGGTGTTCTTGGCGCGCCAACGCCAACCGCTCCGGCAGCGTTGGGGCGAGCGTCCCCAGTTTGAGCCGCTTCAAGAGGCGCACGAGATCCGGATCCAGCGTCATTGTGGCGCCCCCTGCCCCGGATGAGCGAAGGCGCTGCCGGGACGGGCGAAGCGGCCGGAAGGGACGGGGCGCAGCCGATCCTCCACGGGCGGCGCTGGCGCGCCCTCCTGTTCCAACGCCAGCACCAGAATCCGCTCCAGCCGGCGCACGTCGATCAGGTCGAATCCCAGCGCCCGCGCGCAGGCGGCGTCCAGCCGCTGGGGCGTGTAGCGTTCCGCCAGGCGCAGGAGCCGTTGGGCCTGCCGGAGCTTGCTCCAGACGAAATCACCGCTGAGCAGTCGGCCCGCGAACTGGCCGATGTGCTCGCCCAGCGCGCCCGCCCGGGTCACCGCCGCCTCTGGCGAGCGAGCGGCGTAGCTGGCCTGCTCCGGCGGGTAATCGGTGACATCGGTGCTGCGCCCGCCCTTGGGCTGCCGCGGATGCACTTTCACCACCGCGCCTTGCTGGTAGAGCCGGACCAATTGGCGATCCGCTCGCGCCTCCAGCGCCGTTCCTGACAGACAGCGACCGGCGGGCACGGAGTAGAGGGCCTGAGCCACGCTGACGTGGTGATCCCGGCCGACGGTCACCGTCTTCCAGATCGGCACATCGTACGGCTCGGTGGGCGCCGGGAGCAGGCGCGCTCGTTCCTCTTCATGGAAGACCACCAGCGGCGCCCGCTGCGTGGCGCCGTGGATCCGTTGCCCCGCCACCTGTCGACACCAGTGCCCCGCCTGCTCGCGGGCATCGTCCAGATCGCGAAACTGCCCGCCTTTCCAGAAGCGTTGTCGAACGTACTGCATGCCCCGCTCCACATGTGGCTTGTCCCGTGGGTGGCGGGGACGCGCGGCGTCGATCAGGAAGCCCCGGGCCTGGCTGTACTCCACGAACAGTCGCGTCGGTCGCGGGTCCAGCGCATCGGGACCGGCGATGGCCGCCGGAAAGTTGTCCAACACCAGACGACGCGGAATGCCGTCGAAGAAGCGCCAGCCCGCTTCCAGTCCGCTCACCACCTCGTCGAAGGTCTGGCGCACCAGCGGCCAGACGAAGCTGTGGCGGCTGTAGCAGAGCACGATCACCAACGCCCACACCAGTGGCCCGCCGTGGCGCCCAGGCGGCCCCAGTCGACCCAGGCGTCCGAAGTCGCATTCCGCCACCTCCCCCGGCGCGGTATCGGGCAGTCGCACCGTGCCCGCCGCGGCAGGATGGAGCCCCGCCCGCTCGACAAAGCGGCGCAGCGTCGTGTAGCTCACCGGCTGACTCGTGATGACCGGCGGCGCCAGCAGCTCCTGCACCCGCGTCAGTTGCAGGTGTTCCTCCTGGAGCCATCGCGCGATCTGTGCTTGGTGCGCCTGCAAGCGTTCCTGCGCCGGCGCTGGCCGTGGCCGCGCCAGCCCCACCACCTGGCCTAGTCGGAGCAAGTCGCCCAGTTGCTGCTCGGTTGGTGGGCCGCTCCCTCGGCCCATCCCCATGTCCTGTGCCGCCGCCAGATACTTGCGCACCGTGTCGCGCGCCAGCCCCGTCTGCCGGGCGATCTCCCGTGCGCTTTCGCCGGTCTGCCAGCGCCGGACCAGTTCAATCACGTCCATTCGACCAACCTCCCGGTAACCCATCGCGCGCTCCTCTCTGAGCGCCGATGGTCACGTCTCTCCAACGACCGGGTGGCCTAATGTCTCATGGCGATCCTGCCCCAACCTGGCCTAATGCTGCTGGTGATTGACACGGGTAGAGCAGGAAGGAGGACGGGATGTCCAATCCGCTCGCCGACGTGTCACCTACCGCGCCGGTCGCCTCATTTGTGGTGCGGCGGCCCTGCCGCCCGAATTGCCATGCCCGACAACCTACGCTAAGCTAGGTACTTGCTATGAAGCGCACACCTACACGTCCGGCGACCCAAGATCGACCCGTTCCGAGCGATGGTAAAGCCATAGGGTCGAGTTGCTCGCGCGACGCCAAGCCGACGTCTGAGGCCGCGGTCGCCTGGCAGGCCGCGGACGAGTTTTATCGCGAGATCACCAAGCGCCCCGACATTCGCGCGATCCTAGCGCGACTGGCCAAGAGTTGACCCCGCTGGCCGACCGGGGATAACTCGCTGCCTCCATGTCGGAAGACCGCGAGCTGTCGATCTCAGCCCTCCTCGACAAGCTGCGCATCACGCTTCAGGAGCCGATCGACTTCACCCGAAGCGACACCGAGGCGACCGTCGTCAAGGTCCGCTTGCTCACCGCGGCTGCCACCTACTTCAACATCATGGCCGTCAGCGAGTTTGGCGGCCGGGTTGGTCCAGTGCGGCAGCAGGGACTGGTCGAACAAGTCGTCGGCGCGGCATTCCAGACCTTTGCGGGCGAGGATCCGCACCCGGGGCGTTCGACAAGGCGGCGATGTTGTTGCGCGGCATCACGCAGGGACATCCCTTCAACGATGGGAATAAGCGGACGGGCTTCCTCGTGGCCACCTACTACCTCGACCGGATGGGCCATCCGCTGCCCCGCGCCCTGCCGGAACGCGACGTCGTGGCGCTCTGCCTGCGCGTCTCCGCGGGTGACATCCGCGACGTCGATGCTATCGCGGCGGAGCTAGCACGGCTCTGGGGGCATGCTTGCTGAACCCGAGTCCGGGCCGCCACAGGCGAGCGGTAGAATCGGCGCTTGCGTACTCGACGCCGCAGTCGGAGTGGTGAATCAGGCCCAGCAGAGGGGCGGTGAGGGCGTGCCCCGTGGCGGCCAGATTCGCTACGAGTTGATCCATAGATGCCGGCTTATGTGCCAGCTACGGATGGCTATTTCCGCACAGGTCTGAGGTCTTGAGTCCTTGGCCGATGGTAACCGGCCAGGAGGCGATCAAGTCTATACCTCAGGACGTCACTCTCTGGCTCTCCGCAAAGACGTCGTTGCCCCATTGGATGTGCTTCGCCTGCATCCCTTCTCGAGTCACGCGGCGCATTGCAGCAATCAGATCAAGGGACTGGCCTTCAGTGTATCGACACCAGCGCAAGAGAGCATAAGCAACCATCCCCGTGCGGTGTATTCCGGCGGAACAGTGCAACAACATGGATGTGCCAAAATCTAATGAGTGAGAAAGGTCAGATAGCGCCGCCACGATCATCATCTTTGTGTCGCCGATCGGCGGTGAGCCGTTTGCGAGTGGGAGCCGGGTCCACTTCATCCCCTCGCGTTGGACGACATCGCCAATGCTGGTAGCATGCTCTCGTTCGGAAAGCAACGTAACGACTTGATCGCACCCAGCCGAAGCCAGCGCAGACATGACAGCCAGCTTCGGTCGGCGCCATAGCGCGAGACGACCAGCCCCGATCGCGACCCACGTTGGGAGTAGAATCTGTGCTTCGCCGCCCGAATGATTCATCGTTCGCTCGTCAAAAGGGCACTTGTCCGGGACCGCGCAATTCGCGACGGTATCAGCTACGATTGTAGCAAGCTAGTGCAGGAGCATTCTGTGCGGGCGATAGCCAACCCGCAAAGCAAGGGCCGGACAGGTGTCATTTGGCGCTCGGCCTCCTATCGTGGACATCACCAATCAAGCGTCCCATTGCACAGGCGGCCACGGATCGCGTTAGAAACGGTAGGGGCCTTTCCCTATCGCGTGATGAGGAGAACTTCGAGTGCTGTGTAAGGACTTCAGTGCTCCGATCGCCGAGCGGGAGGCGAGGGATGTCGCCTGTCTTCGGTCTGGAATGTTCTCCTGGGCGGTGGCGAGCAAACCCTCTGGCACCGCGGTAGACACAGACATCTCTGCGGCTGCCACCAGAGGCGTACGTCCCCAGTCCGGTGACGAGAGGTGATGCAACGTGACGAGTCTAGAGGACGACGCGCCCAGCCCGCTGCAGCCGGTGTGGCAAGCAGTGGTTGACGGGCGGATCGACCGCCATGACGAGCCAGCCATTGCAGCTGCGTTTCGAGAGTTGCCCAGGATACCAGATGCGCAGCAGATCCTCGAGATTAACAACTCGCTTCGGACCAACTTGACGAACTGGGAACAGGGTCGTGGCGACCCCGCCCAGCTGGGCGTGCTCGTCGCCATCGCCTTGGTAACCGTGGAAGCGGCACGACAGTCTGGAAACGCTGCCTTGAGACTACTGACCTTGGAAGTCGCAAGACGGAGCCTTGACCACCTTTACGGGCTCCAGGGGGAAATCGTTGATCTGGATCGACAGATTCGCCTCGCGGAGGACTACCTACGTCTCATAGGACAGGGACCTGATCGCCCCAGGTGCCTGGCCAATCTAGGCACGGTGCTCCACGACCGCTACGCAGCTCGTGGCGATCCTGCCGATCTGGACCGCTCCTTGGTCATGCTTGAAGAGGCCCTCGTACTGATGCCAGATGAACCCAGTCGCGCCATGCTCATGAACAACCTGGGCAATGCCCTCTGCAGTCGTTTCGGTTGCGACGCGGACCTAGCCAATCTGCAGCGCGGCATCGGACTCTATGAGGAGGCCGTGCAGCTCGCTCCGAAGGGGCCTGATCGACCGCTCTACCTGGCCAACTTGGGCAGGGCCTTGACGCTTCGATACTCCCTGCATCGCCGCCCGGCCGATCTGGACCGGCTCGTCGAGCTTCAAGAGGAGGCCGTCAGTCTCACTTTGCAGGATCCGAAGCGCCCGATGTTCTTGGATAATTTGGCCAACGCCTTGGGCAAGCGCTACGACCTCCGGCAGCATCCCGCCGACCTGAACCGATCCATCGCCCTCCATGAGGAGGCGGTGCGCCTGACCCCCACCGGCCCTAATCGTCCGGCTTGCCTAAGCAACCTAGCTGTCGCTATAGGGAAACGCCACGCGCTCAACACAGGCGGACCAGACCTGGACCGGAGTATCGGCCTCCACGAAGAAGCGGTTCGACTCACGCCCATTGGGCGCGATCAGGCTACCCATCTGAGCAATCTGGGCACCGCCCTGAGGGAACGGCATCGACTACTGGGCAATCCGGCCGACGTAAGCCGGCAAATCGACTGTTTCGAGGAAGCCTTGCGGCTTTGCCGCGGTCGTCCCAATTATCCGACGGAGCTCAATAACCTGGCGGCCGCTCTCGGTGCTCGCTACGACATAAGTAGTGAGCCAACTGATCTCGAACGAAATATCTCCTTGCTTGAGCAGGCGGTCGCAATAGCAGCAGAGGCGCGCGAGCGATCGATGTACCTGAACAACCTGGGCGTCGCCCTAAGAAAACGCTATCGCCTCCACGGCGAGCAGGCTGATCTGGACCGTTCACTTGTCCTAAGCGAAGAGGCAGTGCGCCTCATGCTCGAACAAGATCCCGGCTACCTGAACAATCTGGCTACCGGCCTTCACGACCGCTATATTCTCCTGGGTGAAGATGCGGACCTGGACCGAGCTATTTCGGTTCAAGAGGAGATTGTTCAACTGGTGCCCGACGACCCCAATCGGGCAATGTTCCTTAGTAATCTGGCTATAGACCTCGACGCCCGCTACGAATCGCGGGGCGATCCTGCCGATCTGGACGAGCGGATCCGCCTGGACGAAGACGCGCTCAGCCTCACGCTCACCGGCCCGGACAGAGCTAGGTTCTTAGATCGTCTGAGCGCCGCGCTATGCGACCGCTACCGCTTGCACGGCATCCATGCAGACGCGACACGCGCGATCAATCTGGCCGGTGAGGCCGTCCGGCTGACGCCGGACGGCTCCGGTAGAGCACTCTACCTTAACACCCTGGGCAATGCGCTTGCCCAAATCGACCACTCGGATCGGCTCATCAGCGTCCGCGAGGAAGCCCTCCGCCTTACGCCTACTGGCCCAAGCCGGGCGAACAACCTGAACAATCTGGCGCTTGATCTATTGACGCGCTACGGCTCGCGCTCTGACGAGGCCGATCTGGATCGGAGCATCGCGCTGCTGGAAGATTCCGTCAGGCTCACGCCCACGGGTCCCTACCGCGCCCGAAGGTTGGCCAACCTGGCGGGTGGTCTAACGAAGCGCTATTTACTTCGGGAGAACTCGACCGATCTGGGCAACAGCATAGGCCTATATGACGAGGCCGTCCGTCTCGCCGGAATCCTGCGCCTTCCTATGATCGCTCGACGCTTGGCACTATTTCGCCTCATGCTCGGCGACTCGCATCCGGCCGACGGGCGCGCCCACCTCTCCGGCGCGGCCGCGGCCCTGAAAACGGGCGCGGCGGCGCTGGAGCGGATGCTCGTGGTGGCGGGCGAGCGGGACGAGGCGGCGCTGCTAGGCCAGTACGGCGACCTCTACGACCTGCTGGTCGGCGCGCACCTGCGCCTGGCCGGCCAGGCCGCCGCGGCGGGGGACGCGGCGGCGGCGGCCGGGCACTCGGAGGCCGCCTACCTCGCGGCGGAGCGAGGCAAGGGGAGGCGCGCGGCGGCCCTCCTGGCCGCGCGGGCGGCCCGGCCGCGGGCGGAGGCGGTCGCCCCGCTCCTGCCGGAGATCGAGCGGCTACGCCGCGCGCTGGCCCGGCTGTACGACCGCCTCGCCGGGGGGCCCGACCAGGGCGAGCGCCACCCGGCCGCCGCGGGCCGGGGCGGCTGGCTGGCCGAGGCGCCGGCCGGCGGGGCCGCGTCCGACTCCGGGCTCGAGCCCCCTCGGGACTTCCCGGCGGAGCCGGACCACGGCGACGGACGCCCCGCCGCCGAGCGGTCCGATGCGACGCGCGACGAACTGGCCCGGCAGGCGGACGAGGCGTGGGCGGCCCTGCGGGCGCGGCTCGACGCGGTGGCGCGGGCGGACCCAGACTACGCCGCGGTGCGCGGCTTCGCCGCCCCCAAGCCGCCGCAGGAGGTCGCCGCGGCGTAGTCTGGGTCCGCCCGCGCC
>Ga0207416_1002309_pt1 | contig 21295 bp, 21 predicted proteins | sample PaiPotPPM11metaG_FD_184107 | JGI IMG/M metagenome (GOLD analysis project Ga0207416, IMG submission 184107) | Iron sulfur acid spring bacterial and archeal communities from Banff, Canada, to study Microbial Dark Matter (Phase II) - Paint Pots PPM... ...
TCCGCGGTCAGACTATGCGCGAGATGGACCGCACAAAGATCTCGTTTGATAACGCGATTGCGCTTGCAGTACAGCTTCTTGAGGCGTTACAGTACGCGCACGGACAAGGTATCATTCATCGTGACATCAAGCCTGGTAACCTCATGATCGGTGAGGACAACGTTCTCAAAGTTATGGATTTTGGGCTGGCACGGCGTATGAGCGACATGTCGAACCTCACACAAAGTGGCGAGATCGTCGGCACCATTGCATATCTTCCGCCTGAACGTTTTCTAGGCAAATCGGGCGACCGCTCGAGTGATCTTTATTCAGTCGGTGTTCTATTGTATGAGCTTTTGTGTGGCACGTTACCGTTTCCACAGGAATCCGGAGATCTTGTCGCCGTGATGTATGCGCATGTCAACGATCGGCCGCGGCCTCCGCGCTTGTTGAATCCACACATTCCGCCGTCACTCGACCGAATCATCATGCGACTGCTCGACAAGGAGCCTGCGCGCAGATACCCGGATGCGGGTTCACTCATAACCGATCTGCGTGCGGTTCAAGGTGCGCTCAGCCGCAGCAAGTCGGCCCGTACGGCGAGCGAGGCGGGGACCGTCGAGGCTGAGCATGTTACGGCGGATACCCCCATCGCAGCGACGACGAACAAAACACCAGCAGACGAGCCGGCCGCCGCAACCGACCCGTCGAGCGGCGGCTACCTTAAGAGCGACCTGCTGACGAGCAAGACGTTCACCGGCGCGTTGAGCCGCGTTATGCAGGGCATGATGGCTGCCCGCAAACAGCAGTGGCGAGAGGCCGAGGATCACTACGCGGCGGCTGTAGGTATGCTCACCCCGTTGCAACACCCATCTGAACTTGCTCGCACGTATGCTCGGCTTGGTGGCATGTACTGCACGAAGATTAAGGCCACGGGCGTGGCTTTACCGAGTGAGATCGCCGCTGCGCGGGAATATCTCATCAAAGCGCTGCCGGTGTTACGCGAAAAACGGCTAGTTGCTGACGTCAAAGAAGCCGAAGCGCATCTAAAGGCGTTGGAATCTCTCGGCACTCACATTTAGTACCCACACCATTTCTAATCTTCGGTCTTTCGATAGGCAAGGCAACAGTCTGTCGTCAACTGAAGGGACGTTGCTAGCTCAGAGTTGTCCTAAAGAGGATATGTATATTGGTCGGCCCCGGTCCCGCATATGGAAGACTCTTCTCCGCTAGGCGGTGAGCACGACACGCCAAGAGAGCGTGCCAGACTCGCCTCTATTGTTAGCCTTTTGCCTAAAGGAAGAGTTTCTGCGCTTGACGTTGGCGCTCGAGACGGATTTGTGACGCGTGAATTGCCGTCGCATTTCCAGTATGTTACCGCCCTTGATTTAGAGCCGCCACAAATAAATATTCCGAACGTTACATCCGTAAGAGGGGACGTAACTCGGTTGCAGTTCCCAGACAACTCGTTTGACGTGGTTTGCTGTTTCGAGGTACTCGAGCACATAGTGCCATCAAAGTTGGAATCGGCTTGTTCAGAACTTGCTAGAGTTACAAAGTATGAGCTGATGTTAGGTGTACCGTTTCGCCAGGACCTGCGGCTAGGTCGGACACGCTGCTTACAGTGTGGCGAAATTAATCCGCCTTGGGGTCACAGGAACCGTTTTGACGCGAGACGGCTGATGCAACTGTTCCCCACCCTTCAGCTAAAGTCGACGGTTCTCGTCGGTCGAACAAAAAGCAGAACAAACCCGCTTGCGGTAATTCTCGACGATATTGCGGGCAATCCAAACGGTAGCTTTGTTCCAGGAACTAGGTGTATTCGTTGCGATAACATACTCACGCCCTATACGCCCAAATCAGTGGTGGGCAAAATAAGCAGCAAACTTGCCGCTCTCAGTAATCGCCTGCAAAATGCGACTTCGCCCCCTTCCCCCATCTGGATTCACGTTGTGTTTTCAAAAACCGTCAGGGATACTACACAGTGCTCTCACAACATCCGGTTCCCTCGGTGCGACTAGCTTCGAATCGCAAACGTCCGGAGGCCGATACGAAACGTCCGGTTCAATGCGAGCCTACCCTTTGCTGCCTTGGCGCAATGTACTTGAGCGCGTTGCATGGTTGGTTTCAATTGCGATACAATCACTATCATGGAAGATCAAGATCTGTGGGCCTGCCGGCACCGCCATAAGACTGTTGGCCCAGCGACCGACGATGCTACGTCGAGCCTTTCAACGGCAAGTTCCGCGACGAGTGCCTCAAACGAGCACGCCTTCGATACGCTCGACGAAGCTCGTGACGAGATCGAGCGATGGACGCTTGACTACCACAACGGGCGCCCACATGACGCCCTCGGTGACATGACCCCAGAAGAATTCGCCCTCGCGGTGATTAACTCACTCGATCCGAAATTGCCCTTATGCGTGGGATACTAATAGGTGGCACGTCACTAGCGCCGGCCGTTATGGGTGCTTTTTCCGTTTTGTAAGCTTGTTGATTCGGCGAAGGCTCATCTAGGTAACCGAACGTTTGTCGCAGCAGAGGTCGTTCCCGAATCGTATTCGATTGCGTTGGAAGTGCATTCCAAAACGACGGTTAGTGCAAAAAGCATCAACGAGCCTTCAACACACTCTCAAGTATTGGCAACGACGAAAGAAGCGAGGTTCGGGAGCACTACGAATCCGTGGCTCGAGGCCGTGATCGTTTTCAAGTAAGTCGAAAAACAAAAACATAGAAGGGCTGCTTCAGCGGACCGGACGTTACGTAGCCCTTGTGTAGTATCCCTTCAAAAACCGTCAGACCCCTATAAGGGATTGAACTCGACGAAACTAGCCTAGGACCCCTTTTCCGAACTCCAGAAGTTGACACAGTCTATGAATGCGGGCCGATTGAGGTTCAAGGTACTGACGTCCTTCGTTATTGCTGCCTTGGGCGTGATCATGTTTATTCGGTTATCAAGTATAGTGCCTCTTTCGGGGGCAGCTGTTGGCTGGTTGCTGGTGCCGGTGCTATTGGTGGTGGCAGGCGTGTGGCGTGGGCTCATTTTCCTCAAAGCTGTGAGAGGTCTCGCGAAATCCTGACGTGTTGACAGTCGATCCGGTCGGCGCCCTTGTTGGACTCGCCATCGTTGCTGCAATCAGCGCAACCATATTCACGATGCTGCATGCGCCAACAAGTCGCACCGAGCTCATCGCGGAGCACGCGGCTGAGCAGGCCAGGGAGATCACGGGTGTCATCCTTGTTGTCTTTTCCAACCACATTCACTCAGAAGTGCTCATGGCGTTGGCCGTACGGATGGCCAAAGGTCGCCAGGCACAACTGGTGGCTTTATACGTGATCGAGGTTCCCTATACGCTCCCCATCGATGCCGAGCTTGCTCAGGAAGAGCGTGCGGCTTTAGAGGTGCTCACTGCCGCCGAGGAAATCGGGCGCAAAGCAGGTATCGAAATTACGACGCGAACCATCCGCGATCGTCAGACCGGTCCTGCCGTTATCGCTGCCGCCCGTGAGGAAAACGCGAGCCTTATCGTTATGGGTACATATAGGGAGCATCGTTATGCAGGAGCGCCGATGGGTCAAGAAATCGAGTATGTGCTGGGTCAGACCGAAACAGACGTCCTTATCGGTGTCTCGAGCGTGACCGAAACTGAAACAATGTTTAGTTTAGGTCCTGTGCCGCCGCCCCGCACGAGAGGTAGATGAAATACACTTCAGCGGTGTCCGTGATTACTGTCGTTATTGTAGTATTGCACGCCAGCGTTGCGCTTGGGAAGGTCGGCCAAGGAGCAAATCCAAAGCTGACTCCTCAAGAGACGATCGCAAAAATGAAGGCGACGTGGGATTCTATTCACACGTACGAGGGGACAGTGACAGTTCACGAGGTCAAAGGCAATAGCGTCCAAGATCGCGTCTACCTGGTCCGGTTTAGAAAGCCTACCCAAACGCGTGTGGATATCCTGGACGGGGACGGCCGGGGTTGCGCCGCCATTTGGAATGGCGGTGATAAGGTCCGAGGGCACCAAGGTGGTTTCCTCTCATTTGTCAAGTTGAACGTCGATCTGCGTAGCAAGTTTTCAACTGATCTCCGCGGCAGCACAATCGACCAAGCGAATTTCGGGGCGTTGCTGGCACATTTGGAATCTGTTGATCCCAAATTTGAACACGTTACGACTGTCGCTGGAAAAGTTGTGTTAGCGATTGCAACTAAGCCGCTGGCGCCGAATTCTGATGTCACTAAAGAAGTTTACATTCTTGCTCCCAACTGGTTGCCACTTGAGTTCACCGAATATGCTGGAAATAAAGTTGTTAGGCATGTGATAAATTCAGGCCTGAAGTTGAATATTAAAATCCCCGCATCCAGCTGGCAATTGTAGGGCACACCCTTGTTGAGGCGCGTTTGAAGATTACGGAGATCCTGGGCAAAGACAGGCCATCATTCTCATTTGAATTCTTCCCGCCAAAAAGCGACGAGGGCGTCGCCGCTCTTATGGAAACGGCTGCCTCGTTAATTCCTCTCCGCCCTGCATTCGTTTCGGTGACGTACGGTGCCGGTGGAAGTACGCGAACGCGTACGATTGAGGTGGTGAAGGCTCTCAAGCGCGACCTTAGACTTGAAGCAATGGCGCATCTTACGTGCGTTGATGCCTCCGTTTGTAAGATACGCGACGTCCTCAACGAACTCGCGGCGGCAGGGATCGATAATGTCCTTGCACTGCGTGGTGACCCGCCACGAGGGGCTACCCGATTTGTTCCATCCACAGAAGGCCTGGAGCATGCGTCAAGCCTTGTCGAACTGGTGAGATCAAATTTTGACTTTTGCGTCGGGGCGGCTTGTTATCCGGAGAAACATATTGAGGCAATCGATTTCGCTACAGACCTTCACAACCTACGCACAAAGGTACACGCGGGCGCGCAGTTTCTCATCACCCAGCTCTTCTTTGACAATGAAAAATACTTTCTCTTTGTAGAGAAAGCCCGCCGCCTGGGCATTGATGTGCCCATTATTCCAGGGATTATGCCAATCACAAATGCTGAACAAATCGCTCGTTTCACAAGCATGTGCGGCGCGACGGTACCTCCGCGGCTTATCACAGAACTCGAAGCTCGGAAGGATCAACCAGAAGCAATCATGGATCTGGGGGTCGCTTATGCAACATTGCAGTGTGTAGACTTGCTTGCAGCCGGCGTACCCGCAATTCATTTCTATACGCTCAACAAATCGCCCGCATCGAGGGCTGTAGTGTCAGCGTTAATGGCGGCGCGCCCGTGGGAGCGCGGCGCCGGGCGTCGTTACGTCGAAAGCTTGGAGTTTATTCGCTGAGACCACGCTCTACGTTTAGCGCGTGCTGAATGAGGCCTTTGCCGTTAAGGCCGCGACTTCGTATAGTTTTGATAAGTCATCCATCGTTGGTAGCCATAGTGCGCGATGCGATATTTTCGAAACCCTGCAAAAATACCACGATTGTCCGAGCGTTGCGATGACGTAGGCCCCCGTAGAAGCCCAAGCAGCTCCAGCTAAACCTAACATAGGGATAAACACCAAGCAGCCGATAGCTTGAAGTAATGTGACCACGACCAAGAGGTACACCGCAAAGATCGGTCGACCCAGCTGGTACGTGAAAAAAGCGTTGAAAATTCGCGCTGACGAGAACATGACTAAACCGGGAAGCAAAATTCTAAGAGGTAGTGCGGCTGAATCAAAGGCCTTTCCATAAATCTTGTTAATCAGAAATGGCGCGAAGATGAAGATAACGCACGATACGAGCGTCACAACTATTAGGTTAAAGCGTACCGCTTTAGCCGTGACGGTAGCAGAAGTCTGGAGGTTGCTAACACCGATAGAGCGCGCCGTTGCAGTAGCTATTGATCCGGAAAGAGCATATAGCAATTCCGAGATACCTGTAGCCATGGAGTAAATTCCAAAACCCGCAATACCGATCAGTGCAATCACAAGCATCGAGTCAATACGCGAGTTAAGGAAAGCTAGCACATTGGTCAAACTTGATCTAACCGAGAAATTTACAATTTCACGATCGCTGACAGGCTCGACGTGGGCCGGCTCTCGCTTTATTGTCTCTATCGAAAAGAGGACGACGACGAGTGCGAGCACGTACAATCCAAACATCCAAGCTGCTAACGGGCCGACGACCGACGTATGGAACAGCAAGAGGGCAATAGCCGTGCCAAGGAACGTTATCAATGCGAGCGTTACATTTTGGTAGTTCAGTGATTTTACGCGATCGAAGCTTACAAAGAGGGAAGGTTGCCAGGATATAATGATAGACGCTGGGACAATGATCATAAATACAACGAGGCCTAAGTTGAACCCATGCAGCGCAGCCCAACCTAACGAACCCAGCCAGAGCACGGCACACAAGACGAAAAACGCTCGAAGCAGCGGCGGCAGCAGTGCACGCAGCGGTTTATCGCCTTTTGTAAGGTAGTAAACGATCGCGCTTCCAGCGCCTCCAGCGATGGCCACGACACCGTCATACAACAGTCGCACTGCGGAATATTCGCCCTTGCCCGATGGGCCAAGCGCTTTTGCCAGAACGATTCCCGTGAGGATGGCGAGAGCACTCGCTACGGCGCCGCTAACAAACGTGCGGACGCTGTCGCGGCCTATCTTGACTCGAAAGTCTGCGGACACGCGACCAACTAGCTACAAAGCGGAGAGCTTCGGAGTGGTAATATTTCGGCGACGATTAAAAATCTATTCAACGATCAAAATTTTCGATAGGAGACAACGATTAACCCCCGCCAAAAGACCTCCTGACACAACACAAAGGCCTATTACCGCTGATGTCTGCAAAGGTGGTTCTTGCCTCTTCGCCAAGGAAGTTATCACTATTTGCACGGTCGGAAACGTTTGTTGAAACGCCTTCTTCTCCTGACATATTACTACCCCCCGAAGCCCGCAGCTGGGTCGCTGCGCCCGTTTTATCTTTCCAAATACTTAATCGAACACGGATGGGCCACGACGGTTGTTACGCCAGTTGTTTTGAACCCAAATGCGGATCCGCATGCGGGCTCGTGGTCGATTCGAGCCCGCCAGCGACTTGCGACACTCACACCTCAATTCGCCAAGCGTGCGTTTCATAGTTTCGTCTGTTTTCCGGATGACGCAATCTTTTGGCTACCGAGCGCTCTTCGTCAAGCATCTCAGGCTCTAAAACTCGAGCGCTATGATGCAGTGATGAGCAGTGCGATGCCGGCATCGATGCATATTGCCGGCGCTTTTGTGCGACGCCGACATGGATTACCTTGGCTCGCAGACTATCGCGATCTGTGGACCTCGAACCCCTACCAAGAGCTCGGCCCAATCCGTAGAGCGCTTGAGCATCGCCTCGAAGCGCGACTTTTGCGAGAAGCCACCGCAATAACCGCAGTATCGGACGCGTTCGTCAGACCCATGCAGACGCTCGCACCGAATCTACCCGTTTACACGATCCCAAATGCGGTTGATCTAGCGGATTGGCAAGGTATCGCGAATCCCTATCCAACGGAGTTTAGATTGACGTATGGGGGACAGTTATACGATGGCCGACGAAGCCCGGAAACGCTCTTTGCAGCACTTGCCTCACTTAGGAGAAGGGGCGAAGCCGCTGGCAATTTAGCAAAGGTCGATTTCTACGGTGCTGACCTTAGAATGATCCCCCCGATGGCAGAGCGCTATGGTTTGAGTTCAATCGTTACGCTGCACGGGCTCGTTGACAGAAATGAAATGCTCCGCGCGCAACGCGACTCAGCCGTCCTATTGGTCTTGTTGCGTTCAGACAAAGCAACGGCTGGTGAATATGGCAGCAAGATCTTCGAATACATTGGAGCCAAAAGGCACGTGCTCGCAATCGGTGGAGCGGAAAGCGTTGTTAAAAGTCTTATAAACGCAAGCGCGTTAGGGTTTTTCGCATCCGATGTGGAGCACTGTCAGAGCGCAATCAGGGAGTTATACGCTCGTTATTCAAGCGGCCACGTTGAGCCCGTTCTTGAATCAACATTTCAGCCATTTACAGCCCCACAGCTCGCGTCGAGATTCGCTGAAGTCTTGAATGTGATGGTCGCGAGACCTTCATAGCTGACGATAACAATGGCCAAGCGCTTTCTTATTTTTTCTCAATACTTTCCTCCGGAGATAGGAGCCTCGCAAACGCGTCTTGCAGCATTGGCCCGCGCGTTGAAAGCATCGGGGAATGAAGTCGAAATTGTAACGGCTTTGCCTCACCATCTTAAGGGAAGAATCTTCACTGACTACCGAGGAAAGCTCTATTTGCGCGACTCCTGGGAAGGGATAACCGTTCACAGGACATGGCTCTACGCGTCACCCAGCAGCGGCGTTCTTCAAAGACTGCTCAACTATTGTTCATTTGCGGCGACCGCGCTGTTTGGACTACTCAGAGCCCAAAAGGCGGACTATATATTCGTGGAATCGCCACCTTTATTTCTGATCCTCCCTGCTGTCGCGTTCAGCATGATTAGAAAAGTTCCCATCATTCTAAATGTAGCAGACTTGTGGCCTGAATCTGTGAAGATGCTTGGTGTCGTGCGCAATCCTGTGCTTCTTGCAGTGGCCGGTCGCCTTGAGGATTGGGCATACCGCCGCTCGCGTTATGTCAACGCTGTGACGGACGGCATTCAGCGACGGCTGCTAGAGCGCCTAGCCGTCGCCGAGTCAAGTCTACTCTTCTTACCAAACGGGGTAGATACGTCCCAATACTATCCGCGTCCGCCTGATTCTGAACTCGTAGCGAAACTTTCGCTACAAGATAAGAAAGTTTTCATCTATGCCGGCACCCATGGCTTAGCATACAAACTTGACCTCCTCCTTGATCTTGCTCAACGCCTGGAGGATCGCAATATTGCGGTGCTCCTTGTCGGAGATGGCTTTACCAAGGCATCGCTCATCAAACGGGCGACTGAACACAGCATCCGGAACATAATTTTTGTCGACTCTCAACCAGAATCAGAGATGCCCCGATATTTCTCACTCGCTTGCGGTTCAATCTTGCCTCTCAGTAACAATCCACTGTTCGAGGGAACACGCCCAGCAAAGCTCTTTACCTCGCTTGCATCCGGAGTTCCAGTTGTTTACTCGGGCGCAGGAGAAGGAAGTAGAATCCTATTAGACGCTAAAGCAGGATTGGTAGTTCCACCCGAGTCGCTCAAAGACATTGAAGATGCGGTTCTTACGCTCGCCACAAATCAGGCAATACACCGCCAGATGGCGGATAGCGGCCGCAGTTATGTGACCGAGCACTTCAAGTGGGATAACTTAGTCGGAGAATGGCTTTCGGAGCTTCGTGAGAGGGAGTTTCATCGCGGTGTCCGATGGTAGCGTCCTCTCCCTTAGCATAGGCGGTCGAGCACGTCTTTCAAAGCACTGACAACGTATGTCACCTCTTCACTTGAAAGATTGTTGTGGAAGGGCAACGCTATTGTTCTCGCAGCAACGCTCTCAGTTACAGGTAGAGGCGGAGCCGGCGAGGCCAGCAGTTCGCGAATATATTTTTGTTGATGAATGGGAGAAAAATAACCACGACTGGGCACGCCGCGTTCTTCGAGCCCTCGCATGACGTCTTCTCTGCACAAGCCTTCTTGCAGCTCGATAACGTATACGAAATGGCTCATCTGAACGTGCGGTCTAACTCTTGGTGTCCTGACCCGGTGCTCCTTCTTGAGTAGCTCATTATACAGTGCGGCAGCACGTTTACGCTTGGCGAGCAACTGGTCGATTCGCCGCATCTGGGCAACGCCCAAGGCTGCACTCAGTTCATCAATTCGGTAGTTATAACCCAAACGCGTGTGACCGAGCCATCCTCCTATTTCGTCCCTGCCCTGGTTGCGCAGACTTCGGCCCGCATGCCACACATCCGGGTCATTTGTTACGATCATCCCGCCTTCTCCGGTTGTGACCTGCTTATTCGGGAAGTATGCGAAGACGCCACCAATTCCAAAAGGACCCGCCTTTCGGCCTTCATATTCCGCTCCGAGTGACTCACAGGCGTCAGATATTAACTTCAGGCTGTGCCTTTCGGCGATCGCTGAAATCTTATTCCAGTCCGCGGGGTGTCCGAAAACATCGACGGCCAGAATCGCCTTTGTCTTAGTCGTGATAGCACCTTCTATGAGGGCGGGGTCGATGCAATATGTTTCTGGCTCGATATCGACGAATACCGGGGTCGCGCCGAGATACAAAAAACAATTAGTCGAAGCCGCGAAGCTAAACGACGGCGTAATGACCTCGTCCCCGGGCTTAATACCTGCGATAATGCAGAGTAGGTGCAGACCGGCCGTACCAGAGTTAACCGCGACAGCATGTTTAGCGCCGCAGTATTCCGCAGTAATGCGCTCGAACTCAACGGTTTTTGGCCCCATCGTTAGCCGCCCTGAACGCAAGACCTCGAGTACAAGATCGTAGTCGCTTTCCTCGAGATCCGCATTTGCCATGTGGATCTTAACTGCTGCCTCGATGTTATATCCTCCCCAACTCGGCTTCGGTCTGCAACCAGCCCATCGAACGCGAAATAAGCAGTAGAAGCACCGCTACCAGCAGCAGACCGCTCGCCGCGACCGCGAGCGAAGTGAACGAAAGGGCGATTGCAACGATGTTGAAGGTCACCGTGCAAGCGTAGGTAATGAGAACCGTTATCCTAGCGTTGTGTGTCGACTCGTTAAGGCGATCATAGAAGTGCCCCCTATCTGCCGCGAAGATTGGTTTGCCATTGACTAGCCGCCGTATGACACCTAGTGTGAGGTCAAAAGTTGGCACTATAGAAATGATGAGGCCGCAGACGAAGAGTGTGGGACTCGCAATCAAGAGCATCACGAGCGTGTAGGCAATAAAATACCCAATGACAAGGCTACCAGAGTCCCCCATAAAAAGCTTGGCTCTTGGAAAATTGAAAGGTAAGAATCCTAAGATTGCGGTGGCGGTCACAAACGACACATGCCAGTCGCCGCCATGAAATAGCTCCATTAAACCGAGGCCTACAAAAATAAGGAACGAGTTGCCGCCCGCTAGCCCGTCCATGCCATCTATCAGGTTCACCGCATTCGCGAAGACAACTGCAAGCAAAAAGCCCAAAACGCCGTACGTTAGTCCTACCCAGCTTGGGCCTAACCCGAACAATGAGTATCCTAGGATCGCAGCCGCTAAACATTGACCCGCCAGCTTTTGGAACGACCCGATCGTCCATCGATCATCGATGACGCCCACTAACCACATAACTATTGCACCAGCAAGTACCCAGTGGTAGGACGAGGGTAGCATGATGATTCCAGCGCAGAGTGCGGCGAAAATTCCGAAGCCACCAAAGCGAGGTTGGCTGCTTTTGTGAATTTTCAGAGAGTTTGGCGCATCGAGGATTTTAAATTTTAGGGCAATGATCCTCGAAAGATACGTGCACACCACCGAGATGATGAAAACGAGAACAAAACGCTCAGGTTGCACGTTGGGGTGTCCCCTTTACTCCTTTCTGAGCTCTTCTATCAACAAGTTCTCGGAATATTCGATCATATTCGGCAGCATTAGCCGACCACGTCAGGTGCGACGAAGCGTAGTCGTAGGCCTTCCGACCGATATCGTCGCGTAAATGGGGATTCAAAAATACGTCGCGTAGCGCGACTCCAAGGGCTGCCGGCTCTTTTGGAGGCACGAGAAATCCAGTCACTCGATCTGACACAATTTCCGGAACTCCACCTACTGCCGTCGCCACCACTGCTCTACCGCTAAGCATAGACTCGCAAATCGTCGTTGGCAGACCTTCCCGATGGCTTGGCAAGGTGACAATGTCCGATGCAGCAACGAGCTCCGCCACATCACGTTGGTTTAAGACACCAAAGAATCGATGGTCGATGTTATGCCGACGAAGCGCTTCGCCCATCGCCAATTTTTGTTCGCCGCTACCCGCGACGAGAAGTACTGGGCGTAGTTCTCGTAGTTGGCGAAGCGCATTAACCAGGTCGAAGATTCCTTTAGCTTCTCCCAGATAACCGACGTATACGACAACGTTCCGGTCTAACGGAATTTTCAAGTTGTTACGGGCAAGCGAGCGATCTGCTGGAAAGAAAACCGTAGGATCGGCGCCATTAAACACGACTTGCACTTTGCTGGCCCCAAGGCGCTCGGCGTGCGTGGCAATGAAGCGGCTAACCGCCACAACTGTGTCCGCGTCAGATAAAACCTTCTTCGCTGCCCTTTGAAATGCGTTGTTGCGATATGGATAGTCATACGCGTCACTGCCATGCGCAGTCACCACAACGGGGCAACCGTGTCCTATGGCCAGCAAACCGGTAGGTATTACTTGGTGCGCGTGCAGCACGTCTGGCTTAAAGTCAGAGATTGCTCTTGCAACGAAGCCATGTGATTGACTACCTATGTACTGCATCATGCCAAAGCGAGGAAGCAGTAGCACGCGTGTAACAGAGACTTCGATATTGGCGTACGAATATTTGATGGGAACCTCGCGATATTGTTTCCAGCGAGACAACAGTGGAGGTGCCCAAGGAATGAATCGGAGGACTCTTATTTCCCACCCTAGGTGACTGAGTGCCTCGATCTGCCGTAACACAAAAATGCCGGCTTGCGGCGTACTTGCATAAGGAAAATCATTGGTTATTACAAGAACACGCATGCCGCGCTATCGAAATACGATAACGGCGCTAAGGGGCGCTAGAACGTCTGGGGGTGTCGAGCCTAATGTGGAAACGGACCCGCCATCGAGCACTCCTCCGCCCGTTAGGGCGAGCGTGTGCTGATACTTGCCGCTATAGGGGTAATCGTGCGAATTTTGTCTATCGGGGTTGACTACGACTGCGCAAGCTCCAACCGCCGCGCCCCCAATGTAACATTTGCGATACTCTCGCCCGTAAACCCCTGTTAGCAGCTTAAGTCCTGAGATGTCCGTTGGCGTCGGGATCAGTGGGTCGAGCGCGACGAGTTTACTTTCAGGCTCGACCCTGAAGCGGGAGGGCGTGCTATAAAGTTCCCATAGTACGCTCCATTTTGTGGAATACGTGAGAAGGAACGAAGCGTATGTGTAGGTCCGGCCATCGATCGCCGAGGCGGCGTCTGACGTGTCAACTCCATAACAAAAGAACAATTTCTTGTCTTCGGTCATCTCAATCTCGGTGTTCTCAATCTGAGTCCAATACTTATCCCAGATTTTTGGCCGTGACACTGCGGAAGCGTAGCAGCCCTCTTCCATCCCCCCGATAACATTAGGAACCATATTGAGTTCGCGCTCTTTGTCGATTTGTAGTCCGTTGTAGATAACGGGGACGTGGATTCCCTCAATGAGCTTTTTGCTCGCCGCGCGGAAAGAGTCTGACGTGTAACCGCACGGGGTATCTGACAGATCGTAGAGCGAGTTTGCATCATCAACAAAAAATGCGTCCCACTGAACACTTGCACTCCGTGAAGCGATATGCTGTCTGTACAAAGCTCGCAAGCTCGGGGATGAAGGGTCCATCAAATACATATCTTTATATGAAAGCGACTTGATGCGTGATCCATCGCATGCGTGAGCGTAGGTCGTCTCGTCGTTAGTGTACATAGCGTTCGTCGGATTCTGCCTGAATGGATCCGTGTAATACATTACACGGATACCTGCAGCTCTGACTGCTGGATTGAGCTGAAACGAAGTTGACGCCCAGGAAAGATACGGCGCTAGCTCAGTAGGGGACAGGGCGGTGTCGAGGGCGGGTCCGCGCAGATAGTCGGCGGTGAGGACATGCTTGACCACAACGGGCGTAGTTGTGATTTGGGATGCTTGAGCTGGGAGGCCTGCCGCTGCCACGAAGACCGCGACCATCAGCTTGCTTGCCTTGATCATAAGCTCAAAAACCTTCTCATCGCTGAAATTGTGCTAATTGGTAAACGAATGCGGAGAATCGACCGTTTCTCGACTGCGGAAACCCACCAATGCAGGTGATAAGAAATCTCCAACTGTTAATCAGAATCGAAGTACCTAACGCGTGCGCCAAACGTTCCATTTTAACGCTACGTTCTACTCCTTATGTAGCATGCGGCCCACTGCAGGTGATAGCTTGTCACCGAGAGTAACAATCTCTATACTTTTGGATCGCAGGTATCGCTCTTGAAAGATACTCCAACAGTTCTTCATGTAACAACCGTCCATCCGCCCTATAACCCTCGAATCTATCACAAAGAAGTTAAGGCGCTTGCGTCGGCCGGTTGGCACGTTATTTTGGCCACTACGACCTCGCAGTCCACAGAGGCTGATGGCGTTCGGCTCTTACCCCTTGGTGCACCGGGCCGATCGCGCTTGGGACGAATACCCCGCAATTTGCGCGCTCTTAAGTTCATGCTTGGGCGTAACGACATTATTCACATACATGATCCCGAGTTGCTCGTCATCGCTTCGATCGCGCGATTGTTTGGACGTCGAATCGTCTACGATGTGCACGAATTCTACCATTCGCGGTTTGAGCAGGACACGTGGATGCCGCGATTCTTGCGTCCGGCGGTTGGAAGTCTCTACGCACTGACTGAACGTTTGGTCTTGCCTAGGTTGTCCGGTATTGTGGTTGTCTCGGAGGCCATGATACCCTACTACAGCGCGTTCCTAGGCGAAGATCGCATTGCGACCATTCGCAATCTTCCGACGATAACCGCTGAAGACGTAGCTCGACACCGACGCGCCCCGCGCCCCCTGGCTGAACCATACATTTTGCATGTGGGTGAAGCTTCCACAAACAGAATGTTTCACGTTACGGTTCGAGCAGCCGAGCTCTTGCGCGAGATGGGCAACGTCACTCCGATCGTCAACGTGGGCGGGATTGATCTTTCCGGTTATCCACCCAACGAGCGAGCCGAGCTCTTACAAAGAGCGAAGGATGCGGATGTCCGACTGATCCGGAAGGTTCCGTATGAAGAGGCAATGCCTTGGATCGCTCACGCGCACGTCGGATACATGCCTCTGGCAAAACATCCTCGAAACATCAATGCGCTGCCAGTGAAACTTTTTGAGTATTTTGCCTTCGGCCTACCGGTCGTGGCGCCCGCTTTTGGTGCTATTGAGAAAAATATTAACGAGCGTTCGGCAGGTCTGCTCGTGCCTTATGACGACCCTGTCGCGCTGGCTAAAGCATTTCACGATGTGACGACAGATGCGGCCCTGCATAAGCGACTTTCGGCTGCCTCACAAGCGGCAGGCGCAGAGTTTGCCTTTGAGAAGGAACTGCCAAAACTTGAAGCGCTCTATCGTCACATTCTCTCGGGCACGCGGGGCGGCAGCGGGCGACGTGGCGGCGCAACCGCCAATTGAGCGAGTTCTTTGCTGGTCACCCATTTGTGCGACGGACGTTTTAGTTCCCAATAAAGGTTGCCGAGCTCGAGCGGAATCTGGGCGCCTCGAAACACGGTATTATGCCATAGGATCGCAATTCCGCCCCAACCGAATGCTTCGGTGGCATCTAGAACGCGGGTGCACAGGGCGTGCGCGTTCCCGCCACCGCCACGCACCTGCTGATATAAAGCAACATCCATCAGAGCCAGCGGAATTTCAATGAACGGATATGCGCGCTCACGTCTGAAGTCGTATGGGGCGTAAGGAAAACTCGCCCCAGCTCTAAAGCCGACACGTTCAGCAAATCCAACCGTTGAGTCGTACAAAAGTCCAAGTCTTGCGACTTCCTCAAAGAGGTTGTCCGCGGTGTAGCGCAGCCAGTGCTGGCGCACACCTACTGGCTGATATCCAGCGTGTGCGAGCCGCTCCAACTCCAGTTCAAGCGTTCCATCGGCCAAACTCGTATAGCTGCCGTGCAGCCCTATTTCCATGCCATGATCCGCGATTTGACGCAGGGCTCGTGCGACGCGCGGGTCTTCGAGCTCATAGTTGGCGTCTCGGGAATGACCGTGACGCGCAATAACGTTGGAGGTGGAACTAACACCCGCTGCAACTTCCCGCCGACACATTTCCTCGACGCAGTCAAGCGGCGACTTTCCAATAACCAGTCCTCGCAGTGCTGCTCCACCGATAGAACCCGTGAGGGCGGCATCATGGTATTGAAGTGCTGCGATCGCCATGTTTTTCGCGAGCCGATGGAAATTATCGAGCATACTCGTTGGTAGATAATCGAGGTCGTGCGAAGGTGTTGCAATAACCTGCTCCGGACCCGTCCACGGCTTAAGCGGACGATCTGGCCAAGTTTCGCCGACGACTCGCCGGATAGAACGGTTGAGCTCGTACATTGCAACGGCGGCATATGGAATAGTTGGATCGATATCAAAGCGTCCGTGGACGCATGCGGAAAACGGAATCCGGCCTACGTCGTCTCGCTTTTTAATTGCATACTCATCTGCGCAAGAAAGCCATTCGAAGATTTCACCCAACCAGTCAACTTGCCGAACGCCTTGCGAGGAATGAAAACAGGGTGCGGATGCTAACCCTAGTTTCGAATATGTTGAAGCTTCTTCCAACTGCACCCACGTGGGGGCGTGTAGCGGCACTGTAGGCTGTCGTTCAACGTAGAGCGCGGGAATGACCACGTCTCGGTTGCGCGAGCTTGGTCTCCCGTAGCAGATGCGAGGATGATCGTAAAGGCTTTGCGCTTCGTCGTCAGAAGTCAGATCATATCCATATACTGCGCAGAAGGCATTTAAAGCATATGTGATGCGTCCTTTCGCGGTAGGTGCAATGCCTGGCCCAAAACTGAGGCACAAAGGTCGCCGCTCCATCAAAGAGTCCCTCCCGTGAGTCTAAACTTATTTCGCGATGGCGCGTCAGTTTTGTGGATAATTGTCAGGGACCATTTTCCCCAATTGACCGACAAACAGGCCCAGGTACGATCTGGGATTGGCTCAAAGTCAATTTTCTAAATGAACGTTGAGTCGTTTGCGCAACTCGAGCTGGCTAGCGGACACCCCGTAACATACAACGACGGCATCTGGTGGAACCGGATCAAACCTTTTTATTCATGGCCGCTCGAGATTACAAGGAGTTTCTCTCCGGGGACGGCTCGCCCCCCATTGTCGTTTCGGTTGATCGGCTATCAGCATGCTGTTCCAGCACCCGAAGAGTCGAACACCTATTTGAATCTCATGATGATTCGAGACATCAAGCAGTACGGGCTATCCTGTTTGTCGTCGAAGCGGAGGAATCAAGTTCGTCGCGCCCTGGAACAGGTTGTGGTTCGAAAGATTGGTAACGATGAGCTGCCGGCAGTGCTCGCTCGGGGACTTGAAATCAATCGCAGCGCATTGAGCCGTCAAGGATGGGCGGGCAATCACTCTTGGTATCTTAATGAAAAGAAATGGCGGCACGAAATAGGATCCGCACAGAAACTTGGCAGTCGGGAACTTTGGGGAGCCTTCGTCGAAAACAACCTTGTTGCGTGGTTGCGCGCGTTTGAACTCGACAAGATGGTACAGATTACCGCGGCAATGAGTCATTCGGACTTTCTTCGTTTCGGTCCTAACGACGCGCTCATGCATACGTTTTTAACTGACTGTCAGGGCCGACCACATGTCCAGAGTGTGATCTTTGGCCTCGAATGCAGCAAACGAAGCCTCAACGACTTCAAGATGAGATTTACATTTGATATTGTGCCTCTGCCGATCTATCGTTGGATCAACCCTATAGCTTGGAGCATCGCCAGATCCACGCGCTTTCGACATTATCTGGACGAAGACCAAGGTCGGGAACCTTTAGAGCATCAAGGCGCCACCTCGCTTTGAACTAATCCTTCGAGAAGAGTAGCGAGGTGCCGTACAATGAAGTCGAGCACCGTCTACTACTCTTATACTTGTTCACTGTGTTCGTACCCCTCCGCCCCTCGCGGCAGGCGACATGTCCAAGCTTTTCGGATTCCGCTCAGCAGAAACGACCCCCCAACTAGGACCGGCTGTCATATGCCGAAGGTGATAGGGTCCCTCTGGCAGCAACAGCAACCAAACCCGACTGGACTACGGAAGGCCCCTTTGACATGAGGGCGAGCTTTCTTACATTTCCTTTAGCGCCCTATTTCTCCATGGCGTATTGTTGTCAACCAGCGTTGCTGCGTTTGTAGAAACGGACGACAGGCATGATGCAACAAAGCAACTCGTTACTTCCTTCGGACTACATTACATGGTTGAAGAGTCGAGGGACACTCGTTTTCGCGCGCGGGGACTGGTCTTGGATGCTATACCAGCGCGCTCTAATTCCGGCAACGATCGCGCCCTGTTACCTCAGTCTACTTCCGCCCGATGCTCAAGATTTGCTGGACGCTTCAGATGCACTAATGTTACGCTACTCCAGCGACCCCTGTGAACAAGAAACTGAGTGGTGGTACGTTGTCTGCGACCGGTATCATCCACAAACATTTAAGAGCAAAACGCGACAAAACATATCCAAGGGCGGACGTGAATGTGATGTTGTACGGGTAGCCCCGGAGTGGCTCGCTGATCGAGGTTATTCCTGCTATTTGGGTGGTCATGGTCGTCACCAAGGAGCAGTGCCCATGACCGAGGACGAATTTCAAAAGACCGTATCGGCGTGCATCGGAGGCCCCATAGAATTCTGGGCGGTCATTGTGCAGCAACAGTTGGCTTGCTTTTTGAAATGCACTTATGAGGGTAACTTCGTTAATACAACCTGGGGAAAGTATGACCCGGCTTTCTTCAAGCACAAACCTGTAGACGCCCTAATTAATAGGCTAGGCGAGCACTACGTTAGAGATCAGGGCCGTATATTAGTAAACGGCAACCGTTCGGCTTTTCACGATACACGCATGCAGGGATTTCTTCTCGAACACGGGTTTCGGCGACAGTTTTGTCGTTTGAACCTAATCTATCGAAATTGGCTCGGCGTCGCAATAAGGGGGATCTATCCAGCTCGACGAATTCTAAGGAGATTATCAAAAACTGGGACCTTGGGAGCGATGAGCGCTTTACTTTGGCAAGAGCAAATCCGAAGGTCCTGCTGGAGTATAGCAATCTCACGGAATCGTCTGTCGTGACCACTTCTCAACCTGCAAGAATAAACTTTGGAGAATCGATTATGAAAAGACTCCGTAAGCGCTAGGTTGTGCTGATTGGTGATTAGATCAGAAGTGGCTCCGCTTTTTTGAACAGCCAATCGGCCCTAGCTAAGTGATAAATCTGCAAGTTATGCCGCCTCCGCGGCGGGTGCGTTGAAGTATACCATGTCGGGAGTGCGGCGCCCCGGCGCTGAGTGCGGTCGCTGAGCATTGTAGAAGCTGATGTAGCGCTGGATCGAAGCTTTCGCTTCGCTCACGCTGTCGTAGGCATGTAGATAGACCTCCTCGTACTTGAGCGTCTTCCAGAATCGCTCCACGAAGACGTTGTCGCGCCAGCAGCCCTTGCCATCCATGCTCAGCGCGATCCCATGCGTCTCGCGGGCGAGGCTGACAAATGCAGCATCCGTGAACTGCGAGCCTTAATACATTAGAAAAGAGGGTGATGACGGGAGGCTCCCCCTAGACGGATTCTTTGTCCCACAATCTGTCCAGAGGAGGCTCCCTCATGGCGACTTGTCATCTTAGCGCTCAGGAACCTGTTGTGCTGGTCGCGATCGATGTCGCGAAGCATCAGCATCAGGCACTGATCGAAACGCCCAACGGCAAACGACGAACCCTCGCATTCGCGAATAGCCGCAAGGGGTTCGCTGAGCTTGCCGACGAGCTGAAACGTCAGCACCTACCGGTCCACGCTGCGTTTGAGGCGACGGGGGATTATCACCGGGCGTTAGCATCGTTTCTTTACCAATGCGGCTTCGAACTGCACCTGGTGTCATCCGTCGCGACCGCGCGTACGCGTGAGGCGCTCTATAATTCTTGGGATAAGAATGATCCGAAGGACGCACAAGTCATCCTGCATCTCTTAAAAACCGGGGCGACCCAAGTGTTCCACGATCCTTTCGTTCGTGGCTACAATGACTTGCAGGAGCTCGCCAGCACCTACTACCAAGCAGGCCGCAGAAAAGTTGCGATCTACAACGCCTTGATTACGCACTATCTGCCGATCTACTTTCCGGAGGCGGAGCCGTACATGTGCACGTCGCGAAGCAGCTGGCTTATTCGCCTGCTTCTGATAGCGCCTTGCCCCTCAGCGGTGCTCGCGTACTCGAAGGGCAGTTTCATCAAGGCGGCGAGCGCTATTCAGCATCGCAAGTTCGATCGCACCCGGTGGCTCTCCGACTTCTACGAATCAGCAAGAACCAGCATCGGCGTGCCCATTTTAGAGCGCTCGACGTCGATCGCTATGTTCCGCTTTGTGCTCTCGGAGTATCTCCACGCTTGCGAGATCCGAGAGCGCCTCCAGGCCCAAGCCTTGGAACGACTGGGAGACAACCCAGATTTTCAACGTCTGCAAACAATTCCGGGCATCGGGCCAATCCTGGCGTTGACGATCATGGCAGAATCCGGGGATCTGCGTCGCTTTGGTCACTATCGCCAGTATCTGAAATATTGCGGCCTTGACCTCTGCACCGACCAATCCGGGCGCTCGCGTGGTTCGTCACGGCTCTCCAAGCGCGGCAACGGCCGGCTCCGATATGCTTTTTGGATGGCCGGGGTCGTCGCCGTCAGACGACGAGAAAATTCTTTTCGCGCGAAGTTCGAGCGCTATGTTAGCGCTGATCCAAGAAATGCCGACCTCAAGCGTAAGGCGTACACAGCCGTCACCGCCAAGGTGGCGCGCGTTGCGTATGGTCTGCTAAAGGCCGGCGTAGACTATCGCCGCTTTCACGAGCTGGCGATACCGAGCGGGAGAACCTCTTTGACGAGAGCCTTCGAGGCGGCAACGACCTCGTAGATCATGCTTGGGTCTCCCGCTCGGATCGAACGGTGTATTTGGCACGGTAAAGGCCACTTTGGACCTTGTGTTCTTGTTATGGTGATCGTCGTACCCAAACGGTAGCGGGGGCCGCTCGGAACCGTTGCCTTCTCGCCTGCGATTGCGGGTCGAGCTGCATTTTGCCATCGATGCTCCCTTGACAAAACATATAGCACGTGGTCTGTGTTGAGGATCTGCGGGGTGCCGTAAAGCGCGATCGCTTCTGCGAGCGCGGCGATGCAAAAATCCGTCGTCAGGGTGTTGGAGATGCGCCAGGCCAGTACCCGGCGCGTGGCCCAGTCGAGCACCGCGCACAGATACACAAAGCCACGGCGCATCGGGAGGTATGTGATATCAGTCGCCCAGACGTGATTGGGCTGCTCGATGACCAGGTGTGTGCGCGGTAACTGAAATGCCCCCGGCTGCGGTAAGCGAAATGCCCCCACCTAACCGGCGCGTTTTTGGGCCGGAGCCTTTGGCGGTGTAATCACCTTAGCCCTTTGCTCTTTGGTGCGGTAGCTA
>Ga0207416_1002311_pt1 | contig 21288 bp, 14 predicted proteins | sample PaiPotPPM11metaG_FD_184107 | JGI IMG/M metagenome (GOLD analysis project Ga0207416, IMG submission 184107) | Iron sulfur acid spring bacterial and archeal communities from Banff, Canada, to study Microbial Dark Matter (Phase II) - Paint Pots PPM... ...
GGGTCGGCGTGGGGCCCGGGCCGACCCGGGAGAACGCGCTGGCCAGCAGCACCGACGGGGGCGTGGCCCCGCAGCCGGATGAGGCCGCCGTCAGCACCGCGTGGCTCGTCGCCGGGCTGGCGGCAGCCGGGCTGGCGGCAGCCGGGCGGGCCAAGCTAGATGCGACCGTGAAGCCAATCGCGACGACGCCACCCAGCGTGCCCAGCGCGATCAAGCCGACGATCCGGGTCTGCTTCCCCTCGGCAGTTCCGTTCCCACGCGGGCCGACGCCCCCGCCGCGGACTCCACTCCTACGCGGGTCGGCGCCCCCGCCGCGAACCTTGTAGTCCTTCATGACCCTGACGGTAGCGCCTGTGGCTTAAGGATGCGCATGCCCCTTTTTAACGCGTAGGGGGACAGTTGGTAAACACCTGCTGTCCAGCAGCCTGCTGACCCGCTGCAACCGGGTGCCGGAGCCCGGGCCGGGGGACGTGACGGGCCGCGCCGCGGCTCCTGGACGCCTGCCTGGCTGCCGCCGCCGCGCCGCCGCGCCGGGCGGGCCGGCGCCCGCCGACCGACGTTCCTTTGTTCCTCGGCCTATCCGCACACTCCTCGGCCGTCACCTTTCCTCGCCGCCGCGGGTCATAGTCAGTAGAGATCCATAAACCAAGGAGGAATCGACCACGGTGGAAAAAGCAATCAATTCGCGGTTCAATGCGCCCCGGCTTGTTCCCGAGCTGCTCGAGATTTCCGGAGCGCTGTTCAAGGCCATCGGCAACGGCTCGGTGCCACCGGCCACGCTCGGCCTGATCGGCTTGCGCGCCTGTCAGATCACCGGCAACACCTACACGCTCATCCGCCAGACGCGCGGGCTGCGCAAGCTCGGGGAGTCCGAAGACCGGATCGACGCGGTGGCTTCCTGGTGGGACGCGCCCTATTTCACCGACGCCGAACGGGCCGCTCTTGGGCTAGTGGAGGCGATGCTCCAGCCATCCCCCGCGGGAAAAGAAAAGATCCCGGACGAGTTGTACGCCGAGGCCGCCGAGCATTACGACCCGAAAGCGCTCGCCACGCTGTCGATCGCAATCGGCCAGGCCATGTTCTTCATGCCGGTTGCGCTGATCGGCAGGCCGCTGCCGGGCGTGCCGGAGGGCCAGCAGTGGACCTAGGGCCGGCCCGGATCGCCATCGGCTGACCGGGCAGAGCGCGGTCATCGGCACCCGATGACCGCGCTCTTGCCTGCCGCGCTCAGAATCCGCCGCGCGACCGTGCGGAGCTTATGTCCGCCGGGGAGCGGTGGTGGCGGGCTGGGGGGAGTGCTGAGCCGTCAGGGACGGGGCGGGTTCCATGTTCAGCCGGGGCAGCGCCCGATGCATCCAGCCCGGCAGCCACCAGTTGGCCCGGCCCAGTACGTGCATGACGGCCGGCACGAGCACGGTGCGGATGACGAACGCGTCGACGAGGATGGCGGCGGCGAAGCCGAGGCCGATCTGCTTGATGTCGAGCTCGCCGCCGAGGATGAACGAGCCGAACACGAGGACCATGATCAGCGCGGCTGCGGTGATCACCCGGCCGGTCTCGGCCTGGCCCCGGGTTATGGCCCGGTCGTTATCGCCGGTGCGGGTCCATTCCTCGTGCATGCGGCTGACGAGGAAGACCTCGTAGTCCATGGAGAGGCCGAAGAGGATCGCGAACATCATGACCGGCAGGTAGCTCACGATGGGCCCGGACTGGCCGAACCCGAGCAGCGACTTACCCCAGCCGAATTGGAAGGCGGCGGTCATCACCCCGAGAGCGGCGCCGAAGGAAAGGAGGTTCATGATCGACGCCACGAGCGGGATGAGCAGGCTCTGGAACACGATGGCGAGCAGGACGAAGGCGACGCCGATGACCACGGCGACGAACTGGGCCATCTTGGCCGTGAGAACGTGGGAGAAGTCCTGGCCGATCGCGGTGTTGCCGCCGACGTAGATCCGCAGGCCGGTGCCGGCCCCCGCGCGGGAGGCCGAAGACCGCACCCGGTCGACCAGGGCCGCCGTCTGGGATTCCTGGGGGCCGGTCGTGGGGTACACGACGGCGATCTCGGCTTGGCCATTGGGGCTCAGGCGCGGCGGGCCCACCCGGGCCACCCCCGGCTGACCGCGGAGCGAGCCCGCGTAGGCCGCGAATCGATCGTGGTCCGCTGGGCTGCCACCCTGGCCCACCAGCTGCAGGGGTCCGTTGAAGCCCGGGCCGAAGCCTTCGGCCAGGAGCTCGTAGGCCTGATGGGTGGTCGAGGCGGCCGGATCGGTACTGGCGTCGGGGAGCCCGAGGCGCATGCTGAAGAACGGGAGGGCGAGCGCGACGATGGCGGCGAAGCCGAGCACGCTCGAGACCGCCGCCTTCCGGTTGACGAGGTGCGCCCACCGGTACCAGCCCCCGGGCCGATCCGGGCGCTCAGTTCCCGCCGTGGCACGCTCGGCTTTCCGCAGCACCCTGGGTCCGAGAAACCCGAGCATGGCTGGCAGCAGCGTGAGCGACGCCAGCATGGTGAGGGCGACGGCCAACGCGATAGAGACGGCGACCCCGTACAGGAAGCTGACCTGAAGGGCGAGAAGTCCGAGGATCGCGACACATACGGTCGTCCCGGCCAGCAGTACCGCCCGGCCCGAGGTGTTCAGGGCGGTGATCGCGGCCTGCTCGGGAGGCTGCCCGGCGAGCAGGCCGCTGCGGTGGCGGCTGACGATGAACAGGGAATAGTCGACTCCGACGCCGAGCGCCACCAAGGTGGCGACTTCGGGCGCGAACGAGGCGACCGACATCACGCGGGAGAGCACGTCGATGATCGAGCTGGCGATCCCGATCGCCGCCAGCGCCGAGATCAGCGGGAGCAGCGCGCCCAGGATCGATCGCCGGAAGGCGAAGAACAGGACGGTCAGCGCGAGCACCACGCCGAGGAGCAGACTCGACGATCCTGAGCTCTGCTCGTCGTCACCGACCGCCTGGCCGCCCAGCTGGACCTCGAGCAGCGGGCTGTCGGCCGACTGGGCGGTCGAGATCAGCGTGGTGACCGACGACTTGGGGACGTCCTGCGCGCTCGCGTCCAGGGTGACCGTGGCGAAGCCGATCGTGCCGGCCGCGCTGATCTGGCTGACCGAGCGGTAGGGCGAGAGGACCGAGCGGACATGGGGAAGATGGCTGACCCTGGCCAGCATGGCGGTGACCGCCGTCTCGACCGCGGGGGTGCGAAGCGTCCCCCGCTTGGCGTGCACGACGATCTGCTCGCTGTCGCCTGCCTGTGCGGGGAAGTCGGCCTGGAGTACCGTCTGGGCCCGGTTCGAGTCCGTTCCCGGCAGCGAGAAGCTCTTGGCGTAGTTGCTACCGGCAGACCGGCCGATCGCGATGAAGGCCACCAGCGCGATCAGCCACACGGCCAGGACGGTCTTTCGGTGGCTGAAGCACCACCGGGCAAAGCCGGCCACTAACTCATCCTCCTGTCAGGTTCGAGGCCACTGATGACGACCGTTAACCGCTACGCGGGGGACCTCAATGATTTCTTCGTCCGCTCCGGGCCGAGCTCGCACAGCCCTTCGGAGCCGATGCCAAGGCCGCGGTTGGTCAGGTTGTAAATGTGCTCGCTGGCGACCAGCCACACGATCTCGCAGAATTCCCGCTCGTTGAATGACTTCTGCAGCCGGGCGAACGTGGCGGGGCTGACCGTCTGGTTCCTGGTGAGTTCGGAGGCGTAGTCGAGCGCCGCTTTCTCGGCCTCGGTGAACAGCGGGCTCGCCCGGTAGTCCGGCAGGGCGTCAAAGCGAGCCCGGTTTTCGGCCGACTCCTTGAGCGCGAACCACCGGGCGGCGTCCATGCAGAACATGCACATATTGATCGTCGCCACGTGCTCGCGGATGATGACCGCCGTCGAGTGCGGCAACGTGAGCTTCTTGTCCAGCCGCGATACCTTGCCGTAGAAATTGCCGAACGCCAGGGGCATGCGCGCCGCGAACACCGAGATCGGCGCGGTCACCTTGCCAGTCATGCGGCGATCCATGGCGTAGACCATCTTCATCATCGGGTTGCGCGGCTTCTTCACCCTGGGGAGGAACGTGTTCATTCGAAGCATCCTCTCTGCATCGCTGTCATCTATCCGACACGTGCCGGACCGCTGATGTGACTTCCCGCAGGTCAGCGGCCGCGTCCGGGCTGCCGATGGGACGCCGATCACCTACTAGTCCACGCGCGCTGTTCGACAAATCGCCGACGACCCGGGGTCGCCCGTGCCGAAAGGCCACCAGTCGGAAAGGCCAGCCCGAAACCCCTTGGCTTCATGATCGTGGTGGATTGGTTGCACTATGTAAGCATTCCGAAGCAAGGTGAGTTTCCGGCGTGTCGCGGCTCGGAGATGCGCTCCGCTGCGTCGTCACGGCCAGGCGGCCAGGCCGCCGACGGCGTTTTGCCCGGTTTACGGATATTTACGGCCCCGAGTGCGGCGTTGCCATTATGGTCGATGGGCCATCGACCAGAATCTATTGCGGTCGATGGGCCATCCACTCAAGGTCGCTCCCGGGGGCGCCGCGGGCGCAGCGCCCGGCGGTGATCCCACTGTCACCGAGAACGGGGGCGGCCAGCCTCTGGACGCGTTCGGGATCGCCGATCGAGTCGATCTCGACGATCTTGTCGTGGGCGACCGTGAAGGCCATGAGGGCGAACGGCCGTCCACGCACGGTGATGATCACAGCCGCGGCGCCGTTGACCAGGGCGGGATGGACCTCCGCGGCGGGGCGCACGCCGAGACGGGCTTGCCGGGCGACGGCCGCGGCGCCGCGGATCACGGTGGAGCGTCTCGGCCTCCCAGGGCTGAAGTCGGCTCGCAGCACGACGTCGGGGTGCAGTACCGCGACGAGGGCGTCGAAATCGCCCGCGCGGCCGGCGGCGAAGAACGCGTCCACGGCGGCCCGTTGACGGCCGAGATCTCGTTCCGGAGCGGGGATCTCCGCGCCGCGGACCCGACGCCGGGCGCGGCTGGCCAGTTGCCTGGTCGCCTGGGTGGTCCGCCCCATCATGGAGCCGATCTCCTCGAAGGGCAGTTCGAAGATGTCGTGCAGCACGAAGGCGAGGCGTTCGCCCGGGGAGAGCGTGTCGAGCACGATCTGGAGGGCGAGGCCGACCGAGTCGGCCACGAGCGCCTCCTCTTCGGGAAGGACCCCGCCATCAGCGGTCACGATCGGATCAGGGACGAAGATGCCCGTTGTTTCCTCGCGCCGGGTGTTCCGCGACCGCAGGGTGTTGAGGCAGACGCGGGCCACGATGGTGGTCAGCCAGCCACCCAGGTTCTCGACCTGGTCCGCCCCCGCACGGCTGACCCGCTCCCAGGCGTCCTGGACGGCATCATCGGCTTCGGTGATTGAGCCGAGCATCCGGTAGGCCACGGCCCGCAGCTGCGGCCGGTGCTCCTCGAAGCGTCCGGCCAGCCACTCCTCGTCGTGCATCGCTGCCTCCCCGGGGTCGCGGTCCCCTATGACGTTGACCCGCGGGAAGCGGCCAGTGTGACATGCGCGACCGGGCAAAAGCGGCCAGAACGCCGCTGACCTGCGAGACGTCACACCGGAGCGCCCGGATGTGTCGGATAGATCAGAAGGTTTCGGGCCTTGCCCGCTAAACCACGTCAACCTGGCCTCCGCCGGTTGCCGATCACACGAACCGCGAAGCCAGGGTGCTATCTCATGCTCTTTGACGCCGCTCCGCCACGAACGAATAAATCGGCCGTCCTCCGGGCCTCCGTGCTGGGCGCGGCGGCCACCGCCTGCGCCGGCCTCGTCGCGTGCGGAGCCGCGTCCCCCGCTCCTTCGCCCTCTGGCCGCGCATCCCCGGCGTCAGCCGGCCGCGGGACGACGTCGGCCACGACCCAGAACGTTTCGTTCGTGGCCGACGGGACCACGACCTACGGGACGCTCGACATCCCGGCGCACCGCCGCGGCCAGCGCCTGGCCGCGGCCCTGATCCTGGCCGGCAGCGGCCCCACCGACCGCAACGGGAACGATGCCCAGCTGGGGTTCGAGCCTGGCAACCTGAAGATGATCGCGAACGTGCTGGCCGGGCAGGGCATCATGAGCCTGCGTTACGACAAGTACTTCAGCGGCCAGACCGGCGCCGGGGCGCTCGCCGCTGGCCGCGCGCCGGTCACCGTGAGCACGTTCCTGCGGCAGGCTGACGCGGCCTATGACTTCCTGCGTCGTCAGCCGGTGACCGACGCCGGCAAGATGCTGGTCGTCGGGCACAGCGAGGGCGGCATGTACGCGATCATGGTGGCCGAGAGCGTCTCGCCCCGCCCGTCCGGACTGGCGCTGATCGAGCCGCAGGACGAGCGCATTCTCAGCTTGGTCGAGCTCCAGCTCGACGAGCAGCTCGATGTCCAGGAGGCGCAGCGCTCCATGACGGCCGCCATCGCCCGCAGATACGCACGGCAGATCCAGCACGCGATCGGTAAGTTCCGGGCCGGCCAGCAGGTGCGCCCGGCCGGACTTTCACCGTGGGTCGTCCAGGGTCTCGCGTCGTCACTGTTCACCGCGAGCAATCTGCCCTACACCCGATCGGACGACGCGATCTATCCGCCGGCGCTCGCCGCGAAGGTGCCCACGGGCACGCGGGTCCTGGTGACCGATGGCAGCGAGGACACCAATATCCCGCCGAGCACGATCGGCCCCCTGGTCCGGGCGCTGCGCAGCGCGGGAACCACCGGGCCGGGCCTGGTGCGGATCCCGGGCATCGACCACGACCTGTTCCCGAGCCCGGCGACGACCGGCTCCGGCCTGGATCCCGGCGTCGTGTCGGCGCTTCGGGCCTGGGCTCAGCCCTACGCGACATCGCGGTGACCCGGGCCAAGCCGGGCACTTCCGACCGACAGGAGCAAGAGGATGGCAATCTTTGGCGACCGCGTGCTTCGCTGCAGCGACGGGCACCTGTTCGTGTCGCACGAGGCCGCACGGCTGTTCAATGCGGTTCACCTGGGCCCGCTTCGCCTGATGCAGTGCCCGGTGGACGGAAGGATGCGCATGTGCGGGAACGTCCGCGCCAGTGACCTCACTCCCGAGCAGCTCGCCGAAGCTCAGCGCTACCAGGCATAACGACTGGCGCCCCGGACGAGACGGCACCGCCTAACGGGGGCTCCTCCCCTGGAGTCGCCGGATTCGCTGGTCTGGTCCGCGCTGTCGGTGGTAACCGTTACGGCCGTTGCTCGTGGCCGGGATGCTCTCGGTCAGTACCTGATTCAACCGCTCCCGGACCCGGGCGAGGCCCCCGCGAGCTGCGTCCGGTGGCACGGGCTGGCCAGGCTCGGGTGTCCCGGCGGGCAGCGCCGCCGCGGTCGTGCGCGACTGGATCACGGCCCGCTCCGCTTCGGTCAGGGGCCTGGTCTCCTCTACGTAAGACCCGGAGGGCAGCTGGCGGATGATGCCGGTTTCGACTCCGTGGGTGAGCAGTAGCAGGTCCTTGCGCTGCAGCCCGAGGCAGATCCGCTTGGTCACGATGTAGGCGACGACCGGGCCGATCACTATCGCGTACCGGGCGATCTCTGTGGTCACGTAGAGGGAGATGTCCAGGTGGTCGGCGATGACGTCGTTGGCGCCCTCGGCCCACAAGATCCCCCAGAACGTGATCGCCGCCATCGCGATCGCGGTGCGGGTCGCGGCGTTGCGCGGCCGGTCGTTGAGGTGATGCTCCCCCCGGTCGCCGGTGATCCAGCGTTCCAGGAACGGCCAGGCCGCGGCGGCGCCGAAGAACAGCCCGGGCACGACGAGCGAGGGGATGAACACGTTCCAGGCCACGGTGTGCCCGGCCAGGTCCCAGGTCCAGTTCGGGAACATCCGCAGCAACCCCTCCAGGAAGCCCATATAGAAGTCGGGCTGCGACCCGGCCGAGACCGCCACCGGCGTGTACGGCCCGTACAACCAGATCGGGTTGATCTGCACCAGCGCGCCTGCCAGCGCCGTCGCGGCGAACGTGAACAGGAACAGCGCCCCGGTCTTGGCCATGAAGTGCGGGTAGAACGGCGCCCCGGCCACGTTCGTGTTGGTCCGGCCCTGGGCCGGCATCTGGGTGTGCTTCTGCCAGAAGGTGATCAGCAGGTGCGCGGTGACCAGGGCGACCAGCAGCCCGGGGATCAGCAGTACGTGGATGATGTACAGCCGCGGGATGATCTCCTGGCCCGGGTAGGAGCCGCCGAACAGGAACACGGTCAGGTAGGTCCCGACCACCGGCACCGACAGCAGCACGCCCTCCAGGATCCGGATCCCCGTGCCGGACAGCAGGTCGTCAGGCAGCGAGTAGCCGAACAGCCCCTCCACCAGGGCCAGGGTGAACATGACGATGCCGATCAGCCAGTTGAGCTCGCGTGGCTTGCGGTAGGAGCCGGTCACGAAGTGCCGGATCATGTGGACCATGATCGCGGCCAGGAACAGGTCGGCGGCCCAGTGGTGGATCTGCCGGATGAGCAGCCCGCCGCGCACGTCAAGGGTGATATTCAGCGTGGAGGCGTAGGCCTCGCTCATCCGCACCCCGTTCAGGTGCGTGTACGAGCCGTGGTAGACCACCTCGGTCATGCTCGGCCGAAAGAACAAGGCCAGGAACGTCCCGGTCAGCAGCAAGATCACAAACGAGTACAAGGCGATCTCGCCGAGCAGGAACGACCAGTGGTCAGGGAAGACCTTCCGCAAGAGCGTGCGGGTTCCCCGGGCCCCGCGGAACCGGTCATCCAGCCAGCGGCCGGTGCCCCCCAGCAGGCCGCGTTCTGCGCTCATCGCGTCTCCTTGCCACATCACCCTGCTCGCGCCGAGAGGTCACCTCTTTGACACGCGGCAGCCGTGGGATGTGACAGGAGCCAGTTCGATGGAGCGCCGAAGATCGCGAATCCGCGAGGTAATCGCGGGACGAAAGGGGCCGCAGCGCCCGGCACGCTAGGCTATAGTGACGCGGTGAAAATCGTGTGCGCGGGCGGAGGACCCGCCGGCCTGTACTTCGCGGTTCTCATGAAGCGGCGTGAGCCGAGCCACGACATCACGGTCCTCGAACGAAACGCCCCGGGCTCGACCTTCGGGTGGGGAGTCACTTTCTGGGATAAGCTCATCGAGACGCTCCGCCGAAATGATCCGGAATCGGGGCGGATCATCAGCGATTCCCTTTTGCCGTGGCGAAGGCTTCTGGTCGACGTCCAGGGTAAAGAGCCTGTGCGGGCCGATGGAATTGGGTACAGCATTAACCGGCAGCGCCTGCTGGACGTATTGACCGAGCGGGCCATGAACCTGGGGGTTCGCGTCGAGTTCCAGCGACCCGTGATGTCCCGCTCGGACCTACCCGACGCAGACCTGGTCGTGGCCTGTGACGGTGTCAACAGCAGATTGCGGGAGCTCGACTCCGCCGGGTTCGCCACTGACGTGCACGTAGGCCGGAACAAGTACGTCTGGCTCGGCACGGATAAGGTGTTCGACGCGTTCACCTTCGCTTTCGTGCGAACCGATTTCGGCTGGATCTGGTGCTACGCGTACGCGACCGACGGCGATTCCAGCACGTTCATCGTGGAGTGCCCGCCCGAGGTGTGGACCGGCCTTGGCTTCGACGCCATGCCCGCCGACGACAGTCTTGCGGCCCTCGAGAAGCTCTTCGCCGGCCAGCTCGACGGGAGCCGCCTGACCGGCAAGTTCCGGAACGACGCCGGCCTGCCCTGGCTGAGCTTCAGGAGCGTCACGAACGGGCATTGGCACGTGGGCAACACCGTTTTGATGGGCGACGCGGCGCACACGACCCACTTCAATATCGGGTTCGGGACCGAATTGGCCATGGAAGATTCTGTCGCGCTCGCCGATAAAATAGAGGGCCACGCGGATCTTGCTACTGCCCTGGAGGCTTACGAAAAGGAGCGCAAGACAGCCCTGCAGCAGCCGCAGGTCGAAGCTCGTCTCAGCGCCCAATGGTTCGAGAGCGTCTCCCGTTACATCGGCCTCAAGCCGAATCAGTTCTACGCCTTGCTTCTTGAGCGGCGTTCTCCGCTGCTGCCGCGCCTGCCGCCGCTCCTCTACTTCAACCTCCACCGAGCTACGGAGAACGTCGCGGTACTGCGGGAGCTTCGCACGCGGGTCGCGGGTCCGGCGAAGGCCGTCTATAGCCGGCGCAAGGTCGATGAAAATCAGCAGGCCGTCCCGCATTAACTTCGAACACCCGGCTCGATGAGCTGTAAGTGGCGTGGCCGACGCGGGTCGCCCGCGGCCGGGGGCGGCGGTAGATCACCGTGGGCTGGGGCCCCGGGCTGGATGGCGGTGAATGCGGCCCGGGACACGCGGCGAGCTGGGCGAGCCACTGGCCGGCGCGGCCGGGCGGGGACCGGCATGCTCCAGCCGATCCGGTAAAACAGCAGGTCCGCCGCGGTCAACCGGTCCGCCCGCGGATGCTGGCGCGGCTCGCCTTGGCTATCCCGGCCCGGCGTCCGGCTCTCCGGCCAGACGTCCGCCGCAGGCTCGCCTCCTGCGGGAACCCGTCGAGCTGCCCGGCGCCGTCGGCCATCCTCATCCCAGCCGGAGGCGGCCGGCCCCGGTCTTCGGCCCCGCCAGACGCGGCCAACTCCGCGTCCAGCACGGGGTTTCCAGTCCCGCAACGGGGGCGCGGGTCACAGGCTCGCCGTCGCCCCGGGAGCGGGCCACGGGAGACACTGACCACTTCCCCTCATTGCCGACTGGTTTAATAGGACAATTGTACCGCATGTACTGACGCAAGTCAGGTGATCGGATATTTCTTAGAACTTCAGTGACAGTGAGACATGAGAAATATGCTTTGCTCTGTCATTGAATTAAATAGTAGTTTCTGTTAGGTTAACGTGGACCAAGCTAGCATCATGTACTGAAGTACCCCTCCGGCACGGAACCAGCGCCAGTACGGGGCTTGATCCCGATACAGGGCCAAGGGCGCGAGAGTACCGTGTATGAGGTTCTTGCCAGTAGCCCTGGTACTGATGGCGACTTCGTGCAGGTTGCTCACCAGCGGGGTCGCTCCGGTCGCAGGCGTCCGGTGTTGCACGTTTCGTCACAATTCGAAGCCAGCAGGGGGATCATGATTGGTGATAGCAAGATCGGAGTCAGCGACCGCCTTCGGCCGGGTGACGATGAGGTCTGTCACCGTACGTGCCCCCGCACCGACCCCCCAATGCCCTACACCGCGTAGGCGGGCCCGAGCTGCCGGCGAGATCACCAGCAAACTCCGTTCTGGCTTTCAATTGAAATCTCAGTGAAACAAGGTCTCGAAAGCTGCGACCGCCGGCCACGTTGGCGTGGTGACGGTCGCCTGAACATTCACGACGTAGAAATAGAGGGGCCGTTAGTGAATATCAGATCGCGCGAGCCATCGGCTCGTGCCGACTTCAGGATCACCGGCGACCGGCTGTTGACCGACGCACGACCGTTGCTCCATCCCGACCCCGTCACAACCGGACCGACCGTCCTCCCGCCGCCCGGCGCGGAGTCGCGCTCGGCCGCTAGTCCGGCCGCCGAGGAAGATGAGCCCACGCCGCCGCCATCGGCCGTGGGACCTTGGTCCCGGGTGTCTGTGATCATTCCCGCCCTCAACGAAGCCCGTAACCTCCCGCACGTGTTCGCCTTGATCCCGCCTGGCGTCCACGAGGTCGTCCTGGTCGACGGCCTGTCGGTCGACGGCACGGTCGAGGTGGCCCGCCAGCTCCGCCCGGACGTGCGCGTGGTCATGCAGAACCGCAAAGGCAAGGGCAACGCTCTGGCCTGTGGCTTCGCCGCAGCAACGGGTGACATCATCGCAATGGTGGACGCCGACGGGTCAGCCGACCCGGATGAGATCCCGCGTTTTGTCACGGCACTCCTAGCTGGCGCTGACTTCGCCAAGGGGAGCCGGTTTCTCAAAGACGGCGGGAGCAGCGATATAACCCGCTTCCGCGCGCTGGGGAACCGGTTGCTGACCGGATTCTTCAACGCCTGCTACAGCCGGAAGTACTCCGATCTCTGCTATGGATTCAACGTCTTCTGGCGGCGGCATGTCCCCGTCCTGGGCCTGGATGCCACCTCCGATCCCTGGCCCGGCAGCGACGGGCTGCTGTGGGGAGACGGCTTCGAGGTCGAGACGCTCATCCACGTCCGGGCGGCCAAGGCCGGCCTGAACGTGGCCGAGGTCCCGAGCTTCGAGCACTCGCGCATCCACGGCGTGAGCAATCTGAACGCGTTCCGTGACGGCATACGCGTGGTGCGGACCATCCTCAAGGAATGGCGGCGGCAGCCACAGGTCGCCGCCGCGCCCGCCCGCGTCCTGCAGCGCGAGGGCGATCCTCGCTGACCTGATCAGCCTGGCCACGGCCGCCCAGCCCGGGCGGCCGTGGCCGGGGCGGCCTTCTTACAGCAGGCCGCCCCGGCTGGTGAGCAGGGATAGCTCGCGCAGCCGATGGTGCGCGCGGCCGTGAGGGTGGCTCGACGGCTGCCGGGCGCGGTCTAAGACACCAGGTCCCCGGCCACAGGTCGGTCGCGACCGAGTCGGCGCCGGATCGGGCCGTCCGGGGTCCGGGGCTTACCCGCCGCGTTGCTCATGGCCGCGGTGACGTTCTGCGACCGCTCAGGACCGGGCCAAATCGCAACGGCGGGTCACGGGTTCGACGCCGTCGTGGCGGAAGGCGGACTGACGCGGCCAGTTCAAAGTGCGCTGCCGGTCCCAGATCGGTCGCGCCGACCGCCCGACCGCAATAGGCCTGCTCAGCAGGGCATTCTAATGGCCTCGCTGCCCCCGCCGCCAAATGCATGCAACTGCATCCAACTTTTGTTTCATCGATGTTAATCCGTACTTACGGCCCACTACATCCCATCACGCCAGGCTCAGTGGTCGGAAGCTCGCCGGGCCTGCCCTCCTGACGGAGGACAGGGCACAGGCGAGACACGCGCGAGATCCCTGAGGAGGAGACAACTCATGCGCGTTCTCCACAAGGTAGCCGCGGTAAGCGCGGCTGCCGTCGTCCTGGTCGGCGTTGGCGTCACCAGCGCCTTCGCCGACCCGTATGCGACCCCGAAGGACACCGACATCGTCGGTGTCGGTTCGGACACGGTCACGCCGCTGTACGACGGCGGCGTGAACGTGAAGAAGCCCGGCACGCTCGTGACCGACTACAACACCCAGAGCCCCGTCCCGTCCAGCCTGCTGTGGAGCTGGGACGCGGTCAACGGCACCTCGATCAGCATCGCCACCAAGCCCGGCTGCCAGGCCATCCCCCGGCCCGACGGGTCCAGCGCCGGCATCGACGCGCTGGACGACAACGAGAAGAACCCCCCAGCTTGACCTATTACTGCATCGACTTCGCCCGGACCGGCCTGCCCCCAGCGGCGGTTGTCAGCGGCACCAACGGCCCGGACGCGTTCGCGGTGCTGGGCGGTGACGCGATCACCTGGTCCAGCCCGGCGCCCAAGACCGGCCAGACCAGCCCCGTGCCGTCCAACCTGACCGTCGCGGACATGACCAAGATCTACACCTGCCAGGCCAACGGCACGACCTACAACTGGGACCAGTTCGGCGGCAAGAACGCCCCGATCGTGCCGGTCCTGCCGCAGAACGGTTCCGGCACGCGGGCGACGTTCCTGGCCGCGCTCGGCCACGGGCCCAACAACCCGCTCAACCCGGGCCCGTGCGTCGTCAACGGCGTGACCTCGGGCGGCCTCCCGATCGAGGAGAACACCGGCGTCTCGAGTTCCACGTACGGGAACACCACGCAGTTCGACCCGGGCGGCACCCCGGCCGTGGCCGACATCTTCCCCTACTCCATCGGCGACTACATTGCCCAGGGCAGCGGCGAGGGCACCTACAGCGGCCGGACCATCGGCGGGCACACCACCCCGGACTTCGGCCACGGTGTCATGGTCCTGCGCGACTCCAACTCGACCGTGCCGACGGCCAAGGACAACACCGCGCCCTACGTCAACGCCACGGTGATCAGCCCCAGCTTCACCTCGGCGCTGCGGCGCATCCTGTACAACGTGGTCCGCAACGGCGGCACCGCCACCGCCCCGAAGTTCCCGACCAGCCCGGCCTACGAGGCCACCGCCCTGCCGAAGATCTTCGGTCCGACCGGCTGGGAGTGCACGGCCACGGCCGCGAAGGAAGACATCGTCAGCTACGGGTTCCTCCTCGAGGGCCGCAACTGCGGCGCGCTGTCGGCCGGCTCCCCGTGTTGGCCGTTCGATCCCGTGTGTGGCCGATCTCGCAGGCCGGGGACTTCCGGCGCGGCGGCGCTGAACGTGGCGTGGCGCAAGTGCAGCACGCTGACCTGCGCTTGCGCCAGCCCCGGCCAGCGCGAGTACCAGGCCGCAGTGGAACCTGACTCGCCGCATCGGCGGCAAGACCGTCAACGTGCGCCTCGAACCGGCCGGCAGCTGGAGGAAGCTGAGCGGGAGCAGCTCGGCGACGTCCACAACATCACCATGGACCGTCGCGACAGATCACCCGCCGGCTGCGCGCCCGGGCAACGTGCATACTCTGCACCGCCTGGCGGGCAGTCGGCGCTTTCGTGTTAGTTCGTATTTCATTTACCTTGTAGACATGAAAATCGAACCTTTGGCATGCTTTATGTCAATGGATATCGCACAGTATGATATTGTCGGTCTGGAATGACGGCGATCACGACAGTGACGATCATGTGTATCGGCTGCTGATCAAGCCCAGGGGAGCCTCATATGTTCGCAGTGCGCCGACGCCGCCGTGCCGCGCGCTTCGGAATGGTGGTCATGGCCACCGCCGTCCTCGCCGCGCTGGCCCTGCCCGCGGCGAGTGCCGCGACGTCACGGCCGGCGTCCCCGTCATCGAAAGCGCCGGCATCGCACACCACGTGCGTGACGAACGGGGTGAGCACCACGTGCACCGGCACCGCCAGCGGCGACAACGCCTACAACCCTTGGGCGGCCAAAAATTTCAACAACCCGACTAACGGGATCTGGCCGCAGATCTCTCACCCGCCGGTCGTCACGGTAAGCCAGACAAAGGACCTGACCGACCAGATCGTGAACGTGAGCTGGCAGTACTTCACCCCCTCGCTCGACATCGATGGGAACCCCAATTCGGGCGGCGACTCCATTTTTTACGAAGTCTCTATCTACGAATGCAAGGGCACGAACCCGACGTGGGATAGCAACGGCCTTGCCGATTCATGCTTCCAGTACGGAGAAGGTGTGCAGGGTCCGGGCGCGCTGGGCAACGCGGTGGCGCCTCCTGGTGTCGGCCTGAGCGGGGGACTGACGTACGCGCCCGGAGCGTGCGGGGAACCTCCCAGCTGGGGCGGCACGTGCACCAATGGCGGCGATCCCGCGGACTGGAAAGGGAGCGCCCAGTTCCACATAGAGACAGGGACGACAAACAGCTTCCTCGGCTGCGACGTCCACTCGCCATGCTCCCTGGTACTCGTCCCGAACTTCGGCGGGAACTATGCCCTTACGAATACAAACACCGATTACTCAGGGTGCGGAAATCACTACTATGACAATCCACTCAACGCAGGCGGTGAGAATAATAGCAACGCCTTCTCTTACGATGGCGCGTGCGGGATCATGGACCGGATCGTTGTTCCGCTGAGTTTCGCGCCGACGCCAACCAACTGCCCGGCGAATGTCATACAAAATCCGGAGTTTCACGCCGAGGGCTCGCCGATGATGGCCCGGCAGATGACCCAATGGCAGACCGCGTGGTGCAGGAGTCCGGCGGGGAGCCTGAACTTCAGTTCGGTCTCCGAGGACTCGGCCCGCACCTCGTTCCTGGGAGGGGGGCAGGCGCTGGGGACCGGGGTCGACATGGCGCTGACCACGCTGCCCGCTTCGGGGGTCTCGCCCAGCTCGCGGAAGTTCACATACGCGCCACTGGCCAACTCCGGCGCCGCGATCGCCTACTACGTCGATGACGGGATGGTGCCCAAGACGAACCCGGTGACCGGGCAGCCCACACCGAACCCGGTGGTCGGTCAGCAGATCAACCGGCTGGTGCTCGATCCCGAGCTGGTCGCCAAGCTGACCACCGAGTCCTACGCCCTCAATTACGGCTGCAATGCAGAGCCGCAAAGCCCGCCGTGGTCGCCGCTGCCGAAGGCGAGTGACACCTGCGACCCCGCTGTGGCCCATAATACGCAGACTCTTTTCCTAGACCCTGAATTCCTGTCGCTGAACAAAAACTGCCAGCCGACGGGCGCGCGCGCAAACTATACCTGCGGCCTGGCCGACTTCGAGACCGAAAGCAACCTCGGCTCTCTGAATCTCGGCGTCTTCTTGCCGACGATGCTGGCTCCGCCGAGCGATATGACCTACCAGCTGACCGACTGGGTCGGCGCTAATGCGTACGCGCAGGCATTCCTGGCCGACACGCCCGGGCCGGGCATGCACGTGAACACCTACTACAAGGGCACGTCTTATCCGGCCCAGCAGCTTTTTGAGCAGGACCCCGGGGTCACCCTTCCGGCGTCGGCGCCGTTCCCTTGCTCCCCCGCCTGCAGTCCCCCTGGGTACGCCGCTGCGAGCATGCAGGTGGCGTGGAATTTCGTGGTCAACCTCGGCCAGATCACCCAGAATCTGCTGCTGTTCCAGCCGAACGCGGACAACCCCGTCCTGCTGTGCGAGAACCCCCTTGGCACCTGCACGAGCCGGAGCCAATACGGGTTCTCCCACCCACTCATGAGTATGGGCTACCGGGACCTGTTTTCGGAGATGGATCTGGGTGATGTGGGGGCCTATCTGTTCCCGGCCGCGGCCTTGGTGAATGCGACCGGTAACGCAGTGGCCCCGACGCAGGCGTCGGTGGAAGCGACGGTCGCCAAGGACATGTCGACCAACCCGGACGGGATCACCCAGTACGTGAACCAGTCCCGCATGGACCCGGCCGCTTACCCGCTGACGATGGTGGATTACGCGATGGTCCCGACCTGCGGCCTGCGGCATGGCGAAGCGACGGCGATCGCCGATTTCCTAGACAACGTGGCGACCACCGGCCAGAAGCAGGGGGTCCTGCCGGGCCAGCTGCAGCCCGGGTACTACCCGCTGACCAGCGCGCAACGGGCCCAGACCCTCAAGGCCGCCGCGGAAGTCAAGTCGCAAGACTGCAAGAGCGTGCCGCCCGATCACACCGTCAGCGGCCGGACGCCACCCAGCGGCACCAGCCCGGCTAACTCCGCACCGGGCCCGGCCAAGACGGCGCCGAGCCAGCACCGGCCGCCCTCCACGCCGATCGGTCACACCCGCACCGCGGCCTTCGGGCAGAAGAGCCCCGACTCCGGGCTGGCCGGGATCCTGCTGGTGCTGGCGATCGTCTTCGGCGCGCTGCTCGTTCTGGGCGGCCCGACCGCGTGGGTCATCACTGTGACCGGGCGGTGGCCGGTGGTGCTCGGCTGGGTCCGAGCGGCTCGCGCGCGCTCGCTGGCCGGGCTCGGGCGGCTGGCCGGGCTCGTGGTCCGCAGGGCATGAGCCCCATGGCCGAAGACCCACCGACCACGAGCCTGGCCCAGCCCGCGGAGGACCGGCCGCGGGTGGTCAGCACCAGGATCGGCCCGGCCGACGTGGCCTTCCGGACCGGAGCCCGGCTCGCCGGCCTGCTCGTCCTGGCCATCACCGGGCTGATCGCCGCCTTCTTGATCGTCCGCGCGAGCAGCACGCTGCGGGCCATCGGCTGGCGGTTCCTCACCAATCTCCAATGGCTCGTCGAAACCCGCGACGCCGGCGTCGGCGCCATCTTGCCGGACACGATCCTCATCGCGTTCATAGCGCTGCTGATCGCGGTCCCGGTCGCGCTGGCGACCGCGATCTTCATCTCCGAGTACGCGCCGTCCCGGCTGCGGCGGCCGTGCATCGCGGTGATCGACCTCATGGCGGCCATCCCGAGCATCCTGTACGGCATCTGGGGATTCTTCTGGCTGATGCCGCGGTTCATCGGCATCGAACGCTGGATCTCCGACCACCTCGGGTTCATCCCGTTCCTCAAGGTTCCCGGCCCGTTCCAGCCGGGAAACTTCGAGAACTCCACATTGCTGGCCGCCACGGTCGTCTCGTTGATGATCATCCCGATCGTCGCGTCGATATCGCGCGAGGTGTTCTCCCAGGCGCCGGCGGGGGAACGGGAGGCCGCGTACGCGCTCGGGTCGACGCGGTGGGGGATGATCCGCGCGGTGGTGCTGCCGTACGCGCGCGGCGGCATGATCGGCGCGGTCATGCTCGGCTTTGGCCGGGCGATGGGCGAGACGATCGTAATTGCGATCATCATCTCCCAGGTGTTCCGTGTCGTCACGCATCCACTGCAGAGCGGCGGCAACTCGATCGCCGCTCTTATCGCACAGGACGCGGGCGAGTCATCACCGAGCGTGATCTCCGCCCTGATCGCCGCAGGCCTGGTGCTGTTCGTGGTGACGCTCGTGGTCAACGCGATCGCCGGAATTATCATTGCCCGGTCCCGCTCCGGCCTGCAGACGGTGGACTGAGCAGGAGACACCGCCAGTGACAGCCATATCAAAGCCGGAAGCCGCCGGACCTGACCTCGCGGCACCCCCTCAGGCGCCACCAGAACGCCGGATCCGGCTTCGCCGGGTTACCGCCGACGAGGTCTATCCGGTCCTCGGATCCGCGGCTGGCGCGATTGCGCTGGTCTGGGTGCTGTATGAGCAGCTGCTGCCGTTCAGCGGCGCGGTCGGCTTCTGGCTGTGCTGTTACGGGGTTTTCCTGATCCTGTACGCCGCGGTGACCGCCATGCGGTACGGGCAGCGGGATGTAGTAGACCGGCTGGCCGCCGTCATCGCGGCGACGGCGGCCCTGTTCGCGCTGGCGGTGATCGCCGAGCAGATCGGCTACATAGCCTACCGGGGCTGGCCCGCCGTGACACACTCGAACTTCTGGACCCAGACGATGGAGTTCACCGGCCAGCTGCAGCCGCTGACCAGCGGCGGTGTGCTGCACGGCATGGTCGCCTCCCTGGAGCAGCTGGGCATCGCGGCGCTGCTGGCGGTGCCGCTCGGCATCCTGGCCGCCGTGTTCCTCGCCGAGGTCGGTGGCATCCTCGCTCACCCCGTGCGGATCATCGTCACGGCGATGACGGCGCTGCCCGAGATCGTGGCCGGCCTGTTCGTCTACGCGACGGTAATCCTTACCCTCGGCACCCGCCAGGACGGGTTCGCGGGGGGGCTCGCCCTGGCGGTGATGATGCTCCCGATCGTCACGCGGGCATCCGAGGTGATGATCCGGCTGGTGCCGAACAGCCTGCGCGAGGCATCCTACGCACTCGGCGCCAGCCAGTGGCGCACCGTGTGGAACGTCGTCCTGCCCACCGCCAGATCTGGCCTGACCACCGTGTCCGTCCTGGGCATGGCCCGGGCCGTCGGCGAGACCGCCCCGCTGCTGTTCACCACGGGCTTCACCAGCTTCCTCAACGCCAACCCCTTCCACGGACCGCAAACCGGCATGCCGCTCCTGATCTGGGATTTCATCCGGATCAGTCCGACCACGGACATGATCGAGCGCGGCTTCGGCGCCGGCCTGACGCTGCTGATCATGGTGCTGATCCTGTTCACCGCCGCCCGGGCACTGGGCGGTAAGGCACCAGGAGAGCTGACCCGGCGGCAGCGCCGCCGCATCGCCCGGGACGCCCAGATTGCCGACAGACAACACGGAGGGAATTCTCATGGTAGCTGACCGGCTCCGCGGCCAGCGCGGCGCCGCCGCGCTGGCTGCGGCGGCGATCCTGGGCCTGCTCGCCTTCGGGCCGAGCCAGGCGGCGCAGGCCGCACGCTACCCGCAGATCAGCGGGTCGGGGTCCACGTACGCCGCGGGGGCCATCGACCAGTGGGCCACGGACCTGGTGCCGCAGGGTTTGCAGATCAACTATTCCCCGGTCGGGTCGGCGCAGGGCCGCCAGCAGTACATCTCGAGTCAAAATGACTTCGCCGGCTCCGATATCGCGTTCATTAATCCCTCCGATCCTGATCCATTCGCCGGAGCGGACCCTCCCACCGGCTTCGCTTACTCCTACATTCCGGACGTGGCCGGCGGCCTGGCCTTCATTTACAACCTCCAGGTTGACGGGCACAGGATCACCAACCTGCGGCTGCGCCCCCAGACGCTGGCGGAGATCTTCACCGGCCGCATCACGAACTGGGACAACCCGACCATCACCCACGACTACGGCGCGCGGCTGCCGAGCCTGCCGATCACCGTCGTCACCCGCTCCGACGGCGCGGGTGAAAGCTACTTCCTCTCCCGGTGGATGTGGAAAATGTATCCGTCGCTGTGGGGACCCTTCTGCCATGCCCAGGGCGGCCAGGGCAGCTGCGGCCCCACCGAAAACTACCCGGGACAAAATGTTGCCGGGTTCAAGGCGCTGAGCGGCGCGGAGGGTGTTTCCGGCTACGTCGCGGCCTCGACCAACAACGGGGCGATCGGCTACGTCGAGACCTACTACGCGCTCAATTACCACATCCCCATCGTGAGCGTGGCTAACCCGGGCGGCTACTACGTGCAGCCGACGGGATCCAACGTGGCGATCGCGCTGGAGAAGGCGCAGATCGACGAGAACCAGGACGACGTCACCTTCCTGATGCAGAACCTGGACAATGTATACACCGACCCGGACCCGCGTTCCTATCCGCTGTCTGCCTATAGCTACCTGATTGTGCCGCGTGACAAGCGGACCATAGGTGGTACCACGTACGGTCCGCGGCCGGGCACCACGACTGCCACGGGCGTAACGCTGTCCACGTACATCAACTTCATTCTTTGCGGCGCACAGGCGAGTGCGGTCGCCCTGGGATACTCGCCGCTTCCCGGGCCGATGGTGACCGGCGGCTTCCTGCAGGACGCCCAGATCCCCGGCGCGGTGTCGAGCCCTGCCGCGCACAACTACGCCAGCTGCAACAACCCTGCGTTCCTCAACGGCAAGGACGTGCTCACCGCAACGGCCCCGTACCCGCGGGCGTGCCAGAAGGTCACGGCGCCGCTTAATGCCAGCTGCGCGGGGAGCGAATCCAAGACCGGGACTTCTGGGTCCACTACCTCCGGCTCCAAGACCTCGGGTTCCGGGCGGAAGTCCGGCCCGGGCTCGAAAACCGCCGGGATCAACCCGAACACCGGCCAGGCGCAAGGCCCCACGTCATCCGGCACCACCGTGAACGCGCAGCCGGTCGGCTTGTCCAGCCGCCCCGAGGAGCAGTGGTTGTTCGGCACGCTGACCGGCGTGGTGCTGCTCGCTGCCATCTGCGTACCCGTATTGCTCGGCACGTGGCTGCAGCGGCGCCGGACGACGGCCGCGCCGGGCAGCCCGGGAGCGCCCTTCCCCGGC
>Ga0207416_1002312_pt1 | contig 21264 bp, 25 predicted proteins | sample PaiPotPPM11metaG_FD_184107 | JGI IMG/M metagenome (GOLD analysis project Ga0207416, IMG submission 184107) | Iron sulfur acid spring bacterial and archeal communities from Banff, Canada, to study Microbial Dark Matter (Phase II) - Paint Pots PPM... ...
TAGAATTTCCCGAGGCATTGATACCTCCATGAGCGGTCCGGCGCTGCCTCCCGAAACGACGCCCTTCTGGGGCCCATGCTATTACAGCCCGATAATGCGCATCACACGTCTAAAGCAGCGGGCTAAGCTTACAAAGCCGGCTAAAGCCGGCTGAGTTACGCAAAAGTTGGCGCTGAGAGTACGAATAAAACGACACATTGCGTGCCATAATACGGAAGACTCGCCACATTGTCGTGGTCAGGTCATCTAGCCGGCTTTAGCCGGCTTTGTAGTCGTAGCCCGCCCATTCATGGGCGGGTGGAAGGGCAGCCGCGACTCACCTTCCCCATCGGGCATTCCTTACCTCCTGCCACTTTGCGCCATGTCCCTTGGGAGGGATCGTCCTCATGTGCCGGGCGTCACGTGCATCCCAAGTCGCGCGAAGGTGTCGCGCGCGAAGATCCCTTCGATCTTTGCTCGGCCGGTCATGCTCTCGACGCTGACGATCAACGCCGGTACGCCGTTCGCCTCGATCTCGCGGTCCGGGAGGAAGCGCAGCCGAGGGTACTCATGTTGGAACTGGCGTCCTTCAGCCGTGGCCAGCAAATGCCAGGTCGCGGAGAAGTTCCACATGCCGTCCCGGCAGCGGGCGCACCAGGTCGAGGCATAGTGCATCGCGTAAAGGAATGATTCAACACCGACGCCATAAGGCAGCAGCGCGCCGCAATGGCAACAGCGCCCCACTTGACCTGCAATACCGCTGGCGTAGCGCCGGTCGTGCTCCTCAAAGTCGCGGGCATAGTTGGCGGCGTACCCTCGGATGCCGCGGTGAGTCGCCACGGTGGCGAACTGGTTCACCGGGACAATGCAGGGCTTGCAGATGAGCCAGATGCGGCCGTTGGGCATGCGCTTGGCCAGCAGGCGGCGGCGGCCGCAGGTCGCGCACCAGATGGTCGTTTCGTCCCAATCGTCGTATAGCCGATCCGCGAGGCCGTAGGCAGCCGCCTCGTGCAACAGGTGGGTCGACAGCACCTGCTTCAGCCGCAGCCGGCCGCGCTCCAGCCGCTTGGCCACGTTCGGACCGGACAGACCGAGTTTCTTAGCGATCTCGGCATGGGGCGAGCCCTGAACGTAGCGCGCGACCAGCACCTCCCGTGTCTCCGCCGGAAGCAGGGCCATGGCCCGGTCCAGTAGCGTCACGAGCTCGCGGCGGTCGAGCTCGATGTCCAGGTCGTAATCGACGTCCACGAAATCCAGCTCATCCGCGTCGTCATCAGCCGAGCCCCCGGGCGCCTCATGCTGGATGAGGCGATGGGTCATCTCCCGCCCGTGGCGCTCGTTCCAGCGCGCGCAGACGTGGCGTGCAATTGCCGAGAGCCACTTGCTATAGCCGGAGGGGTCGCGCAGCTTGTGGCTGTTGCGGACCGCCTCGAACAGCGTTTCCTGCGCGAGATCCTGCGCCGCGTCCAGATTGCCGGTGAACCGGTAGCACAAGCGAACCAGACGGGCGCGCTCCGAGCGGAGCGCTGCCTCGTCAGCCCCGTGATTGCTCAGTGCCGTGTTCACCGGACGCCTCCTCGCGGTGCGGCGTTAGCCCGACGTGGCCCACCCCGCTGCATGTGTATCGCGATTGGCGCACGAAATATGACACCCATGGAGAACAGCAATCATAGTCGGGGACAATTAGTCCGGGTCAGACTCGGGGCCGGTGGCGGTGGGTGGCATCATTCCGGCATGCTCGCGGCGGAGCGTCCGGGGCGGCGGTCGCCTGGCGCTGAACCGCCAGGGGACCCCACCGCGACGTGCATAACCGTCAGCTGGAGAGCGGACTTCCCCTGCTACTGGCGGGGGCCTTCCAGTGCGTCCATAACACGACCGCCAAGCAAAGCGGCGGCGATGATGCCGACGAATTCACCGAGGGCGAGCAGACCGCCCGATGCCAGCGCCAGCAACCCGTGACCGGTGAGGAGTGAGAGCAGCCCCACAACCACGGCAACGGCAATAGCGATGGGGAAGACGGAATCGACATAGCGCCGCTGCCTGAGCCCCCTGACGACGACGAGGGCGATAATGACGCCCAATATGATGCCCAGAGCGAACATTGTGCCCACTTGACCCTCCAGTCGCCTTTCTGCCCACGCCGCGTGCGTTTGCGTAATAGCACAATCTCCTTGCAGTGTACCATTCGCCGCTTAGCCCTCCGCCGTCCGCAGGATCTTCCACTGCTCACCGGCGCCGCTGGGGACAGTGGCCTCCTGATACGAGACGATGAAGGCGCGGCGGATGCCGTCCGTCTGGTTGCCCTTGGAATGGTGCCAGGTCCAGGCGTTATAGTAGGGGTCCTGCTGAGCTCGGCTGAGCCCACTGACCGTTGTCGGCGCGGACGAAGTCGATGTGACCATGGTAGTCGGTTGCTCCTTTCACCCTGGCGGTGCGAGCGCCGTCTGCGCCCAGCGCAGGTATCATGGCATATGCATGTGACTGACGCTCTGGGCCGGCCCTTGCGGGACCTGCGAATCTCCGTGACCGATCGTTGCAACTTCCGCTGCGTCTACTGTATGCCCAGGGAGGTGTTCGGTCCGCATTTCCAGTTCCTGCCTCGCGCTGAGCTCCTCACCTTCGAGGAGATAACGCGACTGGCGCGGCTGTTCGTCGGACGGGGTGTCGAGAAGATCCGCCTAACCGGTGGCGAGCCGTTGGTGCGCCGCGAGTTGGAGCGGCTGGTGGCGATGCTGGCAGCTATTGACGGCCTCGGTGACCTCACGCTGACGACGAACGGCGCGCTGCTCACGCCGGCGAAGGCGCGGGCGATCAAGGACGCCGGGCTCCAGCGGATTACGATCAGTCTGGATTCTCTTGACGATCGCGTCTTCATGGCGATGAACGACGCTGACGTGCCGGTTTCTCGGGTGCTCGCGGCCATCGAGGCGGCCGACGCGGTTGGGCTAAGCCCGATTAAGATCGACATGGTGGTGCGGCGGGGCCTCAACGACAACAGCATTCTCGGCATGGCGGAGCATTTCCGCGGCTCGGGGCACATCCTGCGCTTCATCGAGTACATGGATGTAGGCAACAGCAACGGCTGGCGAATGGATGACGTCGTTCCAGCGGCGGAGATCATCCGCCAGATTGAGGCGGTGTGGCCGGTTCGACCGGTCGATCCCAATTACTTTGGCGAGGTCGCGGAGCGCTGGCAGTATGTCGACGGCGCCGGCGAAATCGGGGTGATTGCCTCGGTGACGCAGCCCTTCTGCCAAGCCTGCACCCGCGCCCGTCTCTCGGCGGAGGGGAAGCTCTACACGTGCCTGTTCGCCGCCGACGGCCACGACCTGCGCGCGCTGTTGCGCGATGGAACGTCGGATACGGAGATAGAGGCGTTCCTCACCTCGGTCTGGCGCGTCCGTGGCGATCGGTACTCCGAGTTCCGGTCCGCGGCGACCGTTCCGCTCAAGAAAGTCGAGATGTCGCACATCGGCGGGTAGACTGGGCCACGCGACACTGGGAACGTCCGCGAAAATGCTGGACGCACCACTACGGCGAACGGGCTGTTGGTCTCGCCGTGCTCGGCTTACCCTAAAAGAAAGTTCCGTCGCCCACCAGAACATAGATAATCGGGCCGATACCCCAGATCGTCGTGACGACCAGCCAGACCACCTTTTTCAGCGTGGAGAGGTCGGAGCGGGTGAGCACGTTGATCCAACATAGGATCATGCTAGCGGGTGCAGAAAGATCGACAGCACGATCTCGAACAGTAGCTTCATCTTGTGTCCCCTCCTCGTCCGGCAATCCGCGCCACGACTGTTGCGTACTATATCGCCATCGACCGCCCGGGCGCGTTGCAGCGGAGTTTCAGGGGGCCTACGTGAAGGTACTCATTGAGGCGGCAGAGCTGCGCCGGATGAAGCCGGCGGCGTATATCTACAACGTCGGGCGGGGAGCCGCCATCGATGGGGTAGCCTTGCGACGTGCGCTGACGGAAGCGTGGATTGCCGGGGCTGGTCTGGACTGTGTGGATCCATCGGACGTTCCCGAGGAGGGCGATCCGCTCTGGCAGATGGACAACGTCATCCTGGGCCTGCACACCAGCGGCACCAGCCCCTCCAACTCGCAGCGCATCAGCGACATCTTCATGCAGAATCTGGCACGCTATCGTGCCGGTCAGCCCCTGCAGACTCTGGTCAATCTCGAGCTGGGCTACTAGCGCTGGGGCTGCCAATTGAGCCGGAAGGAGCCCGGTACGGCCAACCAGGCGGCGGCCACCGCGCTCATCTTCGCGGTGCTCTACTTCGCGGTTTGCGTGATGGGAGTGGGTCTGGGTGTCTGGGCCATGCTGGCGAAGTAACCGTCAGGGCCGGCTCAACCGGGGCCCACCTCTGCTGCGTGACCCATTAGCTCCTCTGCAGTGTCACACTGCCTGTTGATGCTTGCAGATTCAGGCTGCCGTCGCTGCCGCTGCCAATCGTGCCGCTGAATGTTCCACCGGCCGGCCCGCCGGTGACCGGGAAGCCGAAATCGTTGCTGATGCTGCCGGCTCCGGTGGAGGCCCGAACGCTGAGCGCGCTGGCCGCCGGGATGGAGACGGCGATCCTGCCGCTGGATGCCCTGACGGTGTTGGCGCCGTGCAAGGCGCCACTTACCGTCACGGCGCCCGCGCTGGTTTCGGCGTCGACAGCGCCGTTCACGCCCATCGCCCTGATGGCGCCCGCGCTGGTCCGCAGGTTAAGATCGCCCATGACGTTGTCCACGCTCAGCTCACCGGCATCGCTGTGCGCCGTCAACCCCCGGCGGAAGCCGGTGGCGGTCACGGCGCCGGCGTGGGTGGTGACCTGGAGAGCGGAGTCCGCCGGGGCGGTGATCGTGACGTTGACGTACTCGTTGCCGGTGACGTCGCTACCGCGCTGGAAGACCACGTGGATGGTGTTGCCCTCTTGGGTCATGGATACCTGCATGTGGCTCAGCGCATCAGGAGAATCGGCGTGCTTCTCGGCCTTGACCGACACTGCGCCATCTTGGGCCGCGCTGAGCATCGTTGCTCCGGCATCATTGGCCACCACGATGGAAGGCTGGCCGGCCACTTGGAATTGCTGAGCAATCGTGTTCCCGCTCAGCGTTGCCACGGCCGGCGCGCTGGAGTTACTGGCGGTGCCGCCAGTTGTCGAGGGTGCCACGACGACGGTGCTCGTAATGACGCTCGCCGCCGAGCTCGTCGTGGTCGCGGCGACGTTGGTACGGCTGGTTGTCACGTCACAGCCGGCCAGCAGGGTCGCCAGGGCGAGGCCGCCGGCAATTGCCGAGGGGTGGCGCACGGCGAATCTCCTCTCCAGGCGACGATGACTCCCGTCCGGCTGCCGCTCTGCTCCCGCGTGCCGCTAGTTCATCCTACCCTGTGCTGGGCCAGGGCGGTGCGCTGCTGTGGCCTTTCACTAGGGTTGGCGCCAGCACCTGCTGGCGGATGGACACGGGATGTCCGGCGATCAACTGGAGGACCAGCTCCACGGCGGCGATGCCCAGCTCTGCCGTTGGCTGGACGACCGCGGTAGCGATGGGACGGCCGGAGACGGGGGGAAAATCGTCGACGCCCACGACGCTGACTTGCAGCGGCGCGTGGACGCGCAGCTCCTCGAGCGCTCGACGGCAACCCTCGCGTAGTCCCGCATCGGTCACGATCAGCGCCGTTGGCGGCGACTCGCCGTGCAACAGGTGAAGGGTGGCGTCGTAGCCGTCTTGCTCGCGGAAGCTCAGCCAGCTCACCAGCGAGTCATCGAGGGCGAGGCCGTACTCCGTCAGCGCCCTGGCGTATCCGGCTAGCCGGTCCTGGCAGAACGGGTGGTGTGGTCGCCCATTGAGCAGGGCGATGCGACGGTGACCCAGGCGCAGCAGGTGCTGGGTCGCCAGGTAGCCGATCGCGAGGTTGTCGACATCGACGGTGTGGACGTCCGGATCATCATAGCGACCCACGACGACAAACGGGCAGCCGGTCTGTTTGAGCGCCGCCACGCGCGGGTCGCCGAGGGGGACGTTGGTGAGCACCATACCGTCGACCTCCCGCCGCAGGTAGGTCTGGGCATAGTCCTCCGCTGCGCCGACCCGGCGACTGATCGACACCAGCCAGATCAGGTCGTAGTGGTGATCGGCGGCCGCCTTGCCCGCGCCGCGCATGAAGGCGGTGAAGAAGGCCGGCGGCGTCGAGGGCTCGCCGACGTTGGGGAGCACGAGACCGACGAGGCGGCTTTGCCGGCTCTGGAACCGCCGGGCCGCGACGTTGGGATGATAATTGAGCAAGGCCACGGCGGCCTCCACGCGTTTCCTGGTCTCCGCGCGGATATACGGAGCGTTGGTCAGGACCTTGGACACGGTCGACTTGCTGACGCCCGCCTCTCGTGCAACGTCGAATATGGTCGGGCGGCTCGTCAACGGTTGGGGCTCCTCAAGCGGCTTGACAGGGGCTCTCCTTGTGCGTAGAGTAGCATGTGGAACGTTCCACGAGACGCCATGTGGCCAACCGGCAGGGCAAAACTGCCTGCCGGACGCGAGTATGGTCTCGGGCCGGCTCCTCGTGGCTAACAGCAGGAGGAACCCAATGGCAGCGCAGGTCTGGTCGCGCCGCGTGATGCTTCGCGGCACCGCCATCGCCGGCATCGGGGGAGTTGCCGGTGTCGTGCTCAGCGCCTGTGGCGGAGGCACCGCCGCTTCCACCACGACGTCGGCGTCGAGCGCGCCGGCGACGAGCGGCGTGGTCTCACCGGCGAGCTCGTCAGCGGCCAGCGCAGCACCAACGGCGGCGGCTTCTTCGAGCGCCGCGTCGGTGACGTCCGCGGCCGCCGCTACGACATCGTCGGCCGCGGCGACGACTTCCGCTGTCGCTTCGGCGGCGCTAACCAGCTCAGCCGCGGCGGTCGGGCGCAGCGCGACGACGATCGACTATTGGCACATCTTCGGCGGCACGGACACGCCGACCATGGACCACATGACCGCGGCCTTCAACGCGTCGCACCCCGACATCGTCATCAAGAGCACCAAGCTCGGATTCGGGAACGACTTCAACCAGAAGATCACCGCTGCCCTGGCCGGCGGCACGCCGCCCAACGTGTGGATGAGCGGATCCGGTCCGCAAGCCTCGGCCTACGGCGTGTTACGCGTCGTCAAAGCAGTCGACTCCTTCGCCAAGCAAGACGGCATCATCCTCGACCTGTTCGTGCCGGCGTTGCAGCCCTCGTTTACGGAGGCCGGCAAGATGTGGGGCCTGCGCTTCAATACGGACGACCGCGTCCTCTACTACAACGTCAATGCCTTCCAGGAAGTCGGCCTGGACCCGGCGAAGCCGCCGGCGACGTGGGACGACCGATCCAGGCCTCGCAGAAGCTCACCAAGAAAGCGGCTGACGGTACCTTGCAGCGGGTTGGCTGGTGGCCGGCCTATGGCCAGGTCTTCTTCCAGCAGCTCGACCCGAGCAACGGCGGCGCGCTCGCCGATGAGGCCGGCACGAAGGTGCTGTTCGACGACAATGCCGGCGTGAGCACTCTGGACTTCGTCAGCCAGGCGGCCGACGCCGTCAGTTCCGTGGAGCAATACACCGCCTTTGCCAAGACCTTCGGCAGCAACCAGAACGATCCCTTTCTCGCCGGCAAGATCGCCATGTGCTTCCAGGGGAGCTGGCTGAAGCAGACCTACCAGCAGTACGGGACCAGTCTCAACTACAAGGCCGCGCTGTTGCCCTTCCCAAAAAAGCAGATCGGCATCTCAGGCGGCTTCACCTTGATGATGCCGGCGAGCAACCCGGCCGACAAGGACGACGCCTCCTGGCAGGTAATGAAGTTCCTCTGCACCGACAAGGACCAGCAGCTCTTCATGGCGAAGACCGGGCAGCTCTCCGGGCTGGTCTCGCTGCAGAACGACCCCTTCTTCCAGCAGGATCCGATCCTGTCCGTGGTAGCGGATCAGTTGAAGTCGACCAGCCTGTTTCCCTGGCAGCCGCCATTGAGCAAGATGGGCGGCGCGCTAGCCGACGCCACCAACGGCGCGATCGCCAAAAAAGCATCGTCCAAGCAACTGCTCGATACTGCGGCGCAGGTCACGCAGGCTTCTATCGACGAGTACAACAAACAACACCCGGAGTGGCTGCAGAACTTCGGGAAGTGACGGGGCCGGGGGGCAGAGGAGCAAGGGAGCAGAGGGGAGGCGGCGCCGGGAAGCATGGCTGGCCGTGGGACGGGATGGCTCAGATTGCCCGTGCGCCCGACCAGTCCCCAGTCTCCCTTGCTCCCCTGCCCCCCGGCTCCCCGGCTCCCAGGTTACCCGCGCGACTCGGCGTAGCGGTCGGCGACGGCGTCCCAGTTGACGGTGTTCCACCAGGCGGTGACGTAGGCCGGCCGGAGGTTCTGGTAATCCAGGTAATAGGCGTGCTCCCATACGTCCACGCCGACCAGCGGCGTGCGGCCCTCCATGAGCGGGCTGTCCTGGTTGGGGGTGCTCTCTACGCGCAGGTTGCCGCTGGAATCAGCGGAAAGCCAGGCCCAGCCGCTGCCGAAACGGGTCGCGGCTGCCTGGGCAAACTGGGTCTTGAAGGTGTCGAAGCTGCCGAAGGTCTTGTTGATGGCATCGGAGAGCGCTCCGGAGGGCTGGCCGCCCTTGCCGGGGCCCATGACCTGCCAGAACAGGCTGTGGTTGGCGTGGCCGCCGCCGTTGTTGCGCACGGCCGTGCGCGCCGCCTCGGGAACGCGGTCGAGCTGCTGGATGAGCTGCTCCACCGGGAGCTGCTGCAGCTCCGGCGAGTTCGCCAGCGCATTGTTCAGGTTGGTGACGTAGGCGGCGTGGTGCTTATCGTGGTGAAACTCCATGGTCCGCTTGCTGATGTGCGGCTCCAAAGCCGCGTGGTCGTAGGGCAACGGGGGAACTTCGTGGGCCATTGGCGATCGCCTCCTCGACGCAAAACTTCCGGCCGGCGACGTGAGGCGCCGGCCGCACCGGCTGCGCGACCAAAGCCGCGCGACGGAAAGAGCTTACTGAATGGGTGGCGGCCCTGTCTACTGCCCTAATGGACAGATCGCGAAGTCACTTGACAAGTAAGTATATGTTTACGTATAATGGAGGCGTGAACGAACAGACGGATGCCATCGCCATCGACGTGTTCCACGCCATCGCCGACCCCACTCGCCGGAGCCTGTTGGAGATGGTGGCCGAGGGAGAGCGACCGGTCAATGTCCTGGCTGAAGCGTTCGACATGAGCCGGCCCGCTGTCTCGCAGCATCTGCGCGTGCTGCGGGAAGCGGGCCTGGTGACCGAGCGTAAGGTCGGCCGCGAGCGTCGCTACCGTCTGCGCGCCGCCCCGTTGCGCGAGGTGCGCGATTGGGTGCGGCAGTACGAGTGGTTCTGGAAGGAACGCTTCGACGCGCTGGGCGACTACCTGGAGGGTGGATCGTGAGCGAGCCCGACATCATCCAGGAGGTGTTCTATCCCTATCCGCCTGAGCGGGTTTGGTCGGCGCTCACCAATCCGTCGGCCATGGCGCGCTGGCTGCTGCCCAACGACTTCGCGCCGCGGCAGGGGCATCGCTTTACCTTGCGAGCGCCGGCAGAGGACGGCTGGCCGGCAAGCGTCGCTTGTGAGGTGCTTGAAGTAGAGCAGCCTCGGCGCCTGGTCTTCAGCTGGCAGGACGGTCCGCACCGTCCGGTCACACGCGTAGCGATCACATTGAGCCGGGCACTCGGCGGCACGCTGCTGCGTTTGGAACACAGCGGATTCGCCTCCGGCGGTCAGCGCCAGGTCAGCCGCCGACTTCACCGGAGATGGCGACAGCGCTTGCCGAGGTTGTTCCAGCTCCAAGTTGATGCCGCGGCCCTCACCGAAGAGCTCTTCGTGTACGTCACTGAGCCTCGCGCGGCCACCCGCAACAGGTTGCCGGTTGTTGACGAGCTGCTGAGCATCAGGGGTGTCGGCGTGCCTGTTGAGTTGTTGGAATCGATGGTGCTCGACGGTGTCGACGAGCGTCAGGATGTGGTCGATCTCGTCACCGGGTTCCTGGACCGGCCAGGGGTCGTTTCGCTGCCGGCCTAGCGTGAACCCTCACCCCCGGCCCCTCTCCCGCTTGGCGGGAGAGGGGAGAAGCTTCCCGGAGGTTGGGGGCGACCGTAAGGCCACAACTGAGTTGGCGTTGGTCAATGGGAGGATATTATGTCACGTTTGTTTCGCTTTCAGGTCGATGAGAAGGGACTGGTCGACGGCCTTTACTCCTTCATTACCGAGCCGCGCGCGGCGGTGCGCAATGCGCTTCCGATCGTGATGGAGCTGCGGGAGGGGCCGAACTTCCTCATCCCCTGGGATCTGGTCGAGAACATGGTGCTCGACGGGGTGGAGGAGCGGCAGGACGTGGCCGACTACGTCCAATACGTAGTTGGGCACATGGGGTAACGAATTGCGAGTGGTCGGACCAGGCCGGAGGGCGGGCGGGACGCCCGCGCTCCGGCCTGGTTGAAACGGTGATCATTGGCCCGAGACCGCACATGCACGCTGATTTGAAAGGAGAACCCAACGTGGCAACGCTTTCGCTGGAGCACGTCAGCAAGCGATTCGGTGAGGCGACCGTGCTCAACGATCTGAGCCTCAAGGTCGAGGATGGCGAGTTCCTGGTGATGCTCGGTCCTTCCGGGAGCGGCAAGACCACCTGCCTGCGCCTGATCGCCGGCTTGGAGGACCCCGATAGCGGCAGCATCGTCCTCGACGGCCAGCGCATCGTCGAGGTGGCGCCGCGGGATCGGGCGGTTGCCTTCTGTCGCCAGTCCTATGCCCTCTACCCACATCTGACAGCGTACGAGAATCTGGCCTTCTGGCCGCGCAAGCGCAACCTGCCGCCGGAGGACATTGATAGGCGCGTCAACGCTGCCGCCGAGCTCGTGGCGCTCAGGGAGCTGCTGACGCGCAAGCCACGGCAACTCACCGGCGGGCAGCGCATGCGCCTGGCACTGGCGCGGACTCTGGTGCAGCAGCCCAAGGTCTTCTTGCTGGACGAACCGCTTTTCACCCTGGATGCCAAGTTGCGGCTGCAGACTCGCCCCGAGCTGATCAAGCTGCGTCGCAAGCTCGGCATGACGGTGCTGTATGCCACGACCGACACCACCGAGGCGATGAGCCTGGGCGATCGGATTGCTGTCCTCCGCAATGGCGTCCTCCAACAGCTCGATACGCCGCAAGCGCTGTACGAGCAGCCGGCCAACATGTTCGTGGCCGGATTCGTGGGCAGTCCGGCCATCAACTTCCTGCGCTCCGAGCTGCGGACCGACGCCGGGGAGCTGGTCGCGGACGCGGGGCCGTTCCAGATCACCCCGCCTGCGCTGCTGGCGGCCGCTTTGCGGCGCCTTGGGCAGCCGTCGGTGTATCTCGGTATCCGGCCCCAACATCTGTATGACCGTGAGTGGGCGCCTTCGCTCCCGAACCTACAGCCGATACGCCTGCGCGTGGAGGTGGTCGAGCGATTAGGCAGCGAGCTGATCGTCTCCTGCGCGGAGGGGATCGTGGCCCGTCTCGATGCGCGGGCCAGCGTGCGCGCAGGGGATACGGCCGACTTGTTGGTGGACACGGCGCAACTGCACGCATTTGATCCCATCACGCAGCGGGCGGTGATGTAGGAACCTCACCCCCTGGCCCCCTCTCCGGCGCGGAGAGGGGGCCAGGGGGTGAGGTTCCCTCTCACACCAGCAGCCCCTGCTGCTGCCGGAAGGCGCGGCCGCCCTCAATGAGCTGCTTGCCGTCGGTGAAGCCCTCCTCGCGCCCGTTGAGCTCCTCGATGAGGAGCCGCCGCCATTGCGCGACGCGACTCGTGGCGTCGTCACGCCGGGCCAGATCGTGCAACTCTTGTGGGTCGTGGTCCAGGTCGAAGAGCTGCTCTCGCCCCGTTCCGCTGAACCAGACGTATTTTACGTGGCCGTCGGTGAGCCATTGCAGCGACTGGCCGCCGTAGGGATGCTCGCCGTGCAGGTGGGGACGCCATTCGCGGCCTTCGCCGCGGGCAAAGGGTAGGAAGCTGCCGCCTTCGACCGTTTCGGGGATGGAGAGGCCGGCGCAGTCGAGCAACGTCGGCATCACGTCGCGCAGCTCGATCAGCCCATTGTGGACGCTGTTCGGCTTGATGCCGCCGCCACTTGGCCCGGCAAGGATCAGTGGGACGCGCGCGGAGCCCTCGTAGGGGACCGATTTCCGGAAGAGGTCGTGGTCGCCCATCATGTCGCCGTGGTCGGCGGTGAAGCAGACGTAGGAGTTGTCGCGCTGGCCGAACTCGGCCAGCACCTCCAGGAAGCGGTTGATCTGGTGGTCGATGTGCGTCATCAGTCCGTAGTAGCCCGCGCGCGCGCGACGGAGCAGATGTGGAGCGATGTGGCCGGCGGCGGCCGTCGGGTCGCTGGGGCGGGCATAGGGCGCGAAGTCGTCGCGCCAGTCGCCGAGCGGTACGTTGGGCATGTCCTGATTCAGGTACTGCTCGAAGGCCCATGCCGGCGGGTCGAGCGGCGCGTGGGGCCGGTGAAATGACAGGTAAAGGAAAAATGGCTTGCGTGGGTCGCGGCGTTGGAGGAACTCGATCGCCTGCGTCACCACGAAGTTGGTCGGGTGCAATTGCTCGGGTTTGTCCCACGGCCTGGCGACGTTGGAGTTGCAGTTCACGCCGTGGTCGAAGTAGTCGGCATCCTGCCCGACCTGCCCTCGGAGCCAGGGGAGATAGTCGTCGATCACGTCGTGGTTGCGGTGGCGGTTGCGGGCGAAGTGCAAGTAGCCGTCGTGCAGGACGACATGCTGGAAGCCCATCTGCGAGCGCTCCGGGTAGACGTGCATCTTGCCGATGGCCTGCGTTTGGTAGCCGTGACGGGTGAACTCGCCGGCCAGCGTCACCGGGTAGTCCCAGAGCACGCCGTCGCGATAGCCCACGCGGCCGTGGCTGCGCTGCCCCAGGCCCGTGAATAGGGCTGCGCGGGCCGGCACGCAGGAGGGCGTGGCGGTGTAGGCGCGGCTGAAGCGCGCGCCGCGCAGCGCCAGTTGGTCAAGGTAGGGCGTGTGGACAACGGGGTGGCCATCGACGCTCAGGCAGTCGCCACGCCACTCGTCGACGCAGATCAGGACGACGTTCGGATGGTCCGGCATGCTAGTTCCTCATACTACACTTGCGCAATGGTACAGTTCGACACGCTCTACTTGGTCATTACCGGCGCGGGGACGGCTCGACGTGTGCCGGAGCTGCTGCGCGATCTGGTGGCGTTGGCTCCGCGGGTGATCGTGCTCATGACGCCGAACGCGCGGGCGATCGTCAGTCCGCGCGAGCTGGCGCTAGTGCCGGGGCATCGCCTGGTGGAAAGCTACTTCGATGATGCCATCCTGCCGCGACCGCCCCGCGGCGTGGTACTGGTCGCGCCGTGCGACTTCAACAGCCTCAACAAGCTGGCCCAGGGGATCGCCGACAATCTGGCGCTATCGGTCACGGCCGAGGCGATTGGCAGAGGTACGCCCGTACTGGTGGCCATTTCTTGCAATGCGCCGCTCTGGATGCACCCGCGTGCCCGACAGTCGTCGCAGGCGCTGCGCGAGTGGGGCTGCCATGTGCTGGAACCGGTCGTGGAGGGCGACGTCACGACAATGGCGCCCAATAATGCTATTGTTGCAGCGGTGCAGCGAGCGATCGCTCGCTGACGCGGTGAGCTTCCGCGCATCGTTGACAGCGCCGTCGCGAAGGAGAGGAGACCACGAATGGCCTATGCGTCGACGGTTCGCGTTTCCGTCACGGAGGGGGCGGCCGCGACAGCGAAATCGCTGGTCCAGCAGATGCTGGCCAATCGCCGGCATTGGCAGACGAGCGGTGATCTCCTGCGCGCCTACGTGTTTTGCTCGGAGGACCAGGCGCAATTTGAGCTGGTTTCCATCTGGGCGAGCAAGGCGGCGCACGATCGGCACGAGGATGATCCGGCCGAGGCTCCGCTGCTGCGGCAGCTCGTGCCCCACCTGACCGGCCAGCCGAGCGAGGTAGCCGGCGAGGTCGTGGCTGAGCTGGCCTGACCGGGCGCGCCGACACGTGAACGCTCACCCTCCAGTCGCGCTGGTCTCGCTGGATGAGGACACACGGCCGCTGAGCGAGGCGTTCAATGCCCACGCTGTCCATCCCCGATTCCTGGCGGTACTGTCACCGACCTGACCGGAGTGCCTCGACGGCGCCCGGGCGGTGCAGCAGTCCATCATCGAGGCATTCCCACGGGCGGACCTTGCTCTCTGCATCGTATGGATCAGCATGCTGCCGGCTGATGATCTTCCGGCAGCGCGACGGGCTGCCACTGGTTTCGACGATCCACGTATCAGGCAGTTCTTCGATCCGTACCGGCAAGTGGGCAGCGCCATTGCCGCGGCGCTGGGGTGGCCGGATCGGATCGCCTGGGATGTCTACCTGTTCTATCCGTCCGGCGCAGTGTGGCTCGACTGGCCGCCGGCGCCGGCGGCCTGGCTGCACCAGCTCAGCGCGAATTGGGCGGATCCCTCGCGTCGGTGCCGAGACGATGATCTGGTGCGCAAGCTCCGCGAGACCATGCAAGGGTTCAGGACCGGAGTCGGGTAGATCAGGTGGAATGCCACGTCTGTTGCATCTCGGAATTGTTTGCGACGCCGTTGGCAGGGGCGCTTGAGTCTGCCACCAGATCCTTGAGCGCATACCCCATGGCGGCGAGAATCCGCTGCAAGGTCGTGAGCACAACATCGTGTCTACCGTGTTCGATGCGCGAAAGGCTTTGCGGCGCGATGCCCGCGCGTTCAGCCAGCTCCTTGCTGCTGAGACCGCGGCTCGTCCGCAATGCTCTAATCCGAAGGCCGACCTGCCGGGCTTGCTCGTCGGCTGCAGCCGCAAGGTACGCGGCGTACTCGCCGTCGGTCAGCACGCGAATCGTGGACCATGGGACTTCAAGTGGGCCGTTACTCGTTGGTAGAACCACTTCGTATGCGTTGAAGGTAATTGCGCCCCCTCGCACGAACCCGGTATCGGGTGGAAGTAGACGCTCAATGTCGACGGCTACACGTGATCCGTCTTCGAATGACACATCGAGCTGGTTCCCCACGCGACTCGCTGCGACGATTCGCTGATACTCTCGCGTGTCCCGCTTGATCGCGGTGCTCATTTGATGGTCCTTCCCGGATTCAGGCGATCCCACGACGCGCAGATTTCATCGAGATGTTCCACCAGCAACTGGCGCGCGGTCGCCGGCAACGGGTCGCCAACAAGAACCCGCAGAGTCGGCAGCGCCACCTGCGTCGTGACGGCGTCAGTGACTGCGGACCAGGTTGGCCGCTTCAGCGGTATCACCTTCGCCAACATCACTTGGCTGTCTTTCCCCGTGACGTTGCTCGTCCGGAGGCGATCGCTCGGAGAGGTCCTGGATAACGCCGGACAGGTCGGTCGGTAGCGGCTGCTTGCGCAGAGCGACGAAGGCATTCAGCTCCGCGCCCAGGATGACGATGAAGGCGACGACCCAGCACCAGAGCGCAAAGATGCCGAACAGCAAGAGTAGGTGGCCGAACCAGGCCCGGCTCATGAAGTGGCCGACGTACCAGGGGAAGACGTAGCTGACCACCACGAAGAGCAGCGCCGCCAGCAGCGCTCCTCCCCAGGCGTGCCCCGGCCGGATCGGCTGGTTGGGCACGACCAGGTAGATCAAGTAGAAGAGCAGGAAGGCCACGGCAACGCCGACGACGTAACCGCCCAGGCTGAGGATTAGGTCCAAGCCAGGCACACTGCCGAGGAGGGCGCTCAGCGCGTGGAAAGAGCCGCTAATAGCTGCCGCCAGGACGGCCAGCGGGGCCAGCAGGGCGAAGATGAACACCATGGCGAGCGCCATGACCTTCTGCTGGAGCGGATTGCGGCTACGCACGCGGAAGACGATAGCGAAGCAGTTGTCCATCACGCCGAACAGGTTGGAACCTGTCCACAGGAAGCCCGCGAAGCTGAGCACCGCGGTCAATTTGGAGGCCTGGTGGAAGGCCGTCAGCATCTGATAGAAGTCCAAGTTCAAGCCGGTCTGCCCGGTGACGTCGCTCGGCAGCGCCGCGTTCACGGCGTCGGAGACTTGGCGGATCACCTGGTCCGGCAAGACCAGCGCGCCGATGGCGAGCATCCCCAGTATTAGCGGGAAGATGGCCGTGAGGAAGTTATAGGCCAGCAGCCCGGCCAGGTTCATCGCCCAGTCGTTGCCGAACTTGGTAATGAACGCGCCGAGCGGACGCAACCGATGCATACCGCGGTCCTTGCTTATCGACCCTCTCCTCCATTGAGAGTACCCGACGCCCCGGTCGCTACTGCAATACGCGACGGCACTTGTCCTAATCCGGAAGCGCGTTGAGCGGTCCGTCCACTTTCTGGGGGGACTCCCGCGAGCCCATCTTCTTCTGGCAACACTGCCTGCACAACAGCATAGGCATAGACCAAGGGAACGTTCCAGCCGCCGCCGCGCGCACGGGCGATCGCGTGTCCCACGTCCGAAACGGGGAGCGTCACTACCGATCCTGGTAGGGCCTGTGCGGGATTGTCATGCTACTTTAAGGTGGCCGGAGCACCCAGGTCCTGCGTCCGAGGGTGAGCATGTCCGGCGTCCTGCGATGCGATGAAGTACCGACTCCCCGGTCTCGAGCTCATCCTGACGCGCAGCTTGGTCGACGGGGCGATGACAGCGCTCCTCGTCGTGCTGTACTTGCTCTTCTTCGGCATCTTCGCCCGCCTGTTCACGAGCGATGGCAACCGGGTCCAGCCCGCGCTGCTGGTCGGATTCTGTCTCGCCGTCAGCCTGACGTTTCAACCGGTGCGCCAGCGCACGCGCGGGCGCCTGGAGCGACTGGTCTACGGCGGCCGCTATGACCACGTGCGCACCTTCCGAGTGGTCGGAGAGCAGCTCGCGGCGCAGCGACCACTGCAGGATGTGCTGGCCGACGTGGCCGGCAGCCTTGCCGGGGTCCTGGACGCACGCGGCGTCGTGCTGATGCTGCCCAGCTCCGACGGGCGGTTGACCGTATGGGGCGGCAGCGGCGATTTCGATGAGGCCGTGCGAGCCCCGGCCTCATTGAACGGGGAGACGTTCTGTTGCAGCCCTGGCGGCGGGCAATGGCTGCGACTGTCGGCTCAAGGGGAGAGCTATGGGCTGCTGTACCTCGGGCCGCGGCGCGGCGATGGCGCGCTCGACGGTGGAGACATTGGTCTGGCCCAAACCGTCGCCAGACAGACCGCCCTTCTGATCGCCAAGGCGCGCCTGGAGGAGCGGCTCAAGGCGGAGTTGAGGGAGATCGCCTTGCTGCGGGACAAGGTGCTCTGGGTTCGGGAGGAGGAGCAGCAACACCTGGCGGAGGTGTTGCATGATACGCCACTGCAGAGTGTACAGGAGATCGTGGCCCACCTGAACACGGAGGTCGAGCGACTGCAGGCGTTCCCTTCCTCCGAGCAGGCGGCCAACTACCTCAAGGGCGTTCGGAGCCGCCTTGGCAAGCTCGTCCGGCACGGCGAGCAGGCTGAGTTCGTCTTGCGGGAGGTCTGCGGCGCCCTCTACCCGACCGTGCTCGGCGACCTGGGACTGGAGACGGCGCTCCGAGACCTGGCGACCAGCACCATGGAGGACGAGTTCCTGACCGTCCATCTCGCCTGCGAGGGCTATGCGCTTGACCGGCAGCTGCCGTCGGCTGTCGAGGATGTCCTCTTCCGGATCGCCAGGGAGGCGGTGGAGAATGCCTGCCGGCATTCGGAGGCCCGGAATGTCTGGACAGACCTGAAGGTAGCTGCGGGAGCCGCTGTGCTCACCGTGCGCGACGACGGACGCGGCTTCACGGCCTCGGCTACCACGCTGGCCGATCTTCGCCAGGGCCGGATCGGCCTGGCCGTCATGCGCCAGCGTGTGGAGCGTCTGGGTGGAACGTGCCGCATCGACTCCCAGCCCGGAGAGGGCACGACCGTCTGCGCGCGACTCGCGATCGCACCTGGGGAGGAAGGACAGGGATGGCGGAATGGGGCAGGGCTGCCGAGCGGATAGGGCCGATCAAGGTCATGGTGGTCGACGATCACCCAAGCGTGCGGGAGCGCCTCGGCGAGTGGATCGCCGACGCCGCCGATCTGGAATTGGCGGGTCTGGCGGCTGACGCCGCAACGGCCCTGCGATTGGCCCGCGAGGAACGGCCGGACATCGTGCTACTGGACATCCAGATTCCCGGCCTCGATCCCGAGCATCTTCCTCCGGGCGTCCGACCGGGCGAGCAGGGCGGCGTCCAGGTGACACGGGCGTTGCGGGCGCGGTTCCCGGCGGTCAGGATCATCTGGATCACCGGCTTCGGCTACGCGCGGCACGCACAGGCGCTGGCGAAGTTGCGGGTGGACGCCTGCCTGACGAAGAGCGCCTCGTCTCGCGAGGTGGTTGAGGCGGTACGTGCCGTGATGCGGGGACGGCGGCTTATCGCGCCGGAAGTCACCAGGGAGCTCGCGGAGGCCAAGGAATTACTACCCGATATGCCGCTGACCGGAAAAGAAGAGCTGGTGCTGCAAGGGATTGCCGATGGGCTGCGCAACGACGCTATCGGCGCCCGGATGGGCATCAGCGCAGAGGGCGTCCATTTCCACCAGAAGAGCCTGTTCGCCAAGTTCCGGGTCACCACCCGCACCGAGCTCGTGGTGCGCGTGTTCAAGCTGGGCTGGTTCGAGTAGCGCTTATGGGAGACGAGCGCCAGTCCGCTCGGAAGGCATGAGGCACCCTCATTGGGGACTCATTCCAAATGCGTCTAGAAGCACCGAATTGAACGCTGCGGGAGACGAAAACACTACCTGAGACGGTAGCAATGACCATGGATTCTTCGCGGACTACCTCATTACTACCAACCTTGGTGGTGCAGAAACGGACAGGACTCCGTATCCTGCCGCGAGAGCAGGGAGTAAGGGCGAATGGATGCGCGGACACAACGGCAAGCTCATGGCCCGCGATCATCTTCCCAAGGGAGTTGGCAGCGTCCTGGTGTTTTCGCTAGTCCCGCGCAGCCAGGGGCGCCGACGCTCTGTATGGTGACGCGGATCGAGGTAGCCAGGCCCTCAATGCTGGTCGGGACGTTGCTCTCCTACCTTCACGTTCGCTGGCGGGCCCGTCGGGTTTCGGGTCTCCTGCAGACCGCGATAAAGGTACATGGATTACGTACTGTCATCCTGACCTCTCTATGGACGGACCGAAAGGCGATGGCGCAGTTTGCCACGGCTGTTGCCGGGCATGCAGCGGTAGTGCAATGGCTACGGGTGCAAGGCTCTTCGACATGGTCAGGGGTGTTTGAATTGAAGGGAGTCAGCCCCACGAGCGCGTCGTGGGTAGGACCGAGCAACCCAACACGCACCTCCGATGGGGAAAGCTTCTCGTGATGGAAGTCAGTTTCGTCGCGCGTGCCGTGCTGGCAATCGTGTTCTTGGTTGCCGCCTTTGGCAAGCTTCGTCACCCTGGCGCGTTCGCATCGACCATTCGCACTCTCAAATTCGCCTCGTCTCTCGCGCTGGCGGTGGCCTGATCCTCAACCTCGCTGTAGGGCTATGGGTGCTTGACCACGGAAGACCCGGCGTTTGTGACAAGCTCCGAACGGCGAGGCTCTTCACGGTGACGAGGACCGTCCTAAGTTTGGTCGTGTTGGCCTGGAGTGTGTTCCTGCTCACAACGGCTCTGACCGGCTGATCGAGACATCGCGAGAATAGTCCAAAGGAAGACGCAATTGGCGAGCGGATCGAGGCGGAATGCCTTCCTCGCAAGGTAAAGGGGATGGCGACCGAGGTCTGCGGATGCTGGGAGTGACAGCGCCCGACGCGTCGGGTGTGCCATGGCTTTGTGCGCCGTTCGGTTGTCGGGTGGGAGTAGCGTAGGGGGGAGCGGATCGGAACGGAGGTGACCATGGCGGAGCAGGCAGCGCGGCGCACGACGGAGGAGACGCGAGCGATGGCGCGGGCGGCGCTGGCGGCGACGGTGGAGGACGCCTTGCGGCGCTGGCAGCAGGCCCACCCGCGGGCGAGCGGAGACGAGCTCGTGGACGCGGTGGACGAGGCGCTGGGGCCGGTGCGGGCGCGCTACGTGACCGACCTGGCGGCGAGCGAGGAAGCGGGACTCGGCGAGGCGCGGACGTGTGCGGCGTGCGGGGGACGACTGCAGCGGCGGGGGCGGCGGTCGCGGGAGGTGCTGGCGCCGGGGGCGGCCGAGCCGCTGCGGCTGGAGCGCGACTACCTGGTGTGCTCGTCCTGCGGGGCGAGTCTTTCCCCCCCTCGATGAGGCGCTTGGGCAGCCGGCTGCCCTTCGCCCAGGCGGCGGAGCACCTGCGCTTCTTCTGGAAGGCCTGGCTGAGCGACGAGACGGCGCGGCGGGGGACCGAGGCGGCGGGTGGCGCCTTCGTGGCGGTGCAGGACGCCGAGCGAGAGCGGCTCCTCCAGGGGCTCCCGCCGCCGGTCCAGGGACCGGCGGTGCAGCAACTGAGCCTGGACGGCGCCATGGTCCCGCTCCGGCATGGGGAGTGGGCGGAGGTCAAGACGGCGGCGATCGGGACGGTCGTGCCGCGGCGGGGCAAGGACGGGGCGCGCGAGGCCCACACCGAGGACCGGTCCCACTTCTCTCGCCTGGCGGATGCCCGGGTACCCGCGCGCGGGTGCTTCACGCGGGACGCGGCGGTCGAGTTGGCGCGGCGGGGGACCCAGACGGCGGGGACGGTGGCGGCGGTGAGCGATGGCAGCCTCTGGATCCAAGGCGTGGGGGAGGTCCACCGCCGCCACGCCGTGCGCATCCTGGACTTCCCCCACGCGGTCGAGCACCTGGCGACCGCCGCCGCCGCCGCCCTCGGCGCCGATCCCCCGGCCTTGCAGGCCTGGCTGACCGGCCAGGCGCACGCGCTCCGGCGCCAGACGCCGGAGGCGGTGCTCGACGCCCTGCGCGCCTTGCCGGCCGCCGCGGCCGCCGATCCCGCGGCCGCCGCGGCCGCCCGCGCCGCCACCCTGGCCTACCTGGACGCCCGGCTGGAGCAGGTGCGCTACGCCGACTTCCAGGCGCGCGGCCTGCCCATCGGCAGCGGGGCGGTCGAGAGCGCCTGCAAGCTGGTGGTAGAAGCGCGGCTGAAGGGCAGCGGGATGCATTGGCAACGGACCAACGTCAACCCCATGGTCGCCCTGCGCACCATCGGCGGCGCCGGTCGCTGGGCCGAGGCCTGGCCCCAGATTCAGCAGCGCCTCCGCCAGCAGGACCAGGAGCGCCGTCGCCTCTGCCTGCTCCGGCGTCACCCGCCGTCGGCCCCGCC
>Ga0207416_1002313_pt1 | contig 21254 bp, 22 predicted proteins | sample PaiPotPPM11metaG_FD_184107 | JGI IMG/M metagenome (GOLD analysis project Ga0207416, IMG submission 184107) | Iron sulfur acid spring bacterial and archeal communities from Banff, Canada, to study Microbial Dark Matter (Phase II) - Paint Pots PPM... ...
CCACCCTCCCGCACGAACTGCCGCGGATCCTCGGCCGGCTCCGGCGCGGGGACCGGATCGGCCATTACGAGACCGTCCAGCAGCGCAAGGACGGCACGCGCCTTCACGTGTCGATGTCGATTTCGCCCATCACGGACCGTGCCGGCCGCGTCGCCGCGGCATCGACGATCGCCCGCGATATCACCGCGCGCCGGCGCGACGATGAGGAGATCCGGCGGCTCAACGCGGAGCTCGCGGAACAGGTGGCCCGCCAGCGGCACGAAGTCAGGACGATCGCGGCCGCCCTCGCCCGCGCGTACGACACGACCATCGAGGGATGGTCGCGCGCGCTCGACCTTCGAGACAAGGAGACCGAGGGCCACAGCGAGCGCGTCACCGACCTGACGCTGCGCCTCGCCCGTGCGATGGAGCTTCCCGCGACGGACCTCGTGCACATCCGGCGCGGCGCGCTGCTGCACGACATCGGGAAAATGGGCATCCCGGACCAGATCTTGCTGAAGCCCGGGCCGCTGAACGCCGACGAGTGGACGCTCATGCGCAAGCATCCCGTGTTCGCGTACGAGCTGCTCACGCCGATCGGCCACCTGCGGGCCGCGGTCGACATCCCGTACTGCCATCATGAGAGGTGGGACGGTTCGGGCTACCCGCGCGGCCTCAACGCGACGGAGATCCCGCTGGCGGCGAGGATCTTCGCGCTGGTCGACGTCTGGGACGCGGTGTTGTCCGATCGGCCCTACAGGCCGGCGCTCTCCCGCGAGCAGGCGCTGTCGTGCATCCGGGACGAGGCCGGCAGGCACTTCGATCCGCGGGCCGCCGAGATGTTCCTCCGCCTCGTCGACGACCGTCCCGTCGCCGCCGGCCGGCATGCGGCCGGCAACCATGAAATCGAAGCGGGCGCGTTATGACCCAGACGCTCCGGCGCCTCGCGGGCATCAAGGCGGCGCAACTGCTGGCCGTGGCGGCCGCCTACTACATCACCGGGCGCCTCGGTGTCCTGCAGGCGATTCCGCCGGGGTACGCGACCCCCATCTGGCCGCCGTCGGGCGTGGCGCTGGCCGGTCTGCTGATCTTCGGATACCGCGTGTGGCCCGGCATCGCCCTCGGCTCGTTTCTCGTGAACGTCGGCACCGCCGCGCCGTCGCCGACGCTCGACACGCTGCTGCGATCCGCCGGCATCGCGGCGGTCATCGCGGCCGGGGCTACGGCGCAGGCGTGCGCCGGCGCCGCGCTGATTCGCCGGTTCGTCGGATACCCGACCGCGCTTGACGAGCCGCGCGACGTCGTGAAGTTCCTGGCGCTGGGCGGGCCGGCGGCGTGTCTCGTCAATGCCACGGTCGCCGTGACGGCGCTCGTCGTGACGGGCACCATCCGGTGGGTCGAGTTCCCGCAGAACTGGGCGACGTGGTGGCTCGGCGACTCCCTCGGCGTCGTCGTCGTGACGCCGCTGCTGCTGACGTTCGGCGGGATGCCGCGCGAGGCGTGGCGGACGAGGCGCATGTCGGTCGGGCTGCCGCTCGTCGGCATCATGGCTCTTGCCGTCTTGTTGTTCGTCAGGACGAGCGCGTGGGAGCAGGACGCCGTCCGGTTCGACTTCGAGAACCGTTCGGCGCAGCTGGCGTCGGGGGTGCGGATGAACGTCGACGGCGCGCTCGACGCGCTCTATTCGGTTGGGAGCCTCTTCGCCAGCACGCCACAGGTCGATCGTCAGGCGTTCCACATCTTCGGGGACCGGCTGCTCGCGCGCGAACCCGACATCAAAGCCATCGAGTGGATCCCGCGGGTGCGTCTCTCGGAGCGCGACGCGTACCGTGAGGCCGCGCGCCGGGACGGCTATCCACTGTACAATATCACCGAACGGACGCCGGCCGGCAAGCTGGTCGTGGCGCCGCCGCGGACCGAGTACTTTCCCGTCTATTACGCGGAGCCGGCCGGGGGCAACCTCGCCGCGCTCGGATTCGATCTCGCGTCAAACCCGACCCGGCGCGCCGCGCTGGAAACGGCCCGGGACACCGATACGCTGGTCGCGTCGGGCCGCGTCGTGCTGGTGCAGGAGACCGCCCGGTCCAACGGCATCCTGGTGTACCTGCCGATCTACCAGCGGGGCTTTCCCGTCCGGACCCTGGAGGCGCGCCGCCAGTATCTTGAAGGCTTTGCGGTCTTGGTGCTCCGCATGAACGACGTGGTCGCGGGCGCCCTCGCCGGGCACGGCACGCCGGGCATCACGCTGCGCGTGGAGGACCGGACCGCGCCGCCGGCCGACGCGCTGCTGTGGGGACCGCCCAGCCCGCCGCGCGACGGCGCGGGCTCGCTCGCATGGGCCGCGGACCTGGGGGTCGGCGGACGCCGCTGGCGAATGGAGACGTTCGCGGGGCCCGGGTACTTCGCCGGACACCGCGCGTGGCAGTCGTGGGCCGTGCTCACGCTTGCGCTGTTGTTCAACGGGCTGCTCGGGGCGCTGCTCCTCATCGTCACGGGCCGGACGCTGAAAACCGAGGCGCGCGCGCTCCGAACCACCGAGCTGTACGAGCGCGCGCACTACGTCGCCGAGACCCTGCAGCACGCGTTCCTCCCGGTGAGTCTGCCCTCCGTGCTCGGCGGCCGCGTCGACGCGGCGTACCTACAGGGCAGCGGCGAGTCGCGGGTCGGCGGCGACTGGTACGACGTGTTTCAACTGCCGGACGGCCGCCTTGCGCTGTCGATCGGCGACGTCGTCGGGCAGGGACTGCCGGCCGCGATCGTGATGGGGCAGCTGCGGCAGTCCATCCGCGTCGCCGCCATGATCGATCCGGAGCCGTCGGCGGTTCTCGACCGCGCGCACGATCAGCTGCTGGTGAACCCGGACATCGACGCGATGGCCACCGCGATGTTCGCGGTGTACGATCCGGTGACGCAGATCCTGGCGTACGCCTCGGCCGGACATCCCTACGCGGTGCGCTGCACCAGCGACGGGACCGTTCACCGGCTCACGTCCGACACGGGCCCCCTCGGCATGGAGGCGCAGTACGCGCGGGCGACGCACAGCGCGTCCCTGCCGCCCGGCGCGCTGCTCGTGCTGTACACTGACGGACTCGTCGAGACGTCGCGCGCCCTCCCCGACGAAGAGGCGTTTCTGTTCCGGGTGGTGCGCTCGGCGGCCCGGCAGTTCGCCGCCGATCACGCGCACGAAATCCTGCGCGAGATGCTGCGGGGCCGCACGCCGGCAGACGACATCGCCGCCGTGACGCTGGCGGTGGCGCCGGGTCTCGTCGAGCGGGTCGATCTGACGCTGCCGGCGCTGGCCGGCAGCGTGCGGCTGGCGCGGCAGGCGGTCCGCCAGCTGACGGCGCGGCTGGGCGTGTCGGACAGTCAGGGACAGAAGATCGGCGTGGTCTTGAGCGAAGCCGTCAGCAACGCGGTCGAGCACGCCTACGGCGCGGCCACCGGCACGGTGACCGTCCGCGCGTGGCGCGACGGGCGCTGGCTCAGGGCCGAGATCGAAGACCACGGCCGCTGGCGCGCGCCGCGTTCGAACGAGTATCGCGGGTACGGCATCCCGACGATGCGGGCGCTGGCCGACCGGGTGGAGATCGACCGGCGCCCCGCGGGAACGCTCGTGCGGCTCGCAGTTTCTCTGTCCGATACGGCGCCCGATCGTGTGGTGGAGCCGCGGCCCATGGCGCCGGCGGCGGCCGCGGTCGTCGCGGCGGCGCGGGCCGGTGAACCTGCCGGCCGGCCGGCGGTTGGGCACCACGAACCTCAGGCTGGAGCGAACCTGCCGGCGGACGCGGACCGCTCGCCCGGCGCGCCGGCGGATCCGGTCCTCAACGGAGCCGACGCTCCGTCGTTCCGGGTGCGCAGCGTGAACGGCGTTCCCGTCGTGGAGATTCCGGAGGAAGTCGATCTCAGCAACGTCCACCGGCTGCGCGCGGTGCTCGAGGACGCGGCGCGGGCGGACCGGCGCGCGGTCGTGGTGTCCTTCGACGGCGTGGCCTTCTTCGACAGCCACGCCATGCACGCGCTGCTGCGCTTCAACCGGCGGCTCGAGATGAATCGGCAGCGCCTGGTCGCGGTGGTCCCGAAGCAGCACCCGCTCAAGGTCGTCCTCCACGTGCTCGAGGTCGCCCCGAACGTCTCGGTCGCGGAGAGTCTCACCGAGGCCGTCGCGGCCGCGCGGGCGGAACGTACGTAACGTTACGTAGCGCGAACTAGTAGGTTCTCCGCATCGTTCTGTCGTGCCGCGCATCCATATTTAAGGGCGCAGATAGGTAACGACCCCGATATCGCTTTGTCCCCGCCGGCGTCATCATTGAGGCAGAAAGACGCGGGGGACAACAATCATGGTTGCACGGTTCGGCGCTTCACGATTCATCAGCGCGCTCTGCTCTCTGTGCGTGTGTCTTGTTCTCCTCGGGGCCGCTCGCGCCGGAGCCGAACAGATCGTCCGTCCGTTCACCAGCCTGGACCTTCGCTACTCCCCCGGAGAGACGTACATCAACTTCTCGCAGGTCCGAGATAAGTGGATCTTCCCCAACATCAGCTACCAGCAGGTCGCGATCTTCAACAATTTGTCGGAGGTCAGCGTAGGCGGCGGATACCAGTTCATCCAACAGCCGGGCTTTGTCCTGGCCGTGACGCTGAACGTCGCGGAAAACAGTCTCGGCACGCAGTGGGTCGAGCCGGGGCTCGGGCTCTACTGGAATATGGATCGGCTGACCGTCTCCGCCTCGGGCGGGTACGCCGTCTATCTTAACTCGTCCGCGTCGCCGGTCCTGGGTATCGATCCGATCGAAGTGACCTACCAGCTCGACAACCGCTGGAGCGTCGGCGTCAACGCGACGAGCTTCGTTGTCGGGCAGCCGGTCACGCTCGACATCCTGCCGTTCGTCCGGTACGACACCGGGCACGGCTTCTACGAGCTCGGCGTGGACAACCTGGGACCGAGATTCAGCCAGGAGATCCAGTTGCGCTGGGCGGCGTTCCTTTAAGTGGTGATGATGTGGTGACGCTGTTGATCTGCGGGCTGCTCTTCGCGGCGCCGGTCGTGCCGCCGCCGACGCTGACCGCGCTCTACGCGCAGGCCTACGGGTGCGAGGCCGCGCTGCAGGGCGCCGCGCCCGGGCCTGCCGCTCCGGCAGCTCGCCCACGTGAACGATTCCTTCCCGGCGCCGGACCGCGTGTGGCCGGTGCTCCCGGCCGATGATGATTTCAGCGTGGATACGGTACGGGCATGGCGGGACCGCCACGTCCGAGTGGGCCTGCTCCTTCCGGTGAACCCGGGCGATCTGGTGCACCGTCCCGACCTCCTGCGCCGGCTGCGCGAAGCGGAGGCCCTCGACGCCGTGCCGGTGCTCGCCGTCGCGGATCCCGTCCCGGTGCAGATCGCGCAGGCCGCGACGTTCTACGCCGCGATGGGACTGCCCCCGGCCGCGACGTACCTCGCCGGCGGGCTCACGCCGAAGCTGATCGCGCTGCCGCCCGGACTGTATCTGACCGGCCCCAACTGGGAGGGCAACGCCGATCTCGCGCTGCCGGCCCGCGAGTTCACCGTCTACGGCCGCCGCGTGCTGCCGCTGTTTCCGGTACGGCCGGACGGCGGCGGGGTCTACGCGCAACTGTCGCCGGTGGTGGGCGACGCCGGCTTCGTGCCCAACGTCGGCATGCGGTGGCGGCTCCTCGGCGCGACCTTCGACCGCGGCGGGGACTCGCTCGCGACCGGCGGGCGCGGCCAAACGCTCTTGTGGCTCGCACCGATGATCCTGCGCTGGTGGATGTTCAGCAACCGGCCCCTCGTCAGCATGCTCGTGTTGATGACGTCGGGCTTCGCGTGGTTCGCGCTCAGCGGGGCGGCGTTCGTCATTCTCGCCGGCTGGTGGGCGATCGAGCGAGTGGGGCGGTTCCATGTCCTTCATTGACGTCCTCTTCCTCTCCGGCTTCGTCGGCATGTGGGCCGCGATCTTGTACTGGGGCTTTCTCGCCACCGGCGCGCTCGGCTGTTACCGCGCCTCCGAGCGGGAGCGCGCGCGGTTCCTGACACAGCGGCGCGCCGATTGGCCGATGGTCTCGGTGCTCGTCCCGGCCCACAACGAGGCGATCGTGATCGAGCAGACGGTGCGGTCGCTCGCCGCGCTCGACTACCCGCGCGACCGGATCGAGCTGCTGGTCTGCGACGACGGGTCGACCGACGGGACGGACGCGATCCTGCATCGCATGCGCGCGGAGATCCCGCACCTGCACGTCATTTCGATCCCGCGCGAAGAGGCCGGCCGCGGAAAGTCCCACGCCCTGAACGTCGGCCTGCGGTCGGCGCGCGGCGAGATCATCGCGGTCTACGACGCCGACAACACGCCCGATCACGCGACCGAGACCGACGTCCGGGTCATCGGCGCCGACGCGGCCGCCCTCGTGTGGTTCAGCCGCTACTGGGGGACCATCGACCCGGCCGTGCCGGACGGCGCGACCGACGTGATGGTCACCGCCGACGGCTACATGCAGAGCTACTTCAGCGCGCACAAGGGCGAGGGGCCCGTGCGCGCGGTGTTCTCGGTGCGGTCGCCGTGGGTGTCGAGCGGCGCCCTCGCCGGGGTCTTCCTCGCGATCGTCGCCGCGATGCTCATGCTGCGGGCGCGCCCGCGGGGACGGTGAGCGCCGTGCGATGCTTTCCCGCGCTAACCACCGCCGGACGGGTTGTGCTGGCCGGTCAGGATCGCCCAGGCCTTGAGCGTCCAGAGCCGCCAGCCGTTCAGGTAATGCGGTCCATCGAAGAGGTACAGGCGAAGGCCGCGGTAGGCTTCGAACTGCGACCACAGCTCCCACGGCCGCGCCGGCCGGAAACCGCGGCCGCCCGCGCGGAAGGCCTCGACGACGAGGGCGACCCGTGCCGGGCCGAGGGTCTGCGCGGCGGCCTCTTCGAGGGCGCGCGCCTGCGCCGGGGTGTTGCGGCCGATGCCCACGCCGTCCTGGACGAGCACCGTCACGTCCGCGGGCATGTTCTCCGTGAGCCAGCGCGCGAAGGCCGCGGGTGTTTCCCCGGCCGGCGTGTACACGCTGACCCACAACGGGCGCGGCAGCGCCGCGAGATACGCGCGGAACGCGGCCTGGTCGGTCCACGTCGGATCGTCCTCGACGGTCGCGTAGTAAGCGTACGCCGGAACGGGATGTTCGTCGACGATGCGGCGTGACGCGTCCGCGAGATCGGGCAGCGCCGCCCGCGCCTCCCGCTCGGAACTCCGCGCGGCGAGTCCGAGCACGATGTGCGCCGCCCAGGGGGCCGCGTGGATCGCGGCCCAGTCGGGCAGCGGGTCCATCGGTGCGAACGACCGGCTCTCGTACCATGCCCGGTCGTCGAGCGCGGACCACTGCACGACGAGCACGCGCGCGCCGATCTGCTCCCACGCGCCCCGGGGGCGGACGGTCCGCAGATCGGGCTGCCAGAAGACGCCTTCGATGAGCGAAACGGGTGACCAGGCATGAAGAAGCGCGACCAGCGCACCGAAGATCACGGCGAGGGCGGCAAGCACGACGGGCAGGCCGCGGCGCATGCCGTCATTGTAGCAGGGGACCAGGCGCCCGCGGGCCGGCGCAGCCGGCGGCTCGAGGTCACGCAGTCGGTGTCCACCGTCATCACCGCCTGGCTGATCGCCGGCATCCTGCTGCTCGGCCTCCTGGGCTACGAGTTGATCGATCCCACGCTCCGGATCGGCTGGGCGATCAGCATCGCGGTCATGGTCGCCGGCGCCGCGGTGCCGCTGCCGCTCGGCGGCTTCTTCGGACTGGTCGGGATGGTCGTCTTCGCGGCGCAGCTGATGCTGCGGACGTGGGCCGGTTTCCAGGAGGGCCTCGGCGCCTGGGAGACCGCGCTGCTGCTGCCGCTGCTCGCGCTGCCGATCGCCGCCATTCGCTCGCAGGGCGCGCACCTCGAGCAGGCCTTCGGCGCCGTGCGCAGGATGGAAGCGCAGGCGAGCGAGGTGGTCAACCGCTACACCGGCCTGCCCGGGCCCAAGCTCGCGCCGCGGTTCGCGGCGATGGTGCTGGCGGGATGGAAGCGCTACGGCCGGCGCGGCGCGTTGATCGAAGTGCAGATCACGAACCTGGACGCCGCGCGGGATTTGATGAACGCCGCGGACTTTCTGCGGGAGATGAACGAGCTGGCGGACGCGATCCGCCGCCACCTCCGCGAGTCGGACGTCGTGCTCCACCCGAGCGACCAGCGCATCTGGGTCATGACCGACCTCACAAGCGATCCTTCGGGCTACGCGGCGGTCGGGCAGCGCCTCGAGCCGGTCGCCGAGGAGCGGCCCGCCCTGCAGATCGGCGTGCGCATCGCCCGCTTTCCCGACGACGGCGAGGCCGTCGAGGACCTCGAGCGCGCGCTCGCCGGCTCCGCCCAGAACGCGGTGCAGGGGTTCGAGCCGTACGCGCTCGGCGCCGCGGCGGAGGCGGTCCTGGCCGCGGACGGCGGGCTCGCGGAAGGGGCGTGGCCGGTGTGGGACACCACGCTTCGGGCGCGCTCGTACGGCCGGGAGTTCGAGGCGCCGATCGGCGACACGATGTACGCGGCGCGGCTCGGGGTGCAGGTCTGGCAGGATCGTCTGGCGGCCGTCCTGCTCGAATGGCCGGCGCAGGCGTTCGAGTCGCCCGAGGCCCGGCTGGCGGCCGTGCGGCGCCTTCGCGGCGATCTCGTGACGCATTACGCGGCCAAGATCGTCGCGCGCAACGAGCTCGCCGATGACGGTACCCTGGCGATGGAAGTCGTCGACGCCGACGGCAACCGGCTCGTCGCGACGGCGGACGGCGAGAACGTCGCGCTCGCGTATGTCAGCGGCGAGTTTGTCCGGGCGATCGAGGCGCCCCCGCAGCCGCCCGAACCGGCCGCGGACGCGCCCGCGGGGCAGGGCCGGCCGAAGCGGTCCATCCGCTACTAGTACCTTCTGCGGACACTGTTACGTAGGCGCCCGAATAGCCCGCCCGGCCGGGATGCGTCACAATACGCGTAACGGCTTCGGTGGTTGGGGGGATAGGACCGTGGCGCTAGGCAACGTGACCCGTTTGGCGGAGTTCGTGCGCGGTACGGCGCGGAGCACGCCCAGGACCGGTGTCCGGTGGCGGGAGCGCACGGTTGCCGGGATGGTCCCGTACATCCTGGGACTCCCCGTGGAGCGGGTTCTCGCCCTGGACGCGGAACTGGCCCCCGGTCCCTGGCCGGCCTGGCACTCGGCGGTGCCGTCGGCCCGGTACGGCAAGACGCTCAAGGCGCCGATCGGCGGGGTCCGGTACGCTGCGCGGCTCGGCGTGCAAGTCTGGGACGAACGCGTGGCGGCCGTCTTGCTCGATTGGCCGGAGGCGTCGTTTGCGTCGAGCACCGACTGGCGCCGGGCGTCGTGGGCGCTGCGGGACCAGGTAGTGGCGACCTACACGCCGGAGATCGCGAAGGGCAATGAACGCCTCCACGACGACGTCCTCGTGCTGGCCGAGGCCGGCGACGCCGCCGGCAACCGGGTGATGGCGTTGTCCGCCGACCGGACGATCAGCCTCGTGTACCTCTGGGGGCCGTTCGCGCGGACGGGTCCGTCCGTGCCGGTGCTCTCGAGGACGCTGGAGCCCGCGGAGATCGCAGCCAAGTAGACCACCGCCCCCCCGCACGACGCCCCTGGGAGTCCGGTTGCCCCCTGGATTCCCGGGGGCTTCTTCTTTGCGGCCGCGCAGCAGGGAACCCGCCCGGCGGCGCGGCAGTGTTCTCCATGTCCACGAAGATCGTTGACGTCGTGGTGCGCGACGTTCGGTTTCCCACCTCTCGCGCGCGCGACGGCTCGGACGCGATGAACCCCGACCCCGACTATTCCGCGGCCTACGTCGTGCTCACGACCGATCACCCCGCGGGGCTCGAAGGACACGGCCTCACGTTCACGATCGGCCGCGGCAACGACATCTGCGTCGCCGCGGCTCGCGCGCTGGCCCCGTTGGTCCGGGGCCGGACCCTGGAGTCGTGCACCGGCGACATGGGACAGTTCTACCGGGCGATCACCGGAGACAGCCAGTTCCGGTGGATCGGCCCGGAAAAGGGCGTGATCCACCTCGCCACGGCCGCGCTCGTGAACGCGGTGTGGGACCTCTACGCGAAGGCGGAGCGGAAGCCGCTTTGGAAGTTGCTGAGCGACCTGTCGCCCGAGGCGCTGGTGGCGGCGATCGACTTCCGCTACATCAACGACGCGCTCGGCGCCGACGAGGCGCTCGATCTGTTGAAGCGGCGGGCAGGGGGCCGCGCGGGCCGCGAAGCGGAGATGCGGCGGGACGGATTTCCCGCGTATACCACCTCCGCGGGCTGGCTCGGCTACCCCGACGAGAAGGTCCGGCGTCTGTGCCGCGAGGCGGTCGCCGCGGGCTGGACGCACATTAAGATGAAGGTCGGCGTGAGTCCCGACGACGACCGCCGCCGCGCCGCCCTGATCCGCGAGGAGATCGGGCCCGACCGCGCGCTGATGATGGACGCGAATCAGTACTGGGACGTGCCCACGGCGATCGAGCGGATGGCCGTGCTGGTCGGATTCCGGCCGCTGTGGATCGAGGAGCCGACGAGCCCCGACGACATCCTCGGCCACGCCGCGATCGCGCGGGCGGTGGCGCCGGTCGGGGTGGCGACCGGCGAGCACGTGCACAACCGGGTGATGTTCAAGCAATTCTTTCAGGCGAACGCGATCGCGTTCTGCCAGGCGGACGTGGCGCGGCTCGGCGGCGTGAACGAGATGCTAGCGGTGCTCCTGCTGGCCGCCAAGTTCGGGATCCCGGTGTGTCCGCACGCCGGCGGCGTCGGCCTCTGCGAGTACGAGCAGCACATGTCGCTGTTCGACTACATCGCGGTGGCGGGCTCGCTGGAAGGCCGCGTGCTCGAGTACGTGGACCACCTGCACGAGCACTTCCTCGATCCCGTCGTGATCCGGCGGGGGCGCTACATGCCGCCGCTCCGGCCGGGCTTCAGCGTGGAGATGCGGCCGGAGTCGCTCGACGCGTACGAGTTTCCGCGCGGCCGCGTGTGGCAGGAGGCCGCTGGATAGCGGCCGGGGGTCCTGCGGAGACAGGGCAGGAGGCCGCTGGATGACCATGCGGATCTCGCGGGTGTGGATCCCGGGGCAGGGGCCGTCCCTCGGCGTGTGCGAGGGAGCGGACGTCCGGCTGCTCGCGACCGCGGCCGGCGGGCCGGTGGACTCGCTCGAGACGCTGCTCGCGGAAGGCGCGCGGACCGGCGCCGGCATCAGGGACGCCGTCCGGAGCATGCTGGGCCGCGGCGAGGCGTATCCGTACCGCGATCTCGACCGCGCGCCCGACTCCGGCCGTGCGTACCTGCTGGCCCCCGTGGCCCCACCGGAAGTGTGGGCCGCGGGCGTGACGTACGAGCGAAGCCGCGAGGCGCGCCTCGCCGAGACCACGACCGCCGGGATCTACGACAAGGTCTACGACGCCGAGCGGCCGGAGGTGTTCTTCAAGGCGACCGCGTCGCGATGCGTCGGACCGAACGCCGCGGTCGGGGTCCGCGCCGACTCACGCTGGACGGTTCCCGAGGCCGAACTAGCCGTGGTCCTCGACGGCGCCGGCGCGATCGTCGGCTACACCCTGGGCAACGACATGAGCGCGCGGGACATCGAGGGCGAGAACCCGCTCTACCTGCCGCAGGCCAAGATCTACCGGGCGTGCTGCGCGCTTGGTCCGGTCGTGCTGGTGAGTGACACGCCCGTCGAGCGGGGGCTCACGCTCTGGTGCCGGATCTCGCGCGGCGGGCGGGAGGTCTTCCGCGGCGAGGTGTCCACCGCGCGCCTCCACCGGCCGCTCGCCGACCTCATCGCGTGCCTCAAGCGGTCCAACGACGTCCCGGCGATGACCGTGCTGCTGACCGGGACCGGCATCGTGCCGCCGGACGAGTTCGCCTGCGAAGCCGGCGATCTGATCGAGATCGGAGCCGACGAGATCGGCGTCCTGAGAAATCCAGCCGCGCGCGTCGTCTAGCCTCGCTCCTCTCAAGGTCTGAGCAGTTTTGAACGGACGGAACCTCCTTGTCCTGGTACGCTGAATTTGCAGTTGAGATGAGGCGTAGTACTAAGAGAAGGGAGATCGGGCTTATGAGTATTCTCGCACTGATTATCGTAGGGATCATCGCGGGCTGGCTGGCGAGGATGGTCATGTCGGGAGAGGGGCCGGCGGGCCTCCTCGGAGATCTGGTCATCGGGGTTGCCGGCGCGTTCGTCGGGGGGTGGATCTTCAACGCATTCGGGCACCCCGGCGCCACGGGACTGAACATCGGGTCGATCATCGTCGCCTTTGTGGGGGCCCTGGTCGTCCTGTGGCTGATGCGGCTGTTCACCGGAAGACGGACGGCCAGGTTTGCATAGTACGAGATGGCTGTGAGCAGGCGCATGCGCGATTGTGAGCAATTGGGGACAGACGGGAAATCGTTGCCCTGTTAGCATTTGAGTGTTCGAAGTTGGTCCTCAAGAGAACGTGCCAAATAGCTCAGGAGGGGAAGATTATGCGAAAGTTCGCGGTTATCGTCCTTGGTGTTGTGATGCTCTCGGCCGCGCTGTCGGGGATCGCGTCGGCGCAACAGTACCCGAGCGTCTCCAGCCTCACTGCGTTTAGTGCCTCGACGAACTTCATGTCCCAGGCCGGGTACCTTCGGTATTTGATGTTCCAGCAGACCGGCCAGTGGTTGACGTATCAGGAAGCGGGACGGATTGTGCAGCAGCAGCGCGGCCAATAGGCTGACGGACTGCGCCACGGCATACGGCCAGGCTTCCGGGGTCTTCTACGGGAGCTTGGCCGTGATGCTTGCACGGCCGCGGTGACGGGCGAGCCTTCGTGAGCCAATCTCGAGGAGTTACACACATGCGAATATTCATGGCCCTTGCCCTAGGCATCATTCTGATTCCGGCCCTCGGACTGGCCGGAGTCGGCCAAGCCCAGGCCCAGTCAGTCTCGCCGGTCCCAATCTGGGGTGTCGTTCTCGGGACGGTTCTTGCCGCCGGGCTCCTCTACTTAATGGTGCACAGCCCGGACGGTGGATACTATCAGTACCCGTACTACGGCCAATACTATCAACAGTACTACCGTCCGCAATACCGGCCGTACACTGGATTCTATCCAGCGTCCGCTCCGACCATTACGGTAGCGCCGGGTATTACCGGAACCGTGCTCGGGTTTGTCCTCATCAACGGTCTTCAGTACATCTTGTCGCGCGACGCCGCTGGACACCTGTACCGGTATCCTTACTACGGGCCTTACCGCCAGGTCTATTACCGGTCGACCTATCGCCAGTATGACGGGGACTACGTGAAGAACGGCGCCTATCGGAACGCCGCTGTCCGGCAGGGTGATCCGCGCTGGGACACTGACAAAAGAAATCTTGCGCCGGCCAATCAGCGGCCGCAGCGACAGCGGCAGTCGGCCCCGGCTCACCCGCAGCAACAGCAGCAACCCAATTCAAGCCAGAAGGGCGGTCAGGGCAACTCTGGCGGTTCGCGCAACCCCCAGCAAAAGTGCGGGCACTCCGGGGAGCCGTCCTGCCCCAAGAACAACCAGTGATCTCCGTCGCGCAGATCGTCAACAGGACGCGGTGGGCATCACCGCGGGCATTTGCGACGCGCGCGAGCCTCGAAGGGAGATCTTGGCGAATGCGCACGACACGCTCGCTGCACATCGTCCTGCTTCTGCTCGCCGTGATCGCGTTTCTGCCGCAGCCTGTTCTTGCGCAGAGGGCGATTCGCGGGCATCAGTCCGTCGAGCTCACCGCCGGCTCGCGGTACTAGCAGGTCGCAGAAAAACGCAGCCCGGATGTGCGCCGGGCGATGGATAGTGGCAGCGTTTCCGACGCTGCCACTATCCGGCGACGCCTCCCGCGGCCGATCGACTACTGAGCAAAGTCCTCCGTGATCATCTTCGACTCCGGCCCCGCCGACGCGATCCCGATGCCGACACGATGAAACCCGGGCTCGAGCATATTCTCCAGATGCGGCGGGCTGGCGACGAGCGCCCTGTTCGCTTCCTCCGCCGTGGCGTTGATTGTGATGTTCTCCCCGAGACGTCCGCGAATCACGACGAAACGCGCCAACCTCTGCGCGGGCGACTCGTTTTCCGGCGTGAAATGGCCGTAGTATCCGCGCAGGGCCATGTCTAGAGAGTGGGCGCGCGCGGCGCGGCGGAGTGACTCATCCATGACGAGCGGAGGGAGCTCGTGCTTCCGGCGCGTCTGGTTGAGCAGGGTCAGGAGTTGTACCTCCATGCCCGGAACCACCTCGCTCTGTGACGCGCGAAAACTCAACCACGAAACGCTCTGTGCGGACGTGACCCCGCCCACGAGCAACATGATCCCGATCAGCAGCGCTAACGTTTGAAGATGTCTCATTGGGACCGTCCTCCTGTTGTGCGCGTGCCGGCGCTCCCTTGCTCGACTCGGTCTACTCGCGCCGCGCACGTATAGCGGGCGGGCGGGTGGTCGCGGGCGGAGACGGAAGCGCCCCTTGTGCGGAGAGAAGCCAACCCTCGCGGAGAACCGTAAGAACGCGGTGCCGTGCTGCCCCGAGGCGTTGGTCGGTCTGCGCGTCTCGGTGCCCAAGTGGGCTGAGGAGACGAGAGAGGGTTGAAACGGGCAAGCGATCGTGCAGATGGCCCCGCAGCTGAAGCCCGCGGTCGAGCACGACCGGAACCTTCTCCCCGCGACTCAATGTTAGCATCAAAATATATGAGTGTCAATCTATTGTACAATCGACACAAATTCACCTCTGACCTGGAAGAAATATGAACATGTATCATTCTATACAGACTGGGGCCTCCGTCGGTGTTAAGTTGGAACTAACACAAAGGAGGTTCCACCATGAGAACCATGAAAATGCTGCTGGCACTACCCGTTCTAGCAAGCTTGGTCTTTTTCGCGTCTTCGGCGGCCTACGCATCGCTCGGCGCAGAGCGCTGCTGGTACGGCGCGATACAAGCCTACCTCTCCTGTCCTTCTCAGGCGTTCCAGGCGACCGGCGCGCCGAGTTTTGGTCAGACGGCGGATGATCCCGCGGTAACCACCGGCGCGGGTAGCGCCGGGACCACGACCACGGGTCCGTCCACGTCGACTACGTCAGCTTCGACCAGCTCGACCGCCACGATCAACGGCCCAGGGACCGCCACCGCGACCAACACGGGCGGGGGCACCGCGACGGCCACCAGCACGGGCACCGGGACGGCCACCGCAACGAACACCGGCCCTGCCGGCACCTCCGCAAGTGCTCTCAGCACAGGAGCCGGGACGGCGACCGCGACGAACTCAGCGGGTGTGGGCAACGTCACGGCGACTAACAGTGGGTCCGGAACGGTCACGAACACGAACGGCGCGATCACCACGTCCGCGACGAGTACTCCGGCGGTCAACACCGGAACCGCCACGTCGACCGCAACCAGCACCGGAGCCGGCTCTTCGGCGACCGCGACCACGTCTGCCGGAACAGCAACTGGGACGAACGGCACCAAGCAGAGCCTAGTCGCCCCGGGCGCCGGCAATGCGACCGCCACGGCCACGGGCGGTACTGCTGTCGCGACGACTTCCTCTACCGTGACGACGATTACGCCCGGGGTGACGACGATTACGCCCGGGGTGACGACGACCACGGCGGGTACGTCTGGCGGGGGCTCAGCCGGAGCGTCCCGCGAGGCGGGCGCTGAGGCGGCAGCCGGGCATTCGGCAGGCAACCGCGAGCATTAGGCCCGATCCGACTCACGGCAAGGGGCCGGGCGATACCGCCCGGCCCCTTTTCTCATGGCTCGGCCCAGGCCGAGTGGTGAGCGCTTTTGTACAGCGGGCCACTCCCGACCGTGGTACCCTTTGCCCGCCAGCGCACGGGGCAATCGCTGATGAGGGAGGCACGCCATGGAGGCACGGGACGCAGCCGTGAAGCAGGGGGCGCGAGTCGTGCGCAACATCCGCAAGTGGTGGCCCACCCTCACCGACCACGATCTCCGTGCGCTGAACGCCTGGCGATGGTGCATAGGCGCGGGCCGCGGCCCGGAGGACACGACACCATTGTTCGCGCGGAGATCAGCCGGACGTTCGTTTCATAACGGTGTTTCCACAGCACGGGAGATCGGAAGATGAGCATGCTGGCATGGATTATCGTTGGGATCATCGCAGGTGGCTGGCGAGAAGGGTGATCCCAGGTGCAAGGGGCGCGACACGAGCGGGAGCACGCTTTCGAAGGGGGCAACAACGATGAGCACGCGCAGATTCAGCAGGGTAATTGTTGGGGCCATTTGTCTTTCGCTCATGGGCAGCGTGCTGCTGCCGGGTGTGTCCCAGGCCAGGACGGCGCAGCAGATTGACGCGAGCGTGAATACGGCGCTGGCCCTGTTCACGCACCAAGTGCGAGGAGCGAAAGAGTTCCTCCAGGATGCCAAGGGTGTCCTCGTGCTGGCGGATGTCTATCAGGCCGGGTTCGGGGTTGGGGCGGAATACGGCGAAGGCGCGCTGCGCATCAACAGCAAGACCGCGTCGTACTACAACATCAAGGCCGGGTCGTTCGGGTTTCAGCTCGGCGCCCAGAAGAAGGACATCATCCTGGTGTTCCTGCAGCAGAAGGCGCTCACGGACTTCCGGGCCAAGAACGGCTGGCAGGCGGGTGTTGATGGATCGGTGGTGCTCGTGAACTTGGGGGCCCAAGCCTCCATTGACTCCACGAAGTTCGATCAGCCGATCGTGGGATTTGTGGTGGGCCAGGAGGGCCTGATGTACAACCTGACCCTGGAAGGGTCGAAGATCTCCAAGATGCCGAAATAGGCCGTGGTGGGGCGGTCGTTGTCATCAGGAACACCGCCGCCAGTGTGGCCCCGTGGAGCCGGTCGCCTTGATGCGGCCGGCTCCCGGTGGAGAAGCGCATACCCGGGCGCATGAAGCGGCGGAGGCGAGGCTACCCGTGATGACGCAACGGCAATTGATCGGCCGCACGGTGACGATCTTGGGGGTGATTGTCCTCTCCGGGATCCTGGTCTGGTTTGTCCGCGCGGTCACCGATGTTCTTGTGCTCCTGCTCGTCTCGACAATTCTCAGCGCAGGGCTCGCGCCGATCGTGGGATGGGTGCAACGCCGGCGGATCCTGGGAAGGCTGCGGCCTTCTCGGGGGGTGGCGATCTTCGTCGTGTACCTCACCGTCTTCGTCACGGCTGCCATCGCCCTGACGTTGATCATAATCCCGGCCGTCGCGGAAGCGACAAAGTTCGCCCAGCAGGGTCCGCAGCTGCTCGCGGGGCTCCGCCACTGGCTCGTGGCCGTGAGACTGCAGCGGCCGTGGCTGCCGGATCTGTCAAGCAGCCTAGAGCGCCTCGTCACCCAGGCCTCCGACCTCACCGGGATGGGGCCCGGGGCGGCGCTTGTCGCGCTGCGGGTGGCGGGCGGGGCCACGGCGGCAATTATGGTCCTGGTGCTCACCTTCTACATGCTGCTTGAAGGAGCGGCGATCAAACGCGCCTTTCTCGCGCTCGTCCCGCGAGAAGAGCGTCCACGCGTGGACCTGATGCTCCATCGGATCGGGCTGCATTTCGGGGGGTGGCTCCGCGGGCAGCTCATGATTGCGCTGGCCGTGGCCGTGCCGGTCTCGCTGGCGCTGCTCCTGATTGGCCTGCCCTACCCGTTTCTCATCGGGGTTGTCGCCGGGCTCGGGGAGTTCGTCCCCATGGTGGGGCTGATATTGGGAGCCGCCGTGTCGGTTCTGGTCGCCCTCGGACAACCCGCGTGGCAGCTGGTCGCCGTCGTGATCTTCTTCGCCGTCGCCATGAATCTGGAATCGCACATCCTCATCCCGCGGCTCATGTCGCGCGTGCTCGGCTTGTCTCCACTCCTGACCATCATCGCCTTATTCGTCGGAGTGAGACTGATGGGCATCCTCGGAGGGCTGGTGGCGCTCCCCGTTGCCGCGGCACTGCACGTGATTGTTCGAGAAGTCGTACGGGAGGCGAACCCGGATTCATCCATTTCCACGGTCGCCACCACGGAGCTTCGCCTTTCGAACCAGCCGGGGTTTGCCAAGGCCGGCCGGCCCGGGGTGCACCGCGATGGCGGGTACGGGGCGCCGGTCATCCTCGACGAAGACACGATTGTTTGGGCAGCCTGACGGCGCGACGCGTTGTGCATGTGGTCCGCGAGATCCATGAGGGTCTCCAGAGAGACGACGTGTTTGTGCTGGCAGCTTCCATTGCCTATGCCGGGGTGATGTCGTTGTTCCCGCTGTTTGTCGGAGTTATCGTCCTGCTCAGCCGGTTTGTCGACCGAGGTCATGCGCCGCAGGCCGTCGTCCTCGTGCTTGCTCCGTACGTTCCCCCGGCGGCGCTCGCCATGATGGAACAGGCCTTCACAACCATTGCTCCCGTGCGGGGGACCATTGGCACCCTTGCGACTGTTGGTCTTGTCTGGGGCGCGATCGCGCTCGCGAGCGCGATCGAACACAGCCTGAACCGCGTCCTGCATGCACGCCAGGTCCGCCCCTTCTGGCGCCGCAAACTCGTGGAGCTGGCGTTGGTCCTGCTGGCAGGCGGCTTCATGAGCGTCTTACTGCTCTTCAACGCCGCCGCCGCGGCGCTCGGCATACTGGCACCGCTACTTGCGGCGGCAGATTTCTTCCGCAGCCTTCATGTCCTCGTGACGGCCGCGTCGGTCGGTTCATGGATCTTCTCAGGCCTCACCTTTTTCATCATTTACCGATTCCTGCCCAGCGTTCGTCTGCCATCGCGCACCCTCGTGATCGGCAGCCTGACAGGTCTTCTGTTGTTTGAGGGCATTAAGCCCGCGTTCTTCTGGTACTTACGCACTCTCGCCACGTATCCGGTGGTCTATGGCCCCCTGGTGGGCGTGGTCGTCTTCATGATCTGGGTCTATCTCGCCGCCCTGGTACTGCTCGTCGGCGCAGAGGTGATGATTACGCTCTCGCCCCGGCTATGCTACTCTTATCAAAGCAAGAGGCCGCCTGTTACTCGAGAGGGGTCCGCCGTCGCTTTGGATCACCAATTCACAGTCGATGATTGAGCCGCGCGTGTTGGTGACCGGCGCGACCGGCATGGTAGGGAGCGCGATCGTTCGTGCGCTGCTCGAGCGCAAACGCTCGGTCCGTGTGCTGGCGCGCAACCCGGAGCGGGCCCGCGCCCTCTTCGGCGCGTCGGTGTCCATCGCGGCCGGCGATCTGGGCGCTCCGGCGAGCCTGCGGCAGGCGTGTGACGGCATCCGGGAAATCTACCACGCCGCCGCCGAGCTGGGGTTCCGCGGCGGCAGCGGCGCGGAGATGCACGAGACCAATGTAGAAGGCACGCGGCGGCTGCTGGAAGCGGCGCAGGCGAGCGGGGTATCCCGGCTCGTGTACACGAGCTCCGTCGCGGTATACGGGGACCATCTTGCCCGGGGGATCACCGAGACGGCGCCGGCGACTCCGTCGAGCGCCTATGGACGCTCGAAAGCCCAGGCGGAGCGTCTGGTGCGCGAGGCGGATGGGAGAGGGCTCCGCTGCGTGATCGTGCGTCCCTGCATCGTCTACGGTGCGGACGACCGATATTTCATCCCCCAAACGGTGTCGACGATGCGGCTCCCTGTGATTCCGCTCCCGGACGGCGGGCGCCACGTGGTGGATCTGGTGCACGCGGATGACGTTGCCGCGGCGCATCTGCTGGTCATGGAGGCCGGGCAGCCCGGCGGCGCGTACAACGTGACGGATGGGGGCTGTTACCGGCTGCGAGAGTTGATCGGCTGGATGTCCGGCGCGCTGGACCGGTCCCCCTGGTGTCCATCCATTTCTCCGTGGGTCGCCCGCCGTGCCGTTCCGTGGGTCCGCATCGCCGGCCGCCTGGCGCGGATTCCCGAGATGGCGTCCCTGCAGCCACAGGACGTCGATGTGTTCTTGTGCGACTACCATTTTGACATCGCCAAGATCACCGCCCTCGGCTACGCGCCGCGCCACCAGGCGCCCACGGAGCTCCCGCGGGTGCTGCGCGAGTGCGCACGGCGGCGGCGGCCGGCGTGGTCCGGCAGTCCGGCGCCGCAAGCACAAGACGATTGGGAGTCAACCGCCGAGCGCAGCGCGGCCCCTCGTTGACGTCCGCCTTGCTCGGCGTATGATTTAGGACGATCCAAGGGAGTAATTCTCCGTCCGCATCCTTCCGCTTCGCCGGCCCGTGTGCAATTTTGAACAGACAGTCCCCCTTTGACGATGCCAAACTGATCTGGATGTTCAGGAGTACGGGCATGATTGTGCGTCAAGGCGAAGGGGGTAGTGCTATGACGCCACCGCTCGCAGAAATTCTTCAGACATGGTCCGAGGATATGCCGTCCGGCTCCATCCTTCACGTGCGGGGCGAGGCGGATCTCTCATCGGCCCCGTCCTTGCGGACGGCGCTCATGCGTCTGATCGATCGCGGACGCTCCGTCATCGTAGATTGCAGCGAACTCCAGTACCTGGACATGACGGGCGTTCACGCGTTGGAAGACTGCCATGAGAGGGCGGAACAACTGGGCCAGCGGTTTGTGCTGGTCGGGTCGGTCCCGTCCGTCCACAGGATTCTCATCATCATCAAACTGCACGAGCGAATGTCCGTCGTGGATACCGTAGGAGAAGCCTTCGCGATCCTGGGGCAGGAGGGAACGGCCCCAGGATGGCACACGTCGTGAGCCTCCACTTCGAGGCGGCCCCCATCTTGCTGCGAATGGCACGGAAGCAGGTAGCCGCGGCGGCGCGAGCGGTGGGCGCGGTGGAGCTGGATGCGGGACGGGTCGAGCTGGCCGTGGGTGAGGCGCTTACGAATGCCCGCGACCACGGCTATGGCGGCCTTCCCGGCCCGATCGAACTGGAGATCGCGTATGAGCCGCGCCGTTTCGCGGTGACGGTCCGTGATGAGGGGCGCGGGCTGCGATTTCCCGATGCGCCCGATCGACGCACCGGGAACAGGTATGGGTTGCAGGTGATCAAGGAGTTGATGGACGAGACGATACTTCAGCGCTCAGGACCTGCGGGACGGGGCACGACGGTTCGTATGGCGATTCGCCTGGGTGCGGGCGTGATGCCTCATAATTCCTCGACACCGAAGTAGGGGGTGATGCCTCATAATGGTGGACACCCAGAGTCCGTCCTTGATGCCCTTGTCCTTGCCCTGCCCGCGGCGCCCGACGCCGTCGTCGTCGCGCTCTCACGAGGCTCATGCATCGGCCCTCCTGCCATCTGCGAGTTTCCAGAGTGTGTCGAGGCGGGTTTGAAGATCCGCGCGCAATCGGAGGGGATTGA